>Ga0315281_10008314_pt1 | contig 14519 bp, 16 predicted proteins | sample YL17G07_0_MG_FD_204540 | JGI IMG/M metagenome (GOLD analysis project Ga0315281, IMG submission 204540) | Sediment microbial communities from Yellowstone Lake, YNP, Wyoming, USA - YL17G07_0 | ecosystem: Environmental > Aquatic > Freshwater > Lake > Sediment | place: USA: Wyoming | collected...
GAGATGGGCGCGACTTCCGCCTTCTGGACTGCCACCATGGGAAGCGGCTTGGCCTTTTGCGCCTCCTCCTTACCCTTCTCCTGGCCGCCTGCCTGCCAGGGGCCAAGAAAGGTTATTGCTATAGCTAACAGGCTTGCCAGAACCAAGACCGGCTTTTTCATGAAAGATTCCCCCCCACTGCCAGTTTGAGCCGGGCCAGGGCGGTGCGGAAGTCCGCCAGGACGCGGTAATAGGTGGTTTCAGTCAGCAACAGGGCCGTTTGCGCATCCAGCACATCGGTGATGGTACCGGCCCCCAGGTTGTATTTCAAGGTCTCGATGCGCAGGCTTTCCCGGGCCTGTTCGATGGCCTTTTCCGTGGCCTTGACCCGCTCACTGCTGGAGTCCACGTCCAGGATGGCGGTCTCCACCTCCTGGCGGACCTGCAGGTTAAGTTTGCGCAGCCGCTCCTGGGCCGCGGCCAGGGCGGAGATTTCTTCCCTGACCTTGGCGGTGATGCGGCCGCCTTCAAACAGGGGCAGGGTCAGGGTCACGCCGACGCTGCCGTCGTCGTCGTAAAATGGGCCTCGTTCGGTTGGATAACGGGCGTTCCGGTCGTCATTTACTCCCATTATGCCGGTACCCCGGTAGCCGTAAGCTCCTACCAGGTTGATGTTGGGGTAATGGCCGGCCTGGGCCACGTCCACCCGCTTGGCCTGGCTTTCCACGCGCTCCTTCGCGGCCTTGAAATCCGGGCGCTGTTCCAGAGCCTTGGGCACCAACTGCGCCGCCCGGTAAGCCACTTTTTCAAAAGTGAGTTTTCCGGCAAATTTAAGCTGGGCCCTGTCGAAATCCAGGCCCATGAGGTTGGCCAGGAGCCGCTTTTGAATCTCCAGGAGGTTGGTCTCTTTCTCCAGGCTCTGCTCCAGGTCGGCCACCCGCACCTCGGTGCGCAGCAGGTCCACCCGGGCCGCCTTGGCCACTTCCACCATCTTTGCCATCTTCTGTCTCTGCTCCTGCATGGCCTGGAGGGAAAACTTCACCGAGTCGATCACTTTTTCCTGGCTGAGGATGCTGTAGAAGGTGCTGGAGACGTTGAAGACCAGCTCATCCCGGGTCCGGGAGAGCCGGTTCTGCTCCGCCAGCTGGAACAGTTCCGCGGCCTTGATTTCATTAATGATGCGCCCGCCGGTGAACAAGGGGAGCTTCAGAAGAACATTCCCCAGGCTCTGATGTTTGGTAAACAGCCTTCTTTGATTGTTGTACCGGGCTTCAAACAACGGCCGAGAGTTGAGGTATTTTAGATAGTTGCCCTCGTAAGTCAAAGCCGGCCAGCGGGCCGCTTTGGCCTGGTCCAGCTTCGCCCCCGCCGCGGAGACCTCCCACAGGGTGGCGGCCACTTCCGGATTGTTCTTCAAGGCGATCTCCAGGGAGCGCTCCAGGGTCAAGGCCTCCGGGAGAGCCTCCTCCTTGGCCGGGATGGGTTGCGACGGCGCCGGCGAGGTGATACCGGTGGCCTCAGTAACCGGCACCGGGTTGAAGGGTTCGGTGGGCTGCAGCAGAACGCAGCCGGGCAGGATGAGGGCATAAAGGGTCGTCAAAATTATCGTGCCACGCAAAGCCTTTTACCTCCATCTTGAGAAAATCGCTTGTATAAGTGCAATATCAACCCTCTCTATTTAGGGACTGCAGGGCCCGACAGCCTGGGGCGCCCACCCCCCATTTCTTTCTTCCATCTGGGACCCATCCGGCCTTTGCCGCCTTGGGCATGCACCATTAACCGCTCCATGGAAGTGAAGAACGCAGTCTTCTGCTCCGGTTTCAGGTATTCCTGGAAGGCCAGGGAGAACCGCAGCACCTCTTCTTCCAGCTTCCCCTGGAGGGCGCTCACCTCTTTGACTTTCACCTGAATGGCCGGCCAGGCCGCAGAACCCTCTTTGACCATTTCAAACAGTTCAAATCTTTTTTGGGCCAATTCCGCCCGCAGGTCCCGCACCCGACGGCGATGTTCGGGGAGCAGGCTCCCCAAAGCTTGTTTTTGTCCCGGCTCCAAATTAAGGGGCCCCCACATTTCCCGGAAGGGCTGTAGCTGCGTCGGCTCCCGCGGGGAAGCCCGGTCTTGATAGCGCATGTAGGCAAAGGTGGCCAGCCCCCCGAGATTGAGCGCCAGGGAAAAGACCAGCAAGCAGATCCAATAATTACGCTTCATGCGCTACTCACTCGGGGAGGGAACCAGGAAATCCCCCCGGCCCTGGAAAGTCTTGGAAAAAATTTTCCGCCCCCGGCTACCGCGTCAACCAACGCCCGTCCCGCAGGGTGAAAAAAGCATAAGGCCGCACCCATCTGAGAAAGAGAAAGGCGTAAAAAGAGTAGACGACGCCGTAAACGAAGTCCGCATCCCGCTCTGACCGCAGGTAGTAAAAGGTCAGGAAGAAAGAAACCAGGGCCATGCCGCTGACAAATTTTACGATCAGGATGGGGCAGCAGAGAAACGACGCCAGCATCAGGGGTAGAAAAATGGTGGTCATGGGAAACTCCAGCTCGCGCACGAAAAAGTCCAGGATGGGCAGGAACCGACGCCGGGGCCGGTAGCGGCTGAACATATAGGAGAGCTGGACCAGGGATTCCCGAAAATTGCTGCGGTCCCACCTGAGGAACATACGGGACAGGCCCCGGTAGTGCTCGGGAACCGTGGTGTAGACCACGGCTTTGCGCTGGTACACGGTGTCAAAGCCTTGCCGCAGCACCAGGTTGGTGAAGGCCCGGTCCTCGCCAATGGTGCAGCGCACTCCCAGAAAGGTCTGGTGCCGCCATTCATCCAGAATTGGCATAATGGCTTCCCGGCGATAAGCCGACAGGGCCCCGGGGGTGCAAAATACAAAGCCGTACATGGATTGAGAGGCCCGGAGAAAATCAAAGGAGAGAACAAATCTGACCCACACCATGCGAGTCAGGAGGTTAGCGGTGCGGTTGTAAACCTTGACGTTGCCCGCCACCGCGCCGATTTTGGAGTTTTGCAGCAGGGGAGCCAAAATTTGCTTGAGGGTATCGGGTTCGATGACGCTGTCCGAATCCACGGTGACGAAGTAGTCCCCCCGGCCCTGGAGGAACCCGGCGTACAGGGCTTCCCGCTTGCCCCGGTTTTTCGGAAAGCGCATGGCCTGAATCAGGTGGGGGTAACGCTGCCGGGCTCTCCTGATATAGTCCCAGGTATCGTCCCGGGAGCCGTCGTCGATGCAAATGATCTCCAGGCGATCTTTGGGGTAGTCGGCGCCGGCCACCGAGTAGAGAGCCTTTTCCACCATGGCCCCTTCATTGTAAGCAGGAATGAGCACCGTCACCCACGGCAGAGCCCCTTGGTGCAACGGATAAGGCCGGTAGCGCCACCAGAGCACGGTTCGGACCAATTGCATGGCCAGGAAAGCCAGGGTATAAAGGGCCCCCAAAGAACCCAGGAAAGTCGTGTAGGTATTGCGGCGAAAGAGCCGGGTGTACCAGCCGAATGACTCCATCTGCAGGGCGATGAATAGGAAAAAAATCAAAAGCAGGGGAACAGTGATCTTGACCAGGAGGTCGGGATTGATGAAATACCGCCGTCCCGGATTAACCTGGGGGTTTTGGATCGTGGCCGCTTTCGCAGGCATAGCTATGATCCTCCTTGCCTTATTGGCCAGTGCCAATAGGTGCCGCCGCAGAAGTCATTTTCCGGGAGGTTGAACGCACATGCCAATCCTCCCCCACCGCCCAGGCCGGACGGCCGTTGGCTGCCCTGAGTTTCATGGTCCGATCGCCTTCCACCGCCATGGCCAGGATGAAGGGCTTCCCCAGGACGGAGATCATGGAGCCGGTGATCGTCACCCGGTCTTTGGGGGCGAGGGTGAGCTCGTGTTCTTTCATGTAACCCTTGGGCGCCAGGATCGCGGTTACCTGTCCTTTAGAGGTTTTAAGCAGGGCATGGACGCAGTAATCGGCCCCACTCCCGGAGAAGGCATGCTCCACCCGCATCACTTCACCGGAGACCGTTCCCACGGTTCCGGGGTTGAACAGCGTGCTGTAATGGAGGCGCCGTCCGCTTTGCGCCCATGAAGAGGATACGATGAACATCAGGCTCAAAAGCCCGATAGGTACAAGGCATAAGGAGCCGGGCTTTTTCATGGGTACTTTACCTCTCAACTATGAAAATGCGGATAATCGGTTTCCTGCATATATAACAACGTAAAACCACGAAATCGGCGGTCCCAAATCAATTTTTTCCGGATACTTCATTTTTCCTGGCCCATTTCCCGGCACCGTGCCTCAACGGCGTCTAGCAGAACCGTCAGGGCCCGGGAGAATGGGCTGGATTCCGGGGATTCGGTAAGAGGCAGGCCCAGGTCGCCGCCTTCCATGACGCGCAAGTCAAACGGCAGGCTGCCTAAAAAGGGAATCCCCTTGGCGGTAGCAGTCCTCTGGCCGCCTCCCTGGCGGAACAGGTAGATCTCGCCGCCACAGTGGGGGCAGATGAGGCCGCTCATGTTTTCCACCAACCCCAGGATCGCCAGGTTGACGTGGCGGCAAAAATTGATGGCTTTGCGCACGTCCGCCAGGGCCACTTCCTGGGGCGTGGTGACAATGACGGCCCGGGCATCGGTGACGACCTGGGCCACGCTCATGGGTTCATCGCCCGTTCCCGGAGGGGAATCTATGATCAAGTAATCCAGTCGGCCCCATTCGACTTCGCCCAGAAACTGGCGAATGGCCTTGTGCTTCATGGGTCCACGCCAGATGACCGGCGCATCCCGGTCGGCGAGAAGCCCTTCGATGGAGACGACTTCCAAATTTTCCCGGCCGGCCTGGGGTTGGATGCCGCCTTCAGGCCCCATATGGAGTCGGCCTTTGAGTCCCAGCATGCGGGCGATGTCCGGGCCGTGCAGGTCCACGTCCAGCAGGCCGACATGGTATCCCCGCCTGGCCAATCCCAGGGCCAGGTAGACGGCCACCGTGCTCTTGCCCACGCCTCCTTTGCCGCTCATCACCAGGAGCTTGTGCCTGATCAGCTCCAGGCGCTCTCTGGCCTTGATCTCGGCTTCCCAAACATCGGCCAGCGTCTCGGGGTCACCTTGGCCGCCTTGCCCCGGTTTTTCATCGGCAACCATTTTTTATGCTCCCATCGTCCTTAAAAAGACGGCTCATCAGGCGTTGATGAGAAAAATTAATTTTCGTTTTATTCGTACCGGAGATCCTATCTGGTCATCTTGGCTTCGGGGGCGGCAAGGTTTATCCTGAGACCCCGTTGCCCTTCCTGCAGGGTGCGGGAAGCGAGTTTTCCACCCTGAAAAACGTAGTCGCTGTAAAAGCGGTGGGTAAACATCTCCTGGAGCGCCGCTTCCATCTCCTCTTTCCCATTGGCATGGAAGACCGCGACCAGATGCTCTGGAGAATGGGGACTCTTTCGAATAATGGCGCTGAACCCCTGGCGGTTGATCTCGAGGTCGCCGAGGAGTCTGGGAATCAAGGGGTGATCCCACCCGATAAGCACCGTCGCAGAGTTTTGCGCATTTGTTTCGTTTGCCCCGGCCTTGGCGATCTTGAGGGGAAAGCCTCTATACCTAAACGCCTTAATGATATCCTCGGCAGTGCCGGAGGGGAGGGGTGGCCGGACGATTATGTTCGGCCCTGTTACTAGAAGACGCTTAAACGTGGCTGGATCCTCCGCAGCGGACAGTTTGCGGAAAACCTCAAAGTTCTCATCGATCACCAGTTCTTGGGGCCGGGAGTCCAGCAGGAAGGAGAAGGTTTCCCTTCTCTTGCTCAGGGTTACGGCAAAATGTTTCGGAACCTGGTCCCGGTAAAAGGTGACGGGCACCCGCAATTTAGATAAAGGCCCACTCTGGCTCAGGCTGACGGCGGCCCGGAAATGCTTCCCGGCGGCCTCCACTTTGACGTCTTCCACCCGGATCTCCGGCAGACCCACGCGGTTTAGCCACTGGTTAAAAAACCAGGACAGGTCTTGGTTGCTCCGTTTTTCAAAGGTTTTTCTGATATCATTCCAGGAGGCCGCCCGGAAGGAATGCTGCCGCACGAAATCCCGGACACCGGTGAAGAAATTCTCTTCTCCCACCAACCCTCTGAGCATGTGGAAAACCATGGCCGACTTGCCGTAACCCACCGACCGGGTGGCGTCGTCCTCGCGTTCGGAAAACTTTCGTAAGGGTATTTCGTTCCGGGTATTAACGTGACTCTTGAAGTTTGACAAGATACGGCGGCGGCATTGCCAGCCGTCCCCCTTCTGCTCCTCCAAATAGTGATCGGCCAGATAAATAGTCAACCCTTCATTCCAGTTGCCCCGGTCGAAATCCGTAAAAACCGAATTGCCGAACCATTGGTGGAGAATTTCATGGGCCAGGAGGGACCTGGCATACTCGTCTGAGCCGATCTCTCTTTGGCCCAGAAGAATATAGGTGGGCATGGAGTAGGCCGAGGGCTGAAAGCTTTCCACCATAGAGAACCGGCGGTAGGGATAGGGCCCCAGGAGGCGCTCATAGGTTTCCAAAAACTGCCGGGCCTGATCCAGATATTGCCCGGCCAGCCCTGCATGTTCGGAAAAGAAATAGGTCGATAATTCGATCCCCCGGTAGGTATTCCGGGAAATCTGAAACCGACGGGAAGCCGCAAAGGTCAGGCCGTCAGAGTCATTCAGGGGATGGAAAAATTCAAAGCGAAACGTTGCACCTCCCTCGCCCGGAGATTTCGTTATGCGGTCCGCTTCGGAGACCGCTTCATAATCCGGGGGCAGGGTGACGGTTAAAGAGTACAGGCAGCGTCCTGCCACCACCGGATACCAGATATCCCGGAGAACGATGCCTTGCTGACCAATGATGTTGCTGTCCGGGTCCTTAAATGCTCCTTCATACGCGATCTCAATCACGCCGCCCGGCACTTCCAGTTCCGTCGGATCCGGCGCCTTGTCCAGGTCAAAGGGCCGGCCGTTTACCATGACCTTCAGGATTTTCAGGTCAGCCAGGGAAATGATGAGTCGTTGGCCCTTCGGGGCGGAGATCTTCACCATCCCCTTTATCTTGGACCGGGAGAGATCAAAGGCAACCTGCAAGTGGTATTGGGGTAGATCGGCGTAATTGGCGGGCTTGGCCTCAACCGGCACCAAACCTAAGTGCAGGAAAATGACGATGATCACACTATAAAGCAATACCTGCATTGCCCTGCTTCCTTTGAGGACCAGCCTCCCCCATGACACCGGAAAGAGACTCTGGGCGCCCTGCATCATCGCCGCGGTCGGCCGCTCCATACGGGGAGCCCGTCTTTATCACGCAACTTCAGGGTTTTCTTCCCTTTTTTCACCTCTGCCGCGATGAGGCAGGGATTTTCCTCCACGGTGATCCGAGATCCCCGGACTTCCAGGGCGTCGCCGGGGCCGAGAGTGAATTTCTGTTGCTCCAGATACCAAACCGGTCCCAGGATGACCGGAACCGCTTCCTGGTCGGTCTGCAGGGTGACCCGTCGCCAGCCGGATGCCGAACCCTTGCCGGAAGCCAGGCGGTCCACGGCGGTCACTTTCCCGGTGATGGTCTGCACCGTCTGGGGGTCGTACCGCCGGCCCCATCCCATGCCCCCTCGCTCTTTCAGGCTGTGCCACTTCCAACCGCCCTGGGACCAGGCCCCGGGGATTGGAAAAAGACTCAAGAAAAGAGCAATTATGGTTACCAGGGAAATTGCTTTGATTTTCATAGTTCCCCATCTACGTGGTGAGGGTTTGGCTTAATGACCATCATTATCCTTTAGCCCGGATGGATCTGGACCAAGCTTCCCCATGAGTCGGTATGGGCCCGTTCAGAGCAGGAACGGGCCCTCCGATGAAAAACAATTATAGTTCGCCTCAGCGTCCCCGCGGACCCGGACCGGCGCCGGCCCAAACCGGAACCCCGGCAGCATCCCGCAGTTTCAGGACCTGGCCGCCTTTTTTCACTTCCGCGGCGATGATGGTGGGCTGGCCTTGATAGGTGATCCGGGAGCCGGTGACCTCCACCTTATCTCCGGCGGCAATAGTCACGGCTTGTTTTTCCATATACCAGCTGGGCCCCAGGTGGACCGCGATCGTCTCTTTTGCGGTCTTCAGGGTGAAATGCACCCCATAAGACATCCTCCTCCCGGGGGTGAATTTGTCCACGCTTACCACCTCGCCGCTGAGGGTTTCCACGGTTTTGGGATTATACATCCGGCTGTAAGGATCGCCGGCGCCCCAACCGCGACCCTGGCCGCCTCCCGGCCCCATGCCGGGCTGAGCCCACACCGCCGTGGCGGCCAGGACCAGGGCGAGAATACCGATCAGGCTGATAAACCTACCTAATTTCTTCATGGTGCTTTCCTCCTTAAATCTGTTGGTTATGGTAAGGCCAAAATGATTCCATCCTGAATATTGCCTTTCACCCCTTGAACCTTCTCCCAACCCAGCCGGTTGGGAGAAGGTGGGGGAGGGGAAAGGATAACGGGGCGGCCACCTTTCCCCTCATTAACTTACCACCGGTCCCCGTGGCGGCCGCCCGGGCCGGTTTCCTTAATCTTTCTTGACCGTTAGGCTGATCCCCGTGGATTGCATGTTTAAGAAGATGGTCTCCAGGTTTGGATTGGTGGTGATGGCCTTGATGAACCGGGGGTCGGGCTTGGGCTTGCGCATGTTATCTGCCAGGATCAATCCACCTGGACGGACCAGGGGCAGAAGCTGGTTGAGATAATCCAGGTTACCCCCCTCCGCATCCATAAAAAGTATATCGATGGGCTCCTTCAGTTGGGCGACCGTCCGGTGGGCATCGCCCTCAACCACCGTAACCAGGTTCTCTACCCCGGCCCTTTTGAAGTTCGCTCTGGCCAACACAACCTGTTCATGGTCTATTTCATGCGTAACCAACTTGCCTCCCGTGGACTTAAGCCCCAAGCACAGCCAGAGGGCCGAGTAGCCGTTCCCGGTGCCGATCTCCACGACATTCTTGGCCTTCGTGGATTCGGCCAGGATCCGCAGCAATCTCCCGTGCAGCTCATCCGTGCAGGGCCCCACCCTTATGTCATCAAGGACGCTTAATATCCTCATCTCTGATTCGTTTTTGGCCAAGGAATCCCAGCCGCCGCCTTGGGCCCAGGCCGGGTAGACCGCGCCCAGGCTCAGCCCCAATGTCGCCAGCAGTGGAATAATTACCCAAATTTTTCTCAGAGATTGTTTGTTCATACTACCCCCTCTATCGTGCTCGAATATCCGGGTATCCGGTTGTTATCATATATAACCCCTATATCATTCAAATCCGGCGCGATCAAGGATGTTTTTTTCTCGGAAAGCTAATTTCTGAGATATGCTCCCACAATTCCTCGAATTTTTTATTTGACAATATGCGGTTATCCGGTTATCAAAATAATATGAAAAAGGAAGCCCAACTTTTTAAGTCTCTGGCGGATGAGACCCGGCTAAGGATTCTCTGGCTGCTGATGGCCAAAGAGGAGCTCTGCGTGTGCGACATTATGGGGGTCCTGGGCATCACCCAGTCCAAGGCCTCCCGGCACCTGCGCTATCTCTATCACCTGGGTTGGGTCACCGATCGTCGGGAGGCGGTATGGATGAATTACCGGCTGAGCGTCGCCCCCGGTAGTCCGGAAGACAAGCAGCTCAAGTTGCTGGCGGACATCCTGAGTTCCCGCCCTGAGGCCCAGGCGCTCAAGGACCGGTTGGAGCAGTGGCTGGCGGCCAAAGGGCAGAGCAAGGAGGGGGCCGCCTCCGAGGGCGCCGCGGCCTGCCAGTGTTCCTGAAGCCGATGATCCGTATCTATTTTTAATCGATTTTTTTTAGGTTGACTTATGCGATTAACCGGATATAAAGGAATATCATGAGAGCGGAGGCCCGATTTTTCAAGTCCCTGGCGGACGAGACCCGCCTGAAGATCCTGTGGCTCCTGTTGGAGGGAGGAGAACTCTGCGTCTGCGATGTCATCGGCGCTTTGGGCATCACCCAATCCAAGGCCTCCCGGCACCTGCGCTACCTGTACCACCTGGGTTGGGTCACCGACCGCCGGGAGGGTCTCCTGATGAATTATCGCCTGTGCGTCCCGCCGGGAAGTCCGGGAGAGAAGCAGCTTAAGCTCCTGACGGAAATGTTTGACTCCCTTCCCGAGGCCCAGGCGTTGAGGGCGCACCTCCATGAATGGCTGGGAAAAAAGCGTCAGCCCAAAGTCCGGGACGCGCCCGAGGAAAAAGAAGTGAGCTCGATAGAGCCTTCTCTTTAACGAAAAATTTTTTTCCAATACATATCTAATAAAACGGATATACGAGAATCTTATATTGAGGGGAGCGAATATGGCCGGCACGGTTGCCAAGCGTTTGGGCTTTGTGGAACGATTTCTCACGCTCTGGATCATTCTGGCCATGGTCCTGGGGGTGCTCCTGGGCTACTTAATCCCGGGAACCGCCAAGTTCATAGACCGCTTCACGGTGGGCACCACGAATATGCCCATCGCCATCGGCCTCATCCTGATGATGTACCCGCCCCTGGCCCGGGTCAATTACCGGGAGTTGCACCGGGTCTTCGCGCAATTCAAAATATTGGCCCTTTCTCTGATTATGAACTGGGCGGTGGGGCCGGTGCTGATGTTTCTACTGGCTATCACCTTTCTCGCCGGCTACCCGGAATACGCGGTGGGGCTCATCCTGGTAGGATTGGCCCGCTGCATTGCCATGGTCATCGTTTGGAACGAGTTGGCCGGCGGCCACCGGGAGTACTGCGCCGGCCTGGTGGCCTTCAATGCCATCTTTCAGATGGCCCTCTATGCCGTTTACGCCTATCTCTTCATCTCCGTTTTTCCCAAGTGGCTGGGCCTTTCCTTCGCCCAGGAAATCCAGGTAGGCATCCTGGACGTGGTGGTCACCGTCCTCATCTACCTGGGCATCCCCTTCTTCTCAGGTCTGCTGAGTTACTTCATCCTGGGGGCGATCAAAGGCAGGCAATGGTATGAGGAAAAATTTATTCCCAGGATCAGCCCCATCACCCTGATGGCGCTTCTGTTCACCATAGTGGTGATGTTCTCGTTGAAAGGGGAATATATCGTCAGCCTGCCCCTGGACGTGGTGCGCATCGCCATCCCCCTGGGTCTCTACTTCCTCATCATGTTTTTCCTCACCTTTTTCCTGGCCATGAAGCTTAAGGCGACCTATCCGGTATCCGCTACGCTATCCTTCACGTCCGCGTCCAACGACTTTGAGCTGGCCATCGCGGTGGCCATCGCGGTCTTTGGAATTCACTCCGGTATGGCCTTCGCCACCGTCATCGGCCCTCTCCTGGAGGTGCCCGTGCTGTTGGGCTTGGTGCACGTGGCCTTGCGGTTCAAGCAAAAATATTTCACTCCTTTAGTGTGCGAAGTATGCGGGCAGGAGGCGGGCCTCAGTTTTCTCTTCCGGGCCCGGCGGGCCGAAACCGAGATTTATCTTTGCCCCACTTGCACCCATGCAACCATCCATTCCCCGGAGCGGCCCGAATAAACAGAAGGGCTTTCAAAGCCAGGAGGGAGGAACCCTATGTTTGAAAAGATCGTGCTGGCCACCGACCTTAGCTCCGCCTGGGACGAAATCGTCGCCTGCGCCGGGGAATTTAAGGCCTTGGGGTGCTCCCAGGTGATCCTGACGCATATGATTACCGTCAAATTTATGGGGGGGCTGGAGGCCTCGCTAAAGGCCGAGGCTCAGCCTAAGATTGCAGCCCAAAAACAGCAACTTGAAGCCCAGGGCTTGAAGGTAACGGTGGAGATGCCCATGGGCCTGCCGGCTTATTCTTTAAACGACGTGGCCCGGCGCCACGGGGCCGACCTCGTCGTGGTGGGCACCCACGGCAAATCCCTGTGGCGGGAGGCGGTGCTGGGCTGTGTCTCCTGTGCAATATTACACCATACTCAATACCCCACTTTACTTCTCAACGTAAAAATTAAGGAGGAGAAGGAAGAGGGCACTTGTCGCCTGAATTGCAATGAACTTCTTCGCCACATTCTTTTTCCCACCGATTTTTCTGAGATCGCCGGGCGGGCCTTTGGGTACCTGGAACGCCTGGCTGCCAAAGGGGTGCCCCAGGTAACCCTGCTGCATGCCTTGGAAACGCCAGGAGGCGAGGCTTATCCCCCCGGCTTCCAGGAGACCGCCGAGGCGGCAGCTCGGGATTCCCTGGAGAACCTCAAAAAGCGCCTGAAAATGGTTGGCGTGCCCTCGATTCGCACCTTACTTTCCCAGGGGCATCCTGTGCACCTGATACTGGAGGCCCAGGGGATCATGGATTTTTCCCTTATTATTATGGGAACCCAGGGGAGTGGCTTTATTCGGGAGCTTTTTTTAGGAAGTGTGGCCCATAATATTTCCCGCCTGGCCTCGTGCCCGGTGCTGTTGATACCCCCCGTAACCCGATAATCTCGGGATGCAACGGCAAGATAGATAAAAATGGCTAGCGCTTGATTGCGCCGGACTTTGACTTCTAAGGTGTTTTTCATAAAGAAATGCGGCTCCAATGCTGCAAAAGGAAAAGAGAGTATGAGATCGATGCGATACCGTATTTCTTGGTTGCTTTGCCTGTTGGCGGGACTTGTCATGATCTGCCAGGCCATACCGGCCCTATCCCAAAGCTCGCCGCCCCCCAAAGCCAAGCCCGGGCTTTACGAATTCGGCGCCAGGTGGTGCATACCCTGCAAAGAGATGCAACAGGTCATGGCGGATTTGAAAACCAGCCATGGCGACCAGGTGGAATTTCGCATGGTCTATGTGGACGAGGAACGGCCCCTGTTTGGACAATACCAGATCGTGGCCATCCCCACCCAGGTGTTCCTGAATGCCGAAGGCAAAGAGGTGGACCGCCATTTGGGTGCCTTGCCCAAAGAAGAGGTCATTAAGAAGCTCAAGGAATTGAAATTCATACGATAGAACGAATCGGGAGGTAAATTCATGGGATGGAGCGAATCTCTGGGCCAGGTCATGCAGACCCGCCCCGTCCTGGCCTATGGGGCCTCTTACCTGGGCGGGGTGATCGCCACCGCCAGCCCCTGCATCATGTGCAGCATTCCGCTCATCATCGGTTTCGTGGGCGGGTATGCCCAGGGGAGCAAGAAGCAAGCCTTTTTATACAGCTTCACCTTCGTGGTGGGCCTGGCGGTGGTGATGTCGGCCCTGGGCGCCGCCGCGGCCCTCATGGGCACCATGTTCGGCCAGGTTGGCACCTACTGGTATTTTGTGGTGGCGGTGATCCTCATTGTCATGGGGCTGCAGTTGGCCGGAGTAATAAAACTTAAGCTGGGCGGCAATGCGCAAAGATTTTTGCCCCGGCGCACCGGCCTTTTGGGGGCCTTGATTCTGGGCATGCTCTTCGGCCTGGTGCTCTCGCCCTGCGCCTCCCCGGTCCTGGCGGTGATCCTCACCCTGGCGGCGGTCCAGGGAAAGGTAGCTTACGGCAGCACCCTGTTATTCGCTTACGCTCTGGGACAGGGGACGCTGATCCTGGTGGCCGGGACTTTTACCGGGGTGATAGAGAGTTACTTGGAATCTAAAAGCGCCAGGGTGGGTACGATTCTGCAACAGGCGGCGGGCGGCCTGATCTTTTTTGCCGGCTGCTATATCTTTTTCCAGGGGATCAGGAATTGGTGATGGCCGGATCGCCTGAAGGAGAATTAAAGGGCATGGATGACAGAGATATCAAGCGGCTAATCACGGATCGCTACGGTAAGATCGCCCGGGGGGAGGAGAAGTTCTGCTGCCCCTCCTGCGGGCCGACTACGACTGACCAATGCCTGGCCGTGGGTTATACCGAAGAGGACCTTCGCCTGGTCCCTGAACCGGCGATTTTGGGGGTGGGGTGCGGGAACCCCACCGCCCTGGCCGGTCTCAAAGAAGGTGAGACCGTGGTGGATCTTGGGTCCGGGGCAGGCATCGATGTCTTTCTGGCGGCGAGAAGGGTTGGGGAACGCGGCCGGGTCATCGGCGTGGACCTGACGGCAGACATGGTGGCCCGGGGGGAGCAACTGGCCCGGGAGCACGGCTTCGCCAACGTGGAATTCCGTCAGGGCGATATCGAGCACTTGCCGGTGGCCGCCGACTCCGTGGACGTGATTATCAGCAACTGCGTGATCAACCTGACTCGGGACAAGTTGGCCAGCTTCCGGGAAGCTTACCGGGTGCTCAAGCCTGGCGGCCGGCTGCTCATCGCCGACCTGGTGACCGCCGGGGAACTCCCGGAGGAGGTCCGGCAGAGCGCCGCCGCCTGGGCGGATTGCCTGGCCGGGGCCCTGGAAAAGGAGGTATACCTGGAAACCATCCGTCGGGCCGGATTCGCCCAGGTGGAGGTGGTCTCCGGGAAACCCTACGAGTATCCGGGGATAGAGGCGGGTCTCCGGGGAAAGATCCTGAGCCTCCAGGTGCGCGGGATAAAGGCGCCTGGAGCAAAGGTCTGAAGAAATGGAGGCGACCTTTCCAGGCTTTTACGGAAGGGATACTGGGAATGGTTCGCTCAAAAGTGCAAAACAAAAATCCTTTAATATAATC
>Ga0315281_10008315_pt1 | contig 14519 bp, 13 predicted proteins | sample YL17G07_0_MG_FD_204540 | JGI IMG/M metagenome (GOLD analysis project Ga0315281, IMG submission 204540) | Sediment microbial communities from Yellowstone Lake, YNP, Wyoming, USA - YL17G07_0 | ecosystem: Environmental > Aquatic > Freshwater > Lake > Sediment | place: USA: Wyoming | collected...
CCATGCGGGCGGGGGAGTTCGGGCCGGAGGACAGCGAGCACTTGCATCAGCGGGCCTCGGAACTCGCAGTCTACGTCCACGTCGTGCGGGGAAGGCCACCGGAGCCGGTCACAGCGCCACTTCAACAGTCATCTCCGCCGCCCGAAGCAACCCGATCGCTCGAAGCAACTCCGTCGCTCAACCCAGCTCCGTTGATCAACCCAACACAGACGATCGAATCGGCGCCGTCACTCGAACCCTTGCCGTCACCCGCAACCGCGGCGCCAATTTCATCGTCGCTCGCGACCGCCTCCGCCCCTGCTCAGGCCGAATCCTTGCCATCACCCACGACTCCAGCCCCAGCCCCAGCCTCGGCGTCAGCGCCGGTCACACCGCCAGCCACCGTGCTACCGCCGTCCAACGTCGTCGCGATTTCCGACCTATTCTACGCCGAGGGCGCGAGCGTCGTCAGCGGCGGCGTTCCGCAATCGGCCAGCGCCAAGAGCGACCTGCTCGGGGCAAGCATCGAAGCGTTGGAGAGTCTTACGGCCCGGCCCCTCGCGGAGCAGGTCTCGACCGGACCGATGGTCGTCGTGCCCGTCGACACTTTGCTGTACCGCGGGCGAGGTGCAATCGAGCGGGCGGCTGCGATTCGCGAACAAATCAAGGCGTCGGGTGGGAACGCGACGCCGGCGGCGCTCGACGAGATGTACGACCTGATCGGTCTCGCGCTGAAAGACTGACCGGTGGCTTCCAAAGTCCGGGCACTGATCGGAGTCCTGGTCAGCGCTGGCGTCATCTGGTGGCTGGTCGCCAAGAGCGGGATCGATTGGGGTGCTGCCTGGTCAGACACGAAGGACGCAAGCAAGCCACTGCTCGTTCTCGCCACCGTCGTGGCAAATCTGATGTTCCCGATGCGGGCTCGACGCTGGCGCCCGATCCTCGCGGCGGTCAAACCCGACATTCCGTTCGGGCCACTGTGGCGCGCGACATCGATCGGGATGATGGCCAATACACTGCTGCCGTTCCGAATGGGGGAAATCGCTCGAGCGTACGCGCTAACGCGCGAAGAACCTGATGTTCCCATTGCGGCGTCGGTGGCGTCGTTGTTTGTCGACAGGGTGTTCGACGCGATCGTTGTCGTTCTGCTGCTCGTCGTCGCCCTCTTTCTGCCAGATGTCCCGCCCGACGCGAAGATCGGGGGCAGGTCGATCACCTCCTTCGCTCTCTTTCCGGCAGTGGGCGCGATCGGTGGGCTCACGGTGTTGTACGGTTTGGCGATTTATCCGTCGCCGGCTATTCGCGTCTCCACGGCCGTTGCGGCGAAGTTCGGCGAGACATTCGCCGCGACCGTCGGACGGGTGGTGAACAAGTTCAGCGACGGGCTCGGAGCACTTCGAACACCGCGACAGTTCGGAGAAGTCTTTTTCTGGGCGGTGCTTCACTGGCTCGCGCAGCCGTTTGCCTTCTGGATTGGCTTCCGGGCGTTCGGCATTCCAGCGCCGTTCGCGGCCGCGCTGATCGTGCAGTTTGCGATCGTCGTCGCCGTCGCCTTGCCGTCGGTACCGGGCTACGTCGGGCTCTACGAACTCGGCGCGGCGACCGCCCTCCTGCTTTTCGGCGTCGAAAACAGCCGCGCCGTTGCCTGGGCGGTAACTTTGCATGTTGTAACCCTCGTGCCGATCACCGTCGTGGGACTTTTCTATCTCAATCGCGTAGGGCTTCGCATGAGGGACTTGCGCGGCCAACAGGGAACGGCAGCCGATGCGTGAGGCCCGCGTCGCCGCTCAGGCAAAGATCAACCTTCGCCTCAAGATTCTCGCGCGCGAAGCAGATGGCTATCACTCGATCGAGACGATTTTCGCTCGCACAGATCTCGCTGACGACGTGTCGATCCGGGTCGAAATCTCGGGGCGGTCTCGATCTATCGATTGTCACGGAGCGGACACGGGACCAGCCGAGCAGAACCTCGCCTACCGGGCCGCACTCGCCTATGAAGCGGCTACCGGATGGCCGGACTCGTTCGCTATCGAGATCACGAAGCGCATTCCCGTTGGCGGTGGGCTGGGCGGCGGCAGCGCTGATGCCGGCGCAGTGCTTCGTGCGCTCGACGCCCTCTCGCCGCGTCCGCTCGGCCCGCGCATCGCCATGCTTGCCGCCCAGCTCGGATCCGACGTGCCATTCATGACCATCGAAAGCCCGGTCGCGCTCGCATGGAGCCGCGGTGAACGCCTGCTCTCTCTGCCGACGCTTCCCTGGCGTCCAATCGTCATCGTCACTCCCCACACGGGGATCGCGACGTCCGATGCGTATACTTGGGTCGCCGACTCCAGATTTGGTTTCATGCCGTCGGCGTTCGTGATCGAATCGGGCACAGTTGGCGATTGGGCGCGAATGGCGTCGATCGCGACGAACGACTTTGACGGGGTGGTGTTCGCGCGATTCCCCGATCTCGCGGCCGCGGCCGCGTCGCTGCGGAAGCATGGCGCGATGATCAGTATGCTTGCTGGCTCGGGGTCATCGGTTGTCGGCATCTTCGAGCAACAGGCGGACGCCGAGAAAGCGCTGGCCGACGCGCCAATCAAAGGACTAATCTCTCACTCGGCGATGTCGGTCGCCCCCGTCTCCATCGACGGAGCACCGAAATAGCGACGCCGCAGTGAAATGATGTCGCGCGTTGTCGAGGTCGCCGCCACGGGGTAAGTTTCTTGGCTCTGATGCCCCCTCGTCCAATGGCAGGACATCGGTCTTTGGATCCGAGAATGGTGGTTCGAATCCACCGGGGGCAACTCGCAAAGAGACCGGCTCACGTTATCTACGATCGCTGCACCGACCACCCCCGACCCTGCTCTATCCATGGATGGCCTGTCAGTACCGAGTCGTGGCCTGAAGCTGATGTCCGGCTCGGCGAACAGACCCCTCGCCGAAGCGATCGCGGAGAGCATGGGCATCGAGCTGACCCGGCTGAATCTGGGACGGTTCGCGGACGGCGAAATCTCGGTGCGAATCGACGAGAACGTCCGCGGAAATGACATTTACATCGTGCAACCGACCAATCCGCCGGGCGAGAACATCCTCGAGTTGCTGCTGCTCATCGACGCGGCCAGGCGGGCCTCCGCCGCACGAATCACCTGCGTCATGCCGTATTACGGATACGGTAGGCAGGATCGAAAGGATCAGCCGCGCGTCCCCATCGGCGCCAAGTTGATGGCAAACATGATTGTCGCAGCCGGGGCGGACCGCGTGCTCGGTATCGACTTCCATCAGCATCAGCTCCAGGGGTTTTTCGACATTCCCGTGGACCACCTCTACGCGATGCCGGTCTTCGCGAACCACTACAAGAAGAAGACCCTTCGCGACCCCGTGATCGTGGCCCCGGACGTCGGTTCGGCCAAGATGGCGCGTGGATTCGCAAAGCGGCTCAACGCGTCGCTGGCGATCATCGATAAGCGGCGGCCGGCGCCAAACGTGTCAGAGGTCGTGAACGTCGTCGGCGATGTCACCGGCCATGACTGTATCCTGGTCGACGACATGATCGACACGGCGGGGACGGTGACCGAGGCCGCCCATGCGCTCAAAGCGCTCGGAGCCCTGGACATCTATATTTGTGCGACGCACGCACTGTTTTCGGGCCCGGCCAGGCAACGCTTGACCGATGCGCCGATCAAGGAAGTGGCCGTCACCGACACGATTGTCGTACCCGAGTCGCGACGGCCGCCGCAGCTGGCTGTGCTGTCCGTCGGAGAGCTCATTGCCAAGGCGGTTCGCTATACGCATAGCGAGCAGTCGGTGTCGTCACTCTTCGACTGATCGGCCGAGCAGTCGGTCCCGAGCCACAGGCGAGGGACCAGTAGTTGGAAGTGTTTTGCAGGGACCAGCGAAATGCAGATTCCTCGCTTCGCTCGGATTGAATGAGGGGATCCCCGGTCGACCGGTATGGTAGGGAGGAAGCAGCCTCCCGAGAGTACGCGCCGACGCCCGGGAATTAGCTGCGAATTTTTTCACGTTCGAGTCAGGAAGATCAGCATGGCAACCGTTTTACTCAGCGCGACCCCCCGGTCCACCAGGGGAAAAGGCTCCGCTCGCAAGCTTCGCCAGACTGGCGAAGTCCCCGCAGTCATTTACGGCCACGGCCGTGAACCGCAGTCCCTCTCGCTCAACACCCGCGACGTCGAGAAGCTGCTTGTACAGATATCCGGCACCAGCACGGTCGTGGAGCTTTCTGTTGGTGGAACAGCGGTGCGCACGTTGATTCGAGAAGTGCAGCGCCACCCGTTCAAACGTGACGTGCTGCACGTCGATTTCCAGGAGCTGGTCGCCGGCGAAAAGGTCACGCTCAGCGTGCCGATTCGGTTTCACGGCGTGGCAACGGGCGTTCGCGAGGGCGGCGGTATCCTCGAGGAAACTTTGCACCAGGTGCACGTCCGCGTCGATCCTTCATCAATCCCGGATCACATCGATGTCGACGTGTCAGCATTGACGATCGGGCACTCGATCCACATTCGCGATCTCGCACTTCCAGAGGGACTCGAGGTCATGGATGACGAGGACGCGACGGTCTGTCTCGTCAGCGCTCCGCGCGCGGTGGTCGAGGAGACTGCTGCGGTTGTGGTCGACCCGTTGGCGCCCGTTGCGGCCGAGCCGGAGTTGATTCGCAAGACCAAGGCGGACGAAGAAGGGGCGGAGAAGGCGGAGAAGACAGACAAAAAGAAGTAGAATCGTCGCATGTCCGGAGTCGTTTCATGGATACGGGCGCGTCTCACTGGCGCGCCCGTATCTTCTTCCCTCCCGGATCGCACCCCTTCAGATGAGCCGATGAAAGTCATCGTCGGGCTCGGCAACCCGGGCAAGGAATACGAGAAGACTCGCCATAACGTCGGGTGGTGGATGGTCGATCACCTCGCCGACGTTTGGCATTTTGATCCGTGGCGAAAGGACGGCGAGGCTCGGGTCGCAGACGGTCGCGTCGGCAAACTGCGTGTGCGGCTGATCAAGCCCCAGACGTTCATGAACCTCAGCGGTGCGGTGCTGCGGCCATATGCTCGGCGGCCGTTCTGGGCCGCGGCGACCGACCTGCTCGTCGTCGTCGATGAAGTCGCACTGCCAATCGGCCGCTACCGTTTCCGCGCTGAAGGGAGCGCCGGCGGACACAATGGACTCAAGAGCATCGAAGCGACGCTGGCGAGTCGGGCGTACTCGCGTCTCCGGATTGGCATCGGGCCGGACAACGAGCGCGACGTCGGGAATCTGTCCGATTTCGTGCTCGGCAATTTTGGAAAAGCAGAAACGGCCACTGTGAAAGAACTGCTTCCTGTTCTTTCCGGTGCGATCGAGTTGTGGTTGGCAGAGGGGATCACGCCGGTGATGAATCGGTTCTCCGGAAAGCCAGCCGACTAGACCATTCGGCCACCAATCCTCCTCACCACCGTTGCTCAAACTCGGAATCGTCGGGCTCCCCAACGTCGGAAAATCGACGCTGTTCAACGCCCTCACCGCCGCCGGCGCCGAAGCCGCGAACTATCCCTTCTGCACCGTCGAGCCAAACGTCGGCATGGTTGAGGTGCCCGACCCGCGGCTGCCCGCAATCACAGCGGTCGTCACGCCCAAGAAGACCGTACCCGCCGTCGTCCAGTTTGTCGACATCGCCGGCCTGGTGAAGGGGGCCGCCGAGGGCGAAGGTCTCGGCAACAAGTTTCTGACCAACATCCGCGAGACCGACGCGATCGTGCACGTCATTCGCTGCTTCGAGGACCCCGACGTCACGCACGTGATGGGCGGCGTCGATCCGATCCGCGACCGCGACGTCATCGAGTTCGAGCTCGCGCTCGCCGACCTGAGCGTGGTCGAGAAGCGCCTCGACAAGACGCAGCGCGCCGCCCGCACCGGAGAAAAAGAGGCCAAGGCCGAGCTCCCCGTGCTCGAGAAGGCGAACAGCTTTCTCAAGGATGGCCGCGGCCTATGGGAAGCCAAGCTTTCGACCGAGGAGCTGGCGACACTCAAGACGCTTCAGCTGCTCACCGTGAAGCCGGTTCTCTACGCTGCAAACGTCACCGACGCGGAGTTATCGGGTCACGAGGGTCCGCACCTCGCAAAGTTGCGTGCCGCGATTGCGGCAAGTGGCGAACAAGCCGAAGTCGTACCGTTCTCGGCCAAGATCGAGTCAGAACTCGCCGAGCTCTCGACCGACGACCGCGCAGCCTTTCTCGAATCGCTCGGCCTCGAGTCCGCGGGCCTCGATCGACTGATCCGCGCGGGCTACCACCTGCTGGGACTCCAGACGTACTTCACCGCCGGCGAGCAGGAGGTCCGCGCTTGGACAGTTCATCGCGGGGACACGGCCCCAGTCGCTGCGGGCGTCATTCACACCGATTTTGAGCGCGGGTTCATCCGCGCCGAGACCGTCGCGTACGACGATTTCGTCGCCAACGCGGGGTGGAAGGGCGCCCGCGAGAAAGGCGTGGTCCGGTCCGAGGGAAAGGAATACGTCGTCAAAGACGGCGACGTCATGCTGTTCAGGTTCAACGTCTGAGCGACGCCTCCTCAATCGACTGACGCGGAGCGCCATCCCTATTGGCGCCCCCGGGTGCCCTTAACCGCCTCTGCCCATTAGGTTTCAGCCACTTCCGCCAGCCTGGCGGATGACAACTGACTCTCCTCCTGGATCGGCAACCTCCGGGAGGCGGATAGACCAAAGGGAGGATTGCCACGGCATGACACGCCAATATGAGGCGGTGTATGTCTTCGAATCGACACTCGAAGATACCGCCATTTCCGACAAGCTCGACCGCTTCCACGGACTGCTCGGCAAGCCCGCCGACCTGCAGCTCACGCATTGGGGCCGTCGCCAGCTCGCTTATCAGATCGGCCGCCGCGACACCGGCTACTTCGTGATCGCCCGCTTTGGCGCCGAACCGACCACGCTACCCGAGTACGAGCGCGCGCTCAAGCTCGACGACGGCGTCGTTCGCTACCTCGTCACCCTGCACGAGCACGATCTCGGCGCCCCGCCGATGACCGAAGAAGAACAGGCCGAAGCCAATCGCCGCCGTGAGGCGGACGGCGACGAGGAGGAAGATTGATGCGCCGCCCAAACAAGACCTGCCCCTTCTGCGAGGGCCGCGTCCATTACATCGACTACAAGGACGACCGCACGCTCGGCCGTTTCATCACGGATCACGGCAAGATTCTGCCGAGCCGTCTGAGCGGAGTCTGTGCGCGCCATCAACGCCAGTTGTCGACGGCGATCAAGCGCGCTCGGTATCTGGCGATCATCCCCTATACGAGCGGCTTGGCGGGCTGACGTTCGATGACCGACGCAGGCACATTGCCGACGGTGGAGCCGCGACGAGGCTGGAAGAAGTTGATCCTCGCCCTGTTCGCGTTCTTTCTCGTCCCAGCCATACCACAAATGCGGGCCATGCTGCCCATCGACGAGACGATGCTGCTGTTCGTCCCGGCGATGGCGGCGTGCTCCATCGTGGGCTGGTGGGCCGGCGGTCGAGCGTCTTCGGCGGTGCTGTGGATCGCCCTGGCAGTGGTGCTTTCCGGGCCGCGCGGAGCGACGAGCGATGTCTACTCGAGTCTCCTACGCGGCTGGACGTTGTTGCTGGCCGGTGCGTTCGGCCTGACCTGTATCGTTGGCGGTCAACGGCCGTTTTTCGTCAAGGCGTTGGCGGCGCTGTTCACAACGTTTGCGGTCGCTGTTGCGATTAGTGTATTCGGGCCCGTGACGTTGTCCCACGCGGCCCAGGCGGTCTCCGGCGAGTTCGCCCGGCGAAACGCTGAGTTCCTCGCCTTTCTCGGCGCGGTCATCAGCGATAACGGGCCGCAGTGGCAGGAGTGGGTGACGAAGTTCCCGTCGCTCGCGACGTTGCCCGCGGATGCAGCTGAGAACCTGGCGGTGATGTCGACCGCCGGTCGCGCAGCGTACCCGGCGCTGCTGTCGCTTGAGTCGTTGTCGGCATTAGCGCTTGCCTGGGCCACGTACCATCGGCTCTCGCGGCGGCGCCTCGGTGCACCGTTGGCTCCACTTCGTGAATTTCGTTTCAACGATCAACTGGTCTGGGGCCTGATCGTCGGCCTCGTGATGCTTGTCCTTCCGAATCTCTCGGGTCTCCGCGAATTCGGTATTAATGTCGTCGTTTTCTTCGGCGTGCTCTATGCGATTCGCGGGCTGGCCGTACTTGCCTGGTTCATGCGGCCCGGCGCGCTGGCGGTCTCGCTGACCGTCGGATTCGTAATGTTGTGGGCGCCCGTCCTCAACGTTCTCGCCATTCTCGGATTTCTCACGCTCGGGATCACCGCGCTTGGGCTGGGAGTCGGCGACACGTGGGCGGACTGGCGCAGACGCGCGCGTTCAACGTTGTCTTAACTGGAGCTATACAAATGGAAGTCATTCTTCGCCAAGCCGTCGAGAACCTCGGGAAGCCCGGGGAAGTCGTGAAAGTCTCAAACGGCTTTGCCCGCAACTACCTATTGCCGCGTGGCGTTGCCTTCGAGGCCACCCCAGGCAACCTCAAGCGCATTCAGCAGGAACGGAATCGTCTCGAGGCCGCCGAAAACGAGCGTCGTGGCGCCGCCCAGCAGCTCGCGGACAAGATGGAGCTGGTGCAACTCACCTTTTCGACCCGTGTCGGCGACGAGGGAAAGCTGTTCGGTTCGGTGACCTCAGCCGACATCGCGCAGCAGCTGGAGGCCCAGGGCTTCCATATCGAAAAGCGACAGATCGACCTGCACGAGCCGATCAAGGCCCTCGGGGTGTATAGAATCCCGATTCGTCTTCACGCGGACGTGAAACCGGAGATTCGCGTGTGGGTGATCAAGGCGTAATGATCGGTAACTGGTAAGCGGTAACTGGTAAGCGGTAACTGGTACCTGGTACCTGGTACCAGCAACCGGCAACCAGCAACCAGCTTCCTGCTCCTACCAGCTACCAGCTACCAGCTACCAGCTACCAGCTACCAGCAATCCAGTTCCCTGCCCCTTCCTGTTACCGATTTCAATGAAGTCCAGCCCAGTACTCTCCCTCGCCGCTCGGGCCGCCCAACTGTGCCTTGACTACAAGGCACATGACGTCGTCCTGCTCGATCTGCGCGGTGTCACGGATATGACGGATTTCTTCATCGTCGCCAGCGGCACGTCCGACACGCACGTCCGGTCGATCGGCGAGAATCTGGCGAGCGACATGAAGAAGCTCGGATCGCCAGTGGTCCACCTGGAAGGCGTGGCGAAGGGTCGTTGGGTCCTGCTCGACTTCGTCGATTTCGTGGTCCACGTGTTCCACCCGACGCTTCGCGAGTTCTACCAACTCGAGCGCCTCTGGTCCGATGCCGAGTCCGTTCCGATCGAGGTCGGCAAGGGAGCCGTCGCATGACCCGGCTGCTGGTTCTCGCGGTCGCGGCCCTCGCCGGGGTTGCATCTCCTCTCGGCGCGCAGAGCTACTTCGGGCAGAACCAGGTGCAGTACGATCGGTTCGACTGGCAGGTGCTCGAAACGGAGCACTTTCAGATCTTCTATTACCCGTCCGAGGAGCGCGCGGCGACCGATGCTGGCCGAATGGCCGAGCGGACGTACGCGCGTTTGTCGTTGGTGCTCCAACACCAATTCCGCGAGAAGAAGCCGATCATGCTCTTCTCCTCGCGTTCTGATTTCGGGCAGAACAACGTCACCGGAGACCTCGGTGAGGGCACGGGCGGCGTGACCGAAGCGCTCCGCCACCGGATGCTGCTGAATTTCACCGGCGACTATCGAAGTTTCGATCACGTGCTCGCGCACGAGATGGTCCACGCGTTTCAGTTCGACATCTTCGCGCGCGGAAAGGCGGGCAATGGCATGCGCGCCCTCGCCGAGTTCATGCCGCCCCTCTGGTTCGCGGAGGGCATGGCCGAGTATCTCTCGCTCGGCCCGGCGAGCACGCTCACCGATAGCTGGATGCGCGACGCCGCCTTGAACGGGCACATCCCGTCGGTGAAGCAGATGACAGATCTGCCCGACGAATACTTCCCGTACCGCTACGGCCACTCCTTCTGGACATTTATCGGAAAGAAGTATGGCGACGAGGCCGTCGGTCAAATCATGACTGCGATCCCCACGGTCGGCGTCGACCGGGCGTTCAGGCGCGAGCTCGGCGAATCACTCGAGGATCTCGGCGATCAGTGGCGCGAGGATCTGCAGACCCGATTGCTGCCGGGCGTCGCATCGCTTGACCGCGCGCGCAAGTTTGCGCAGCCCCTGCTCACCCCGCACCTCACCAGCGGCGCAATCTTCCTCGCCCCGGCCCTGTCGAGCGACGGCACACGGGTGGCATTTCTTTCAAACGGATCCCTGACCCGGGGACAGGTCTTCGTCGACCTCTGGATGGCCGACGCGCGGACCGGCAAGCGAATCACGCGACTGGCAGCGAGCACGACGAACTCCGACTTCGAGGAGCTGCGGCTGCTCTATTCACAGAGCGCGTTTTCGCCCGATGGGCAGCGCATCGCGTTCACGGGCCAGCGGGTCGGTCGCGACGTGCTGTACATCATGCGGATCGACGGGCGATCGATCGAGCACCGATTTGATCTCCCGCTCGAGAGCGTGATTAGCCCGAGCTGGTCGGCCGACGGACGCCAGCTCGTTTTTAGCGGCGCCACCGGCGGCATCACCAATCTCTACCGCATTAACGCCGACGGAACCGGATTCGGTCAATTGACGAATGACCGATTCGCCGACGTGCAGCCGCAGTTGTCACCGGACGGCACACGCATCGCGTTCGCAACCGATCGCGGTCCTGGAGCCAGCTTCGACGTGCTGCGCCTTCCAAAGTGGCAGATCGCCGTCTACGACATCGCCAGCGGTGAAATCACGCTGCTGCCGGGTCAGCGGGGGCTGAATCTGAATCCGCAGTGGGCGCCCGACGGCCGCTCGATTGCCTACGTGTCTGACCGTAGCGGCATCGCGAACATCCTGCTCTACGACCTCGACGCACGCCAGCACTTTCAGTTGACGAACGTCGTCGGCGGTGTTTCCGGGATCACCGAGTACAGCCCGGCGATCAGTTGGGCACGTAACGCCGATCGGCTGGCGTTTACGTATTTGGAGAACGGACAATACACGGTCTGGACGGTGACCAATCCGCGCGGGCTGAAACGGTCCCCACTGAACGAGTCCGTGAACCCGGCGCTGGTCGGGGAACGCGTTGCCTCCGCCGACACGACCCGCGATGCCCCGCTCGTGACGGCGAGCTCGTTTCTCTATCGCTCCGCCACCGGCCAGACCCGCCAGTCGGTGAATCTGTCGCTCTCGAACGACACGCTCACGCCGCCGGTTTCCATCGCCACGCTGCTCGACTCGGTCGAACTGGCGTTGCCCGACACGCTTCGCTTTCGGCGCCATCCATACCGCGCCTCGCTCCAACCCGATTTCACGGCCCGACCGAGCATTGGATACATCCCCGACAGCTACGGACGATCGTTTTTTGGCGGCACGACGGTTGTCATGAGCGACCTGCTCGGCAACCACCACCTTGCCGCGTCGGGCGAGTTGAACGGACGCCTGTCGGAATCGCGCCTCTTTCTTGGCTATACGAGTCTCGCCCATCGCTGGCAGTACTCGGGGGGATTTTCCCAGACGCCGTATTACTTCCTGACTTCTGACTCGCTCTCGCCGACCCCCAATCATCTGGTTTCGCTCGAGACGCAGGAGATCACGATCTACGCGGCACGCCAGTTGTTCGCCGTCACGGCATATCCGTTCAACCGGTTCACGCGGGTCGAGATCGGCGGCGGATTCAACAATGTCGATCGCAGTCGTTGGATCGTGACACGCGAGATCTCGGGCTCCTCGACCGTCGGCGCCTTCAAGCTCGACAGTGTTCGCTCGAATCCGTCCCTCAACTATTTCGACGGACAGATCGCGCTGGTTTCCGACAATACCGTTTTCGGGTACACCTCTCCCCTGATGGGTCGCAGGTTCCGGGCACAGGTCAGTCCGGTGGCCGGCGCGTTCAACTGGGTGCAAGGACTCCTCGACTACCGGAGGTATGACCCGATCGTTTTCTCGTACCTCACGCTCGCGACGCGGATCTACGCCGACGTCTCTGTCGGACCGCAGGAGGGAGCATTTCCGAAATACATCGCGCGTCCGGACTTCGTTCGCGGCTACGATCGCAACAATTCCTTCAACCCGTGTATCGGCGTCGGTTCAAATCCGGCGAACTGCAACGCCGTACAACTGCTCGGCAGCCGCGTTGCCGTTGGAAATCTGGAGCTTCGGTTTCCGCTGCTGCGACGCATCGAGCTTGGGCTGCTGCCCGTCGACGTGCCGCCGGTCGACGGTTTGTTTTTCTTCGACGCGGGCGTCGCCTGGTCAAGGCACCAGGCGGTGTACGGCACGCGGCCCTTCAATTTCGACGTTGCGACACAGCGATATCCGTTGCGCAGCTATGGCGTCGGGTTGAGGGTCAACCTGTTCAACTACGCGATTCTCCGCTGGGACTACGCCATACCGATTGACACGCCGGGTCAGCGCCGATTCTGGACCTGGTCTCTCTGGCCCTCCTTCTGACGTGCACGCCGTTCGCTGCCTGACCCGTGCCAACCCCCGGGCCTTTTCCCGCCGAATGCTCGTCGCCTCACTCGGGCTTGGACTGGCTCTCGTTGCCTGCGGTGGATCCGATGCCAATCCGCCGTCCGGCGAAAACGCGCTGGTTGCCTCGACGTTCGTTGGGCCAGATCCGCTTTTCCTGAGAATTCCCCGCGCGGGAGGTCAGGCCCGTGTCGTCGCGTTTCCGAATGTCGATTCAACAATCTGGACATCGACGGCGCGGAGCCCCGCTCCCGGACGCATGCTCGGCTTCAACGACGATGCCGGCATGGTTGCCATGGTCGACGCCAAGTCGCGTCCGCTGCGCATCGACTTCCGGCGGGATAGCATCGAGAGCCCGCTCCGCGAATCGCTATTGGCGCCAGTCTCGCTCGACGGTTCGGCGATCTACGGCGTGACCGCCAGAGGAGTCGTCCTGAGGACGACGCCGGCGGGCGAATGGCGGTACCCAGGATCGGTTCGAGCTCGGGGAGTACTCCCGTTGAGGGACGGCTCGGTATTGATCTGGAGCGAGCGCGACGCGCGTACCGTGCTCGCACGAGTGAAGCCGCCGGGCACGATTCGACTCGACAGTCTGAGCATGCCGCCCGTGGAGCTAGCGACCGGAACCGGTGTCGGAGATCGACTCTACTTTGCAGCTGGAGCCCAGCTTCACGCGGTCCAGACCCGAGCGCTGACGCTCGGCGCGCCGATCGGTGTCGGCGGAACCGTGGCGGCGCTCGCGGTGACGCCGAGCGGTGATCGCATTTACGTCCTGACGACGAGCGGAAACCGCTCGACGCTCGTCGCCGTAGATCGGTATCGTTGGCGTATTTCCAGTCGCGTCTCGCTTGATGCCACGGCGCGCGCGCTTCGCGTTGATCCGATCGGACGATACGTCCTACTGCGCGGCGCGAACGATTCCGTGTCAGTCATCGCGGTGGCAACGAATACGGTGATCGGCACGGTTCGCTCTGTGTGGCGCGACGACCTGCCGCTGGTCGCCCCCGACGGGTCAATCGCGACGGCCCGTGATGGCGATGTCGTGTTCGTTCGCCCCGAAGATGAGCGCGTCGTGAGCCGCATTGGCCGCGGAGCCTCGGACTTCTGGTTCGCGTTCTGGTGGACCGGCTTCCGCCCCAGAGCGGCCTCGCTCGACGTGCCTGTCACGTTTGACTCCTCGAGCGCGGTCGCCGATAGCGTCTCCACCGCCTCCGTGGCCGCGGCGGTCGCCGAACACCCGACTCCGGCGATTATCGACGCTTCGCCGGTAAAGCCGATGGGGTTCACGGTCTCGTTCTTCGCCCTCTTGTCCGAGCAGCGCGCGCAAAGCGAAGCCGCCAAGATCCAAGTCGAGGGCGAAGTCGCCCACGTCGAGACGGTGATGCGCAGTGGCATGCCGGTGTACCGAGTCCTCCTCGGCCCGTTCGCGACCTGCGCCGAAGCCCAACGCGCGGCTCGCGCCTCGGGAAAGGCGGTCTGGATTCCCGAAGGGGGATGTGGGGTCCCCCCGCCGCTTGAATGAGCCGCTGGCTCGCTGAGGGTCGGACGCTCGGCGCCTCGCTCGGGCGCTTCAACTGCATCGTTGTCGTGGGCCCCAATCCCGACGCGACCGCGGAGGTCGCCCTCGGCGTCGCCGAAGCTCAGGCGGCTCATCGCCGCGTTGTCCTCGGCGACCTGCTCGACGATGCCGCCCGATATTCGGCGTTCCGTGGGGAGGACGATCATCATGGGATCGTCGACGCGCTGCAGTACGGGACGTCGATTGCCCGGATCACTCGACCCGTCGTGGGTACAGCCGGGTTGTTTTTCGCGCCGACAGGGTCTGACATCGCCGATTATGGCGAGCTCCTTGGGCACCCGCGTTGGTCGCGGCTGATCACCTCATTCACTGAATCGGGCGACCTGTTCGTGATCGCGTTGCCGCAGAGCGCATCCGGCCTCGACGATCTCGTCGCGCACGCCGACGGCGTCATCCT
>Ga0315281_10008316_pt1 | contig 14518 bp, 17 predicted proteins | sample YL17G07_0_MG_FD_204540 | JGI IMG/M metagenome (GOLD analysis project Ga0315281, IMG submission 204540) | Sediment microbial communities from Yellowstone Lake, YNP, Wyoming, USA - YL17G07_0 | ecosystem: Environmental > Aquatic > Freshwater > Lake > Sediment | place: USA: Wyoming | collected...
CTTCATAATCTCCATCCCCATCTCCGGATCCTTTTCCATATCCATTCTAACACGACCAGCATTGATTACCAATAGTTTGGAGGGTTTTAAGCATGTGGCCGTCACATTGTAACGGAAAGGTTCAATGGGGGATGGGATTCCGAAGGCCGCTCCTTCTTTTTCGACCTTGGAGGTCAAAAAATCAAATTTTTCCCCGGTCTTGACCGAAAGGTTGACCATGCCCTCGATCAGGATGTAGAGGTGATTCGCGTCCTCTCCCTGACGAAAAATTGTTTTCCCCTCAGGGAAAGTTTCAACCGAGGACCGGGATAATAAGGTATCCAGTTGGAATTCTTTGAGGTTTCCAAATAACTCGGTCTTTTTCAACCATTCTGCGGAGACCATCTTTTTCTCCTAAAAGATTCTAATTTCAAATTTCATATTTTAGATTTGAGATTTTTTTCAATCTGCGATCTGCCATAATGAAGTATAAAAAGGGAACCTATGATTCCCGATATGATAAGCCTTTACTTCTTTTCAGATTTGTCTTCTTTTTTCTCCTCGCGTGGACCAAGTGTCAATTGATAGGCAATTTACGCCGAAAAGCGATTCTGACCATGAATGTCCCGGCCTGTCGAAAATAGAAGATGGTGTTCATCGGTAAAATTGACAATCGTTCCTACATTGAACCCCGTTCGGCCACCTTCTCCTTTTGCGGTTGGTGTGTTGTAAAACACTTCTCCCCCAAGAGTTATACTTTTGGAAAGCTGGCACTGCACTTCCCACCCAGCAAACCAATAGTCTTTGTTCTCAGAGCCTGGATTAAACCAGTAGCCACCGCCCCCATAGCTCGTCCATGGACCCCAACTCTTTTGGAACCAGATTGGAAGGAATGTCTTAACGTGCCCACTTCCCAACTCCTTCGAGCTTCTGCCTGTGGGCACGTCGACAATCAGAAAGGCTCCTACTTGCGGCCGCCAGTCGGTTTCCTGGATGAAGCGTTACTTCGCTCCAAGTTCCAAGTCCCCGAATCCGTAATGTGATGAACCCTCATTCGGTTTTACGTAGGCAAATGGAGCAATCAGATGAAGTTGTAAATTGGGTAAAGCGCCATAGTTGACCTCGAAGTGTGGAGCTGTACCCGACCATCCGTCCTTGTCCTTCGCGTGTTGCGAGGCTAAGTAGATCTCCCAATGGCGGTATTCTACAGGCTCGGGGTCATCTGTCACGAAGGGCGGACCCGCCCAGGCGACCATTAGTCCAAGGATTAACGGAAACAACCCCACTACAATCGTTACGAGAAACCACGGGATAATTTTGATTAACAGATCGCGTTTCGCTATGCGGATTGTGCAATCAATTCCGAAAAGCAACTTGCCATGCATCTCTAATTCCGTCCTTTCTTAAAACGGAGAAGCTTCATTCCTATTAGAACTTATTTAGGAACATCCGTTGCTTTGGACTTTAAAAAATAATTCATACCCTTATCAACCGGCTCTCTTAACTTAATGACTTTAATGAATCCGTACCCCATAGCATCGTGGCAAGCGTTACAAGACTTAATCACGGCATTGTATTCTTTGGTGAACGCCTTAATGTCTTGAGCCACGATCGCTTTATTCACTGGCGCAAACGTGGTCTCGTAGAAAGATTTCCAGTCTTCGTATTCTTTCGGTTTAGTCACTTTAGCCGGGTTCATCGCGCCGTTCATATACTTGGACATGTAAAAAGCCAAGCCCCAGTTGCCCCCTTGGGCTGCAAAATATATATTTTGAAAACGATCACCCACTTCGCGCATCGGTATGGCAAATTTAGGCAATGCCCCTTTGATTTCATCAATCTGTTTTTGGACATCCTCCGCTGCGTACAAAACAGTGGTAACGATTAACAAGGATAAGCTGACGATTGTAATAATGATTTTGATCTTGCTAAACATAGGTAACCTCCTTTTAAGGGTAAATTTTTTTCTACCGATACTCTTCTGTTTCTGTTTTTCCTAATTTTCTTAATCTTGCGGCCAATGGAATTTCCATCACCTCCTTTCTGTCCGTAATAAAAAAGGGGTAAACCGAAAGAGTCGGTTCACCCCCCCCTTAATTATAAAATTAAGTAACATATAATCTGATTACAAATCAAATTTTATTTTTGGATTCATATTTTGAATAGCTGAATTTCCCGGTCTCAATAGGAATGGCCACCTTCATCAAAAGGGTGAAGATGAGGAGGCCCGTTGCCCAGATGCCGAAGGACACCATAAGCTCAACAAGGTTAGGAATATATTCGATGATCTCACCCAGGGGATCCGGGACAAATCCGGGTATGACGAAGCCCGGTCCTTTTTCAATCCAGACTCCTATGATAACGAGAATACAGCCTAAGTTGAGAGTGCTCAACCGTTTCCGTGTTTGGGGAATGAGGAAGATGAAGAAGGCGATAACATTCATCGTCATGGCAGCCCATATCCAGGGGACAAGCTGGTTATGGCCATGGAGGCCTTCGAATAGATATTTTAAAGGCGCAATATGAATGGAGTGAGAATAATACTCTTTGAATAACTCAGAACCGAGAAGGAAGAGATTGAGAAACATGGCATAGGCAATGAGTTCAGCAATTTTGAAAAGGGCTTCGTCTTCCAGTTTGATATCCGATACCTTCCGGATGATCTGAAAGATTATAATGATGATGGCAGGTCCAGAGCAGAAAGCGCTCGCTAAAAATCTGGGCGCTAAAATTGATGCATTCCAGAATGGACGGGCAGGGAGGCCATTATAAAGGAAGGCGGTCACAGTATGGATCCCTACGGCCCAAGGGATAGATAGGAGAATGAAAGGTAAGATAAACTTCCAGTTAGGGTTCTTTCGATAATAAAATTTAACGAGGAGGTAAACAGGGATAAAGATATTCAGTATGAAATAGCCATTTAGGGCAATGACATCCCATGCCAAAAGAGATTCGGGAAAATTCATCGATCCGATAAAAGGCAGCATGTGCCAGAACCGATCGAGTCTTCCGAGATCCACCATGACAAAGAGAACGGCCATCATGACGGAGGAGGCGGCAAAGAGTTCCCCAAGGACGACAATCTCTTTGATCGGTTTGAAATGGTAGACATAAGACGGAACAACCAGCAGAACGGCTGCTGCAGCCGCCCCGACGAGATAGGTAAAATTGGCAATGTAAAGGCCCCAGGAGACCTGATCGTTCATATTCGTTGCGATTAACCCTACCTCATGTTGCTTCAAATAGAAGAGGAAGCCAGGGATGATGATGGCGAGAAGGAAGAAACACCAAGCATAGTATAACTTGCTCCCTGTGGCCACAAGGGTGAGTGTCCTCCTGTAAAAATGCCATGTTTCATTCAATATTTCCCGTAACTTTTCCATCTACTTTCCTATGATTCAAAGAAGTAGTAAAACTTCGGTTCTGTATTTAAATCTTCCTTGAGCCGGAAGACCCGTTTTCGATCGATGATGTAACGGATTTCGCTATTAGGATCGAGAAGATTTCCAAATTTCCTCGTCCCTGTAGGACAGGCTTCCACACAGGCGGGATACCTTCCCAACCTCACCCTTTGGATACAAAAGGTGCACTTTTCTACAGCGCACTTCATCCTCGGTCGGTTTCCAAAGTAGTGAACAGAGGTGTTTATTTCCTCCTTGGGAATGTTTGGCTCTGCCCAGTTGAATACCCTTCCTTTATAGGGGCAGGCCGCGATACAGTACCTGCAGCCAATGCACCAGTTGTAATCTACCACCACGATCCCGTCCGGCTCTTGCCAAGTGGCATGGACAGGACATACTTTTACACAGGGAGGATTCTGGCATTGCTGGCACTGAACGGGGAGATAGATGAATCCTTTTTCTGGAACCAGTTCGGGGTCATAATAATGTTCGGAGTTTTCAAGATTGATCAGGTTTCCTCTTTTGAGCCTAAGAACCCTGATCCATTGGAGTTGGGGGTTATGGCGGGAAGAATTGTTTTCTTTCACACAGGCATAGACGCATCTTCGGCAGCCAATACATCGGGAAAGCTCCAGGCCATATGCCCAAAGAGTATCGGGAACGGCTTCCTGAGTGCTGATCTGAAATTTTCTTCCATATTTCTGCAGGTATCTCTGTTCCAACTTTGCGATGACACGTTTCTTCTCTTCCTCTGTCATTTCGCGGAAATGTTTCTGCAAAAAGTCCTCCGCTTCCTCCTTTGTGCAGGAGGAGAGAAGAGGAAGAGAAAGACCTGCCAAAGTAGTCAATGAAGCATTACGAATGAACTCTCTTCGGGTATATTTCTTATTCTGCATGGTTTTTACCCCGTTAGAAATAATGCCCCGCTGCTCCCTCCGGGCCAGAGGCCCTCTGGGCCGGCGGCTGCAGCGTGGTTAGATTTTAGAATAATTCCGGGTTCCACCCCGGAGGGCGGGGTTTAATGCCCCGCTGGAATTTCTAACGGGGTTTACTCATCGGACGGATGGGGGGAGGCTCAGGCTTTATCGGTTTTAATTTTGGTTCATGAGGGTCGTGACAGTGGGCACAGAGATAGTAAGTTCTCTTCCCAGAACCCATAAAGTATCCTGTTCTTTTCCCATGAATCCCCGCTCTCCAATCTCTATAAACCGGGCCATGACATTCACCGCAGAGCTTGTAGCTCTCTGTAAAATTTATGAGTTCCCCGTTGTAAAGTCGCAATTTATCTCGGTTTTTTGCATCGTGACAATCGAGGCACCATCGCATGGTCTCGGCATGATGAAGCCTGGTTTGTGTGTGTTCTTCTTTCAGTTCCCGTTTTTTTCGATTTATCTCCATGGAGGCATGGCAGTTGCTACAAGGAAATATTCTCTCTGTTATGGGAGGAGGAGCCACAGGGAACTCTTCGCCCGCCCCATTTGCAAAGGACGTAAAACAGACTCCTAACAGAAGTATTCCTAATGCAATAACCGTAGTTTCTTTCTTCATGATTGAATTTGTAACAGGTAGGATAAAACGTTAATTTGGTTCATTAACATCTTCAATGATAAAAATCAAATATTTTTGGATCCTCCTTCCATCTTCACAATAACTTGCAATAGGGTTGCTTGTATGATAATTTTTCTCCATGAAAATCGACATTCAACTGGTTCCGTCTCCACCGGATTCGGATATCCTTTTAGATCGAACAGTCGTGGTCATCGATGTCCTCAGGGCGACTTCTGTCATGGTCCATGCAATGTCCCAAGGAGCCTTAGAGATCCTTCCTGTGGCCAAGGTAGAGGAGGCTTTCCAAATGGCCAAGGTTTTCCCACGAGGTTCTATACTTTTGGGAGGGGAGAGGGAAAGCAAGAAGATTTCAGGATTTGATTTAGGGAATTCTCCAAAAGAGTATGTTGCAGAAAGAGTGAAAGGGAAGAAATTAATCCTGACGACGACCAATGGGACAAAGGCGTTTCATGTGGTTTCTTCCGGAAGAGAAATCTTGGTAGGAAGTTTTTTTAATATAGGAGTCACGGCACAGAGGTGTCTTGAATTGAATAGAGACCTCCTTATTTTCCCTTCGGGAGATGAAGGAGATTTTTCTATGGAAGACACCATCTGCGGTGGGATGTTGATCGAACTGATCATGGAAAAAGGTGGAAAACGAATGGCTTTGACCGATGCCTCACACTGTGCCCAGATCCTTTATCAAAGATTTAAAGCCAATATATTAGAGGCCTTTCATCTTTCACATCACGGAAAAGAATTAATGAACCGGGGTTTTGGAGAGGACCTCGTTTACTGTGCTCAAATTGACATCACGGACATCGTTCCCGAATTCAAAGGTGGAGTGATCAAAGTTAAATGAACTCGGAATGCGGAATGCGGAATGCGGAATAAAATCAAGGTAAATAAGGAAGAAGACATGCGACGCCAAGAGAGGGAAATGAAGAATAGAGAGACGATGGTTGCCATATTGGAACGTTCACCGGTGGGAAGGTTTGCTACTGTCAATCAGGAGGGTTTTCCTGTCATCAAGCCTGTCAATTTTCTCTACTTGGATGGGAAAATCTATCTTCACTCTTCAACGAAAGGAGAAAAAATAGGAGATATACAGCGTGGAAGTCCTATCTGTTTTGAGATAGATGAACCCATCGCCTATGTGATCGCCAGCCAGTCCGCCTGCCAAGCCAGCTATTATTATCGAAGTATCATCATTAAAGGAGAAGCGACCTTCGTGAAGGATCGGGATAAAAAGATAAAGGTTCTCGAGAAGATGATGGAGAAATATCAGCCAGAGGGAAACTATGGGGAGATTCCCTTAGAGATCCTCAAAAAAACAGCAGTGATCGAGATCTTGATTAAGGAAATGACCGGTAAAGAGAATTTGGGATAAATGAAATCTTCTGTCTCCATTGTTAAGTGCCCAAATTATGATGAAAACAAGGTCTTGAGTGGACTTCGGCGGTCCATTGACCTGATTGGAGGGATTCAAACTTTTGTAAAGAAGGGCCATCACGTTCTTCTCAAACCCAATCTCCTTTATGGAAAGAGTCCGGAAAAGGCTGTTACCACCCATCCTGCCATAGTTAAAGGGGTGATCGAGATCGTTCGGGAAGCAGGAGGGGTCCCTTTCATCGGAGATAGTCCATCAATTGGAAGTTTGATGAAGGCTGCTGAGAAAGCTGGCATCAAGGCAGTGGCAGATGAGATGAAATGCCCTCTTGTGGAATTTAACAGGCCTGTTCTTCCTCCGAAAGGGGGAGGGAGAATATTCAAACAACTAGAAATTGACCAGACGGTTTTGGAAGCTGATGTCATCATCAACCTTCCGAAATGGAAGACCCACGTCCAGATGCTTCTCACCCTTGGGGTGAAGAACCTCTTCGGATGTATTCCTGGACCTCGCAAAGCCCTATGGCATCTCAAGGCAGGAGAAGATCGAAAGACTTTTGCACAAATCCTGGTGGATCTTTATCAGGTCATCCAGCCTTCTCTCACCCTATTGGATGGAATCGTGGGAATGGAAGGGAATGGTCCGAATAGCGGTCGACCGATTCCGTTGGGATTGATTCTGGCAAGTGGGGATTCCCTGAGTTTGGATCAGATCGTCTGTGACCTTTTAGGGATCTCAAGAAAATCTTTGTTAACGAATCGAGTCGCGTTTGAGCAGGGACTGGGAAAAGATAAGATCGATGTGGTTGGGGAGAGAGTGGAGGATGTTAAGATTTCCAACTTCCAATTTCCAACCCTCTCTCAGATGGATTGGAACCTGCCAGGATTTTTAACCAAGGCATTAAAAAACGCTTTCACTTCGAGGCCATTTATTGAAGAGGAAAGATGCAAAGCCTGTGATCGATGTGAAGAGATCTGCCCACCTAAGGCCTTGGCTAGGAAGGGGAAAGATTTGATTTTTGATTATGAGCAATGCATCTGTTGTTTCTGTTGTCTGGAGGTTTGCCCAGAAGGAGCGATTTCGATCAAACCCGGATGGGCATTGAGGTTAATCCACCGTAGGGGCAATTCATGAATTGCCCCTACATCGTCATTGTAGCGCCCTCATTTACTGAGGGCGGAGGAATGATGCGTAATATCAAACTTTTGATTGAATACGACGGAACAAATTATCTGGGATGGCAGGTTCAACCTAATGGTCCGACCATTCAGGGGATCCTTGAAGAAAAATTAGGACTTCTCACAGGAAAACCCATCCAATTATTTGGTTCTGGGAGAACGGATTCAGGGGTCCATGCATTAGGCCAGGTCGCCCACTTCAAGACGGAGAGCCAAATGGATATCTGCTCGATGCAAAGGGCTCTCAACAGTCTTCTCCCCCATGATATTGTGATTCGGAATATAGAAGAGGTTGGTGAATGTTTTCATGCCCGAAAGCATTCCAAAAGCAAAATCTACGAATATCGAATTCTCAACCGAAATATTCGGTCAGCCTTTCATCGGGGGTATGTATGGCATATCCCTCAGAAGTTAAATTTGACGGAGATGAAGAAGGCAACCCAAAATTTGGTTGGAGAGCATGACTTCTCCTCGTTTCGATCGGTAGGCTCTCCTACTCGAACCGCAGTTCGAAGGGTGATCCGGGCGGAGTGGAAGAGGGGGCGAGATGGTCTCCTCCGTTTTGAGATCGAAGCCAATGGTTTTTTAAAACAGATGGTGAGGTCAATCATCGGGACATTGGTTGATGTGGGGAAAGGCAAGATGAATGCTGAGGAGTTTCAAAAGATTTTAGATTCCAAGGATAGAAAAAAAGCAGGTCCCACTGCCCCTGCCCAGGGTCTCTTTCTGAAAGAAGTAAAGTATTAATTGGGTGCTGGGCTGATGGTAGATAGCTAATGCATCTGTAGGGCAAGGCTTTAGCCTTGCTTAAAAACTTTACCCCGCAAGGCATGGCAATTATCCACAAGAAACGCGTCCGGCTGAAGGGTTTCGATTATAAAGGCTGCTTTCGCTATTTCGTTACAATTTGCACTCACAATAAAGAATGGTTTTTTAAAAATGATCGGCTTCTTGTAGAATGGCTTACTGGTATTTTGCGAGAGAAGTCAAACATTTTTGGATTCAAAGTATGGGCATACTGTTTTATGCCAGACCATCTTCATCTTTTGATAGAAGGCAAAGATGACAATTCTGACATGAGGAGATTTATCTCCTCATACAAGCAATCCACGGGCTTTTCTTATAAAAAGAAAACGGGCTCACCCCTTTGGCAAATTAACTATTATGAACATGTCCTGAGAAGGGAAGAAGATACAATGAATGTTGCACGCTATATTTTTAATAATCCAGTTAGAAAGGAACTGGTAGAGGACTTCAGGAAATACAAATCTCTCGGCTCCTTAGAATTTGATTTATCTGACCTATAGGTTAGGCCTGTATTGTTTAGGAGCAACCCTAAAGGGTTGCCCTACAAGGATTTTGGACCTAAATTTCGATCAACTCTTCTTTCATATAGAAACACCTTCTCTCTGGATATTCTGATAAAGGGGCATGCTGGCAGCGAGATCCGAGGCCCAGAATTCTTTCGCATATACAACTATTCCGAAGATGACACTGTACTTCAATTCGATATCATAAGCCGCATCAAAAACCTTTTCTTCGATGGTGTTATCTACCCTTACCGGTAACAGGACAAGGACATCTATATCCGAATGCCTCCTGTAATCACATCGAGCGGCGGAGCCAAAAACCCTCAACTCGATGCCTTCTCCAAAAAGTTCCAGGAGTTTTAGCTTCAATTCCTGAATAGCCATGTTGATTTGCTTTTTCGTCATGATTTTACCTCCCAAGAACCTGCTTTATAGAGCTCTCTTTCCGTGTCACTTACGATTTCTTAATAGAAAACATACGCGGTTGTTTTGAGGGCGTAATATTGATCCCGGTACAACCGTTGATGTCAGGTTGCCAGGTTCGGAGATGTTCTTATTCTATATGAGACCAGACAAAAATCAACAAAAGAAATGATGCGTTAGTTGAAAGCAGGAAATTGAGCGGGTTCACATTTCAACTATCCAAATATCTTGACGAGTCCATCCTTTCTTTGATAATGTTCTACCATGTTGGGGAGACCGAAACAAGATGTCCCGAGGCGCCTGGACCGTATCACCATACCGACGACCGGGCTCTTTGGAGGAATTGGGGGAATCCTTGGTTTTCACAAGGAATCTCCTTTTATTTTAATGGGTTAGGTAAGAATCAAGCATATAATAATAGGCGGAATTATCATATCATCATATAATTTTTCTGTCTAATATCTGTTAGGAGTCCCATATTATTAATAGAAAGGAGAATATATGATTAATTTCGTACGCAAGGTTTCACAGTCTGCTATGTGGGTTTGCAGCATTTCTTTTCTACTTGTTGCCGGAGCCGTGGCCGCGGAGCCCACCTACAAGGAGGGCGAAACGATTTTCATCGAGACAGGAGTGGAAGCGCCGGACCGCAATCCGACCTGGTATGCGTCTATGGTCGCCAAACCGTATGCGCCAGTATTCGAGATGTTGGCCACGCAGGGCACACAGGGTCGTTATTATCCATAAACCTATCCCGTGACGCTAAAAGACCTTGTGCGGTTCCACGGCCATGATTGCGAAGGTATAACGACTGCAGCGAACGCTGCATGGGTGGCATTCAAGATACTGTTTCCAGACGGCATTATCGACCGTAGCGTGTTGTATGGAATAAGTGGCGAGTCGCCCTGTTGGTCGGATGCGGTAGCTTTCCTGACCGGCGCGCGCCTGCAATACGGCAACCTTGGTTTCTTCAAGGACAAGCGGTACAGTCATGCCATCATACTATATCGGGAAGATACAAAAGTCGCCGTGCTCGCGACATGGAAAGAGGGCGTCAACAATATTCCCGGCGAGCCTGTCATGTTGCCCGGCAAGATTACATGGAAGCCCAAGGTCACTATGAAAGAAGTGGAGGCGCTCAAAGCGGTCGTGAAGAAATCCGGTGGCAAGCCGACGTTTTACCAGGTTGATCTCATGCGCTACCAGCAATGGTTGCATGTCAATGATATCTTGGAACACCCCCTGGAGGAGAGTTATCAAGCGAAAGTCATAGAGAACTTCAAATGGGAAGAGTGGATCGACCCTGCAAAGACGATCACCAAGCCCCATGAGCGCACCGATACGCGCCTGAAAAACTACCCATATCGAAGCAAACCGATTGAGTCACCTGCAGAAGGGGGCAAGCCTTGACACCATAGTCATTGCCTCTTGCCGTTGATGGCCCTTGCTAACCGTCAAAGCTTAGTATCAACGAGCAAGAACTGTCCACTTATGGATGGACCCTAACAACACGTTTAACTCGGACTCGCAAAAGCTGCGCTCCGCTTGCTTTTGCTCGCCGGTTAACGCGACCGTTATGATGAATAAAATAGATAAAATTAAAAAAATAGCTGATATAAAAATAGAAAAACGAGGTAAGAAATGGCTGGTAAACTAATAGAGATATTCACCGATAGGAACCTTGTAGAGAAAATTAAGAAACGATTGCCCTATTTATTCCAACTTGCTGAATTAGAAAGTTCTCGGGCTGGCAAAACAGGAATGGAGGTCGTGATATATGGTAAATAACAAAAAGTTCGAACGGAAACATTGCGGTAATTGTGGCTCGGTTTTAGATGCCATTTGGTTTACGGCTTTAATGACAGAAGAATGGTCTTGGAACGGGGAAGGGTATAGTGAGTGTACTGCAAAACATAGTCTAATCAATGATCCAGACTCAAAAGTAATATGTCCAAAGTGTGAGAAAGTGGTTGGAACTGGACGGGATTTTGGATTTAATAAAGCATAGGTATCAAATCGAATAATAATTATACCTGAATCATATCATTTCCAAATGAGGCATCAAATAATGAATCAAAAATATCCGGCGATTATTAGGAGACAAAGCCAAATCGCATACAATTATGCTACTATTAAAATTACCAAAAGTAGACTTGACAAGGGGCTGTTAGCAATTCCTGTTTCACTAATTCAATGGTTTCCCAAACAGAATTGTCAGATTAATGCTTTTCTTGATGATTCAATACATTCTCAGCTGAAAACTTACACTTCATATACTAGCCGTAGTCGTGAGTGCAGAATTGGCGGGTTAGCTGAATGGTTTAGAGAAAATCAAATCAAAGAAGGCGATGAAATAGTACTTCAAGTAATAGATAAAGATAATTTTGTCTATAGATTAATACCCGAATTGAAATTTATAACTAAAACAAATCAAATCCAAACTGAATTTGATAATTCTACAGATGAATTAAATGCCGAGCAGAATTTATTCAGAATAGCGGATTGGACAAGAGCAGATGAAAAAACAGCTAAGTTAACGGAGTTTTTTAGATTAGCCAAACAATCTATTATTATAAGAAGACAACTTATTAGTAAAAAAGAGGTTTTTGGTAAAGAATCTACGCCATCTAATATAAGAATGTTACTTGGCAAAATATATTTAGGACATTGTCAGGTTTGCGATTTCTGGTTTCTAAAAAAGGATAAAAACCCTTATTACGAAATTCATCATCTAAATCCTAAAATCGGTAATCATATTAAAAATCTAATACTAGTTTGCGGAAACTGCCATAATCAATTTGAATATGCCGATATAAAGGAAGAGTTTAAAGATGGATGGCTATCAAAAATATATTTTAATAATAGAATATTCGTTATCAATCAGATAATTTCAAAACATAAAATAGAAGAAGGAATAAAAGAAATCTTCATCTGATGGTGACATCACCGCCTTATAATGTTGGTAAGCAATATGACGAGAATCTTTCGCTCAATGAATACAGAGCGTTTCTTAAACTGGTCTGGAGCGAGGTCAAGAGAGTTATAGTGCCCGGCGGCCGTGTTTGTATCAATATTGCTAATTTAGGCCGCAGGCCTTATATTCCGTTACATACTTATATTATAGAAGATATGCTTGATTTGGGCTTCCTGATGAGGGGTGAGGTTATCTGGAATAAAGCATCAAGCGGCAGCCCTTCCACGGCCTGGGGGAGTTGGCTGTCTGCCAAAAATCCGATTCTTAGAGACATTCACGAATATATTCTAGTTTTCTCTAAAGGGCTATTTTCCAGAGAAAACACCAATGGCAAAAAAAGCACTATTTCTAAAGAAGAATTTTTGGAATTTACTAAAAGCGTCTGGACATTTTCTGCCGAGTCTGCCCGAAAGGTCGGTCATCCGGCACCTTTCCCTGTTGAATTACCACTTCGAGTGATCAAGCTATACACCTTTGAAAGTGATGTAGTGTTGGACCCGTTTATGGGAAGTGGCCAGACCGCTATAGCCGCCCTGAAGGCAAGTCGTCATTATGTCGGCTATGATATCTCAAAAGAATATGTAACCCTTGCCGAAAAAAGGATAAAGGGATATTTGCAGGAACAAATCACTTTATTCCCTGAACCAACAGATGCTAAAGCGTTGGTAATCGCCGAAAGGCCAAGAGGGAAGGGATATCAAGTCAAAAGCAAACATAGAAATAAGTAAAGAATCTATTTTCTGAAGAAGAGTCGATAGAAATACAAAAATTAAACTCATAACGAGTCAATCCAGCGGACGGCAAAAAGCGCCGCCGCTGATTTTGCCCGTTAAGTTGATTATACGTCCCGATCATTAATTGGATAGGCATCATCTAAAGGAGTAATTAATACCTAACAGCTGATGGCTAAATCCTAATCAATTCATATTCCCTTGTTCCCAGTCCGATCTCTTCGGCATAGGCAAACTGAATGTTCCAGTCCACCTCTGGATAAATAGCTCGAAATTTATTTTCTCCAGGTTTCCAAGCCCCAGGGAGTTTGGAGGATCGGTTTCCCTCTTGGTCGTTGACCAAATCGACCGAGGCCTGATCAATCGCAACTGGATCCTCAGAAGAGAGGATCCCAATATCATTGACAATCGGCGTATCGGAATACCCATAACAGTCACACGCAGGGGAGATCTGTGTAAGAAAGTTGAGGTAAAGAGTCTTCCCCTTTTTCTTCTGGACGGCTCCATAGGCATGCTCCACCATTTTCTTTTGGAAAATAGGGATGCTCTCGTTCCATTGGATTTGAATAGCCCCCGAAGGACAGGCGAGGATACATTCCCCACACCCAACACATTTTTTAGGATCGATAAAGGCGATGCTTTGCTTGGTTTCCACTCCCGATTGGGGTGACTGCATCGAGATCGCTTCCTGGGCGCACCAGCCAAGGCAGCGTTCGCAGCCCTTGCAGGTCTTTCCTTTGACCTTGGGTGAGATATTTGAGTGCTGGCTCAATTTTCCTTCACGGCTGGAGCAGCCCATTCCCAAATTCTTTAACGCCCCTCCAAATCCGGACAGTTCATGGCCCTTGAAATGGGTGACGGTGATGAGGACGTCTGTCATGTAGATCTCACGGGCAATGGAAACTGTTTTGAAAATAGGTTTGTCAATCCGAACTTTCACGGCGCTATTTCCTCTTAAACCGTCCGCGATCAGAATGGGAGCATTGACGACAGACTCTGTGAACCCATTTTCAGAAGCAGTGGTCAGATGGGAGACCGCCTCACTCCGGGTCCCGGTATAGAGAGTGTTGGTATCGGTTAAGAAAGGCTTACCTTTATATTGTTTAACTCGATCCACCACCCGTCTCAAAAAGATGGGCCGAACATAGGCTGTATTTCCCTTCTCCCCGAAATGGAGCTTGATCGCCACCAGATCCTTCTCTCTGATCTTTCCCTTCAAATCAGCACGGTCCAAAAGGATGTCCAATTTATCCAGGATGTTTTTCCCAGATTCAACCTTCAGGTCCGAAAAAAAGACGGAGCTCTTCATATCAGAACCTCCTTGCTAAACATTCTAAGGAAATCCTCCTCTGGTGTCAATGAAGGATGGAAAGATAAGGATTGACCCATTTGGTGGCGGCAGACCCCGACATTTATTTGAAGAAGTTGACAGAAGAAGTTGAAAGAAGTTGAAAGGGTGTTAGGAACTTTTGAAAAGTGCACTGTTTAAAGTTCAAAAGTGCACTCCTTGGATATCAGAACTTTTGATTTTATGGACATCGATCAACTTCCCTTCGCACCAGAATCGGATTTCAGAAATTTCAT
>Ga0315281_10008317_pt1 | contig 14517 bp, 9 predicted proteins | sample YL17G07_0_MG_FD_204540 | JGI IMG/M metagenome (GOLD analysis project Ga0315281, IMG submission 204540) | Sediment microbial communities from Yellowstone Lake, YNP, Wyoming, USA - YL17G07_0 | ecosystem: Environmental > Aquatic > Freshwater > Lake > Sediment | place: USA: Wyoming | collected...
GCCCGGGCGCGCGCGGCGCAAGCGTCGAGTGGTGATAGGCGACGGCGGCGTGGATGGCGCCAAGCGTGTCGCCGCCGAACTTTTCGAGCCATGCTTCAGCGAGGACGAGGGCGACCATCGCCTCCGCCACGACGCCAGCCGCGGGGACCACGCACACGTCGCTGCGCTCGTAGTGGGCGAGCACCTCTTCGCCGGTGTCGAGGTCGACAGAGGGCAGTGGGTGGGCGAGCGTGGGGATAGGCTTGACGGCGCAACGCACGACGATGGTCTCGCCCGTCGACATACCGCCTTCGATGCCGCCGTGGTGGTTGGTGGCGTGGCGCCAGGGATGACCGTCCCAGCGGTCCGCCGGGAGGATGACGTCGTGCACCTGCGAGCCGCGCAGGTTCGTGCCTTCGAAGCCGAATCCGAAGCCGACGCCCTTGAAGGCGTTGATGCTGCAAATCGCCTGGGCGATGCGGCCGTCGAGCTTGCGGTCCCAGTGGACGTAGCTGCCGAGGCCGACTGGCACGCCGCTGGCCTGCACCTCGACCTCGCCGCCGAGGGTGTCGCCGTCGTGCTTCGCGGCGTCGATCGCTGCGACCATTGCTTTGCCGGCCTCGGCGTCGGCGCAGCGCACGGGATCAGATTCGAGCCCATCCCAGTCGATCTCCGTGGCAGCGGAACGCACACCGCCGATGGCGAGCGTGTGGCTGTGGAAGTCGACGCCAAACTCGGCCAGGAGGCGCTTCGCGACCGCGCCGGCGGCGACCCTGGCGGCGGTCTCGCGGGCACTGGCGCGTTCGAGCACGTTGCGCACGTCGTTGAACCCGTACTTCATGACGCCGGGCATGTCGGCATGGCCGGGGCGGAGGCGCGTCACGCGTTCGGTCACAGCCTCGACCGGTTCGATGGCCATCTTCTCCGTCCAGTTCACCCAGTCGCGGTTCTGGATCCAGAGGGACACGGGCGAACCGAGGGTCAGGCCGTGGCGCACGCCGCCGGTGATCTCGGCGTGGTCCTGCTCAATCTTCATACGGCCGCCGCGTCCGTAGCCGCCCTGGCGCCGGGCGAGGTCGCGGGCGACGTCGTCTTCGGAGAGCGGCAGCCCGGCGGGAAGGCCCTCGACGATGACGGTGAGCCCTTTGCCGTGGCTCTCGCCGGCCGTGAGGTAGCGGAACTGCGTCATGAGATCCCCGGCTCCCGGTCGGCAATTTCGGATGACAGGCCGTCGGCTTGCAGCCCGGCGGCGGGGACGCCCTCGACCGGCGCCAATTCGATGGGCAGGCCCTGGCCGGCGGGAGAACGCTGGAAACGCGTCTCGAAGCGGCCCAGGACCTCGGCGGGGGTCAGGGCTTCCCACGTGAGACCGTCGGCAACGGCGCGGGAGGCGGTGGTGGTGAGGACGGGCTGCTGCACAGGCGTGCCGTCGGCCCCCATGAACGTGGAATAGATGTCGACCCGGACCGTGCCGAGCCGGAGGTTTGGGACATCGTACAGCATCATGTCGGCGAGCCTCGCGGCCAGGGTGACGGCCTCGTCGAGGGCGGACTGCACCTGGACGCGGCGCGCGCCCTCGGTGCGGAATTCACCTTCGGCAGAGCTGGAGACCGTGGCACTATCCTCGGTCGCAGCAACGAGCTGGACGGCCTGGACGCCGGCCCAGAGCGTGGAGGGTGTGCCGCGCGGGGGCCGGGCGTGCCGCCAGCCGGCGAGCGCCTCCTCGACGAGGGCGCCGACCATCGCCACGTCGCCAGATTCCACCCGGCGGCGCCAGGTACGGTGCTGGAACATTTCCGTGGCCACCGCCCAGCCGGTCAGAAGAAAGATCACGAGCACGACGGCCGATCCGAGGATGATCATCGCAGTGGCCGTGCAGCGAGGGCGTTGCGCGCCGCCTCGTACATGGTGTCCACGGGCGCAGCCACGCCCGTCCAGAGCTCAAAGGCAAGGGCGCCCTGGTAGATGAGCATCGGCAGCCCTTCGAGCGTCGGCAGGCCGGCGGCGCGGGCGGCACGCAAGAAGGGCGTGGCGGCCGGGATGTACACGATGTCGACGACAAGCGTCCCGGGCCGGAAGCACGCAGGGTCCGCGGGGAGACCGTCCGGGTCGGGGCCGCCGTGCATGCCGACGGAGGTGCAGTTCACGACGCAGTCGAAGTCGCCCAGGGGCGAACCGGCGGGAAGCGCAGACACGCCGTCGCTCACGGCAGACACGTCGGCCGCGAGGCGCTCGGCGCGGGCCTGCGAACGGTTGAGGATGGCCACGCGCGCAGCGCGTGCCTCGGCGAGGGCGAAGGCGATGCCACGGGCTGCACCGCCTGCACCGAGGAGGGCGAAGCTGCGGCCCGCCGGGTTGAAGTGCGGCTCGTTCCGCAGCGCAGCGACGAACCCGGGGCCGTCGGTGTTGAAGCCGTAGAGGCGGCCTTCGCGGTTCACGATGGTGTTCACGGCGCCGACGCGCGCACTCTGACCGCCGAGCTCGTCGAGGAACGGAAAGACTGCCTCCTTGTGCGGGATGGTCACGTTGGCGCCGAGGTATTGCGGTCCCCGAAGCTGTAGGACGCGGGCCTCGAGGAGGTCCGGGGGCGTGTCCCAGAGCTCGTAGCGGACGTCGATGCCGGTCGCCTCGAATGCGGCCGACTGGAACGCAGGCGAGAGCGAGTGCGCGACGGGGTGCCCGATGATGCCGGCGAGCTTCACGGCGTGCCCACGCGCGCCCGGTTGCGCTCGTGCTCGGCGAGCGTCTCGGCGAAGACGTGCGAGCCGTCGGCCTTCTTCGCGTCGGCCACGAAGTAGTACATCTTCGTGGCGGTGGGGTTCGCGGCAGCCTGCAGGGCGGCCAGGCCGGGATTCGTAATCGGGCCAGGAGGAAGGCCGGGGAACAGCCGGGTGTTGTATTTCGACGGGTTTTCGAGGTCGTCGATGGTCAGCTCCTTCTTCCACCAGCCGAACTTCTGCACGCTCGCCGGGTCCAGGGTGGCGGCGAACTGGACGGTGGGATCGGCGCCGAGCAGGTCGCCGGCCTTCAGCCGGTTGAGGAACACGCCGGCCATGAGCGGCCGCTCCGAATCGATCTGCGCCTCACGCTCGACGATCGAGGCGAGAATCACCACCTGGTGCACGGAGAGCCCATGCGCTTCCGCGGAGGCGCGCATCTCTGGTGTGAAGCGGCGGACGAAGGTCTTCAGCATCAGGTCGATGAGCTGGGCCGGGGTCGAGCCCACCGGGAGAATGTAGGTGTCGGGGAAGAGGTAGCCCTGCAGCCCGGCGCCGGCGGGGACGACGTCCTGCAGCTCGAGAGGGAGCTTCGCCCCGGCCACGGCGTCGAGGAATTGCTGACGCGTGCCGAAGCCGGCCTTTTCCGCGATGACGGCCATCTCCTCCATGCGCAGGCCCTCGGGGAAGAGGACCTTCAGCGTGGGCACGGCCTCCTTCACGGTGATGGCCTGGATGGCGGCGGCGGCGGACGAGCCCCGGGGCAGCTCGTAGTCGCCGGCGCTCAAGCGGTCCTGCAGGCCCATGACGCTCACCAGCAGCTCGAACTGGGCGCCCGAGGCGATGACGCCCAACCGCTGAAGGTCCTTCCCGATGTCGGCGGCGGAGCGGCCCTTCGCTACCGTGTAGGCGACGGTCTCCGTGCCCGGCGAGACGGAGACCGCGGCGGGCCGGCTGATGGCGTCGCCGGGTGTACGGGCGACGAAGTAGCTCGCCGCTATCACAGCAGCAGCGACGAAGACCGCAGCCGCCAGGGTGAGAATGAGCAGCGGGTTTCGGGTCATTGCCGGCCTGACCCGCGGCGAGAGTCGATCACGGCCTGGAGGATGACGGCGGCAGACTCGGAGTCGAGCGCGCCGCTCTTGCGATTTGCGGCCCCGCGGACACGGCGGCCTGCTTCCACCGACGAGAGGCGCTCGTCCCACTCCGTGACAGGGACGGTTACGAGTGCCCTGAGTTGGCGGACGAGTGCTCGCGCCGCCACCGTCTGGGCCGAGTCGGCGCCCGAGAGCGAGAGCGGCAACCCAACGACCACCTCGTCGACGCCCTCTGCGGCCACGAGTGCTGCTACCGCACCGGCGAGGGCGGCCCCGGCCAGGGTGAGCGCAGGGCGAGGATGGGCGTAGAAACCGAGGTCGTCGCTGAGAGCAACTCCGGTGCGGCGCTGGCCGGGGTCAATTGCGAGGAGACGGCGAGGCCGTGGCGGGGGCGGCAGCGGTGGGGGATTGGTTGTCATGCGTGGTAAAAGGCGTCGCCGCTGCCGCAGGTTCGGCCTGGACCCGGAACCGGACGTCTATCCGGAAGCCAAACCGGGGAAGCCAGGGCGCCCAGCCGGGGGAGAGGTCGACTTCGGTGTCGTCAATACCATACCGCGCTTTGAGGGTTGCTTCAGCGTCGCCAACGGAGCGGCCCTTGACGGCGTCCTCGATGTCGGACGGGCTCAAGTCGCGGGCGAATTGGCCGCTGATGCGCAGCTCCGTGCGGATGGCGCCGTCCTGGGCGTCCTGGCGTGCGCCGGTCTCCACAGCCGAGACCGAACCGGGGATCAGCTCGCCCGCGCCATGGCGCGCACGCAAAGCGCCGACAGCCACCTGCTGCAACGTCTCAGAAACGATGGCGAGGGCTGAAATCGTCACGTCCACGTCCAGGAAGAGGACGTCGGCGACAGCGCCCGCCGCGGCCGAGGGCTCTCCCAGGGTGACGGTTGTCTCGGCGTCGCGGAGAAAGACGGCGTCTTGCGGCCGGCTCGTGGTAAGCAGCTTCCGGACCGTTTCAGACTTCTCGAGGTCCTTCGCGAGCGCCTTGATGGCAACGATGTCGTTGGCGTCGACGGCGAGCCGCTCTTCACTGGTACCGCCAGTCGCGGCCAGAGGGTTGGTGGCCGTGAGAGCGCGGAAGCGGGCGTCGGCCCAGGCGGTGATGCTCCCCGCGGGCACGTTTCCGCCTGCGCCCGGCGAGGCAGCCGTCACCTGGGCGGTGACGCTCTTGCCGGCGGGGACGGTCACGGCGGCGAGGACTTCGAAACGGGAGTCGTTTTTCGCCACGAGGAGCGCGTGCTCTAGCACCTGCACGTCGGCCTGCGTGGGGTTGGTCATCGTGACGGCTGCGGCCGCCGGCTTGACGCCAACCGAGATGCGGCCGGTTGGGCGCATAGCAAGCGTGACCTTCTGGGTAGCGCTCACCTTCTGGGCCGGGACCAGCAGCTTCTCGAAGTCGACGGTGCTGCGGTCGGCCGAGGCGGTCACAACGATCGTGTCGGTGACGGTCTCGGCCGGGGGGGCGACGGTGATGGTCGCGGCGGGAGCCATCGTGAGCGCCAGCCCTGCCGAGACGAGGACCACCAGCACTACGGCGGCGAACTGGACGAGCCCACCCCAGGCGGGGACGAGGCTGGTGTGCTTCCCCAGGCGGAAAACGCGTCGGCCAGCACTGTCCCAGCGGACGCGTTCGGGACGCCGGGCCACCGGGATGCCGACTTCGCGCGCCCGGGTGGTCAGCGCAGCCGAGGTCGTCGCGATGGCGACCACGCGGCCGCTCTCTTCGGCGTGCCGCTGCAAACGCCGCATGCCGAGCTCGGTCGCCAGCTGGCGGTTGCCGTCCGGGGCGTGCAGCACGACGGCGAATGTGGGCGCCGTGTCGATGCGCCCGCAGACGCTGGCGACGTCGTCGCCGGGCTCGACGAACACGACGGAGGCCAGCCCGGACGTGTCTCCGCCACCATCGTCGCCGAAACCGGTTGCCGGCCCGTCGTCCGTCATGGCGGTGTGCTCTCCCCTCGTGGCCTAGCGGGCAAGTGCCTCCGTGCCAAGGCGGCGAGCCTCGGCGAGCGCCAGGTCGACGCGCGAGGCGTCCTTCGCGCCCGCCTGGGCGATGTCGGGCCGTCCGCCGCCACCGCCGCCGGCGACCTTCGCCACGTCCCGCACGATGTTGCCCGCATGGACGCCGCGCGCGACGAGGTCGGGCGTGGCGGCGGCCAGGAACGCGGGGCGGCCTTCAATGACGGAGCCGAGCACGACGAGCGCGGGCGCCAGGCGCTGACGCAGCCGGTCGGCAAGCTCGCGCAACGCGTCCGCGGAGAGGCCGTCGGCGCGGCCGACGACCAGGCGGGCGTCGCCGACCGTGACGGCGGCCTCGGCGAGAACGTCCGCGGCGGCAGCGCCCTGGATGCGCAGGAGCTGCTCGCCCTGCTTGCGCAGCCGTTCGAGCTCGGCCTGCAGCGCTTCGACGCGCTCCTCGAGGTCAGCCGGGGTGGTGGAGAGCCGGACGGCGAGGCGGTTGAGCCGCTCCTGCTGCTCCAGGAGATATGTCTCCGCAGCCTGCCCGGTGAGCGCCTCGACACGGCGTGTGCCCGCGGCCACGGCCGACTCGCGAAGGATGTGGACGAAGCCGAGCTCGCCCGTGCGGTGGACGTGTGTTCCTCCACAAAGCTCGGCGCTGAAGACGCCGCCGTCGTCCTTGATCTCGACGACGCGCACTTCGCTGCCGTACTTGTCGCCGAAGAAGGCGAGCGCCCCCGCGTCGACCGCCTGGCGATAGCTCGTGTTGCGCCACAGGACTTCGAGGTCACGGCGGACGCGGTCGTTGACCATTTGCTGGGCCTCGACGAGCGCCTCGCGGGGGACGTGCTCCAGGTGGGTAAAGTCGAAGCGCAACCGCTCGGGCGTGACGAGCGAACCCTGCTGGCGGACGTGTGTCCCGAGTGTCGCCCGCAGCGCGGCGTGCAGCAGGTGCGTGCCGGTGTGGTTGCGCGCAGAAGCGGAGCGGAAGGTGAGGTCGACGGCGGCTTCGGCGGCTTCGGCAACGCGCAACTCGCCTTCGACCACAGAGCCGCGGTGGACGATGGCTCCGCCGGTCGCCTGTGTGTCATCAACAGCGAAGACGCCCGAAGGGGTGCGGATGTTCCCGTGGTCGCCAACCTGCCCGCCGCCCTCAGGATAGAACGGAGTGGTGTCGAGCACGACTTCGCACTTCTGCCCCGCCGTGGCGAGGTCCACGAGGGCGCCGTCATGCAGGATCGCGACGACGCGGGCGTCCGCCTCGACGTGGGAGTAGCCGACGAAGGCGCTGTGCTCTTCGCCGATCGCCTGGAGCACGGGGGAGGGTTCGCCCTTGAAGAAGCGCCCGTGCTCGCGGGCCCGGCGGCGCTGGGCCTCCATCGCCGCGTCGAAGCCCGCCTCGTCGACCGTGAAGCCGACGCCGGCGGCTATCTCGCGCGTCAGTTCGAGCGGGAGACCGAAGGTGTCGTAGAGGAGGAAGGCCTCGTCGCCGGGCAGCTCGTGGGCCCCCGACGTGGAGAGCCGTTCGAGCAGGGATTCGAGGCGGTGCGAGGCGGCGCTGAGGGTGCGCAGGAAGCGCTCCTCCTCGGTGTGGAGTGCGCGCTGGATGAAGGCGCGGCTCTCTTCGATGTGGGGGTAGCCGACACGCAGCTTCTCGATCGCGGCGACGGCGAGACGGGCGGTGAACGGCTCGCGCACGCCCACCTTGCGGGCCAGGTAGATAGCGCGGCGGACGATGCGGCGGAGGATGTAGCCGCGGCCTTCGTTGCTCGGCACCACGCCGTCCGCCACGAGCATGGTGGCGGCCCGGCAATGCTCCGACATGGCGCGGATGGTGTAGGCCTGCTGCTCCGTGGCGGCGCCGCCGAAGTAGTCGACGCCGACGACACGCGCTGCCTCCGTGAGGATGGGCAGGAAGACGTCGGTCTCGTAGACCGAACGCTTGCCCTGGAGGACGGCCGCGACGCGTTCAAGGCCGCTGCCGGTGTCGATGTTCTGGGCGGGCAAATCGGTGCGATGGCCATCGGGGTGCTGGTAGAGCTGCATGAACACGAGGTTCCAGATCTCGAGGAAGCGCTCGTCGTCGTAGCCGACCCCACCAATGGGCTGGCCGCTGGCGTCGAGTTGGAGCTGAGCGCCCTCAACGCCTCGTTCCGGGTGGTAGTCGTAGTAGATTTCGCTGTCCGGGCCGCAGGGACCGCTGGCTCCGGGCGTGCCGTTAGGGAAGCTGAACCAGTAGTTCAGGTCCTCGTCGCGGCGGTGGATGTGGTCCTCGGGCACTCCCACCTCGCGCCAGTAGCCGTGGGAGTCGTCGTCCGTGAGGAAGACCGTCACGTGGAGCCGCTCGGGCGGGATCTGGTAGACCTGCGTGAGCAGCTCCCAGGCGAACTGGATCGCGCCCTGCTTGAAGTAGTCCCCGAAGCTGAAGTTGCCGAGCATCTCGAAGGCGGTGCAGTGGCTGAAGTCACCGACCTCTTCGATGTCGGTGGTGCGAAAACAGGGCTGGACGGTGGTCACGCGGGCAGCGGGCGGGGCCTGCTCGCCCATGAAGTGGGGTTTGAACTGTTGCATGCCGGCGCTCGTGAAGAGCGACGTGGGGTCGCCGATGGGCACGAGCGGCCAGCCCGGGAGCAGAAGGTGGCCGCGCTCCCGGAAGAAGCCGAGGAACGTCTCGCGGATTTCGTCGGAGGTGCGGGGCGGGTTGAGCATGGTTATGAGAGATGCTACGGAGAGGGGCCGAGGCATGTCGACCCTCGGGGTAGGCGCCGATCCCTTGACAGGCCGTCAACAGCGCAGGGATGATCCGCTACGGACCCAGAGCGGGTCCGCTATGCGTATCGACCTCAACGCTCCCTGTTCCCCAATGACCGTAGAACGCTGCGCGCGGCGCCAACCGCGGGGCGGGGCCACGCTGTGAGCGCAGCGCTCGGCGTGGTGGTCCTTGCCGCGGGCCAGGGCACGCGGATGAAGTCGGCCCTGCCGAAGGTGCTGCACCCGGTGTGCGGGAAGCCCATGGCGAGCCACATCCTCGACGCGGCCAGAGAGTTGCGCCCGGCGAAGCTGGTTGTTGTGGTGGGCCACGGCGCCGAGCAGGTCCGAACGGCCCTGGCGGCGGACGACGTCGCGTTCGTGGAGCAGACCGAGTTGCTGGGCACGGCCGACGCGGTGCGCCGCTGCCGCGAAGCGCTGACGGGGTGCGACGACGTGATGGTGCTGAACGGCGACTCGCCGCTGATCGAGGCCGAGCTGTTGCGCGAACTGCGCCACGGGGCAGCGGCCGCTCCGTTCGCGTTCGCGACCTGCATGGTGGACGACCCCGGCCGGCTAGGCCGGGTGCTTCGCGACGACAACGGGGCGGTGCGCCGCATTGTCGAGGCCGCGGACTGGGAGGGCACGCACGGTCCGGCCGAGATCAACGCCGGGCAGTACTGCTTCGGCGCGGGGTGGCTCTGGACACACCTCGCGCAGGTGCCGAAGAGCGCGAAAGGCGAGTACTACCTCACGAGCCTTGTGGGCGCAGCGGCCACAGCCCGGACGCCGGCTATCGCCCTCCGCGCCGACCCTGCCGAAGTGCTCGGCGTGGACGACCGCGTGAAGCTCGCCGAGGCCGAGGGATCCATGAGGCGCCGCATCCTCGAGCGCCACATGATGGGCGGGGTGACCATCACTGACCCGGCGACGACCTACGTCGACGCGGACGTGCGCATCGCCGCGGACGTCACGATCTTGCCCAACTCTTATCTCCAGGGCGGCACCGAAGTCGAAGCGGGCGCTTTGATTGGGCCGGCGAGCACGCTCCGCAACAGCCGGGTGGGAGCGCGCACGGTGGTGCGCCAGTCGGTCATCGAAGAGTCCACCATCGGGTGCGACGTGTCGGCGGGGCCGTTCGCCCACGTGCGCGGCAACTCGACCATCGGCGACGGCAGCCACCTCGGCAACTACGCAGAGGTCAACCGTTCGCAGCTCGGACGCGGCGTGAAGATGCACCACTTCAGCTACCTGGGCGACGCCGAGGTGGGCGACAACGCGAACATCGCCGCGGGCATGATCACCTGCAATTACGACGGGGTGAACAAGAACAAGACCGTCATCGGCGCCAACGCGTTCGTCGGTTGCGACACGATGCTGATCGCGCCCGTGACCGTCGGCGAAGGCGCCGTGACGGGGGCGGGCTCGGTCGTAACGCACGACGTGCCCCCCGGGGTAACCGTCGCCGGTGTGCCCGCGCGGCTGCTGCGCGCGCGGCCGGCCGGGGACTAGATGGACGCTGCCGCTCTCCCGCTGGTGATCGTGGCCATTGCCGCCGCCTCCGTCGTGCTCGGGCTCGTGGCGGCTGCAGAGACCGCGCTGGAACGGGCGAGCGACGTGCGCATCCAGGCGCTCGCCTCACGCGGCGACCAGCGGGCAAAGCGCATCGCCGGCAGCGTCGGCCAGCCGCGCGCGTTCCTCGGGGCGCTGACATCGGCCCGCGTGCTCGCGGCCGCCGTGATCGTCTCGCTCTGGGCGTACCTCGGCCTCGACGTCTGGGGAGACGCGGGCGGCACGCTCGGCTTCGGCATGGTGGGCGGCGTCTACGTCGCGGTCGTGCAGATGACCGTTGGGCTCGCGGCGGCGCGCCAGCCGGAGCGAGCGGCACTCTCGCTGGCGGGCGTGGTGCGTCTCACCGGGAGCGTGTTCCTGGTGCCCGCGCTCATCCTGGGGTTGCCGTGGCGTTTGGTGGCTCGATCGTGGCGTGTGATGGCGCCAGAGCGGGGCCGCAACGACATCCTCTCGCTGGTGGAGCGCGAAGAGGCTGCGGGGGGCGTCGAGGAGCAGGAGCGGCGCATGATCCGGGGCATCATCGGGCTGGAGGACAAGGCTGCGCGGGAGATCATGGTGCCGCGCATCGACATCGCCGCGGCGGACGTGGAAGACACCGTCGAGGACGTGGCGCGCATCGTGAACGAGCGCGGCTTCAGCCGTATCCCCGTGTATCGCGAGAACATCGACGACGTGGTCGGCATCGTCTACGCGAAGGACTTGCTGCGGGCGGTCGCGAACGGCGGGCGAGAGACGTCGCTGAGCGACGTGCTGCGGAAGGCGGAGTTCATCCCCGAAACGAAACGGCTCGACGCGCTGCTCACGGAGATGCGCAACAAGCGAATCCACATGGCGATCTGCGTGGACGAATACGGCGGCACCGCGGGCCTGGTGACGATCGAAGACCTGCTCGAGGAGATCGTCGGCGAGATCGAGGACGAATACGACGTGGCGGCACCCGCGGTCGAGAGGATCTCCGAGGACGAAGTAATCCTCGACGCCGGCATGGCGACGGACGTGCTGCGCGAGTTGTTCGAGTTAGAGGTGGAATCGGAAGACTTCGACACGGTGGGCGGGTTCGTCATCCACGAGCTCGGGCGGCTGCCGGCGGTGGGGGACGAGGTGCGCGTGGACGGCCTCTGTCTGCGGGTGTTGAGCATGTCGGGCCGCCGCGTGCGCCGCCTGCGCGTGGCGCGCGAAAGTGAAGAGAGGGCCGAGTCGAGCGCCAGTCACTGAGCGAGCGGTATAGTGCGGCGGCGATGATGGAGAGCGGCGAGCAAGCGTACTGGCTGGCACTGCGGCGGGCGGGGCTCGGGAGCGTCAACTTCGCGCTGCTGCTGCGGCACTTCGGCTCCATCCCGGGCGCGTGGGCCGCGACGAGCGCCGAGCTGGGCCGCGCGGGTCTCGACGCCCAATACCTGCGCGGCTTCGAAAAGGCGCGAGCTTCGTTCGTGGCCGGCAGGGAAGCGGAGCTGCTGGAGGCCGCGGGCGCACGCGCGCTCACCTGGCAAGACGAAGGCTATCCGCCGGTTCTGAGGGAGATTCCGCAGAGCCCACCCGTTCTGTTCGTACGCGGAAAGCTCGGCCCGCAGCTCGGGCAGGCGGTCGCGGTCGTGGGCACGCGGCACGTCACGCCCTACGGACGCCAGGCCGCAGAGCAGTTCTGCGAAGCGCTGGCGGCAGCCGGAGTGGCCATCGTGAGCGGGCTGGCGCGCGGTGTGGACGCAATCGCCCACCGGGTGGCACTCGAAGGCGGTGTGCCGACGGTGGCGGCGCTCGCGGGCGGCATCGACCAGGTGTACCCGCGCGAGAACGCGGGGCTCGCCGAGCGGATCGCAGAGCAGGGTTGCCTCGTGAGCGAATACCCGCCGGGGATCCCGGCGAGGCCGGACTACTTCCCCCGGCGCAACCGCATCATCTCGGGGCTGGCGCAGGCCACGCTCGTGGTGGAGGCAGGGGAGGGCAGCGGGGCACTGCACACGGCGAACTGGGCGTTCGAGCAGGGTCGCGAGGTGTTCGCTATCCCCGGGAGCGTCTTTTCGCGCCAGAGCCGGGGGACGAACCAGCTCATCCGCGAGAATACGGCGAAGCTCGTCGTGACCCCGGAGCAGTTGTGCGAAGAGCTGAACCTGCTCACCGCAGGGCGCCAACTGCCAATGGACACGGGGCGCGAGCGGCCCGGCCAACCGCGGGCAGTTCCCGCGAACCGTCCGGCGCCCGCGAGGCCTGCCGCGAGCGCGGAAGAGGGACGAGTCCTGCACTGGCTGGAGGAGGCGCCACGGCACGTCGACGAGCTCGTACGCGCGTCGGGAATGCCAGTGGCAGAGCTCAGCGGCACGCTGCAGCTGCTAGAGCTGAAGGGGCTCGTCAGGCAGACCGGCCCCATGGTGTACGAGCTCGCGTAGCGCCTTCACGCGGGCCGCCGGGAACGCCACGCTCGACAAAGCGGCGGGCGACTGCCTACATTCGGAAGAGATCCCGGCCCTTTGGCCGGCAGGACAGCCCTTTTTGACGACTACAACAAAACCAGCAACTGCGCGGAAGAGCGCCGCCGTCAGCCGGCGCGCCGCTACCCCGGCGGGCAGCGCGCGGCGTGGCACCGCCGGTTCGGCGCCCAACCTCGTGATCGTGGAGTCGCCCGCGAAGGCGCGCACGGTGGAGAACATTCTCGGCGCCGGCTATCGCGTGATCGCCTCGGTTGGGCACGTGCGCGACCTGCCCAACTACGGCTACGGCGTGGAGGATTTCACGACCTTCAAGCCCCGGTACGTGGTGGTGAAGGATAAGAAGCGCGGCGTGGACAAGACCGCGGTCATCAACGAGATCGCCGAGGCCGCAAAACGCGCCGACCGGGTCTACCTCTCCACCGACCCGGACCGCGAGGGCGAGGCCATTTCCTGGCACATCAAGGAGGCGGCGGGCATCCCGGACGAGAAGACGACGCGCGTGGTCTTCCACGAGATCACGAAGTCAGCGATCGAGCGGGCCTTCCGGGAGGCCACGGAGGCGGGCGCAGCCGACGAGCATGGGCGGCACGGCAAGCTGGACATGCACCTGGTCGACGCGCAGCAGACGCGCCGGGTGCTGGACCGGCTCATCGGATTTCCGCTGACGTGGTTCGTGCAGGGCAAGGTGAGCCGCAGCGCGAGCGCCGGGCGCGTGCAGAGCGTGGCGCTGCGCTTGATCGTGGAGCGCGAGCGGGCCATCCAGGGCTTCAACGCGCAGGAGTACTGGACGATGCACGCGGTGCTCGCGAAGCAGGGAGCGGCGTTCAGCGCGGAGCTTGCCCGCCTGCCCGGCCTCGGACGGGGCAAGTCAATCAAGCCGGGAAGCGGAGATTTCGTGGCGGCCATCCCCGACCAGGCGGCCGCCGACGAACTGCTTGCCAGCTTCCGACGTTCGGACTTCCACGTGAGCGGCGTGAAGAAGGGCGAACGGGCGAAGTCGCCAGCGCCGCCGTTCACCACGAGCACCTTCCAGCAGGCAGCGAACAACCGGCTGGGCATGGGCGCGCAGCGGGCGATGGCAATCGCGCAGCAGCTCTACGAGGGCATTGTGGTGCCGGGTGAGGGGCCGGTCGGCCTCATCAGCTACATGCGCACCGACTCGCTCAACATCTCGCCGGTGGCACGCGGCGAAGCGCGTCAGTTCATCGCCGGCCGCTGGGGCGTCAACTTCGTCCCGGCGAAGGAACGCGTCTACCGCACGCGCTCGAAAGGCGCGCAGGAGGCGCACGAGGCGATCCGCCCGACGAACCCGGCAAGGACGCCCGAGAGCCTCGCGCGCGTGCTCGACCGCGACCAGCTGCGGGCTTACACGCTCATCTGGCAGCGGTTCGTGGCGAGCCAGATGGCGGACGCACGCTTCAGCACCGTCGCGGCGGAAATCGACGCACGAGAGGGCACGGAGGTGCGCGGCACGTTCCGAGCGAGCGCGCAACACTTGCTCTTCGCCGGCCATTTGGCGGTGTATGGGGCCGACGTGAACGAGCGCGCGCCGGGAGACGAGGACGAGGACGAAGAAGCGGCGCTCCCGGAACTGGTTGAGGGCGACGCGCTCGAACGGCGCACCGTGGACGGGCGCCAGCATTTCACCGAGCCTCCGCCCCGGTTCACGGAGGCCTCGCTCGTGAAGATGCTGGAGGAGAAGGGCATCGGCCGCCCGAGCACCTACGCCACCATCGTCCAGACCGTGCAGAAGCGTGATTATGTCACGCGACAGGGCCGGGCCCTCGTGCCCCAGGAGTTGGGTTTCCTGGTCAACGACATGCTCGTGGAGCACGTCAACCGCTATGTAGACGTTGGGTTCACGAGCGAGATGGAAGAGGAACTGGACGAGATCGCGGAGGGCAAGCGCGACTACCTGACCGTGGTGCGCGACTTCTGGAAGGACTTCGAGCAGAAGGTCGACACGGCCAAGAAGGGCGCGGAGAAGGTGCAGGAGGAGACGGACATCCTCTGCAGCGT
>Ga0315281_10008318_pt1 | contig 14516 bp, 15 predicted proteins | sample YL17G07_0_MG_FD_204540 | JGI IMG/M metagenome (GOLD analysis project Ga0315281, IMG submission 204540) | Sediment microbial communities from Yellowstone Lake, YNP, Wyoming, USA - YL17G07_0 | ecosystem: Environmental > Aquatic > Freshwater > Lake > Sediment | place: USA: Wyoming | collected...
TCTGCGACTTCCAGCTGGCGCTGGTGGTCAATGGCGAACTGCCGGCGAAGAGTGTCGCCGATTACGTCGCGCTGGTGAAGAAAGATCCGACGCTCGGCGACTACGCCTCGGCGGCGGCGGGCAGCCTGCCGCACTATCTGGGCGTGATGTTCTCCAAGGCCGCCGGCCTGGAGATGACGCATGTCCCCTACAAGGGCACGGCCCCCGCGCTGCAGGCGCTGGCGGGAGGGGAAGTAAAAGCCGCCATGTTCGTGCTCGCCGACGCGCTCACGCTGGTGCGCTCGGGCAAGGCGCGCCTGCTGGCGGTGGCCGGCGCGAAGCGCGCGTCGCTCGCCCCGGAGGTGCCGACGTTCCGCGAACTGGGCTACAACCTCGAGGCAAGCGCCTGGTACGCGTTGTTCGCGCCCGCCGGGACGCCGAAGGAGATCATCGAGCGCTACGCCAGGGCAGCCATCGACGCGGTGCACTCGCCCGACATGAAACTGCGCCTCGAGCAGATGGGGCTCGAACCCACCGGCCTGGGGCCGGCGGAACTGGCGAAGATCCTGCGTGCCGACTACGACAAATGGGGACCGGTCATCAAGGCGTCGGGCTTCAAACCGACGCAGTGAACATCCTCTTCGCTTCCACCAAAGAGAAGCCGGAGTTCTGGTTCCCGCTCCTGCAAGAGGCGCTGCCGACCGACCGGTTCTTCGCCTGGCCGGACATCAATGGCGGCGAAATCGACGTCGCGCTCGTGGCGACGCATCCGCAGGGCACGTTCGCCAATCTGCCGAAGCTCAAGTTCATCCAGTCGCTGTGGATGGGCGTGGAGAACATCATCGGCGATGCGGAACTGCCGCGCGGCGTGCCGGTGGCGCGCCTGATCGATCCGGGCATGGTCGCCGCGATGGGCGAGACGGTGATCGCGCACGTCCTCGACTGGCACCGGCACTTCTATTGCTACCGGAAATTCCAAAGCGAAAAGCTGTGGAAGCGCCGGCGCCAATACCTTGCCTCGGACCGTACCATCGGCGTGCTCGGCCTGGGCGAACTGGGCAGCACGATCGCCGCGAAGCTGCGCGCACTCGATTTCAAGGTCGCCGGCTGGAGCCGCCGGCCGAAGCAACTCGAAGGGGTGCACTGTTCGATGGATCTGGACGATGTTCTCTCGCGCAGCGACGCGGTCGTTTGCCTTTTGCCGCTCACGCACCAGACCCGGGGAATCCTGAACAAGGAGAAAATTCAAAGGATCAGGAAAGGCGGCTGCGTGATCAACGTCGCGCGCGGCGGGCATCTCATCGTGCCAGACCTCCTGGCGGCGCTCGATTCGGGCCACCTTGCGCACGCCTTCCTCGACGTCTTCGAGACCGAGCCGCTGCCCGCCGACAGCCCGCTCTGGTCGCACCCCGGGATCACCATCACCCCGCACATTGCCGCGCTCACCGAGCCGCGCACGTCGGTCGGCAAAGTCGCCGGGAATATCGAGCGCATCCGGCGCGGCCAGGCGCCGCTCAATTCGGTTGATTTCGCCGCGGGCTATTGAGCGTTCGCGACGGCGAGGATCGACGCCGCCGCATCCGCGAGCACCTGGCAACCGAGCACGATGTCCTCGTCGCGGCTGTCCTCGGCGAAGTCGTGGCTGATGCCGCCGATGGACGGGATGAACAGCATCGCCGAGGGCAGGCTAGCGCAGATGAAGCCGGCGTCGTGGAACGCGCCGCTCGGCATGCGCTGCCACTTGCCCGGCGCGTGGCGTTCCGCCGCCCGTGCGAGGTGTTCCTGCAGCCCCGGGTCCATGCGCGTGGGCGGGATCGGCGTGCGCGAGGGAACCGCTTCGATGCCGACGCCGCCGCGCGCGTTCATCTCCGCCACCAGCCGCGCGACGATTTTCTCGAACGCATCGAGCGGATCGTCGGACGCGTCGCGGAACTGCAGGTCGAGATCCGCGTAGCCAGGCACGATGGAGGTCGCGTTCGGCTCGACGCGCAGCCGGCCCATCGTCCAGACCGTGCGCGCGCCCGCCACCTTTGGAAATTCCTGGTTGATGCGGTGCGCCAGCTCGTAGAGCGTGGCGGCCGCGTCCCGGCGCCGCGCCATCATCGTCGTGCCGGCATGATTCTGTTGTCCGCGGAACACGAAGCGGATGCCGCGCAGGCCGACGATGCTCGAGACGACGCCGATCTTGCGCCCGGTATCTTCCAGGTCCGGGCCCTGTTCGATGTGCGCTTCGACGAAGCCGGCGTAGCGTCGAGGGTCCAGGCGCGGGCGCGGCAAGCCGGCAAGCCCCGCTTCGCGCAACGCGTCGACCAGCGTCACGCCCTGGTTGTCGGCGGCAGCCTGCTCCACCTCCGCCGACAGCGTCCCGGTCAGCGAGCGGCTGCCCAGGCAACCCACGAAGCGCGACTCCTCGTCCTGGAACGACACCGCGTCCACCGCCAGCGCGCGGGTCGCGGCATCGGCGGCCAGCGCGCGCACCACTTCGAGCGCGTAGATCACCCCGAGCGCGCCGTCCAGCCAGCCGCCGGTGGGTTGCGTGTCGGAGTGCGAACCGAGCAGCAGCGCCTTGCCCGGCTGGCGCGAGCGGCCCAGCACGTTGCCCACGCCGTCGATCGTCGCCTCCAGCCCGGCTTCCTCGTAGCGCGCCTTGAGCCAGCGTCTTGCTTCCATGTCCTTGGCGCTGAAGGCGGGCCGGACCACGCCGATCCCCTGCGCACCGATACTGCGCAGGTGGCGAAGGTCGGCGAGCAGGCGTGCGGAGTCGATGCGCGGCACGGGAGACGAATTCTTAAGTCACTCGACTCGTGCGCCGGATGCCCGGATCGCCGGCGCCCAGCGCTCGGTGTCTTCTTTGATGAAGGCGGCGAATTGCTGCGGCGTCATGGCGGTGGCCTTGGAGCCGCCGGCGGCGTACTTGTCCTGCATTTCGGTGGTTGCCATGGCGCGCTGAATGGCGGCGGAGAGTTTTTCCACGATCGAAGGCGGCGTGCCGGCGGGGAACGCCACGCCGTGCCAGGACATGGCCTGGAAGCCGGGCACGGTTTCGGCGATGGCGGGAATGTCGGGCGACGTGAACCAGCGCTCAGCCGAGGTCACGCCAAGGGCGCGCACCTTGCCGCTCCTCGCATGCGGCAGCACGGTGGGCATGTTGCCGAAGGTCATGGCCACCTGGCCGCCGATCACATCCGTCAACGAGGGCCCGCCGCCTTTATAGGGCACGTGGAACATGTCGGTGCCGGTCATCATCTTGAACAGTTCGCCCGAAAGGTGCAGCGATGTGCCCTGCCCTGACGACGCAAACGCGTATTTGCCCGGTTCCTTTTTCAACAAAGAAATCAAATCCTGAACCGTTCGCACCGGCAGGTTGTTATTGACCACCAGCAGGTTCGGGAACAGACCTGTCATGGATACCGGCGCGAAGTCCCTGATGTGGTCGAAGGGCAGTTTCGCGTAGAGGGTGGGGTTGATGGCGTGCGAGGCGACCGTGATCCAGCCCAGGGTGTAGCCATCGGGCGCGCTGCGGGCGGTCTCGGCGACGCCGATGTTGCTGCCGGCGCCCGGTTTGTGGTCGATGACGAACTGCTGGCCGAAATGCCGGCCGAGCCATTCGCACAGGAGGCGGCCCTGGAAATCGGTGCTGCCACCGGGCGTGAACGGGATGATCAGGCGTACTGTCTTGTTCGGCCAGTTCGCCGCAGGATCCTGGGCCGGCGCCACGCGCGCGAAACCAAGCCCCAATGCAAGACCGGCCCCGGCTTTGAGCACTTCTCTGCGTTTCATGGCTCGCGCTTGCGGCCTACTTGCTTTCGGCCTCTTCCTCAGGCTCGTCGTTGCAGCGCTTGGAGGTGACCGTGGTGTTGCCTTTCGCGGTCTTCACCACCTTCGTCACGGTGAAGCACCTTTTCTCCACCGGCTCGGGTGCTTTTGCGGTGGCGGGCCCGGGTGGCGTGAGCGGCCTGGCGGGCGGCGCGACCGCGGCCGCCGGGGGCTTGAGGGCCGGCGTCACGCTGGCCCTGCCGGTGACGTCCCCGGCGGAGGTCAGTCCGATCAGGTGGCATTCGCTGCCCGAGTAGGTGATCTTCCCGGCGGCGTCCTTGCATTTGTACATTCCCTGCGCCGCAGCCGCGGTGCACAAGGCCATTCCCAGCGATGCAATGAGGAACTTCATGCCGCAGCCTACCGCAATTGCGCAGTGCCGAAAACCCGGAAAACGCCAAGCTTTTGATTTGATTGACCGATAGCCGCAAACCCTGTATAACGGCGTGGCAGGATTCTCAAGACGTGAAAAGGCTGGTCAGGTCGTAGCGTTCGCGCTGTGCTCATCAGGTCCATCTCTTCCTTGATTTTCCGCAGGGTATACCGCCCTTACTTTCAATCATTTTCAAGGAATCAGACATGAGTACAGGTACCGTCAAGTGGTTTAACGACGCCAAGGGTTTCGGCTTCATCACGCCGGACGATGGCGGCAAGGACCTTTTCGTGCATTTCTCGGCGATTCAGGGCGGCGGCTTCAAGTCGCTCAAAGAGAACGACAAGGTGCAATTCGACATCGGCCAGGGCGAAAAAGGCCCGAACGCCACCAACGTCAAGCCGGTCTGATAAGCCCGATCTGCTAAGAAAGAGCCCGGGTGACCGGGCTCTTTTCATTTGGAACCTATGAGCATCCCCATCCTAGAACGCAAGCGCTACATGGTCGGCAAGTACGAGATCATCGCCAAGCCGTTTCCGTATTCGGCGCACATGTTCCGCTACACGGTATTCGTCGATGGACGGCGCATCGGGGCGATGGCAAGCGTGCCCTCCGAATCCGATTGCCTGTTCATGGAAAAACCGCCGATCGTGCCGCCGCTCGTGCCCTACCAGGCGGTGTACCGCCCCGGACGCCCCAAGAAGGGCGCGCCGCCGCGCGCCGCGGTCGATGCACCCACGCCGCCACGCGAAGAACTGCCCCATGGCATGGCGTTTCCGCAGGCCTCCGACGAGGGCTGACCTGAAGGGCGCGGCAGTTCTCCTGACCGCCCTGCTCGCCGGTTGCGGCGGCATCAATCTGTGGCCTTTCGGCGAACCCGGTTCCACCGAGCTAAGCCGCAAGCCCTCCAACGCCACTGAATACGTCTGCGAAGGCGGCAAGGTTTTCTACGTGCGTGCGCTGGAGGCCGGCGCGGTCTGGCTGATCGCCCCCGACCGCGAGATCCGTCTGGAAAAGACCGCCGATTCGACGGCGATGGCCTATGGTGCGGGCAAAGTGCGGCTGGAGATCGGCGCGCAAAATGCCACGCTGCTCGATCCGCCGGCGCAGTTCCTCGGCTGCCGGCGCGCCGACGCCAAGTCCCAGTGACCCACTCGCTTGCGCACCTGGGCAGCGCCGTTGGCGCGCTGCTGATGGAGCGCAGGCACACGATCGCCGTTGCCGAATCGTCCGCCGGCGGGTTGATCAATGCCGCGCTGGTGGCGGTCCCGGGTGCCTCCGCCTACTACCTCGGCGGCGGCGTAATCTATACGGCGGCGGGGCGCACGGCGCTGCTGGGCATCGGCAGGGAGGACGTGACGGGCATGCGCTCGGCGAGCGAGCCCTACGCCAGGCTGCTCGCGCAACGGATACGCGCCAACCTGGGAACGACCTGGGGATTGAGCGAAACCGGCGCCAGCGGGCCGGCCGGCAACCGCTACGGCGACGCGCCCGGCCACGCCTGCATCGCGGTCAGCGGGCCGCTCGAGGCCGCGATTACCGTGGCGACCGGCGGCGCCGAGCGCGAGGCGAACATGTGGGAGTTCGCGCGCCGCGCGCTCGAGCTGCTGGAGTCCTGCCTGCGCAAGGCCTGAAGATGCGCGGCGCCGGTGAATACATTAAGCTGCGCCGGAGCAACGTTGCGGGGTTTTCTCGGGCTTATGAAGGGGCTTCTGATACTCGGTGTCGCCTTGATCGCCGTCGCCGCCTGGGCGACGCGAAACCCCGCCGCGCGCGTTTCCGCGGCACCGGCGGCCGGCGCGCCCTCCGCACCGGTGCGGCTGACGCCGGAGCAGTTCGCCGCCGAGTTGCGCGAGAACGCGCCGCTTCGCGAGCACCTCGCGAAGCAATACCCGGACACCTACAGCAGTCTCGCCCAGCAGTCCAAGGTCGACCTCGGCAAGTGCATCGTCACCAAGGTGGTTGACGGCGTGCTCAAAGCCGTCTGCCGCTAGCCGGCGGCGGAAATTCCCCGATGTCTCCGAGAGAAATTGCATTAGAGTCCCGAAACCAATAACCAGAAAGGTCTCGAATGATCGATTTATACGCCGCCGGTACATCCAACGGTATCCGCGCCCGCATCGCCCTCGAGGAATGCGGCCTGCCCTACAAGCTGCACCCGGTGGACCTCGCCAAGGGCGAGCACAAGACGCCGCAGTTCCTGGCGATGAACCCCAACGGCCAGATCCCCGTGATCGTGGACCACGAGGGTCCCGGCGGCAAGCCGCTGACGCTGTCGCAGTCCAGCGCCATCCTGCTCTATTGCGCCGAAAAATCAGGCAAGTTCCTGCCAAAGGACCCGGCGGCGCGCCCGGCGATGCTGCAGGCGCTGATGAATGCCTCCACCGACGTGACGCCGCTGTTCGGCGCCTACTTCGCCTCGGCACGCGCCAAGGAGCCGCATCCGCCGACGATTCAGCTGTTCAAGGACCGCGTGCGCGGCCTGTTCCAGGTCTGGGATGCGGCGCTCGCCAGGAGCAAGTACTGCGCCGGCGCCGAACTGACCGTGGCCGATCTTTCCCTCTACGCCGGCTACGCGCGCGTCAAGGGCGCGGCTGCCGATGCGGTCGAAGGCCTGCCGAACCTGACCCGCTGGGCCGACGAAATGGGCGCGCGTCCCGCGATCCAGCGCGCGCTGAAGTTCTAGCCGCGCCTGGGCGTTTTCAAAGCGCGCTTGATCTCTTCGATGTCGAAGATGCCGGGCTGCAGGGCGTTCAGGTACTCGAAGCTCTGGGCGACCGAGTGGTCGCGCGTGTACGAGATCATCTGCTTGGTCGCGGCGACCGCGACCGGCGCCTTCGAGGCGATGCGCCGCGCCACTTCCAACGCGCCCGCGACGAGCTGCTCGTGCGATTCGAACAGGCCGTTGACGAATCCCAGCCGCTCGGCGCGCTCGGCAGCGAGCCTGTCGCCGGTGTAGCCCAGCTCCCGCACCACCGCCTCGGGCAGCTGCTTGGGCAGGCGGTTGAAGGTGCCGACGTCAGCCATCATGCCGATGTTGATCTCCTGGATCACGAAATACGCGTCGCGCGTCGCATAGCGCAGGCAGCAGGCGGTGACCATGTCCACGCCGCCGCCGATGCAGCCGCCCTGCACCGCCACGATCACCGGAAACGGCGCTGCGGCGAGCGCATTGAATGTTTCCTGCAGCTCTTCGAGTTTTTCACGGAATTTCCCGCGCGCCTCCACGCTCCCGGTGCCGAGGGCGCTGTTGGCAAACACCGATAGATCCATGCCCGCCGTGAAATGCGGCCCGGTGGATGAAATCACCAACGTTCTCACATCCAGTCCGCGCACGATTTCGGGCAACTCGCGCCAGAACGCCACCGTCATGGCGTTGCGCCGCTCCGGACGCGACAGCTTCAGGTGCGCGACGCCCCCGTCGATCGACAATTCAAAGCACTCGTAGCCCATGCAGTCTCCTCCCGGCGATCCTGTCCTGTGACTTTCTTGGTGCGCCTCAGCTGCGGATTCTAGTAGAGTAAAGGGATGAAAAGACGCCTCGTGCTTCTGACCTTGCTTGCCGCGGCGCTTGCCGCGCCCCCCGCCTTTTCGGCCGATGAAAAGAAGCCCGAAGGCAATAAGGCCGCCGGGCAGGACAGCTTCGACCAGGATTCGGTGTTGCAGGACGCCGAGGCGTTTTTCGGCAAAGGCGCCGAGGGGCTCGGCAAGGTGATCGAAAAGGCGTTCAAGGAACACGGCCGCCCGAGGGGCTATATCAAGGGCGAGGAAGCCGGCGGCGCGATCAGCGTCGGGCTGCGTTACGGCAACGGCACGCTGGTGCTGAAGAACGCGAAGAACCGCGCCGTCTGGTGGACCGGGCCATCGATCGGGTTCGACCTCGGCGCCAATGCGGCCAAGGTGTTCGTGCTCGTCTACCATCTGCCGAAGCCGGACGCGCTGTTCCAGCGCTTTCCGGCGGTGGATGGCAGCTTTTATTACGTCGGCGGCGCGGGCATCAACTACCAGCAGCGCGGCGACATCGTTCTCGCGCCGATCCGCCTCGGCGTCGGCCTGCGCGCCGGCGCCAGCATCGGCTACGTCAGCTACACGCCGAAGAAAACCTACAACCCGTTCTAGAAGACTGCAAAGGCAACCCGGCGGCGTGACCTACCGGCTCTACTACTGGCCCGGAATCCAGGGCCGCGGCGAGTTCATCCGGCTCGCGCTGGAAGACGCCGGCGCGCGATACGACGATGTATTGCGTCATTCAGATGAATTTTCCTTGCCGAAAAGCGCCGCGATCTTCGCGCTCCCTTACCTCGTCGCCGGCAAGACCGTCATCTCGCAAACCGCCAACATCCTGCAGTACCTCGGGCCGCGCCTGCGTCTCGCGCCGATGAACGAGCCCGGCCGGCTCCGGGTCCACCAGCTCCAGCTCACCATCGCCGACTGGCTGGTGGAGGCGCACGACACGCACCACCCGATCGGGTCGGGCCTGTATTACGAGCAGCAGAAGCGCGAAGCCAGGCGCCGCGCCGCCGATTTCCTCGCCGTGCGCCTGCCGAAGTACCTGGATTATTTTGAAGGCGTGTTGCAGCGCGCCTCCGGCCGATACCTGCTCGGCAGGGCGTGCAGCTATGCGGATCTGTCCCTCTTTCAGATGGTCGCGGGCCTGCGCTACGCTTTTCCGGTCACCTTCGGCCGGCTCGAAAAACGCTTTCCAAGGATCAGCGCGGTACATGATCGGGCAGCGGCGCGTCCCCGCCTTGCCGCCTATCTTGCCTCGCCGAGGCGCATTGCATTCAACCGGCAGGGCATCTTCCGACATTATCCCGAGCTCGATTCGCCAGGAAAAAAATCAAAAAAAACATAGACCTGTGCCTCATTCAATGGTATAAAGGCGGGTGCGAGAAGAAGCCATGGACTGGACCAAGGACCGAATCCAAACGTTGACCAAACCGGAGGTGAAGCAGTTGCGCGCCAACGCGGAGCGGCTTCAGGAACCCGAAGTGGTGGCGTTGTGCGACGAGGTGCTCAGCGGCAAGGCAAAAGCAGCCAAGGCAGCAACGGCGCGCCCCGCCAAGGCCAGGAAACCCAAGAAGGCAGCCATAGCCGCAGCCGGCTGACACCACTGAGAAGCCCGGGCAACCGGGCTTTTTTCATCCCATGGACAAAAAGAAGACTTGGCGCGATCAGGAGCAGCAGCTGGTTGATCGCTGGACCGCGGCCAACGAGCGCTTCCGCCTCGCCCATGCGGGCAAGGTGCCCGCCGAAGTGCAGGCCGCGCAAGCCGAACTCGAACTCCTCCGACGCCAGGTCGCGCGCCTGAAGAGCGAGTTCAACACCGGCAAGCGCTACTAGAACAGCCGGTCCGTCGTCCCACACTGCCTAGCCCGTCATCCCCGCGCAAGCGGGGACCCAGTCGCGTTTCCTCAAACGATGAAGAAATCGCCCTCGTTCAGGCCGGCCGGCGCACCGTCGATGACCGCGAACTGCACCGGATCGAAACCCGTGTCGGAGCCGTCCTCGTCGTAGTACAGCGCCCCGGTGGCGGTGTCGTACAGGATGTAGTCATTCGTATCCACCGCCGCCACGCCGGCGCCCGCCACAAAATTCGCCACATCCAGCGCGCCAGGGGTGAGCAGCGCGAAGATGGCGTCATCCAGATGGATCACATCCAGATCCGGCGCGCCCGCGCCCTCGAAATCCACGATCGTGTCGATGTTCGTAGCGCCGAGCGCGTCGTTGAAGAGAAATACGTCGTTGCCCATGGCACCGGTGAGCGTGTCGTTGCCGACACCACCATCGAGCACATCGGTGACCGGGGTCACATCCACCGTAATGGTGTTCGCCGCGGTGCTAAACACCGTGCCGTCGTTCACCTTGAACCCGAACGTGTCGTAGGCCGCGCCGTTGGCGTTGGGCACCGCATCGAAGGTGAGTAGGCCAGCGTCAATGTCCGCCTTCGTGATCACCTGGTCGAGCGTGACATCGACGTTGTTCAGCTTCAACGCACCGGCGCTCTCCAGCGTCGTGATCTTCACCGAGGCGAGCACGTCGCCCGCGTCCACATCGCTGAACCCAAAGTTCGCCGCCGCGAGCACCAGCTGCGTGTCTTCGAGCGTCGTCAGCGTCGCATTCGCCCCCGTGGGCGCATTGTCGAACCCGCCGGCAATGATGGTCTTCACCTGCAAGGTGACGCCCCCCGCGCCGGCGTGGGTAAAATCGGTATAGCCGGCCGAAGTGGCGCCTTCTACCCAACCCGCACCGGCTTCGACAAAGTCGCCCGCGTTGCCGTCAATTCTGATTGTTGTGCCTGTGACGCCCAGCGCCGCAACGTCCGAGGGCGCGAGCACCAGCGTATTGTCGCCTGTGCCAGTGAGATCGAAGATCTCCACGCCCGTGATAGCGCTATTGGCGAGCGCGGTGAGATCGAGCGTTTGCCCCGAGCCGGTGAGCGCGATCGTATCGGTGCCGCTGCCGCCGTGCATTTCGTCGCCCGCTACCATTTCGCTATCGGCGGCGATCTCCAAGGTGTCGTTGCCCATGCCGCCCTTGACGATGTCGGCGCCTTGGCCGCCCGAGAGCGTGTCGTTGCCTGCCCCGCCGGTGAGGCTGTCGTTGCCCGCGCCGCCTTGGATCGAATCGGCGCCGCTCATGCCGGCGAGAAAGTCCGCACCGCCGCCGCCGACGATGTTGTCCGCCGCGGAGCCGCCGCTGATGACGTTCGCCCCGTCGTTGCCCGTGATCGCGAGCCCTGTGGTCTTCAACGATGCGTCCACGTTCAGCGCCACCGTGCCGCTCTCATTGCCCGCCGCGTCGGCAATCGCTACTGCTTCAATCAACGTGACCAACGCCCCGAGCGTGAGGGTGTCCCCCGCGGTGGTGCTGGTGAAGCGGATCGTGTCGCCGGTGCCTCCACCCCCTGCAATTGTCTCGGTGGCCGGAAGATCGGCGCCCGAGCCGACAATGAAGATGTCGTCGCCCACGCCGCCGCCGAGGCTGTCCGCGCCCGCGCCGCCGATGAGGGTGTCGTTGCCCGCCCCGCCGGTGAGCGTGTTGGCGGCCGAATTGCCCGCGATCTCGATGCCGCCCGCTATTGCGCTCGCATTGATGTTGATTGCCGCGGCGCCCGCAGCCGCTTCCACCCGCTCCACGTTCGTCACGTTCGTCGTGAGCGTGTAGAGACCTGCGCCAACCAGGCGCAGGGTGTCGATATCCGCCCCGCCATTCACCACTTCGGTGGCCGTCAGGTCGGCTACTGCGGCAACCACGAAGAGATCGTTGCCCGCGCCCCCAGTGAGGCTGTCATTGCCCGCGCCCCCGGTGATCGTGTCCGCCCCGTCACCGCCGTCGAGCGTGTCGTTGCCCGCTCCGCCACTGATGGCGTCGCTGTACGCACTGCCGGTAATGGTGTTGACGACTGCGTTGCCCGTCAGGCTGATGCCGTAGGTAAGAAACGTCGCATCCACGTTCTGCGCCAAGGCGCTGGTGATGGCGACGCTCTCCACGTTCGTGATCCCGGCGCGCAGCGTCAGCGTCTGGCCTGCGGTGATGGCGGCAAACTGAATCGTGTCGGCGGTGCCCGCGCCGCCGTTGATCACCTCGCTCGCGCCGTGGTGCAGGAAGTTGCCGATCACGAAGATGTCGTTGCCCCCACCGCCCTCGAGCGTATCGGCCCCGGCGCTGCCGGTGATCGTGTTCGCGCCGTCGTTGCCGGTGACACGAATTGCCGCAGTCATGGCCGCGGCGTTCACGTTGATCGCTGCCGTGCCCGTGAACACGCCCGTCGCGCTGGCGATCTCGATCGCCTCGACTCCGTTCAACTGAGTCGCGCCAATGGTGAGTGTCGCCGCCGTGGTGCCGGTGTAGCGCAGGATATCGTTGGTGTCCGCGCCACCGGTGACGCTCTCGGTGGCCGGCATATCCGCTACCGCGCCCACGAGGAACAGATCGTTGCCTGCGCCGCCAATGAGGTTGTCCGCCCCCGCGCCGCCGGTGATCGTGTCATCGTTCGCGCTGCCGGTGATGGTGTTGGCGACTGCGTTGCCCGTCAGGCTGATGTTGTAGGTGAGCGCCGTCGCGTCCACGTTCTGCGCCAGGGCGCTGGTGATGACGACGCTCTCCACGTTCGTGACCCCGGCGCGCAGCAACAGCGTCTGGCTCGCGGTGGTGGCGGCAAACTGAATCGCGTCGGCGGTGCCGGCGCCCCCGTCGATAACTTCGCCAAGCGCGTGCTGCGCGGCGCTGGTGACGACGAAGATGTCGTTGCCCCCGCCGCCTTCCAGCACATCGTTGCCGGTGCCGCCGGTGATGATGTTCGTCCCGTCATTGCCGGTGATGCGGATCCCCGCGGTCATGGCCCCGGCGTTCACGTTGATCGCGGTGGTGCCCGTGAACACGCCCGTCGCGCTGGCGATCTCGATCGCCTCCATCCCGCTCAGCTGCGTCGCGCCAATGGTGAGCGTTGCCGCCGTCGTTCCCGTATAGCGCAGGATATCGTTGCCAGCCGCACCGCCGATGACACTCTCGGTGGCCGGGATATCGGCTACCGCGCCAACGAGGAAGAGGTCGTCGCCCAGACCACCATTCAATATGTCCGCGCCCGCCCCGCCCGTGATCGTGTCGTTGCCCGAGCCACCAGTAAGGCTGTTGGCCGCCGCGTTGCCCGTGATGTTCAGATTCTCCGTGCTGGCGGTGGCATTGATGTTCACCGCCGCTGCTGTCGCCACGCCCGCGGCGCTGGCCAGTACGATGTTCTCGATGCCCGTCACCCCCGCCTGCAGCGTCAGCGTGTGGCCTGCCACCACATCCGCGAACCGGATGGTGTCGGTGCCCAAGTCCCCGTTGATGTCTTCGCCCCCGGCGTGATCGGCCGCCGCGGCGATCACGAACACATCGTTGCCCTCGCCGCCATCCAGCCCATCCGAGCCCGCGCCCCCGTCAATGGTGTCGTTGCCCCCGGTGCCGGTGATGTTGTTAGGCCCCGCGTTGCCCGTGAAGAGCATCCCGGTGGAGAGCAACGACGCATCGATGCTGATGGCCGCGCTGCCCGTATTCACGCCCGCTGCGTCGCTCAACTCCACTTCGGCGATCCCCGTGACGTTACCCAAGAGCTCCAGCACATCGTTGAGCGCGGTGGAGGTAAAGCGGATCGTATTGGTCCCCGCGCCGCCGTCGATCGTCTCGCCTGCACCGTGGTGCGCGGCCGCCGCGACGATGAACACGTCGTTGCCGCCTCCGCCCAGGAGTGTGTCGTCGTAGGCCGTGCCGGTGAGTACGTTGGCTCCGGCGTTGCCGGTGATGGATATCGCCGTGGTGAGCGCGGAGGCGTCCACATTGAGTGCCGCGGTGCCCGTCGTTACCCCCGCCGCCGTGCCGATCACCACCTGCTCGAGTTCGAACACCGACGCCCCCAGCACCAGCGTGCCGGTGGCGCCCGTGAAGCGCAGGACGTCGATCCCGCTGCCGCCGTTCAGGGCTTCCGTCAGGCCCATGTCGGTGGCCAGGGACACAAGGAACACGTCGTTGCCGCCCCCGCCGCTCAACACGTCCAACCCGGCGCCGCCCGTGATCGTGTCGGCGAGGAACGTCCCCGTGATCGCGTTCGCCGCCGCGTTGCCGGTGATGATGAGCGCGTTATCGCCGTCCCGCGCATCCACGCCGATGCTGGCGGTGCCGCCCAGAGCGACCAACTCGATCTCGGTTGCCCGGTCCCCCAGTACGAGGACCCCTGTCCCGGTGAAATTCAGGTTGAGGGTGTCGATCCCCGCTCCACCGTTGACGAAGTCGCTCGCACCGAAGTGCGCGAAATTCGTGACGTTGAAGGTGTCCGCCGCAGCGGAGCCGGTCAGCGTGTCGAGACCGGCGGTGAGAGTGAAGATGGCCATGGGGTGGTTACCTTAAATCAACGGGGAATCGTTAAATTCTCTGCCCTTTTTTCCGCAAAGACCAGCCCCGGGAAAACGCAAATCATTCCTCGGAATCCTGTCCCGATCCGGGGCGGCCGCGCAGCGCCTTGATCCGGCCGCGCCGGATCTTGTTTTCCAGCCGTTTCCTTTTCGATGAGCGCGTCGGTTTCGTGGCGCGGCGCGTTTTCGGCGCCAGGGCGGCGCTGTCGACCAGTTCCTGCAGGCGGCCGAGCGCCTCTTCCCGGTTCATCTCCTGGCTGCGGTGCTGCTGCGCCTTGATCACCACCACGCCCTCGCGCGTGATGCGGTTGTCCTTGAGCAACAGCAGCCGCGCCTTGACCGCCTCCGGCAGCGAAGAGGCGGCGACGTCGAAGCGCAGGTGGATCGCGCTCGAGACCTTGTTGACGTTCTGCCCGCCCGCGCCGGCCGAGCGCACCGCCGTGATCTCCAATTCG
>Ga0315281_10008319_pt1 | contig 14515 bp, 10 predicted proteins | sample YL17G07_0_MG_FD_204540 | JGI IMG/M metagenome (GOLD analysis project Ga0315281, IMG submission 204540) | Sediment microbial communities from Yellowstone Lake, YNP, Wyoming, USA - YL17G07_0 | ecosystem: Environmental > Aquatic > Freshwater > Lake > Sediment | place: USA: Wyoming | collected...
CAGGTACGCCGCCAGGACCAGGTAGTCGATGGCGGAGAAGCCCATAGGGAAGTCTGAACTTAGAACTGAGAACTTAGAAGTTAGAACTTAGAAGTTAGAACTGAAAGGCGGCTCGGCCGACCTGGGACAGGTAGCCTGGCCCTCGGGCGGGATCCGCGAGGCTGTCGTACGAGAAGAGGATGATCCCGCCGACGCCGAGGCGCCGCGCCGTCTGCGCGTTCTCGACGATCTGTTCCGACGAGAGGCGATACGCGCCGATGCCCGCCCAGAGCGGATGCGATCCGGCGACCTGTTTGGCGGCCGCGATCTGGGCGGCAAACGCGATGGGGTCGGTCGTATACGCCATCGGGCAGATGACGTCCACCAGACCCGCGTCGAGCCATGCGCGCCAATCCTGCAGGCGACGCGTCGCGGCGTCGTGTGGGTCGGGCACGACCGCGACGCTGACGAGCGCCGCCGGCCTCACCGCTTTGATGTTCGACCGGAGAGCGGTCAGCAGCGCCGTCAGGCGAGAGGTGCGGAATGTGCGCCACCGCTCCGGAAACGCCAGGGTGTAGACCAGCGGCTCGCCGGCGATCACGCGCGCGTCGTACCGGCGCCGGTCGGTGAGGCCCACGTCGGCGATCAGCGATCCGCGGAATGCCGCCAGCGTATCGCGGCTGTAGTCGAAGTCGCTGGTCGGATAGCGGATGTAGTCGAGGTGGACACCATCGATGGCGTAACGCTGCGCGATATCACGGACGACCGACGATGTGTAGGCCACGGAATCCGCCGACACCGGCGACAGGTAGAGTCCCTCGACCTCGGTCGCCTGGCTGCGGGCGTGGCGCGCGAGGCGCCCCAGGTACCCCGGACTGCGCGGATCGACGGTGGAGAGCTCCTCGGCGAGGATGCGAGGGACCATCAACCACTCCGGGTGCCGGTACAGCACATGCTCGCGCGCCGCCGGCAAATCGGCGGCGCTGGCAATCAGGTTGACGTCGATCCAGGCGTGCACCTGCAGGCCGGCTTCGTGCGCGCGCGCGATCGTCGTCGCGAGGGGGTCAAAGGCCGGCTGCGCCGCGAGAGACGCCGGACGCGGTTCGATCCCATGCTGGAAGTACGCGTCGCCGCGTCCGCGCACCTGGACGAGCAGCGTATTGAAGCCGCCGCTCTTCGCGGCAGCCACCATCGTCGCGATCGCGGACGGCGACGTCAGCGTCGTGCGTACGACCCACAGCGCACGGACTTCGTCCTGCGCGTGAACCGGCGAGGTGATGAGCGTCAGCGAAGCGGCGGTCACAGCTACCGCAGCGATCGCACAACGCAGAACGGCGTGGAGCATGAAACCTCGGGAGCGTAGCATAGAATTAGCGACGCATGCACGTTCTCGGCATCGACGCCGGCGGCACGAAAACCGTTTGTCTGCTCGCGGACGAACACGGCGCGATTGTCGCCGAGGGGCGGGGCACCGGCGCGAACCTGCACACCGCGGGAGAATTCGCCGTCGAGCACGTCTTGCGCGAGGCGATGGAGGCCGCTATCGGCGCCCGCGCGATCACGCCCGCGGCCGTGTGCGTCGGCATCGCCGGCGTGGACCGTGAGGACGAAGCGCGGACGGTGCGCGCCATCATGCGCAGAATCGGGTACACGTCACGCGTGCTCATCGTCAACGATGCGCTGATCGGCCTGGTGGCCGGCGCGAGGGACGAGCCGGGCATCGTCGTCAACGCCGGCACGGGGTCGATCGTCTACGGACGCAACGCGAACATTGAAGCGGCTCGCGCGGGCGGCTGGGGACACATGATCGGGGACGAAGGCAGCGGCTACTGGATTGGGCGCGAATCGCTGGCGGCCGTGATGCGCGCGGCGGACGGTCGGGGGCCGGAGACGCGGCTGACGACCGACATCCTGGCCCACTTCAACATCAACGATGAGTCGCGGCTCCCGGGAATCGTCTACGACCGCGAGTTGCCGCGGGTCAGCGTCGCGGCCCTGGGCCCGATCACCCAGCGCGTGGCCGGGCAGGGTGATGCGGTGGCTTTGCGCATTCTGGAACGTGCAGCCGACGAGCTCGTGTTGGCGGCCCGGTCCGTGGCGACGCGCCTGGAAATGCGCGGCGACGCCTTCACGTTCTATCTCGCCGGTGGCGTCTTTCGCGTGGTTCCGTGGCTGGCCGACGAACTGCCGCGGCGTCTCGTCGAGGTCGCACCGCGCGCGCAGACCCGTGTGCTCGACGAAGAGCCGGCGGTGGGTGCGGTCTGGCTCGCGCTCGCCGAGGCGCGCGGCGGCGCGCGGGTGCCCCAATACAAAGGCTTAGGGCTGAGGGCTCAGGGCTCGGGGCAGAGGCCGTAGGGCACGCCGTGCGCGTCCGCGTGTTCGCCACAGCCGAGTCGCTTGGCCGCGCGCTCGCGCTCGAGGTTGCGCGCCGGCTGGCGGCGAAACCCGACACGGTGCTCGGACTACCGACGGGGCGCACGCCGATCCCGCTCTATCGCGAACTCGTCCGGCTGCACCTGGCCGGGCGCGCCGACTTCGGCCGCGCCGCCACGTTCAACCTTGATGAGTTTCTCGGCGTGGTCACACTCGACCCACGCAGCTACCGCGCGTTCATGCAGCGGCATCTCTTCGACCACATCAACCTGTCGCCACGGCGGATTCAGTTCCTGAACGGCGCGACGCGCGATGTCGAGCGGGAATGCCGCCGCTACGAGCGCGCCATCGCCCGGGCTGGCGGGATCGATCTGCAGATTCTCGGGCTCGGCATGAACGGGCACATCGGCTTCAACGAGCCGGCGCGCGCGCTGGTCGCGCGCACCCACCGCACGCGTCTGACGCCGGCGACAAGGCGCGCGAATGCCACGCTGTTCGAGAACCGCGCGAGCGCCGTCCCGCGCGAGGCGCTGTCGATGGGGATGGCGACGATTTTCCATGCGAGGCAGATTGTGCTGCTGGCGACGGGCGCGACGAAAGCGCGCTGCGTCCAGCGGATGATGGCGGGCCCGGTCACGCCGCGGCTGCCGGCGTCGTTCCTGCAGCTACATCGGAACGTGGAGGTGTGGGTGGACAGGGGTGCTGCAGGCAATTTGGAATTGTGAAATTGGAACGTGGAATGCGTGCTCGAATTCCAAATTCCTACTTCCTAATTCCAAATTATCCAACCCGTAGCAGCTCTTTCAGCCGTTCTTCCACGTCCTCGCCGATCGCGTCGCGGACGACGTCGTGCGCACGCCGCAGCCGGGAGAGCGACCGCGCGTACGTCAGGCTGCCTTTCTGCATGACGATCGCGGCCTTCACGTTCCAGTGCGCGTGCCGCAGCAGCGCGTCCGCCGCGTCGTACTCCAGTCCGGTGACGATCACGATGATGCGTCGGGCGCGATCGCGCAGCTTCTCCGAACCCACTTGCACGTCGACCATCAGGTTGCCGTAGGTCTTACCGATGCGGATCATCGATGCCGTCGTCAGCATATTGAGGACCATCTTCGTTGCCGTGCCGGCCTTGAGCCGCGTGGACCCCGCGATCACCTCGGGCCCGACCGCGGGCGCGATCGTCAGGTCCACGAACGTCTGCAGCTCGGACCGCGGATCGCAGGTGACGAAGATGATTTTCGAGCCGGCCTTCCGCGCGCGGGTCAGGGCGCCGCGGACGAACTGCGTCATCCCGCTCGCCGACACGCCGACGACGACATCTTTTTTCGTGGGCCGCAGCCGGTTCACCGACCGCGCGCCTTCCTCGTAGTTGTCTTCCACGCCCTCGCGCGCACGCAGGATGGCGCCTTTGCCACCGGCCATGATGGCCTGGACGAGTTCCGGGCTCGTGCCGAAGGTCGGCGGCATTTCCGCCGACTCGAGCACGCCGAGCCGGCCGCTGGTGCCGGCGCCGACGAAAATAATCCGGCCGTGCGTGCGAAGCGCCTGCGTGATGATCTCGACGCCGACCGCGATGCGGTCTTTTTCGCGCTGCACCGCCAGGAGCATCTTCCGGTCTTCGTTCAGCATGCCTTCGACGATGTCGGCGGGGGAGAGCTTGTCGATCGCGAGCGTGGCCGGGTTGATTTGCTCGGTGGGAAGCGACTGCCATTTCGAACGGACAGGCATGCGATCAAGACCTCGGGAACAGGCCGCGGATACTATCATAGTCGTTGGTCATGAGTCGGGAGCCACCGGTCATCGATGCGTACCTGGATCACCTCCGTGTCGAGCGCCGGCTGGCCGATCATACGCTCGAGAGCTACGCGCGCGACCTGTCGGCGCTCGCCGCGTACGCGGCCGGCGTCGGTGGGGCTGTCCACGCGCTGGGGCGGCCTGCGCTCGAAGCGTTCGTGCGCGAGCAGCGGGCGCGCGGTCTGTCGCCCCGGTCTGTCGCGCGCCTGGTCGCGGCCGTACGTGGCTTGTTCCGCTTTCTGGTGCTCGACCGCCGCCTCGAGAGCAGTCCGGCCGACGATCTCCGGCCGCCCCGCGCCTGGCCCGCGCTGCCGACGTGCCTGTCGATCGAGGACGTGGACACGCTGATCGCGCAGCCGGACGTCACGACGCCGCTCGGCCTCCGCGATCGCGCCATGATCGAGTTGCTGTACGCCACCGGACTGCGGGTGTCCGAACTGGTCGGCGTCCGCCTGGCCGATCTGCACCTCGACGCGCACTACCTGACCTGCATCGGGAAAGGCAGCAAGGAGCGGTTGGTGCCGATCGGCGAACAGGCCGCGGACTGGATCCGCACATATTCGGCGGACGCGCGGGGCGGGCTGCTCAAACGGCGTGCGTCGCCGCGTCTGTTCCTGAACGCGCGCGGCGGGTCGCTCAGCCGCGTGGGGTTCTGGAAAATTCTGAAGCAGCACGCGCGCCGGGCCGGCTTGCCGCCGACGATCAGCCCGCACGTGCTGCGGCACTCGTTTGCCACGCACCTGCTCGAGCGCGGCGCCGATCTTCGGGCCATCCAGCTGATGCTCGGGCACGCCGACCTGTCGACGACGCAGATCTACACGCACGTGATCGAGACGCGTTTACGCACGGTCTACGATCGCTTCCACCCGCGGGCCTGATTCTGATAGAGTGAAGTGTTCTCCCGGTTGTTTTCTTATCCCATCAACACTTTCGAAGGAGCGCGGCATGAGCCGTAAGGGTCGGCATCTTTTCACGTCTGAATCGGTTACCGAGGGGCATCCCGACAAAATCGCCGACCAGATTTCGGACTCCATTCTCGACGCCATCCTCACGCAGGATCCGGCCAGCCGCGTGGCCTGCGAAACGCTCGTCACCACCGGCCTGGCCGTGGTGGCCGGCGAGATCACGACCAGTGCGTATGTCGACTTTCAGGAAGTCGTGCGCGCGACGATCAACGAGATCGGCTACAACCGCGGCAAGTTCGGGTTCGACGGTGAGACCTGCGCGGTGCTCTCGTCGATCCATAGTCAGTCGCCCGACATCGCGATGGGCGTGGACACCGGCGGCGCGGGCGACCAGGGCATGATGTTCGGCTTCGCGTGCACCGAGACCGACGAGTTGATGCCGCTGCCGATCATGCTCGCGCACAAGCTCGTCAAAGGGCTCTCGACGCTGCGCCGCGACGGCACGCTCGATTACCTCCGCCCCGACGGCAAGTCGCAGGTGACGGTCGAATACGACGGCAACCGCCCGATTCGCGTCGACGCGGTCGTCGTCTCGAGCCAGCACAGCCCGCTCGTGACCAACGACACGATGCGCGAGGACATCACCGAGAAGATCATCAACAAGGTGATTCCCGCGAACATGATGGACAAGAACACGAAGATCTACGTCAACCCGACGGGACGGTTCGTCGTCGGCGGGCCGCACGGCGACGCCGGCGTCACGGGCCGCAAGATCATCGTCGACACCTACGGCGGCGCGGCTCCACACGGCGGCGGCGCGTTTTCCGGCAAGGACCCGACGAAGGTTGACCGATCCGCCGCGTATATGGCGCGCTACATCGCGAAGAATGTCGTCGCGGCCGGCATCGCCGAACGTGCGCTCGTCCAGCTCGCCTACGCGATTGGCGTCGCCGACCCGGTGTCGGTGATGGTTCACACGGAAGATACCGGACGGATTCCGGAAGAACGGATCACCGAGATCGTGCGGCAGCACTTCAAGCTCACGCCGCGCGGGATCATGGAAGAGCTCGACCTGCGGCGCCCGATCTACAAGAAGACGGCGGCATTCGGGCACTTCGGCCGAACCGAAAAAGAGTTCCTCTGGGAACGCACCGACAAAGCCGCTGCGCTCAAGGCAGCGGCGGGCCTGTAGCCGTTGGTCATGAGTCGTTAGTCTGTGAAGAAACTGGTGCTGATGACGGCGGCCCTCGTGGCCGCCGTCGCTGTTTGTGTCGGGGTCACATCCCCGCCGCGTCCGCTGCCGCTGACCGCACCCACCGACGGCACGATCCCCGGAATCATCCACGTCCACACCAACCGATCCGACGGCCTGAGCGGCCCCGACGAGATTGCGGCTGCCGCCGCGCGCGCCGGCCTGAAGTTCCTGGTGTTCACCGATCACGGAGACGCCACGCGGAAGCCGGACCCGCCGCAGTATCGATCGGGCGTGCTGTGTCTGGACGGCGTCGAGATCAGCACCAGCGGCGGGCACTACATCGCGATCGACATGCCGGCCTCGCCGTTTCCCCTGGCTGGCGAGCCGCGCGACGTCGTGGAGGATGTCCGCCGGATCGGCGGGTTTGGGATCGCGGCGCACCCGGACTCGCCGAAACTGCAGCTCCGCTGGCGCGAGTGGACGGCGCCCTTTGACGGCATCGAGCTGCTGAACCCGGACACGGGCTGGCGCGCCTGGGCACAGCAGGCGGGCGGCCGCACCGCGCCGTGGCCCGCGCGTCGCCGGCTGCTCGCCGCGGTCATCGATTACCCGTTCCGGCCGGCCGAAGTGATCACCAGTCTCGTGCAACCGAGCGGCTCGGTCTACAACTGGGAGGCGCTCACGCGCCGGCGGCGCCTGGTCGCCATCGCGGGGGCCGACGCGCACGCCAAACTCGCCCCGCGCAGCGCCGATCCCGGTGACAGCCGGTACGCCTTGCCGCTTCCGGGCTACGAATCGTCGTTCCGCGTGCTGTCGATCCACGTCAAGCCGGACCACCCGTTCTCGGGCGACGCGTCGGCGGATGGGCGCGTGCTGATGCGCGCGATTCGGTCGGGCCATCTGTACACGGCGGTTGACGGCGCGGCGACGCCAGCGTCGTTCGAGTTCACCGCGGCCAACGAACACGGCACGGTTCACGAAGGCGACGAACTCGGTGTCGGCGGACCGGTGACGCTGCGCGTCCGCACCAATGCGCCCACCGCGTTTACCTCGACAGTGTGGAGCGGGATGAAGGTGCTCAGCACCGATCATCACGAACAGGACTTCACCGTGCAGGCCCCGGCGGATGCGGCGGTCTACTGGGTTGAGATTCGCGCGACCGGACGCCCGACCGACGTGACGTGGGTCCGGAGCAACGCGATTTACGTGCGGAGTGCCGAGCCGGCGGTGAAGTTGCCCGTCCGTCCGCCGCCGACGACGAGCGTTCAGATCTTCGACGGCCGGTCAGCGGACGGGTGGCGCGCTGAGCATGACCAGACGTCGCTGGCTGCGGTCGAGCGAGCGCCGATCGTCGGCGGCGCCGAGCTGCGTTTCCGCTACGGCCTGGCGGGCGGAGCCCCGGTTGGGCAGGTGGCGGCGCTGGCCTTCGACACGCCGGGCGGCATCGCGGCCTACGATCGCCTGAGTGTCTCGATTCGCGCCGAGCGACCGATGCGGATTTCGGTGCAACTGCGCGCGGGCGACGACCAGGGCGAGGCGTCGCGCGAGCGCTGGAAGCGGACCGTCTACGTCGACAGCACGGCGCAGGAGCACACGGTCTACTTCGACGACCTCATGCCGGTCGGCGACACGCACACGTTCAAGCCGATCTTGCCCGGCATTCACGCGATCCTGTTCGTGGTCGACGCGACGAACACAAAGATGGGCGACTCGGGACGGATGTGGATACGGGGGGCAGCGCTACAACGGTAATTTGGAATTAGGACGTTGGAATCTGGAATGCGAGCATGAATTCCAAATTCCTACGTTACAATCTTCACAATTCCAAATTCCTACGTCACAATTCCAAATTCCTACGTCACAATTCCAAATTCCTACGTCACAATTCCAAATTCCTACGTCACAATTCCAAATTCCTACTTCACAATTCCAAATTCCTATGTCCGCACGGTGAGCAGCAGATACCCCGCGGCCGCGCCAAAGAGAATGTTCGGCGCCCACGCGCCGAGCATCGGGGAAATCCAGCCGCCCGCCCCCAGCGCACCGAAGATGGCGAGCGTGGTCCAGTAGACGAGCGCCAGCACGATCCCGACGCCCACCCCGTAGATCGCACCGCTTCGGCCGGTCGTCACCGCAAAGGGCACGGCGAGCAGGGTCATGATCAGCGTCACGAAGGGAAACGCGATCTTCCGCTGCAGCTGCACCATGTACGGCACGACGTGATACCCGCTGGCCCGCAGTTCGCCGATATACTGTTTCAGCTGGCCGTAGGTCATCCGGTCGGCTTCCGGCTCGTCGGTCTTGAAATAGCCTGGCGGCTCCAGCGAGATCGTGCGTTCCGCGAACGGCGTGTACGTCACCGCGGGGTGCGCGGCAGTGCGGCGCCTGGTCGGTTGCGCGGTCGTGAACTCACGAGCCCATCCGTTGTGCGCCACCCACATCGGCACCGGCTGGCCGTCGGCGCCGTTACGTGTCACCAACGCGGCGTCTTTCGCGTAGATCAGCGACTCCAGCTTCCAGCTGCCTTCGTTCAGGTGATACATCGAGAGCTTGCTGAACTGGTTGACGCTCGAATCGAAGAACTCGTAGCGGTAGATGTCGCCGCGTCTGCCGACGATCCACTGCCGGTTGAGCACGCCGAAGGTCTGCATCGGATAGCCGCGGATGATCCCGTTGAGCCGCGCGGCTTCGCGGTTGGAGTCGGCGAGCACCCGCTCCTGGAGCTCGAAGAGCGCGCCGCTCCAGACCATCGCGAAGAGGAACAGTGGCAGCGCGGATCGGTACAGGCTGATCCCGCACGCCCGCATGACGATCAGTTCGCTGTTCTTCGTCAGCAGGCCGATGGTCACCAGCGTCGCCACCAGCGCTGCCATCGGGATGATGTAGTACACGAACTGCGGCGTCGCGAAGTAGAAGTAGCGGAGCAGCAGGCCCGGCGGGGCGACGCCGCCAAGCAGCTTGTCGGCCAGGTCGATCAGCGTCGAGACATAGAAGATGCCGCCCAGCGCGACGAACGACAGCAGGAAGATCGAGAGGTACTGGCGCGAGACGTACACGTCGAGCAGGCTCGGGCTGGGCCAGTCGACGTGCGGAAGCCTCAGCACGACCACGACCCGCCGGCCACCTGCGCGTGCCGGTCCGCCGCCGGTCGCCGTCGCCGCCTCGTCTCGCCCGCGCCAGAACCTCGGAATACTCAGGCGGATGGGCTGGTCCCCCGATCCGGCGCGCCAGACGACCAGCGCCACGCCGACGGCGCCGAGCACCAGGTTCGCGAGCCACGGCGCGGCGCTGGCCGGCAGCCGTCCCGCGAGCGCTGCCGCACGCGGCGAGTACAGCAGCACGTAGTAGACGAACACGACGCCGGTGCCGAGCGCAAAACTCGCCAGCGTGCCCTCCTTGCTGTTGCTCGCGCCGAGCGCGACGCCGATCAGCGCGAGCACCAGACAGGCGACCGGCAGCGAGAACTTCTGCTGAATCGTGTAGAGCTGGCTGTGGCTGGGGCGGTTGTGCGCGGTGTTGTCGGCGACCGTCTGCCGCAGCTCGGCGATCGTCTTTTCGTTGTCGCCCTTCACGATCTGGGTGCGGGGAAAGATCGTGTCCGCGTTCATGTTGAGCACCGTCGACTCGAACGCGTTGCCGTCGTAGGCCTCTGGTTGATCGCGGGACGTCGTGTGCTGTGTGCCGTTCTCGAGCACGAGCTCGACCGTCTTCTTCTCGCGATCGATGACCATGCGTCCGGATGTCGCCACGAACACGGTCGTGTGCTCGGGCTGCGTCGCGTCGGCGAGAAAGACATCGCGCCAGCCGCTCACCGGCTGGATGTCGCGCACGTAGAGCACGCGATTCGTAAACGTCGTGAAGAACACGCGCGGCTTGATGTCGCTCTCGGCGCCGGAGGCGATGATATTGAAGGTGATCTCGCGGAACGTCTGATTGGCGTCGGGAAGCGCGACGATCGTCTCGTAGGCGGTCGTGGCGCAGGCCAGGACCGCGAGGAGCGCGATGGGCCGGAACGTCCGGAAGACGCTGACGCCGCAGGCCTGGAGCGCCACGAACTCCCGGTCAGCCGAGAGGCGGCCCAGACCGAAGAGGACCCCGTACAGCAGCGCCATCGGAATGGTGACGCTGAGCGCTTGGGGGGTCAGCGTGATCAGGACGCGCAGGATGATCGTCCAGGGCACGCCTTTCGCGATGAGCTTCTCGGCGTTCTGGAGGATGGGCGGCATCATCAGAACAAAGGTGAGGCCGAGCAGCGCCAGCAGCATGGGCGGCACGATCGCCCGAATGAGATAGCGGTCGAGAATCTTCAACGCTACTAGACTACAACGTATGACCCGCGTCGCCATCCTGTGGCACATGCACCAGCCGTATTACGAGGACCTGGCCACCCACGAGCACATCCTGCCGTGGGTCCGCCTGCACGCGCTGAAGGACTACTACGGGATGGTGGCGCTGCTGCGCGAATTCCCTCAGGTCCGGATGACGTTCAACCTGGTGCCGTCGTTGCTGGTGCAGCTCGAAGCCTTTGCCGACGGCCGAGCCCGCGACCGGTTCCTGGAATTGAGCCTCCTGCCGGCGACGGATCTGGACGATCGCGACGTCGACTTCATCCTGGAGCACTTCTTTCACGCCCAGCGCCAGCACATGATCGACGCCCATCCGCGCTACGGCGAGTTGCTGGCGCGGCAAGGCGCCCTGACGACGGCCGAGGATCGCCGGGCGGCGGCCGCACGCTTCAGCCGCGGCGATCTGCGCGACCTGCAGGTGTGGCACAAGCTCGCCTGGGTCGATCCGCTGTATCTGGACGGCGACGCCCGCGTCCGCGCACTCGTGGCGAAGGGGAGCGGCTTCTCCGAAGACGACAAGCGGGTGTTGCGCGAGGTCGAGCTCGAGCTGCTGAACAAGGTCATCCCAGAGTACCGGGACGCCGCCGGGCGCGGACAAATCGAGTTGTCGGCGTCCCCGTTCTACCACCCCATCCTGCCGCTGCTGTGCGATACCGACGTGTACTTGCGCACGGACCCGAACGCGCGGCGGCCGCGGCAGCCCTTTCGACGACCTGAGGACGCGGCTGAGCAGCTCGAGCGGGCGGCGGCCTGCCACGAGCGCCTGTTCGGCCGGCGCCCCGTCGGACTGTGGCCGTCCGAGGGGTCGGTGTCCGACGCGATGGTGCCGCTGGTCGGCGAGGCGGGTTTCCGCTGGATGGCCACCGACGAGCTGATTCTCGCGCGCACGCTCGGGATCGCCTTCTCGCGCGACAGCCGCGGCCAGGTCGAGCAGCCCGATCGCCTCTATACCCCGTACCTGGTGCGCGTAGGTGATGCGACCGTGGCGTGCACGTTCCGTGACCATGTGCTGTCGGACCTCATCGGCTTCACGTATTCCGGGTGGGATGCGGACGCGGCTGCCGCTGACTTCGTCGCCCGGCTCGTCGAGGCGGGTTCGCGCTACGCGGAGCGCACCGGCGGGGGAGAGGCGCTCATCCCGATCATCCTGGATGGGGAAAACGCCTGGGAGCATTTCGCGGGTGGTGGACGGCCGTTTCTCCGCGCGCTCTACCGCCGCCTCTCCGGCCACGCCGAACTGCGGACCGTGACCATGGCGGAGGCGTGTCTCGACGCCGAACGGGAACTGGCCGGCATCTTCCCCGGCTCGTGGATCGACGCCAACTTCTACATCTGGATCGGGCACGCGGACGATCAGAAGGGCTGGAGTCAGCTGGCCGACGCGCGCGCCGCGCTCGACCTCGCCGGCCAGTCCGCTGACGCGGCCGCCGTGGCCGAAGCCCGCGAAGAGATTCTGATCGCCGAAGGCAGCGACTGGTTCTGGTGGTACGGCGACGACCATTCGTCGGCGCACGACCTCGAGTTCGACGACCTGTTTCGGCGCCACCTGCGCAACGCGTATCGGCGGCTGCGCGTCCCGGTGCCAGACGAGCTGTTCGTGAGCAATATCTCGACCGTCCAGGCGCCGGCCACCCAGACCGAGCCGACGATGCTGCTGGCGCCGACGCTGGACGGCGAGGACACCAGCTACTTCGAATGGCTCGGTGCCGGTGTCCTGGAGGTCCGCGACATTGCCGGCGCGATGCATCAGACCGACAGGCCGCCGCCGGTTGTCTCGCGGATCCTCTTCGGTTTCGGCCGAGAGCACCTGTATGTTCGGGTGGATGTCGCGGCCCGGGCGATCGACGTCCTCGCCGGCGGGCACGATCTTTCGCTGACGTTCGTGACCCCTGCCGACGTCCGGTTCTCAGTTCGACACACGCCCGGCCGGCTCACCGGCAGCTTCTGGGATCGGCAGTCCTTGGAGCCGCACTGGGTCGAACGCGGTTCGGGCGGCGCGCTCGTCGCGGCCGGTACGGTACTCGAGTTGGCGATCCCGTTCGCGGATCTGGGTCTGGCGGCCGGTCAAGCTTTGGGATTTTTCGTGGTGCTGTCCGACGGCCTCGGCGCCGAGATCGAACGTTACCCGGCGCGCCAGCCCATCGAACTGGTTGTACCGGATGGGCTGTTCGAGGTCCGGCAGTGGCGCGTCTAGGGCCCGCTCAACTCAAGGGACGGCGGCTTGGGGCAGACGCCCGGGAGACGCATCCACAATCCACGCACAGGCGGTATTTCGAGCTATTTCTGCTGAGTCTGATAATGTATGTTATGTTAACCTAGCTTCCTGGCGCGCCCTACCGTGGTCAGCCCTGCTGCTACTTGCTTTTCTTCAGGTCACGCACGATCGCTTCGAGCGCGTCGATAATCTCGTCGCGCGACGCCCGGCTCTTGTTGAAGCTCAGCTTGAGGTTGAACGCTTTGGTCGGCGGCCGGAAGGCAAAGACGTAGTGCTTGGGGCGTCCCGGCTGCGGCTTGGCGCTGGCGTCGCGCAGCTGCTGGCGGGTCGCGCCGCCCTGGTTCGCGATCTTCTCGATGAGCGCGGTCATTTTCTCAGGACTGTTTTGCCTAACCACCTGTAGAAGCAATGACTTGGAGGAAATGTCGGCCAGCCGACACAGGTCCCGCACGCTGTCGGGTATCGCATTCAACGCCAACGATTCCGTGATCGCCGTGCGGGATTTGCCAAGCCGCCGCGCCAAATCCTCGTGGGTGTAGCCGCAGCGGTCAGCCAGGCCATGGAGCGCCTCGGCTTCCTCGAACGGCGTCAGGTCCTTCCGCTGGAGGTTCTCAATCAGCGCAAGCTCCAGCATCTCGCTGTCGTCCACGTCGCGGATGACGACCGGCAGTTCCCGGAGGCCGGCCTGGACCGAGGCCTGGTAGCGACGCTCGCCGGCAATGATCTGGAACCGATCGCCGCGAAGCCGCACGACCAGGGGTTCGATAATCCCCTTCTCGGCAATCGAGGCCATCAACTCGGACAGGTCGCCCATGACCTGCCGCGGCTGGTTCGGGTTCGGGTCGATCTGGTCGATCGGAATCAGCCGGCCGATCGGCGCGCCCGCCGATGCCGCCAGTGCATCGACGTAGTGCTCGTCGTGGCGCATCGCCAGACTCTGCGGTAGTCCTCGTCTAGGCACGATCGATGACCTCCTCGCACAGACTGTAATACTCGGTCGCCCCCGTGGAGTCCGGGGCGAAGGTAAAGATCGACTCCTTATAGGCAGGGCTCTCTTCGAGCCGGACGCTCTTGGTAATCACCGTCTTGAATACCTTCCCCCCGAAGACCTTCTGGATCTGCGCCCGGATGTCGCGCGCCAGGGCCGTCCGCTTGTCGTGCATCGTGATCACCACCCCGAGAATCTTGAGCGCCGGGTTGGGGCGCGCCCGCACCTTCTCGATCGTCTCCAGGAGATCGTCGGTGCCTTCCAGCGCGAAGTACGACGACTGGATCGGGATGAGCAGATGCGTCGCGGCGACCAGGGCGTTCACGGTCAGCAGGCCCAGCGTCGGCGGGCAGTCGATCACGATATGCGGGAACCGCTTCCGGATGGGGGCGATCTTGTCCTTCAGCCGGAAGTGCGCGTCCATCTCGCCGACCAGCTTCGCTTCAAGTTTCGCGAGGGCGATGCGCGACGGCGCGATGGACAGATTCGCCATCGGCGACGCCACGATCACATCCTCGAGCGTCGTCGCGGGATCGGTGATCGCGTCATACACGCTCGTCGTCACATGCTGCCTGTCGAGAAACGACATCGTGCTGTTGGCCTGGGGATCGAGATCGATGAGCAGCGTCGGCTTGCCGCGCAGGGCCAGCGCCGCCGCGAGATTGATGGCCGTCGTGGTCTTACCGACGCCCCCTTTTTGATTGGCGATGGCTACGATCATGG
>Ga0315281_10008320_pt1 | contig 14515 bp, 13 predicted proteins | sample YL17G07_0_MG_FD_204540 | JGI IMG/M metagenome (GOLD analysis project Ga0315281, IMG submission 204540) | Sediment microbial communities from Yellowstone Lake, YNP, Wyoming, USA - YL17G07_0 | ecosystem: Environmental > Aquatic > Freshwater > Lake > Sediment | place: USA: Wyoming | collected...
CGGCAAAGATGGAAAGGTCTGTAGCATCTCGATAGCAGACGAGAGCGGCGAGGCTGCTTTAGTTCTCTGGCACAGAGATGTGGAGCTGGTTGAGAAAGGGGTTATTGAGAAGGGCGACACGGTGGATGTGCTCGGAGCAAATGTGAAAGATTCTGGGGAGGTGCATCTCTCAATGGGAGGGGAGTTGCTGAAAGTTAGGCAGAGAGAGGAGCTTCCTAAAGTCTCCGGGGTTAGGAAAATTGGGGAGATTAGGGAGGGCATGGGAAGCGTGGATTTTGTTGCAGAGGTGCTTGAGGTTGGCGCTGTCAACTCATTTGAGAAGAACGGCAAGAAGAAGCAGGTTTCCTCTCTCCTAGTGGGGGATGGAAGCGACAGGGCGAGGCTTACCCTGTGGGAAAGCAATGCGGAGCTTGCAAAAAAGGTGAAGGTTGGGGATGTGGTAAAGGTTGAGGATGGTTATGTGCGGAAGGGGGTATTTGGCAGGGAGCTGCATGCGGACTGGAGGAGCAGGGTGATAGTGAATCCCAAGAATGCCAAGCTGCCGGAAATTAAAATGGAGAAAGCACTGCGGGTTCCAATATCTGATTTGAAAGATGGGATGCTTGCAGAGGTTGAGGGAAAGGTTGTTGGGGTTAGCATAGGCTCACATGAAGCTGCAAAGCTTGTTGTGAATGCAACTCTGAAAGATGAGAGTGGCAGTGTGGAGTGTATATTCACCGGCAACAAGGCAAAAGACTTCTTTGGGGTGAAGGAAATTCCGGATGACGTTGATGCTACAACCGTACTTGAGTTGAAAAGAGATGAGCTAATTGAAAGGAAGATTGTTGTGAGAGGGAATGCAAGAAGGAATAAGGACACCGATAAGGTTGAGCTTGTTGTTGAGAGAATGGTTTGATCACTGGAAAGCTACCGCTTCCTCACATTTAAAAAGGCTGCTGAAGCTGAACTAAGCGATGCCAGAATACTATTTCGACACAGAAGTTGCATGCGAAGGGGAGGAGTATGAGCTATTCATAAGGGGAGAGAGCGAGCTGCACCCTGAAAATTACAAGCTTATTACAATCCAGTTCCAGAGGCTTGATGATGCTGGAAATCCAGCAGGACCGTTGCAAATTCTGAAGGAGTGGGAGATTGGGGAGGGGGAGATGATAAGGGGTTTTTCAAAGCTGCTCAACCCGAAAAGAGCATGGCAGTTCATCCCGGTTGGGCAGAATCTCATGTTTGACTTGGGAATGCTGAAGGCACGGGCTGAGAAGTACGGAGTCATTTATGATGAATGGTTCCTTTTCACCCAGCTCCCGAGAATAGATTTGAAGGATATCTGCCTTGGCATGAACGGGTTTAGGTTTTCTGGGAGTGGGCTTGACAAGTTCTGCAAAAAACCAAATGACGGCGATAAGGTTCCAGCGTGGTATTTAAATAAAGAATACGAAAAAATATCGGAGTATGTGAGAAGGGAGGCTGAGGAGTTTGTTTCTTTATACCACAAGCTAAAGCACACGCTCCCGAAATTCAGGATGGAGAATGGTCTTTATAGCATATGAGAGGTGTTCACATGGCGAAGGAGGAAAAGAAGGTTAAGAATCTTGAGGACCTGCCCGGAGTTGGCGATGCAACCGCAGAGAAGCTTAGAAAAGCAGGCTATGATTCGTTTGAGAAGATAGCTACATCATTGCCCTCTGAGCTGCAGGAGATTGCGGAGATAGGGGTTGAGACTGCAAAGAAGACAATATCCTCCGCAAGGGATGCGCTGGAGATGGGTTATGAAACTGCAGACAAGATTCTTGAGAGGAGAAAGATGATAGGGAGGATAACCACGGGCTCCAAGGAGCTTGACAACCTCATAGGGGGAGGGGTTGAGACGCAGGCAATAACAGAGAGTTATGGACGCTTTTCAAGCGGAAAAACGCAGATATGTTTTCAGTTGGCGGTTAATGTTCAACGTCCAGTGGAGGCAGGGGGTTTGGATGGTGCTTGCCTTTATGTGGATACTGAACGCACATTTCGTCCTGAAAGAATAAAACAGATAGCTGAAAGTCTGAAATTGGACCCTGAAAAGGTGCTCAAGAATATATATGTTGCCGAGGCTGTGAACTCGGATCATCAGATGGTTTTAGTTGAAAAGGCAGAAGAAATTGTAAAAGAAAAGAACATTAGACTTATAATCATAGATTCCCTCACTTCGTTTTTTAGAGCAGACTATGTTGGTAGGGGGGCTTTGAGTGAGAGACAACAGAAACTTAATAGGCACATACATGCTCTCCAAAAGCTCGCAGATATGCATAACCTGGCAATCTTTGTCACAAATCAGGTTATGGATGACCCCGCCATACTTTTTGGTGACCCAACAAAACCAATCGGGGGGCACGTGGTTGCACATCAATGTCTAGCCCCAAATAGTCTCGTCCAGTTGTCCGATGGTGAGATAATAACGATAGATAAGATGCATAATCCTTTAGAGGTCAAAGGCATAGATTTGGATGGGGATATGAAAGCGAGAGAAGGCAGATGCGATGGTGTTTTTTTAAATGAACGCTCTCCCTTCATATATGAAATCGAAAGTAACTTTACTGTGAGAGCCTCGCCACAGCATACCTTTTTTAGGATGGATGGTTTCGGCATAGAAGAGGTACCCGCTAGCTCTCTTAAACCAGATGATTATACTGCTTTTGTTAAAAAAATTAATATCCCTGGGGTTGTCCAGAAATTACCCAGTTTTAAACAAGAGGAGCTTGTTATTTTAACTGAAAAGGGGTCAGAACTAATCAGAAAAGAATTGGGGGGGAAGGGCATAAAGAGAGCTGATGTAGTAGCCTCAATGAATATCAAACGGCGCCAGCTGAGGAGAATTTTAAATCAAAAATACCCAACCTATAAAAGCAGAATAGAAAAGCTGGTTGACCAATTTGGGTTGGATAGAAAAATCCTCGGAGAAGTAAGGCAGTGCAACACAAATAAACATCATCTGATAAAAATTCCAGCGGAGCTGAATCCCGAGTTAGCTGAGGTATTGGGTTATACGATAGGTGATGGTAATTTTCAAAAGTGGAGTGTTAGATTTAGAGATGGAAGATTGGAGGTGCTTGAGAAGTACAGCAAAACGCTCAGAAATATTTTTGGTTTGGATGGGAAAATCTCAAAAATAAAGGACAAGCGCTGCTATCAGCTATCCTTAAATAGTAAGTTAGCTAAGGAAATTTTAGAACATGCGAGATACAGTTATATGCCCCTTATTTCAAAATCCCCCAAAAGACATGTAGCTGCATTTATCAGAGGGTTCATGGATGCAGAGGGTTCCGTACGCAAAAAAATGGGAACTGTATCAATGAGCCAGAGTAATAGAGATATACTGCAATTTATTCAGCTATTATTACTGAGGTTTGGCATCATCTCAAAGATAGATTATAGCACGAGGGCTTACCGTCTTCAGATATACGGCACAAACATAAAATTATTTAGAAAGTTTATTGGAGTAACAGCGAAAGATAAACAAAAAAGGTTGGAGGAAGTTGAGGAGTATTACACACACCGAAAGGAGGTTGTTCCCATTGAAAGGGAGAGGCTGTGGGATTTCATAAAAGAATTGTATGCGCGCCCATCAAAAATACTTGCGAGGAGGAAGGGCCAATATAAGTACATAACGAGGATTGAATTGATGAAGGTTCTGAGAAGTCTAGAATCCCTAAATTTAGCGCTAGCACCAAACCAAGCTTCTAAAATTGATTTCCTTAAAAGACTTAGCAGCGGGGATGTCGGTTGGCAGAGAATAAGGAGGATTAGGAAGCTTAAAAATAAGAGCAAGTTATACGATATAAGTATACCGGGGTGTAGAAACTTTATCGCAAACGGCTGTTTGGTTCATAATAGTACATTCCGCCTTTATCTTAGAAAAAGTAAGGAGGAGAAGAGGATTGCAAGGCTCGTTGACAGCCCCTCCATGCCTGAGGGAGAGGCAATATTCAAGGTCACGGGAAAGGGAATTGAGGACGTTTGAGGCGAGTTGAGTGAGGACAGGAGTTGCAGACCTCCCGCTTCACTATGGAAGAACTCCTAGATGGCTTTTCACAAGAATGGTTAAACTCTCAGGGGCTGGCTGAGTTCGCAGGCGCATAAATTTAAATCCACAGCGAGAAACCAGTGCATGGAAGTCCTCATGAAGCTTAAGCCGAAAGTCAGGCCGTATATAGTAATGATAGTAGTTCTTGCGGTTCTAGTCATAGTAATTGCATTGGCTTTGGCGGCTGCATTCAGCGAGTACAGCTACCCAGTAATGCTTGTAGCGCTCCTCGTGCTGCTCCTGTGCGCTCTGATGATAATGCAACAATTCTACAGAAGACTGTACACAACGTACGATATAACCGATACCGATGTTACATCCAGGTTCGGCGTATTCGCACCTGATGAGCATGTCGTCCCGATTGATGAGATAACCAATATACGTGTAGACAGGTCTGTGTTTGGCATAATTCTGGGTTTTGGGGACATTAACATTGACACGGCGAGTGCAGAGAAGGGTTATGAGATATCAATGAGGGATATCGACGCTGCGGAACTCAGCAAGGCTGTTGAGCTGCTGAGGGGCCTGATAAAACAGAGGAAGGGCGGAGCGGGACAGGGCGGAAAAAATTCTGATTCTAAAACGCAGTGAATTTATAACTTGAGTTGCAATACCTATTTGTGATAGAGACTTTTGGTTTGACTAAGAAATTCGGCGAGTTCACTGCCGTTGACGGGGTAAGCATCTCAGTAAATGAGGGCGAGATACTCGGAGTTGTTGGCCCTAACGGTGCTGGGAAAAGCACCCTTGTCAAGATGCTGTGCACCATCCTTGCTCCAACTTCAGGAAGCGCGGAGATAATGGGCTTGGATATAGTGAAGGATGCCCAGAAGGTTCGCGCTGTTGTTGGCTACCTGCCTGAGGAGCCTAGAGTGTACGATTATATGAGCGGCGAGGAGTTCCTCTCATTCTTTGCGGATGTTTACGGGCGTGGCAGGGAGAGAATTCCAGAGCTGCTTGAGTTCGTTGGATTGGAGGAGCATGCGAAAAGGAAGATTGGCGAGTATTCAAAGGGGATGAAGCACAGAATATCGCTTGCAAGAGCCCTCATACACGACCCGCAGGTGCTCATTCTTGACGAGCCTACAATGGGGCTGGACCCCGCCTCCTCAAGAGATGTAAGGGAGAGGGTGAAGAGCATGAGGAGGAGCGGGAAAACCATTCTGGTGTGCACCCATTACATGGATGAGGCGGATTTTCTGTGCGACAAGCTTGCCATAATGAACAGGGGAAAGATAGCCGCAGTTGGCAAGCCTGAGGAGCTCAAGGCAAAAGTTGCAAAGCAGAGATATCTTGGCGTTGTTATAAAGGAGGATGCGCTCATCAGGAAGCTTGCGGAGGAGCTTGGAGGGGGTGTGGATGGAAGGATGGTTGTGGTTGGGATAAGGGGTATGAACAGCACCATAGCAAGAGTGCACGCAACCGCAAAAAAGCTCAAGGCAACAATCCTCTCAATAAAAACCCTTGATCCATCTCTGGATGACGTTTTCGTTGCAGTCACAAGGGGAGGAAAATGGGCCTAGGCGTCATGACTTGGTGGGGACTGAAGGGGATTTTCTCCGACAGGAGGTTTCTTCTCAGCGTGATTGTCGGGATGCTCATCTCCCTCTTCACGATTCCACTTCTTATGGATGCTGTGGGGCGTTTCAAGGAGGGCAATCTGCTCTCTGCGCTGCCAATTTCCGAAAAGATGGTGAAAGTTGCAGTTGTCGGGGAGCATCCTCTCATAGCAGAGCTTGAAAACAACAGCATGGTTGAGATTGTAAGGGTTGATGAAGAGACGGCTATGAGGCTTCTGAATGAAGGTAAGGTGCACGGCGTGTTCATAGTTAACGCAACTTCTGGGAGATTCATAGGCAGGAGCATACCTCTCTCAAACCTCGCTGAGTCTGCAGTGAAGGATGCAGTTGACAAGTTTATGAGGAAGGATAACAAGCTTCTGTTCAACCTTAAATCAGATTTGGGTTTGGAAGAGCTTCTCAGAAGTCTTCTCGCTCCTTTCCTCATGCTCACTCCTCTTTTCATATGGTCCCTTCCCGTAATACAGAGCGTGGCCTATGAGAGAGAAAACAAAGTGGTTGAGGTGATTTTTGCATCTCCCACAAGGAGGGTCGAAGTGCTCGCCTCCAAGGTTCTGAGCAACCTGATTTTCTCAATGCTGCTGGGCGCAGTCTGGATGCTTCTCGTCCCCTTCTTCGGCTTGCATTTCAGCAATCCCATCGGAGTATATGTAATACTTATCAGCATGGCTCTGCTAGTTATAATGATGAACGCCCTTGTCTCCTCCATTGCCTCCAATGCAAACGAGGCAACTCTGGCGTCAAGCATCTCCTCAACCATAATAATAACCCTGTTCTTCTCCATAGCAATTCTGAAGGTTTTTCCTGCAACTGAGATTGCCGCAAAGCTATCGCCTGCGACATACATAGCCGAGCAGGTAAGCGGACAGGGGACTCCATTTCCATTCAACCTCATGCTTGTCATATACATCATATCCGCAACAGCCTTCCTGCTTGCCCTCTCTGCCTTCTCAACAGAGTCATTCGCATTCTCATTGAAGCCTGGCCTGAGCCAGCTTTACGAGGGCATGATGGAGATACTGAGAAGCAAGAACAAGGCGGCATTTGCTATGGGGTTTGTGGCATTTTCAATTACTCTGCCAGTTGAGCTTGTTGCCATAGGGCTCACATTCTTTCTCATAGGGCCGAGCGCCTTTTTGCTTCTTCTCTCCGCAACTGCGGCTGAAGAGGGGCTGAAGGCGGTTGCTTTGAATGTTCTCAAGCCAACACATCTGAAGGAGGGCGCAGTTCTCGGCGCCCTTGTGGGGCTGGCTTTCGGGTTGAGCGAGAGCCTGCTTCTTGCGCCGGTGTTTGAGCTTATGATACTGATTAGGATTGCGCCGATAATTGTTCACTCCGTATGCAGCAGCATAGTCGGCGCGGGCTATGCGAAAAGGTATTTCGCGCTTTCGGTAATTCTTGCAATCCTGCTGCACATGGGCTACAATTTGTACCTTATAAGGTATGCAATGGGGATGAGATGAATATCATAGAGAAGGAGCTGAGGGAAATCCTTGGGGATAGGGCGTTTCTAGGCAGCATAATAGTTCAGTTCATAACAATCTCCATGCTGCTCTTCTTGTATGATACGTACAGCGAGGTTATGCATTCTCCCAACCTGAACGGCAAGGTGATAGTGGCTGTTGACAAGAACAACACAGAGCTTATAAGCAGGCTTGAGGACTCTGGGGTGAAGGTGATACTGCAGAACGCGTCTGGATTTGAGAAACCCAACGCAGTCATAAACACAACCACCGGAGAGGTGAAGACAGATCCTGGCAACATATTCTCGGGCTTTGCGATAGCCAAGATAAACTCTGTCTCAAAGGCAATATCATTTGATGAGGCGCTTCAGAAAGGTAACTTCAGCTACTCATCTGAAAACCTCGCCGGAGGCAACACAGATTTCGTGGAGATGGGCTACGGCCTGATAGTCCCAATTGCACTGGTCATGCCTGCAATGGTCGGCTTATCCCTCTCAATCCAGAACATACTCAGCGAGAGGAAGAAGAGGACGATAGAGCTGCTGCTTGTATCGCCAATCTCTGACTTTGATATTGCATTTGCAAAGACTGCGCCATATGTCTTATCCTCCACCATATGCGGATCTGCCTGGCTCGTGGTAGTCATGCAGAAGATACCGGTGTACAATGCCCCGCTGCTCATCATTGCGGAGCTGCTTCTCTCGCTTATTCTTGTCTCGCTCAGCGTTCTCATCTCCGCAAGCGCCAGGAGCATACAGGAGGCGAATGTCCTTTCATCGCTTGCCGGCATGATTTTTGTGTTCTCAATACTTCTGCCAAGCTCTTACGCCTCCTTATACCTGCCAACAATCCTCATCTCGAGAATCTCATCAAACTTTCCCGATGAGGGAATTGTGATAGGCCTGGCGCTGCTCGCAGCGGCGGGATTGCTCTGCTTCTGGCTGGCGGTAAAGGGCGTTGGAAGGATGAGAAGGAGCTATTCATAGACGGTAAAAAGAGATATATTTATAAATACCGCCGACGAAATCTCTCTCGTAGCTTCAAGCTACAGATAAAAAATTGTGAGGTGAGCCGATGGGCCAGAGAATGGGTAAGGAGAAAATAAATAGAGAAGAGGGTTACCTCTACTTCGTCGGAAAGGATGGCTATGTATGGGCCGCTCCCATGAAGCATAAGTCAGGTGGAAAGAAGAAGAAGGTTGGTACCGAGAAAATTGAGAAAGAGTCTGGGTACATGTATTATGTTGACAAGGGCGGATACGTAGCAAAGGCGAAGATGAAGAACGCCTGAAGTCTTTGTTTTTTTTATTTTATTTTTTATCTTCTACTATTTCAAGAGCTTTCTGGTAGCCCAGCATGAGCCCTTTCACAAATTCCTTCTGGGGCTTGTTCTCACTCACGTATTTCAACGCTGCTATTTGCCCCTCAACGTTCTGAAGGTCCTCGGGAGTCTTTCCGATTATTCCCTTGTTCGTTTCAAGGAAGGCCAGTTTGTTCAGAATTTTGGAGTATACATCTCTCTTCATAAAACAACCTCACAGGGATATCTCCATCCCATCAAAAGCAACTTTGGAGTTTTTGAATATTTTCCTTGCCTCTTTCTCAAGCGGCAGTGCATCCTTGTACCTGTTGCTCAGGTGAACCAGAACCAGCTGCTTCGCCTTTGCTTTCTTTGCAAGCTCCGCAGCCTGAACAACTGTTGAATGCATCTTCTCTCCAGCTTCCTTCCTATGCTCATCTGAGAAAGTTCCATCGTGGATGAGTAGATTTGCACCCTTGCTGGCAAGCAGGACTTCTTCGGATGGAGTGGTGTCGCCGGTGTAGACCAGCTTCGCTCCTCTCTTTGGCTTTGTTACATCCTCAAGCTTCACCTTCTTCTTTCCAATGAGAATTTCCTTCTCTCGCTCAAGCTTCCTGAACATGCTGCCCTTTATGCCGAGCTTGTCTGCCTTCTCCTTGTTGAAGTTCCACGAGTCATCCTCCTGGAAGACATAACCTATGCTTCTTACATTGTGGCTTGTCCTGAAGGCAGAAATCTTGAGTTTTTCATTTTTCAGACAAAAACTTTCATCTATTTCTTTGATATGTATTTGGAAGGGGTATGCGCCAATGAGGATTGATGAGATGCACCTCTCAGTCCCTGGAGGACCGAATATGAAAAGTGGTTCCTTTCTCTCGTTCATCTTCAGGGTTTGCATCAGGCCTGCAATGCCTATGTAGTGGTCTGCATGCAGGTGCGTCAGGAATATCATCTTCACTTTTGAATAGCTCAGCCCATACGTCATCATCTGCCTTTGCGTTCCCTCCCCGCAGTCAAAGAGGTAGACCTCCCCGAAATAGCGTATGCCTACTGACGGAAGGGATCTTGCAGGCGAGGGCACTGCACCGCCAGAGCCCAGAATGACAACTTTCATCATGGTAAAGAAATTACAGCATAAGAATAAAAATCAGTCCCTTCTCAGAATCCTCTTCACAAAATTGATAAACCGCCCGAAAACTCCTACGCTGGTATATTGCGGTTGTGTGATTCTCTTCCCACAAAGCTCTGTCGCAAGCCGGTCGATTGCAAGGCTTGCTGGGGATTTGGGGTGGTACAGGGTGATGGGGATTTTAACTGCAATGCTCTCAGGCACTCCCGAGTCCTCGGGTATCTTTGCAATTATCCTTGTGTTGCACAATGATTCTATCTCATGCATATGAAGCTCGTATTTTTTGTTCAGGATTCTGTTCACAACTAAGCCAGCAACTGGGATTCGATTAGTTTCAGCTAGGTCTATTATTTTTGTGGCACTGGTCACGCTGGGTACATCCGGCGTGGTAACCACTACAAGCTCGCTGCATGTTTTCATTATGTTCTCAACTTCTTCTGACAGGCCTGGGGGGGCGTCTAGTGTGATGCAGTTGTACGTCTTCATTTCTCTCAGCACTTTTGAGAGGTTTTTCATGCTCACATCTTTGCTATAGCTCAGGGAAGATGGGATTACCCTTATTCCGGTTGCCGGATGAAGCACTATGGCCTCCTCCAGCGTTATCTTTTCAAGTAGAACATCCTGCAACCCATAGGAATGCTGCCATATGCCAAGATGCAGCCCCACGCTCGGGTTGGAGGTATCGCAGTCTACAAGCAGGTTATTATAATCCGATGCGACGAATAATGTTGCCAAGTTAACTGCTATTGTGCTCTTCCCAACACCTCCCTTTCCGGATATTATTCCTATAATTTGCTTATCCAAGCGCCCACCATCTACTTATCATTTTTGCTGGTAACCATCTTTTTAATGCTTCTCATGTATTCAAGCCTTTCTTGGCTGTACTCAGACTTGCGTCCGCCCTTAATTCTCCTATAGGAAAGAATTGAAACAGTAACTGTCGTTGCAATGAACGCCGAAACTCCAACAATCTGGTCTAAGCTTAGAATTGAGAGGATTGAGAATGAAGGCTGGGTAACTTCTCTGCTTACTAGAACTGGCGTTGTCATATAAGTGCTGAAATCTTTGCCAATCACAAAAAGTCGCACCGTGTAGGTGTCATGCTCAAGTTTGAAAGCGTTAAGCTTGAAATGAACCGATGCAACAGCTTTTGGTATGAGTGTTCTAGTAATTGTAGTTGGCTCAACGCTGAAATCCTCCGGAACTTCAAGAATTATTGTAACCTCGGCAGGATCGTTTCCAACGTAAAGCACAGATGCGCTCACTTCCCCGCTACCACTCCCGTTTATGCTTGTTGAGGTTAGTTCAAGTATTTTCACCAGATCTGCGGTACTCTGTTTTGAGGTTACAAGAATCTGCGAGATATGCCAATTCATGTAGGTGGAGTAGTCAGTGAGGAAGTTTTTTATGTTGTAGGATATGTGGAATGTTTCCTGGGGATGGACATTTGTGAATTCCCATACTATCGTCTTCTCTCCGTTGGCTGTGATGATTTTCCCTTGTTTATCTAGAAATTCAATCTGTTCATTGTTGATGGAGTATGGAATTCTCTCCTGCAGCTGGACGACATCCATTATATCATTCGATGGATTCTTAACGTCAATGGAAATAATCGTCTCTTTCAGAGTCTCATCGATGCTTATGGTTTTAAGTGCAATTGGCTGGCCATAATCTGCGGGGTAACTCTTAACCCTCAACGCAAGGAAATCTGTTGAATTCGCCCCACCGTTGGCATCAATTCTAACAAGATAATCCCCAGAAAGTATGCCCCTCGGTAGTGATAGCCCAAGGTCTATTATTCTTGTCTCATTTGGTAGTATCAGGGTTTTATCTGAATACAGAACTACCCATTCCTGGGGGATTCCTCCTACGCGGAGCGTGATATTGAGTATGCTTTCACCTACATTCTTCAGCAATAAGCTGTCCACGCCACCTTGTCCTGCGAGGAGCTCTTTTAGAACCGTCGTCTTCAGAAAGACAGCTTTCCCAGTAATAGGAGTTATTGTGGGGGGTATAATGATGGGGAACACCGGCGTTGGTTGGTTCGGTGCAGGTGCTGGTTGTATTACTATTGAGAAATTTTTCTCAAGCGTGTTTGAGAGGTTTGATTCATAGCTTGCCTGCGCAACAGCACGGTAAGTTCCAATTGGCAGAGAACCCGTACTCCACGTCTTTTGAATCGTTGCCATCTGACCCGGGTATAAGACAACAGCATCATAGGATATGGTTCCGACAACCGTGTTCGAAGCATCGTATATTTTAACTTCAGAGGTCGCTGTTGTGGAAGCAGTTCCAAAGTTCCGCAGGCTCACTGAAAAATCAATCGAGCTGCCCAGATAAACCGAGTGGGAGCTCAGCACCAAATCCCGAACTTCAACTCTGGGCTCTGTAACAGCCACATAGGTCTGGGTTGAGGTATACCCCTCACCACATATGGGCATAGCCAAAAGTAGCAAAAATGAAGAAAAGAGGATTGCTATCTCAATCCTCGGTCTCATGCGCTCATCTTATTTTTTTAAACCACTTGCACAAAAACTCTGAAGAATGGCCTTCCTATGCCCACCCCTCCGACTCGATACTCTGTCTTGTATCTCCATAACATGTCATCATTGAACTCCTTGGAAGGTGGCACTATGTCCATTCCAATCAGATATTTGCCCTTTGGTGTGCTTTCGTTGACTGTAATTCTCATCCTTATGAGCTTGGCCCAACCCGCCTTGAAGAGCGGGAAGCTCGGTTCTAGGGCAAACTGGTTCGGTTCGAACTCAACATTGAAGTATTTCTGCACCTCGCTTGAGGTCTGATTCACCACCTTGGTTCCATCCGGGAATATCTGGAAATCCTCGATTGCACCGGAATCTGGGAATGTTGCGTTTAGCTTCACGCCCTGGTATAGCTGCACATACCATCCGGAGTATAGGACTGCGTAGACATCAAATATTGTGTCTGGGTGCGCATCCACTATTACCATATCTGATGGGTAGACCGTATAGCCCTCCACCCCTATCCGGGGAACTTTTACTTCGATGGTTTTGTTTTGTAGTACTGTTGCAACCACACCTGGGTTGAATGTGGTCACTGCACCAGTATTCTTGTTCCTCATCTGATTTGCACCTATTAACTCATACTCCACCCAGCTGTAGTAGTATGTATCTAGGGGTGGGTTTTGAATCATTTTCAAACCATTTGTGGGGAAAGTGGGTATCCACTCAGGCTGCTTCCAGTACTCGGGTCCTATCTCCTTTTTAGTGGTGTCCGTCTGGTTCCTTATCTTCCCCATCTGGTAGTACTTGAAGAGAACCTGCATCTGGTACAATTCTTTCGGAAAGCCTGGGAGCTCTTTGAACATTGCTGCTGGGAGGTAGTCCCCTCTTGTGGCATTGGTCGAAGTCTTATTCAGCTCTGCGTTTACAATGCTCTCCAGCCCTGCGTAGTAAGGAGAGTATACCTTCGGTTCAACAAGTTGAGTTGCATTCTGTTCTGCTGGTTTTGTCGCATTCTCATTTGGGGGGGTTTGATTCCCTCCGCCCGGAGTCTGGTTTGAAGAGAAACACCCCACTACGAGCACGGCTATTAATGCAATAGCTACCAGGGGGACGAACCAGGGGTATCGCCTAGCTTTTTCCTTTTCCATCAATCTCACCTTCTAAAGTTTTTTTCAAATTTTTCATTTCTCAGTTTTTTCACATGGTACCCCACCTACTCGACATTGCCTATCTCATTCACCTTTGTCTTTATCTCGCAGGTGAGGGTATCTGTATCTTCCCGTGCCGTTTCCAATACTATTGCAATCTGCCTCATCTCCTACCCTCTTTCTTCAATTACAAAAAAAAACAAAAAGAAAGGTATTCTCTTCAGCTGGTTATTCCATATACCCACTGCGTCTTGCTTGTAGTGTCTGCTGATGTGCATGCCGTGAAGTTTGCCTGCTCGTACCAGTTTACCGACGCTGCTGCCGCAAGACCATCCAGCACTGTCACGTAGCTGGTGTCTATTATTGAGCCTGTACATGCTCCTGCGTAAGTTGTAGCTCCCCCAACCTTCACGCACGACGGCGGGGATACTGTAAACTTCGCGGAGATGTTGAGGTTGACTGTGCCTGTGTTTTGTATTACAAATATCGGTGTTCCATCTGACTGTATAGTTCCTCCACCAGTCACCTGTGGGTCTACACAAGTAATTGTTCCGCTACTTGCATTGAATTCTATGTCGTGGGTTGCTGCACCGCCACCTGTTGCAGGAACGGCACTTTCGCCTGGGAGTGTCACTGTGAATGACTCCACGGTTGCTATGTTGAAGAACGTTAGGGTTGTCGTGTATGCTGCTGCGTATATAACCGAAGACAGCAATGCCAAAACAGTTGCTGTCAAAAGGGTTTTTCTCAATAGGTTCATTTTTCACCACCTCACGGACGCCGACCTGGGCGTTTGAACATTATAATTTGATGACATTCTTCTCAGCATGATGCGCGGTTTGTTTTTCATAATATCACGTTTGGGTTGCATTGTTTTTTAAGGTTCTGCTTGTGGCATCGCTCACGCTTGCACCTGCGAAGTCTGACCAGAGCCATGCATTCTGAGAACTGTTAGAGTCAATTGAGCTATTCACAAGCCAGCCGCCTGTAGTTATAGTGGTTGCTCCAACTGGATTGTTGTCTGTCTTCCCTTTTAGAGTCATGCTTGCCGGCATAGCGGTATCAAGATAGATATACCAGTTCAGAATTGCAGTCCCGGTATTGGTAAAAACAAAAATTGGTGTTCCGCTTTGTTGGCAGGTTCCCCCTCCAGTCACGCATGGGTCCACATTGCTGGCAGTATTTCCTCCTGTTAGATTGAACTCTATATTGGAAGTTGCATTACCGCCTTCGGCAGCAGTTATGGCAATCTGCCCAGGCAGTGTTATTGTGAAACCCACTATATTACCTTTGCATAAATTGCTAGCGCAGATATAACCACTTGTACACATCTGGTCGCAGTAGCAGGTTGTG
>Ga0315281_10008321_pt1 | contig 14514 bp, 15 predicted proteins | sample YL17G07_0_MG_FD_204540 | JGI IMG/M metagenome (GOLD analysis project Ga0315281, IMG submission 204540) | Sediment microbial communities from Yellowstone Lake, YNP, Wyoming, USA - YL17G07_0 | ecosystem: Environmental > Aquatic > Freshwater > Lake > Sediment | place: USA: Wyoming | collected...
AAAGAGTTTACTTATCACCTGAACGAATGGGCTGTACAGTTTGGTATCGAATGGCAATCGAAAGTACTGCACCTATATCTCGACGAAAGCAGATCACTCATAATTAAAACTACGAAAACCAAGATTGGTTTAGCTTTATTCATTATTCCTTTTGCCGAAACCATGTCTTATCAAATGAAGCTAGTTCGGGCCGATGCTTTATAAAGGTAAAAATTTGGATTGCTACACAGTGAAAGGTTGTGTTCAGGTAGTGAATTTACTCCTAAAGCCCCAACGTTCGAGCGGGACGCCGAAATAAAAGCCCGCCCGGATCAACTGCAGGCTTTCAGGTTATAGATAATTAAACAACGAAAGATCTGAAACCTGCTTGAAAGACTTTTGTGCCGCTGTCAGGCTGGTCTGTTCCTGATTAAGGTCGCTGACGGCCTTGTTGAAATCCACATCCTGCAATTCGGATAGCTTGGATTTGTACTGCAAGCCTATGTCTTCGCCGGTTACTTGCAGCGCATCAATTTCACGCAGGCGTGAGCCAAGTGATGTGCGGATGGTTGAGACATTGTCCAGGCCGCGATCAATATTGTTGAGCGCCCTGTTGATGCTGTTGGTGTACTGCGCCTTTGCAGCATTGCCGCCTGTAGGCTCCGCCCTGCTGAGCGCGTTTATAAGGTTGGACAATGTTTTAAACAGGCTTTCATTTTCACTGGGTTTGACATAGAACTTGTCGCCATTGCCGGGCTCACCCGCAATGTCCAGTTGTACCCCGTCGAATTCAATGACTTGCCCGCTGACAAAATCATTATCCGCAGAGATGACTTCGCCTGTGTTCTGGTCAGTGATGTCGTAGCGGGTGGTTGTTTCTCCATCCAGATCAATTACATTGAAACTGATTTCATAATTATGACCAGTGAGCCGGGCATGGTTGGTTACCACGCCCTGGCTGATGATGCCGTTGCCGGTGTTTTCAGGCGACACGTCTACCGAAAATTTTCCGTTACCATTTTTTATGCGCATGAAGATGTCCGCACCCGAATCGCTGGTTGCCAGTTGGCGCGAGCTGTCCACTTGTATCAGGCGCTGGCCGTCATCACCCGCGTAGTCAATTCCATTAGGGCCTTTGATGAAGGGTAGTGTCCTGCCCTGATAACCGGAAAAGAGATAGTTTCCAATGCCATCGGTGCTGTTGGCCAGGCCCACCAGCTCTTCCAGGCGCCCACGCAGTTCAGTAGCCAGGGAATTTTTATCCGAGGTGGTCAACACGCCCGAGCCATCGCCCACCGCTGCCGTCCTGACATCCTGCAATAATGAAGTAACGCTCTGCAAAATAGTTTCGGCCATGGCCGTGGCATGCCTGGCAGTATTTCGGTTGGTCACAAACTGTGTATTGGCAGAATCGGATTGTGACACTTCAAGTGCACGTGCCGAGGCAAATGGATCATCCGCCGGGGTGAGCATGCGTCGTCCGCTGGCAAGCTGTTGCTGGGTGTGCAGCAACTTGCTCTGTTGCTGGTTGAGCATGTTTACGTTGTTGTCATAGATGGCGCTAGAGCTGATTCTCATGTCTATCTCCCTATGCTCAACACGGTGTCGAACATGGTGTTGGCGATTTGCAATGCTTTGCCCGCAGCCTGGTAGGCACGCTGGTAACGCATCAGGTTTGCGGCTTCTTCATCCATGTTGACTGCTGATAATTTTTGTTGTGTCTGCAGGGTCTGCTCGACCATGCTGGCCTGAGCCTTGCTGGTGACTTCCAATTCGCGCGTCTTGTTGCCGATATCACTCACCAGTTGGCTATAAGCACCCTGATATGAAGTGGTCTCACCAGCCATAGTATTTTTTGTCTGCAGGCTAGCCAGCAACAAACCATTTCTGCCGTCGGCTGTTGCGGCTGTATTGCTGCCCACCGCGAATACATCCCCTGCGGCAGGTGAGCCGGAGATTTTGATAGTCCAGCCGTTGTAGGAAATATCCTGGCCAGGTACATAGGGTATATCGGGGGGCGGGCAAGGTGTGCCATCCTCATCAAACAGTGGCTCGTCCGGATCTCTGGTTCCCACGCCAGTTACCTGGTAGCTGGTTGGGGGATCATTGAAAACGATGGTGACGGGCTGCTGCAAGTTGACATTTGATACGGGGTGCGCAGGGTCAGGCTCTCCAATAGGAGGAGGATTAACCGTCACTTCGCTTACTTTTCCTGTACCCAGATTTCTAAGTGAAGCCTGGGTGCGCACCGGCATCGCCACGGCAATTTTAGCGGGATTATCAATGGCAACACTCATGTTGCGTGCGCCAAAGTAGGTTGGGCGTATGGTGAATTTGTCACCCGCCATCGCTCCCTCAGGCATGCGCAAGGTAAGACCATCGACAGGTGTTTCCGGCAAACCTTCGGGCATATAGGTCACCTTGTTATCACTCAGACGGGTCAGGACATAATTTGTTCCACCGTTATACTTCAGCTCGTAATCACTGCCGGATAATGCACTGTAGTCTCCTGTCGCCACAACACTGGCCTGCAAAGATGCCGTGCCTTTGTTGGTGGTATTGTTGATCACCAGAGGCTCCGGTTGCGTAAAGAAATTCACGCCCAGATCGCCCTCGATATCCTGCCCCAGTTTATGCTGTTCGTTAAAAGTACCCGCAATGCCCATCGCCACCCGTCCCAGCGCATTTTGCGTATTGGTCAGGGTTCTGTCGCGGAAGGCCAGCAATCCGCCAAGATTTCCGCCATGCAAACTATTTTGCTGCATGACACTCGTGCTTCCGTCGTGGTTAACATAGGCCACGTCAACTTTGCTTGGGTCGCCAGGCGACAGAACCGCCTTCAGGGAATATGTCTGCCCCCCCACCACCAGCGACTGACCACTGCCGATAAATACGCTAAAACTTCCATCACTCTGTTTGACGACAGAAGCCTTGACCTCCATGTTAAGTTGTCTTACCAGTTCATCGCGCTGATCAAGCAGGTCATTGGGTGGCTGTCCGTTGCCCGCAGCACTGCCCAATACGATGCTCTGGTTTAAATTAGAAATCTGCTTGGCATAACTGTTGATCGTGGTAATGCTGTTGGTAATCTGGCCATTTACGCCGTTGTTAAGGTCAATTAACCGTTGGTCTATGGACTGGAAACGTGATGCCAGTGAATTGGCATTGTTGATCATCGCCTGGCGCGTAGGCTGCGACTCTGGCGCATTGGCTACATTATTGACTGAGCTGAAAAATTCCTGAATCGCAGGTGCCATGCCGGAATTAGGATCGGCCAGCATGTTGTCGATTTGCTTGATTTGCGCGTAATGTGAATCAAGCTGGGCTGACAACCCCTGCTCCTGCAATACTTGTTTGCCTAAAAATTCGCTGTATACACGTTTGACGGTAGTAACATCCACACCCTTGCCAATATAGCCAGCTCCGGTGAATTCCGGCTCACGTGCCGCCTGTATGGTTTGCTGGCGGGTAAATCCGGGCGTGCTCAAGTTGGCAATATTATGCTCGGCAGTTGCCAGACCCATCTGGGCCGAATTCAGTGCACTCACTCCGGTGCCAAAAATGCTCACTGCCATGTTATTCCTTTCGCCGTTCTAGACCGGCTCATGCCTTTTATCGGCAGCAATTTTTAAAACTTTAAATCTAAATACAGTAGTTCAATCCACAGATTGCACAGATTCACACAGATTCACACAGATTATTATTTCAATATCAATGACCTTATTGTCACCCAAAAGATTTGTATACTATTGAGCTTTTCATAATTCATGACACTACCAAACCCCTCCCAGCCTCCCCTTAACAGGGGAGGGGCGCGCTTGTCTCTCCCCCTGTTAAGGGGGAGCTGGAGGGGGTTTGAGCCCAGTGAACAATTTTCGTTAAAGTTTTTGATGTCATGATTTATGTAAAGATCAATCAACACGTCAATTCAATTTTTACCCAGAGGGCACAAGAACCTCTTCGAGGTAATCTGTGAAAATCTGTGCAATCTGTGGACAACTGCTTTTCCTTGTTTAAACTATTCGTCGTCTTTTGTTACCCATTGCTACCCTAGAAGTTTCTGTCTTCTGATCATGCCAGGGTATTCACCTTGCCGATTACCTGGGTCAATTTTTGTGCATATTTGGGGTCGGTCGCGTAGCCAGCATTTTGCAGGGCGCGTGCAAAGCCCTGGGCGGTGTCACCCTGCTCCAGCACCTTTGCATAGCGCGGATTATCACTCAACAATTTTGCATAATCGCGGAATGCATCCGCATAGGAGTCATAGGCCCTGAATTTTTCGGTGGGCTTGCTGGCCACACCATTGTAGTACTCGGTGGTTTTGACGGCGGCAACCTTGCCGCTCCAGTTATCTCCCGCTTTGATGCCGAACAGGTTAAAGCTGTTGCTTCCATCAGCCATGAGAATTTCGCGGCGTCCCCAACCGCTTTCAAGCGCTGCCTGCCCTATCATCTGGTGCGCAGGCAAGCCGGTTTCGCTACTGGCGATCAGGGCATGCGGCATCATGCGTTTAACAAAATCCTGTTGCGTGTTTTCACTGTAGGCCGAGGGCACTGCGCTCACTGTTTTTGCGGCCACGGGTATGGCTACTGCGGCGGTCGTTACATCCGCTCCGCTGCTTGAAACAACTTTCTCCGGGCTCACGCTATGGCGGCTCAGTTGTTTAACCATCATATCGGCCAAGCCGATGCCGCGAGCGCCGCCCATATTCTGCGCCAGTTGCTGATCCAGCATTGAGGTAAACAATTTTGTCTGCTCGCTGTCGAACATGCCGTCCTGCGGTGTGGCTTCACGCATGGATTTCAACAGCATATTCATAAATACCGCTTCAAATTGCTTGGCAGCCGCTGCCAGCGCCTTGTCCGGCGTATGCTTTGCCTGCGCGCGCAATGCTTCCAGACTCTGCGCATCGACAGCAAGGTTATTTACATTGTTAAGCGGAGCAGCCATCAGATGATCTCTAGTTCGGCATGTAATGCACCTGAGGATTTCATTGCCTGCAATATCGCCAGCAAATCCTTGGGAGTCGCGCCTATCGCATTGAGGGCGCGTATCACTTCATTCAGCGAAACCGCCCTTGGCAGCAACAACAGATTTCCCGGTGAAGTTTTTTCGCCATTTGAAGCCTTACTATCTGCAGCAGCAGTTTTAACTTCTCCAGCCTTAGTCGTAGCCGCTGTATCTCCCTGCGGTTTCGCAGTTTCAGTATCCCCCTTAACCACCACGGTCATGTTGCCATGCGAGATCGAGCATACTTCCAGCGTAACATCCTGATTCATCACGACAGATCCAGTACGCGCATTGATGATGACGCGCGCGGCTGCATGTGCGGGCTCAACCTGTATATTTTCCAGCCGTGACATAAAGGCAACTCTCGCCGGGCCGTGCGGTGCACGAACCCGTATGGCGCGACCATCCAGTGCGGCGGCGATGTCTGTGCCGTTTGCAAACTCCTTGTTGATTGCATTGGTCATGCGGCTGGCGGTGGTGAAATCCGCCGTGTTGAGTGTCATCAACACATAGTCACCCTGCCCCATGGAGGTCGGTACTGCCCGCTCAACCGTAGCACCGCTGGGTATGCGCCCGACAATCAGATGGTTGGGCTGGCCCCTGCCACCGCCCGGTGCTGCACCGGGCTCACTCACGACAATATTTCCCTGCCCCATCGCGTAAATTTGCCCGTCTGCACCTTTTAGCGGCGTCATCACCAGTGTGCCGCCACGCAAGCTCTTGGCATTGCCGACCGATGAAATGGTAATGTCTATGGTTTGACCGGGTCTGGCAAATGCCGGCAACGTGGCGGTAACCAGTACCGCTGCCAGATTTTTCATTTCCAGATTAGTGCCGGGTGGCAAGTTGACGCCCAGTTGCGTCAGCATGTTCATCGTGCTCTTCAGGGTAAATGGTGAAGACTGGTCACCGGTGCCATCGAGACCCACGATCAAGCCATAGCCCAGCAACTGGTTATCGCGCACGCCCAGCATACTGGCGAGATCTTTGACACGTTCCGCATTTGCAACGACCGGCAACAGCAGCGACAACACCCATAAAAATTTGGCTAGCTTTTTCATGATTATTTTTCCTGACATCAATGGCCTAGCGACTGGAAATTATTGCCAAAGGTACCCTGACCTTCAGAGAAATTGATTGCCGTACCATCGGAATGAATGCGGATATCGTCCACTTGTATGCGAACATCGGAAACCAGTATCGACGACACCATATTTCCGCCGGTAATATTGCGTGGATCAACCACCCCGGTCACGCGAATAAACAACTCATCTTCATCCACTTTTATCTGCTTGCCACCTGCCACCAGCAGAAAACCATTGTCCAGCACCTCCATCACGGTCATGCGCATGTCGCCCACCAGCGCATCAGCAGCAATATTGCTGAGCTCCTCATCACGTTCTCTTCTCTTGTCCCTGCCGCTTTCTTCGGGATCAAGATTCTTGTTTTCAACCTTCTTGGGCGGCGGTATTTCTGCCACTGTCATAATCAGGCCATCTCCCACATTGCGCGGGCGTCTTTCCTCAAACAGGGGGCGCTCATTGAAGCCCGCCTTGAAGATGGTGCCATTGTCATAGGGCGCCATCAGCTTTTCCTGGGGCTTTGCCAGCCGCCTCTCGCGCTGTTCAGACACACAGCCTGTCAGCAGAAGGATGGCCAGAATACAAAAAACAATTATTAGTGAGCTATTGATCTTTCTATAAATCATGACACCATCAAACCCCTCCCAGCCTCCCCTTAACAGGGGAGGAGCGAGCTCGTCTCTCCCCCTGACAAGGGGGAGCCGGAGGGGGTTTGAGTCTTGTGAACAATTGCCATTAAAATTTTTCATGTTATGAGTTATGAATGGATCAATAAGCATTGATAATTTTTTTCTGAATGTTTATAGCTGCGACAATTTCTGCAGCATCTGGTCAGATGCTGCAATTGCCTTGGAGTTGATTTCAAATGCGCGCTGGGTCTGTATCATGTTGACCAGTTCCTCTACCACATTCACGTTCGACGTTTCCAGCGATCCCTGTGTCAGCGTTCCCGCCCCATTGGTGCCGGGAAGATTGAATTTCGGAGAACCTGACAAGGCTGTTTCCGTATACAGATTTCCGCCCATGCTTTGCAAACCGGCAGGGTTGATGAAATTAACCAGTTGCATGTTGCCCACCTGCACCGGTGCCGGTGCACCGGTTTGGGTGACGGTAACGATACCGTCCGCCCCTATGGTTACATTCTGTGCGTCGGGAGGAATGACAATGGGCGGCTGCAGCACATGGCCGCTGGCTGTCATCATCTGTCCCTGCGCATCTATCTGGAAAGAGCCATCGCGTGTGTAGGATATTGAACCGTCACTCATCAGCACCGGCAAAAATCCTTCACCGTTGATGGCCACGTCAAATTTGTTTCCGGTTTGCTGCAAGTTGCCCTGGGTATGCAAGCGCTCGGTGGCTACCGGACGGACGCCGGTACCAACCTGCAGCCCCGATGGTGTACCGGCTTGCTGTGATGACTGCTCGCCCGGCTTGCGCAAGTTCTGGTAGAGCAGGTCTTCAAACACGGTGCGTGAACGCTTGAAGCCCGTGGTGCTGACGTTCGCAAGATTATTGGAGATGGTATCCATCTGCGTCTGCTGGCCTTCCAGACCTGTTTTTGCAATCCATAAGGAACGTATCACGATTGTTTTCCTCTATTCAATTCAAAGTTCGGACGGACGGTCATGTAGCTCATCAACTCAACTTGATCCGAGTATCTTTGCTGCCTGCCTTGCGTCACTATCTGCTGTCGTCAACATTTTCATCTGCATTTCAAATTGCCGTGCCAGCGAGATCATGTTTACCATCGCTTCCACGGCGTTCACATTACTGCCTTCCAGAAAGCCGGATATCACCGTCACACTGGCATCGGCCTCTGCACTCTTGCCATCGCTGCTGCGGAACAATCCATCGTCACCTCTCAGCAGCATATTTTGCTGCGGATTGGTCAGCTTGATGCGCCCCACCACCACAACACTGTCGGGATCATTATTCTGCGGAACCGTTGAGATGGTGCCGTCTTTGGCAATGGTCACTTGCGTATCGGGAGGGATGGTCAGCGGCCCAGAGTCACCCAGCACATTCAACCCGCTCCTTGTTTGCAGCAGGCCGCCTTGCGACACCTGCAGGCTTCCGTTGCGCGTGTAGGCTTCTTTACCATCTGCGGTTTGCACGGCTATCCAGCCATGCCCGTTGATGGCTACATCCAGTGCGCGACCGGTAGTCTGCATCACGCCTTCGGAAAAATCCGCGCCCGCGGTTGAGTCCACCACAAAGGCACGCGTTGCTAACCCCTCGCCAGAGACAGGCACCGCACGGAAGGAATTGATGGCTGCCCTGAAGCCGGGCGTGTTGGCATTGGCCAGATTTTGCGACACCGCTGCCTGTTGCTGCAGGGTATGTGAAGCGCCTGTCATCGCGGTATAAATCAGCTTGTCCATAATTTCTCCCTTACCTTCCTTGCAAGCCGGAATTCAAATCAGCCTGCTATCGCCCGTTATCTGATATTGATAACCGATTGCAATATTGCATCCTGCGCCTTGATCGTCTGTGCGTTTGCCTGATACACGCGCTGCGCCATGATCATATTGACCAGCTCTGCCGTCATGTCGACGTTGGAGTCTTCCACCGCGCCAGACTGCAATACGCCAAGGCTGGCCGTACCCGGCTTGCCCAGCAGGGTCTGACCCGAGGCTGGCGTAATGCCCCATTCGTTGTTGCCCAAGGGCTGTAAGCCCTGCACATTGGCAAAATTTGCCAGCACGATTTGCCCCAGCGCCTTGGATTGCCCGTTGGTATAACGTCCAACTATTGTGCCGTCCGGGCTGGTGCTGAAGCCGTTCATTTGCCCTGATGTAAAGCCATCCTGATTAAGCGTGGTTACGCCAAACGGTGCGCCAAACTGTGTGGACAAGCCAAAGTCCAGTGTCATGTTCTGCGGTGTAGTGGCGCCATTTGGGAATACGATTCCGCCGGGGATGCCGAGTATTCCCAGGGGATTTGAAGCCGGGTTGGTTGAAGCGAGTGAACCCGTCGAGCTAAAGGTTAATGAACCGATCATGGTACCCCCCAGTGGCGCAGGTGCTGCACCCTCGGCTGGCGCACCACCTTCTGCAGCCGGTGCTGCACCGCCTGCGCCCGTGCCAGGATTGGCAGGCAAGTTATCCACGGTTACATAGGTATTCCAGGTGTTGGGTGGTGTATCTACTTTCTGGAAATACATATTCAGAACATGCTCGTTTCCAAGGGAGTCAAACATTGTCATCGCAGTGGAGCGATTATAGGAAGCCGGGTCGGTCGGATTAAACACGGCGACTGCGGGCGTTTTTTCCCGTGAATCCAGATTCAAACCCACCACCGCTTTACCGGTAGGGTTTGGTGTGATCATCTGCGTGGGCATTTGCAGCGGCCCCGTGCTACCCGTGGAAATAACGCCGGTCACGGGGTTAGCCTGGTAGCCATTCAGCTTGTGCCCCTGCATGTTTACGATATAGCCGTTTTTATCCAACTGGAACTGGCCGTTACGGCTATAGACAGTCGCGCCGTAGCCTTCCAGCTGAAAAAATCCCTGGCCGCTGATTGCGATATCAAGCGGGTTGCTGGTGCTGCTGACACTGCCCTGCCCAAATTGCTGGGCCACTGCGCCAACCTTGGCTCCTATCCCGGTCGCCGCCGAGCCACCGCCTTGCGCTGCGCTGTATACGTCGGCGAACTGTGCCTGCGATTGTTTGAATCCAACCGTATTGGCGTTCGATACGTTGTTGCCAATCACGTCGAGATTTTTTGCTGCTACATTGAGACCGCTCAAGCCTTGTTGAAAACCCATGATATTCTCCCAGTGTTAATGTTAGTTGCCCTCATCTTCGAAAGAGGGATTGCCTGCTTGGTTTATTTATAAAATCTGTTTTACCGACTCCATACTTGTCTCGCCCAAATACTCCACATTAAGTTTCGTGCCTTCCGGCCTCTGCATGACACCGTTGACCAGCCCGTAGGACAGCGCGTCGGCATTGGTGTTTTTCCCGCCCAGTGTCGCTGCAGTACTGAACTGATAGTTCCCGTCTTCAAGCTCGGAACCGGCATCATTCTTGCCATCCCAGAGAACAGGCACAACGCCAGCCGAGTGGCTACCCATATTCAAGCTGCGCACCACATTTCCTGCCGTGTCCTTGATTTGTACAGTCACACTATCGGCTGGCTGCGCGAGCTCCAGACCCGCCATACCCTTACCATTCTTCAATTCAATCCTGTTCCCCGGCGCCATCACTACCCTGCCTATCATGGAGGAGGCCTGCATGGATTGCGAGGCAGCCATGCTGCTGCTGAGTGCGGCCAGGGTGGCATTCAATTTGTCGATACCGCTTACGGTGCTGAGCTGCGCCATCTGCGAAGTCACCTGGGCGTTGTCCATCGGATTCAACGGATCCTGATTTTTCATTTGCGTAACCAGCAGCTTCAGGAATCTGTCCTGCGATTCTTCCACCCCGCCCTTTGCCTTGGTCGAGCCGCTTTTTGCCTCGGCAGCACCAGTGACATTGGCACCCTGCACATTCGAATTCTGGTTTTTTGCAGCCTGCGCGCCGCCATTCTGGGCATTTTTTGGCAGGTTCATGGCTAAAGCCGGAGCCGATGCCGCACTGGAGTTTTGAGATGCATTTAACATGGCCTTATCCTTTTAGTATTGATTTTCAATCAATCTTGACGCTATTAAACCCCTCCCAGCCTCCCCTTGACAGGGGAGGAGCGAGCTCTTCTCTCCCCCTGACAAGGGGGAGCCGGAGGGGGTTTGATCCCCGTGAACAATTTTCATAAAAAATTTTAATGTCATGATTAAAGTAAAGATCAATAGTAATCTTTTGCATATCGCTCTATGCGTTGCTCAAGAACCGATGCTCAACGTTTTGGCCAACAATGTTTTCGAGGTGTTCAGCACCTCTACATTGTTCTGATAGGAACGCGAAGCCGAAATCATGTTCACCATTTCATCCACCGGATTGACATTGGGCATCGCAACATAACCCTGCGCATTGGCCAATGGATTTTTCGGGTCATATTGCATTTTCAGTGGCGACGCATCTTCCACCACTGCTGCCACTTTGACACCCATCGCCGCTTGTGCACCCGTATTTCCCTGTGCACCGCCTACCGGTGTTGCCTGAAACACCACCTGTTTGGCGCGATAGGGTTTGCCGTCGGGGCCGGTTGCGCTGTCCACGTTGGCCAGATTGCTGGCAACCGCATTGAGCCGCTGCGATTGTGCTGTCATCGCAGACCCGGAGATATTAAATATATTAAATAAGGACATGGTTCACCCCTGTATGACGGTTAAAAGCTTCTTGATATCGTCGCTGACAAATTTCACGCTGGCTTCATAGCGCAGTGCATTGTCCGCAAACTGTGCGCGCTCCACGTCCATATCGACGGTGTTGCCATCCGCGCTGGGCTGTGTCGGCTTGCGGTACATCACCGGCGCACCCATCAGGGTTTTGCCCTCGCCCCCGCTTAAATGCTTCGCTGCTGTTGCCTCCATCGCCAGCCTGGGCGAGGTACCGGACAGCGCGCCTTTCAAGGCACTGGAAAAATCGATATCTTTTGCCTTAAAATTGGGCGTATCCGCATTGGCAATGTTGGCAGCCAGCAACTCCTGCCGTGCCGCGCGCAAATTCAGCGCTGTCTGGTTAAACCGCAGTGCATCATCAATTCTGCTGCTCATCATCCACCTCCTGTTCTGTCCGTCTCGCCGGTCTACGCGCTGGTAACCGCTATGTTGCGCATACTAATCCCCTTAATGCAAAACAATCACCCGATTAAGGCTAAAAATCCCGTTCTTTTCCACGGTTAAATCATGCTGAAAAAGCTTTCCTGAAAGCCTCCGCTCGTGGACAATACCTGCATGAAAAATCCCTTGATTTCATTTGTTGTTCTGATATTTTCAATTGCCGTGTCCGTGTGGCCTGGCGCTGCTTCTGCCGTGGCAAGCAGCCTGCAAAGCCATGCTGACATTCGCGATACGGTCAGCGCATTTGTGCGCGCACAGACGCAGGCGATGCCGGGCAAGGTCAGCATTCAGGTAAGCGATATAGACAAACGTATTTCCTTGCCCGCCTGCCCGGTGCTTGAGGCTTTTCTGCCGCCGGGAGCGCAGTTGAGCGGGAATGTCAGCGTGGGTGTGCGCTGCGCCAGCAAACATTCGTGGTCGTTGTTTGTGCCGGTGAATATTAAAAACAGCGTGAATATGCTCACCCTGAATAAAACCTTGCGTCAGGGGCATATCGTGCGCGCCGAGGATATTGGCATCCTCAGCAGCGAGTCACTACAGGCAGGCACCCTCAGCGAGCCTGCTCAAGCTATCGGCAAAGTCATGAAATTTGGCGTCTCGTCCGGCCAGATATTGCGCAGCGACATGCTGCGCGCGCCTTACGCCATTACCCAGGGTCAATCTGTAAACCTGCAGGTACGCGGCTCCGGGTTCCGGGTGAGTGCCCAGGGCATGGCGCTGGGCAATGCCGCTGAAGGCGAGCCCATCTCGGCCAGAAGCGCCTCGGGCCAGATTGTCAGTGGCGTGGTAAAGGGTGGTGCAATAGAAATAATCCCATAAAATCAATATGATAAAATATATGAATTATTTTCACAGTTTTCCTAAAGTTTCTTGAAAAGCAGCCGATGTATAGCCCGTACAGGAAAAAATCAAAGGAGTCACTAAAATGAAAATCGATAAAACCACCCCGCCGCTCCCCGCCACACAAATCGGTGAGCTAGCGCCCCGCTCGCCGAATGCAAAACCCAAAAACGATACCTCAGCAGCCAGCGACAATGTGCACCTGGGTTCTGCCAGCGCGCAATTGCGCGGCCTTGAGAGCAGTGTTGCCAATTCGCCGGTCGTGAATGCGGAAAAGGTGCAGGCCATCAAGCAGGCCATCAGCGAAGGTCGCTTTCAGGTGAACAACAGCATGGTCGCAGACCGTCTGATCGACAGCGTGAAAGAGCTGATCAGCGCCAACGAAGCCGGCACAAAAAAAGTATAAGCTGACTTAAGCCACTTTCACCATGACTGACGCCAACTTATTATTGAATAAGGAGCTTGCCGAGTTACGCAAGTTTGTCGTTTTATTGACCAGCGAACAAGAAATGTTACTGAGCAATGATACAGAGAGTTTGTTTACCCTGAGCGAAGTCAAATCCCAGCTCGCCAGCCAGTTGGTGGAAATCGCCAGCTCCCGCAGAAAATCCCTGCTCACAAAAAATAAAGACACCATGGAAATCTGGGTGGACAAACATGCCCCCCAGTGCAAAACCCTGTGGAAAGATATCCGTGCCCTCGCCAACCAGGCACAACAACTCAACACCACCAACGGCGAATTGATACAGTCCAGAATGCGCTACAACCAGCAGGCGCTCGGCGTGTTGTTCAGTTCAACAAATAATGCCTCCAACCTGTATGGCCCGAATGGTCAGGCCAATATGGGCAGCTCGGGACGGCATCTGGGGAGTGGTTAAAAAAACAGGACTGGGGTACGAGGGCTGTGCCTTGATTTGTCTCAGTCATGCTATTCCTCAATTAACAATTCTCAGTTTTTTCCTTATTCCAATTTTTCTTCAAACTTGCTCTGCACTGGACGCTCGATCGCGGGCGCGACAATGGTGATCGTTACGCGGCGGTTGCGTGTGCGGCCTTCAGCGGTGGCGTTGCTGGTGATGGGGTGATAGGACGACAGACCCACCGCGCGCAGGCGTTCTGCGGCGACTCCCTGATCAATAAACATCCGCACCACACTGCTCGCACGTGCTGAGGAAAGTTCCCAGTTGGAGGGGAACTGCGGGGTGAAGATGGGCACATCATCGGTATGTCCTTCCACCTCTATCGCTTCGCTGCCTGCTTCCAATACCTTGGCTACCGCATATAAGGTTCGGATTGCGCTACGTTGCAGAGTGGCCTCACCCTGCTCAAACAGCGCGCTTGCATTGATGTTGACCACCACGCCGCGCGGCGTCTGGGCGACGTTGACTTGCTCATTTTTCACCAGCAGTGCCATGGCCTGGTTAAGATTTTTGACCATGGCCTGCATCGTTTCATCTTGCTTGCGCTGCTGCTCGGCCAGCCGGGCATTGCGCTTATCCACCAGCGCCTTCAATAAAGCTTCGTGTTCGTTCTGCTGCACTGCCTGATTGGGGATGCCGGGTTTGACGATGGTGGCAGAGCCAAATGCAAAGCTCAGAGAATTGCCAAACACCTTGTATTTTCCCTCGTCCACTTTCGACATTGCGTACAGCACAACAAACAGGGCGAAGAGCAGGGTAATAAAATCGGCATAGGAGATCAGCCAGCGTTCGTGGTTTTCCTCGTCCTGCCTTCTGGAGCGGCGTGCCATATCTATTCCTATTCCATCCCTGCCTAATGTTATTGATCTTGATATAAACCATGACAAGCTTAAACCCCTCCCAGCCTCCCCTTAACAGGGGAGGAGTGACCTCGCCTCTCCCCCTGTCAAGGGGGAGCCGGAGG
>Ga0315281_10008322_pt1 | contig 14513 bp, 16 predicted proteins | sample YL17G07_0_MG_FD_204540 | JGI IMG/M metagenome (GOLD analysis project Ga0315281, IMG submission 204540) | Sediment microbial communities from Yellowstone Lake, YNP, Wyoming, USA - YL17G07_0 | ecosystem: Environmental > Aquatic > Freshwater > Lake > Sediment | place: USA: Wyoming | collected...
GCAACTTGCTGCGGTCGTAACGGGCTCGGTTCTTGTTCGTCCACATCGGGTGACCCCCTTCGAATCAGGCCACCACCCTTGAATCACATCCGATTCATATGATTCAAGAACTCTTCGGACGGACACTTAGGACGAAGCTGGCCCCAAGTTCTAATGAGCCTGCCCAACGACCCCATGGCGGCTTGGACGCGATGATCTGACTCTTCGCGGCTATCAGGCGTATTTTTCTCACCTGGATTGCATTCGGTACTAAGAGAAATCTTTTCGTCTTTAGCAAGCTCTTTGATCAGACGTCTTAGATTGTCTACGACCGGTACAATAAAATGTTCAGGCGTTCCATTATACTGGATAGCAATGCTTGCGGTCCGTTCAAGATCAAAGATCGCCTGGATCTTAAGATCAGCATTCTTTAGATCAACATCTTGTAATTTTGCATAAGCTGTCATCGCCTCAGAAAATTGTTTCGATATTTCGTCTAAATGTTTTCGATCGTTCTCTTTCGTTTCTGCAATATATTGTCGGTCCTTGTCTTGCCTCTCTGAAAATTGAGTGAGGACATACTGACCAGAAGTCAGTATTAATGGTAGGGATAAGCTCGCGCCCGCTATCGCTGTGCCAACCGTCTTTCGGAGCCTATCCTGTAAGTGCAATCGTTCTTTATGATCTACGAAATTATGTTTGCGAGTCATAAAAATTGGCAATGCATACCAGAGTAATGCCGCAACAATGATTGCAACGCCAACAACACCAAAAAATATCTCTAATCCAAATCCGCTGACCATCATTTCCTCATATTACGGGCGAAAAGCTCAATCGGCCTTCATCTACTTCGCGTGGCCGGAATCACAAACCGCGCGCATCCAGCCGAGCCGCGACCAGGACCGCCACTTGAACAATAATCTTACGCAAAAGTCCTGCACAAGCCGCTATCCCGTTGATTCCGGTTGAGGTCCGCTACTGGAAGATTTTGTTGCAAAAGTATTTTGGCGGGGTGCGCGTTGGACATTTTCACATACCTTAACCTCTTTTGCTGACAAAAGCACAGTTTTGGCGATGTCCACGTGACTTCCGCTTATGCTTCAATAGCGGTAACAAAGCGAACATTCCAGATTGACAAATCCGTGCCACATTGGAGGTCATTGGCAAACGGCTCCCCCGCACGGCCTACTTGATTTCCAAATTTGCCGTGAAAAGATACACGGAACGTCCATCGACCGGTCATCTGGGAGTTGTTTTCTTACTGCTCATTGCACAGCCAGGAGCGCTGCCATGCGGAACGAGATTGTAACCATCCGGGACTCTGACGAAAAAATCTGGACCGGCCCAATAGTCTCTATATTTCGGATTGATAATTGGGCCTTGCTCTGGGCGTGGCTTACGAGCGGTTTATGGCTTTTATTCCAGTCCCGCAAGCACGTCACGGTGCGCGTGAACGGCGAATTGCACTATGGTCTTCTGATCAAGCCGGATAAGTAGCGCAGCGCGCTCGTCCGCAACGGAGCAGTTGATTGAGCGCCGATAAGAAGCGGGCGGCGTGGGCGAGCAACGCCGGACGGACAGTGAGACCGAGCCATTAGCGCTATCGTACAGCCCCCTGTGGCTTCCGGGGACCCCGCCATCTATTATCATCCACGCCGTTCCAGGTCGGTTTACGTTCATCTAAGGTCTAGCGATGGAAGAAAATCCAGAAGGATGGGAGATCATCTCTCGACATGGAAATTACGGTAGCCTGCTTAGAACGCTGTTCGCTTTTATCACGTACGTGCCCCCGAGCGAACCCGACACGATTACGATCAAGCTCCGTGAGATATCAACCGGTATTGTGTACAGCATCACCGGCGCTGACGAACGCGAGGCTATGGCAAAGCTGAGGGATCGGATATTCGATTGATATCAACGGCGACAGCGCCTCGTCGCACGCCAGAAAAGGGTCACAGATTCAGACGCTCGAATGCCGCTGACCACGGAGATCATTCGTATATCATTGGCGGTGCATTGGGGGACCCAGATGGTGATTGCATTCAACGAAACGACCGTCGCGGCGCAGCCGATCGACAACGGCGTCGTTTGGCAAAGACTGCTCACAGATAACCGCGTGAAAGACACCAGCGTGCTGCTGGACCGCCTTACGCTAGCAGCGGGTGCGACGGTCCAGTTCGAACCCTCGGCAAAATCCCTCGGCTGGTTGCAACTGCTGGAAGGCGAGGCGACGCTTAAATCTCTGGAAACCGACCGAATGTCGGATTCCAGTTTCGTCATTCTGCCCCCCGGCTTCAATGTCACGTTATCGACCAGCAAAGGCGCAACCCTGCTCTACGCTGAAATCATGGATGCCGGACGGTTCGATCCCGGCTTCTTGACAAGTCCCCCGCTTTTTATGGTGATCGATTGGACGCGCGAACCGGTCTTTGATTCAGAGCACGATGCCCGTAAGCGAGTCTCTCTTGTCAATCCAGAAGTAAACGGTACGGCTGCAATTAAGGTCGATATGGCCATCTATCCACCGGGCAGCACATCGCCCAATCACCATAACGAGGGCGCCGACGCTTTCATGTACTTCCTGAGCGGTCGCGGTACGGCTTGGGCGAATGAGCAGCCGTTTCCAGTGCGCCAGGGTGACTTGGTCTGTTTTCCTAACGGCGAACGGCACTGTCTTAAGGCGGCTGACGACAGCGAAATACGCATTCTCCAATTCTCTGTACCGGGCAAGTTCAAAACCGTTTGGGCCGACCCGCGCAACATCAGCGCTTGGCGATCGACCGGTCGCGACATCCACGGTGGCGAGACCGCGCTCGATGAAAGGGTGCGTGACGCATACGGGCACATCTTGGGAAATCCCTTTACCCGCTGAAGGTCACATATGGGCCGATAGGGCACTGTCACAGTAACATGCGCTGGCTTGGTACAGACGGGCCGTATAGCGTTCACTTTTGGATGAGCTCTCCCTGAGCGATATTTTCGTGTTCGATTAGGATCGGACGGTTCGCGGAGCAACACACCGGGAGAGATCATGGCGAAAGCAAATCCGTGCCGATAGTGTTGCAAAAGTCGGCGAGGAGCAGCTTGCGGGTAAAAATGCGCAATAATCGAATCGGTACAAATGGATTTTTGAATCGTTATTGCGCATTGCTGCTTGAACTTGAATCAATATTGCTCGCCCGGATGCGTAGAATTTTTTGCAACACTATCTGCCAGGAGGAGACAAAGGAGATCCTTTTCGTGCCAATATCATTCAATCAGATGATGCCTCCTCTGACGGCGCAAATGGGTTAGTTATTGTGCGGAGAATGGGAGCTGGCTATGAGCAATGAATCCTCGACACAACCAATTCTCTTGACCACTGAGCCGACACGCCGCGATTTTCTCTATATCGCGACCACCACTGCAGGGGCGGTAGGTGTAGCCGCGGCCACAGTCCCTCTGATCAAGCAAATGCAACCCGACGCATCGACCCTTGCCGCAGGCGGTCCGGTCGAGGTCGATGTCAGCAAGCTATCACCGGGTCAGCAGATAGTGGTTCGCTGGCGGGACAGACCCGTGTTCGTCGTCCATCGCACGCCCAGCATTCTCGAGACTCTTCAAGACTCAAAATTGCTGGCAAACCTCGATGACCCACAATCGCAGCAGCTCCAACAACCTCCCTATGCCGAGAATTGGCACCGGTCGATAAATCCAAATTATGCTGTGCTCGTTGGAATCTGCACACACCTCGGCTGTATACCGGGTTTCACTCCCCTGCCTAATGCGGCAAGACCAGCAGAAAACTGGCTAGGGGGCTATTTTTGTGCATGTCACGGATCGAAATACGATCTGGCCGGACGAGTATTCAAGAATGTTCCCGCTCCCTACAATCTGCCGGTACCACCGCATTATTTCGTGAATGATAAAACGATTATTATTGGACAGAACCCTCCCAATATGGAATTCGATTTTTCATCAATCAAGCAAATTTAAGAAATGTCGCAGATGATTGATGTAGCGATAAGTCAGGGCACGCGGAGGTCCGAATAGCGTCATGCTTTGACGACGTCCGCGTCGAGTCTACTTATCCCCTGATAGCGACCGCACAGCGGACATGGCGGCACTTCTCAGTGGTGCCGATTTTGTCGCAAAATCGGCGGCCCCTTCCCAGGGCGCAAGTATCGAATCCAACGGCCGCGTTGCTTAAATCAATGTTGCGTGTAGGGATGCGAAAGATCTTTTTGCAACAAAATCCGCCAGGAACGGACGTGGGGATTGCTTGCTTGAAGTGAATTCGATGAGGATGATAGTGGCGTTCAAACAGATCCGCTCTCTATTTCGCCCTACGGCCCTGAATGCGTGATAACGTCCCGCCGCCACTTGCCATTTGGGGTATCGTGCGCATGTTAAGATTGTTGATTTCAACCATCGCGCTTTCCGTGGTCGCGGGTCTGGTCCTGCTATCGCGGGCTGTCGCCGATGATCTCGAAACATGCGTTTCTGCGACAGGTGATGAAAAAATTGCCGCCTGCACGCGGGCGATCGATTCGGGCCGCTGGCAAGGCCCGGGTGTCGCCTGGGCCTTCGCCAACCGGTGCTCGGGATACGGCAGCAGCGGTGACAACGACCGCGCCATAGCCGATTGCAATGAGGCGATCCGGCTCGATCCTAATTACGTCCTTGCCTATAATAAGCGGGGTTACGCGTACGCCGCCAAGGGGGACTACGAACGCGCCACCGTCGATTTCAACGAGGTGAAACGGCTCGATGCCATCGCGCGCACTAGCCGGGCCAGGGCAAGAGCGTCAGCAGTTAATCCAGAGCTGCATTGCATCAAGTACGGGGTCGCGAATGCCTTGCCACTAATCAATGCCTGCGGGCGCCTCTATTGTGACGGGACAGTGGCTGACAAAGCTATCAAAGACGGCCTCATTTTGATTAGCGATACGCTCGGAAATCTTCAGATTGCTTCATACGAATCCGCAATGGCCCTGAACAAATTCCAGAAGGCATGCAAGGCTTACATAAACACGCCCGGGAAATCCAATGAGGGCTTAGAATTAGACGAGGTGCGGGCTGCGTACTTTGCGATGGAGTTAAAATTAGATGTCGCTAACGAACTCGTAGAGCAGATTCAATTGGAGAGCGATTTCAGAGTTGTTGGAAGCGCAGTATACAACAAATACAAAGACCATGGCTGCTCCCAGAATATCCTCGAGGATACGAGGAGGCGCCTGAACGACAACCGCGATATCGTATTGAGACTTCAAAATACTGTCTGCAGCAAATAGCAACGGAGATTTGAAAGTCTCGTCTGCTATTTCCGAATTCGGCTGGAGGTAAATGATGCTGGTGCGCATCGACGGCCGCACCGATGCGTTTGGAGTTGTCCATCATCGAAGTTAGGCCAAAACAGGCCAAGAAGGATTGCGCCCTAACCCAAGACGTAACAGAGGCAAAGATTCAAGGGGTAAGCGTTCTGGCCAGACGAAAACCGTAGCTGTTGCTACGGAACATGGAGGTGCGATAGTTGCGACTTGCTGCGCGGAGTAAATGCGGTTGGTTGTTCCAGGATCCGCCGCGAAGAACGCGAACGCGAAGAATGTCGTCGCAGCCGGTCCGAGCCGAGCCATCCGTTGGCGCGCCACGATAGCTGTCATTCCAACAGTCCTCCGTCCAATCCCACACGTTGCCGTGCACTTGGTAGAGGCCCCAGGGATTGGGTTGGAATAATTCGACTGGCATCGTTCTTTGCCTGAACTCGCCCTCTGAGCCGTTGTTGTAGACGAAACCGCCATTATAGTTGGTTTGCTTCGTCGAGATCGACGAACCCCACCAGAACGGTGTCGTCGTGCCCGCGCGTGTGACGTATTCCCGTTCCGCTTCGCTTAATAGACGATAGGTCTTGCCGGTCTTGCGCGTTAGCCACGCCACGTAGGCCTTGGTATCGTCCCAGGAGACATTGATAACCGGCCGCCGGCCGCGGCCCCAGCTTTTGTCATCAGGTAGGTAGCCATCGCAGCCGCCATCGGCGACGCAAGAGTCCCACTCGTCAAACGTCACCGCGAAGCGGCCCACCGCGAATTGCCGCGCGAACGTAACTTGATGCCGCGGTTCTTCGTTGTCACGTCGATCTTGTTCAGTAGACAGCGAGCCCATGGTGAACGAGCCCGATGGCACGACCACCATCTCAGGGCACATGTCGCATTCCTTGAAACTGTCTTTTGGCTTGAGAGCGCGTTCATCCACCGCCGTTAGCGGCGCGCTGTAGGCAAGCGCGGGTGCGGAAATACATGCCACAACCGCGAGGATGCTCAGAAGCACGCGTGTTGTTGCTGACATAAAAACTCCCCAGCTCAGTTGTTAGCCCTGAGTGCAAGAACTATAACCTAAGGTTTGGTCAATAGATACAGTGCTTTTTTCAGTTGCGGCAACGGTATTTACAGAGGTTCGGTTAGGCTCAAACTCGACTGTTTACGATGTCTGCGCCGAGTCTTCTATGGCCAGTAACGGCGGAAAAGCAAACGTTGCATTGAGCGGACGATCGCGCTGCTACAACCCTAGCCGCTTCAGTTCTGCCTTAGCGAACGCTCCCTCGCGTGCCGAGGTCGGGCATCGGTCGGCGGCGGCCTGCAGCAGTTTGCGCGCTTCATCGCTCGCGCCTTTCTCAAAATAATATTCGGCAAGATAGAAATCCGCGTCACACACATGTCGTAGGCGTACCTGCGGATCAGTCTGTGCCTCGGCGGCAGTGCGCACAACCTCTGGGGTTGTCTTGCCGAGAAAGAGTCCAAAGATCACGCCCGGCCACGAGGCAAGACTTTTCTGCTGGGCTTCATCGGTGACGTTTTCGAATTTTTCAAAGACCAGTTTCTCCCAAATGGGAAGCGTGAACTGTTCCGCATGCTCAGCGAGTTCCTTACTGTCATCCTGGCCAGCACGTGCGCGAGCGATGTGGTTCCAGATGATCATGTAAATACCATCTGGAATGAATGAATGCTGGTAGGCCATTAAGTCCTTGACCGAGCCGCTTTCAGCCTGGGCCACCATCGTCCCGCCGATCCTGCGATAACTCAACGCCCCCGCCACGCCCTTGGCCAAATCCTCCGCTGCCTCGGCGGGGCGATTCTGATAGAATAATGCGATCTGACCGCGATAAAAATAACTCTCGGCGACGGTCGGTTGGAGCCGGATAATGTCGCCGAACTTGTCAGCTGCGCGGTCGAAGTCGCCCCGGGCAAACAGCATCTGGGCGATCAATTCGTGTGGGTCCCAATGATCCGGCTTGAGGCGAATGGCCTCCTCGCAATCAGCGATGGCGCGATCGATTTCGCCCTTGGCCTGGAACGCTCGACAGCGATTGCGATAAGGCTCGAAGGAGTCGTGCGAGCGGCGGATGGCTTCGTCGAAATCGGCAATGGCACGATCGAGATCGCCTTTGATGCGATAGCTTTCGCCGCGACCGTTATAGGCAAATGAAAAGTGGTCTTTGTCGATTTGCTTGGTGAACTCCGCGATTGCCAAATCGTATTTACCCTCCATCCGATGGGTATCGGCGCTCATGAAGTCTTTCATCGCGGGCGATGGTCCGGTGTAGTGATCGATAAGAAAGTAGAGGAGCAGGCAGCTAATCCCTCCCACTATCACTAAGATAGATTTGCCTTTGGTGGCCCGCCCGCCCCGGCTTGTCTCGTCGTTGCTCATGATGGCCCCCGCAACGTCCCCAAATAATTATATCTGCCGATTCACTTGTCTCTGAGTGGCTCATAAACGGCGGTCGTGACCATACCGCCGATCTTCCGGTCAAAAGCTAAATAGGACCGCCGCGCACAACGTAAATGATGAGGAGCACGACAATTATGACCCAGTAGATCAACTCTATAGCCCATGCCACTTTATTAATGCTGCAGTATATTTTGTGCATTAAGCCGCTCCAGCTCGGCGTTTGCGCCCCTCGAAGCATAGAGGAACTGGCAACACAATACGACCCGTTCAGGGCATCCGGCAACCACCTCCGCTATTGTTCTTTCAGCGCCCACGGCGGTCATAAGTCCACCGCATGAGCATCAAGCCAAGGGCCATCACTTCATCTGCTTGATCCGCGAGAGAATCCACTCGCGATAATAATCTGTTCGCACCAGATAGAAGGAATTAGAGCAGTCCTCACTCGCTACCTCATCCAGCTTGTTATTGTTTTGCGTTGACGCGTTGCGGCTCATCAGGCCGACCAAGATCGGTCGTCCCGCTACAAGCTTGAGCGTTGTATTGGGTCTGTTGTGGGTGTTCCCCGTTGCGACGAAAAACGCCGGACCGCCGGAATCGCCGTGACAAATTCCCCGCGATTTCCAATCGGGATCGTCAGGTGCCGCCATCTCATCCGGCCTGACGATGATCTGGCGGGGAAAATAGGGCACACCTAAAACCGGTTCCATGCGGGTCCGTACGATGTCTGGCGTCACCGCGCTCACCCGCAACTTGTGCAGAACTTTTCCGCTGGCGGTCGAGCCGAAGCCATAGACATCCATCCACAGCAATGGCAAGAGGCGAAACTTCGGCAGCCCCCAATACACATAGTCATTGCCGATTTCCGGCAAAATCGCGCTAACAACTCCGTTTGGGTGGCCGCCAGTGACCCGGATAACGGCGATGTCTTCGTGATTAATCGGATAGTTGCTAAAACTAAGTGGACCCGACGACCCGGAGAATATGGCCTCTACTTGCTTTACGAAGTTTTCATGCATCACGAATGTGGAAACCGGCCGCACTGCCGCACCGGGCTGGTTGAGGCTCCGGGCATAAATGATTTTCAGATCATGAGGGTCGATTGGGGCCTTCAAGTCACCATCGAGCAGGCAATGCGCCGTTGTTAGAATATAGCTGTCACCATAGACCACGGCCGAACAGGAATGCTTTGGAGCGAGCAGGATAACGGTCGAGCGTGCGCCAACGTCATTCTCGCCGACGTCTTCGCCGTCGACGATGGCTGCAGCCTTTTCGTTGATAGCGCCAAACAGCAGACAAGCGGTTAAAGATGCGACGGCGGTCGACATTCGTCGCATAGGCATCAACTTCCTTTTCGCTGTGTCGCTATCTAATGCGAAATTAGCGGGTTTGGCTTTGGCCGCGCAACAGAGTTACCACGGGTTGAATGTCGCAGTTGGATCATTTTCGACCGATTGACGGCCTCCTCGGCGAGTCCGCTATGCCCCCCATCGCTACCGAATAGCCGCACCGCAGCAATCGACGCGAGGCGCCAAAGTTGGTCCAACAGCAAAAGAGCGCGAGGGCTCCTATGGTGGGAACCAAGCGTCAGATTTTATCCACTAGCACAGCGCTGTGAGGAATGGCGGCGGCAGCGTGAAAAATACGAGCAGAGTGCAAGCCAGAGGCGGCATTACCGGCGGGTTTTGTCGTCCACCGGAACGGCGTAAAGCTCAAGCCGGTGATCGACCAGGCGATAGCCGAGTTGCCGCGCCACCTCGGCCTGCAGCTTCTCGATTTCCTCGGACTGGAACTCGATCACTTCGCCGGTGCGGAGATTGATCAGATGATCGTGATGCGATTCGTGAATCTGCTCATAGCGCGCGCGCCCCTCGCGGAAGTCGTGCCGCTCAATAATGCCGGCATCCTCGAACAGTTTGACGGTCCGGTAAACGGTCGAAATCGAGATATTCTTGTCGATTTCGGCGCAGCGCCGGTAAAGCTCTTCGACATCGGGATGGTCGGCGGAATTGGCGAGCGCGCGGGCGATCACGCGCCGTTGCTCGGTCATGCGCATGCCCTTGGTTGCGCACAGGGCTTCGATATTCGGTTTGGTATCGGTCACGACATATCCCCGCCTGTTCTCATATCATATTGAGCAAGCGTAAGTCAGTCCATCGCGGGAGTTGGCGCTGTCTCAATTTATCTATTCGCTTAGCCTGATTGTTCCCCGTTCTTACTTCCTGCACACGCCGAGCAAGCCCGGGAGCTTAGCGGCTCCTTCCTGAAAAGGTAAATCATCGAAGCCAACAAAGATCGCGGCTTCGCGAGTGGGCTGCAGGGCAAGGCCTACGCGTTTTGCTTGTCTTAGCGCAGCCAGAATTTTTGCATTGAGGTGATAAAGGGCGTTGATCGACTCTACCAAATCGCATGGTAGGAGTTTTGGAATCTCAGACAGCGATTCGCGTGATTAGCAGCTTTGGCGCTTGCGGATCGCGCACTAAGTGCCTGTTAAATCCGGACAAAATACCGGACATTCATGCGGACAAAATGGTCATATATTTCAATATGACTATATGTTATCATTGTATTTATGAATATAAAGAAAGCGGACATTATAGCGGACATTATAGCGGCAGAAGACCGGGGTGAGTCAACAGGGCTGATGGAGCCTCTGTTGATCGGCGAAGACTCGCGGCGCCGGGGACCGCTGGTGGACCTGTCGGTGGAACTCGCTGCCAAGTCGGCGGGCTTTCGACGCAGTTTACCCGAAAGCTTGCTCGCTTCGCTCGCAGACCTCGTCCGCGCGATGAATTGTTATTACAGCAATCTCATCGAGGGACATGATACGCATCCCATCGATATCGAGCGCGCCCTCAAAAAAGACTATAGCAAAGACCGAACGAAGCGCGATCTTCAGCTTGAAGCCGAAGCTCATATCACCGTGCAGGAATGGATTGACGCCGGCGGCCTTAAAGGGCGCGCTGTAGCAGTCGATGCCATTCGCGAAACGCACCGGCGATTCCACGATCTTCTGCCTGACGACCTGAAATGGGTTGAAGACCCGGTAACCAGGGAACGCATTCGCGTGGCGCCCGGTGAATTGCGTCGCCGTGACGTTGCAGTAGGACGGCATGTCGGCATCAGCCCCGGCGCGGTGCCGCGATTTTTGAATCGTTTCTCGGATATATATAGCAAGCTGGGAAGGACCGACGCCATTCTGGCTGCCGCCGCCGCACATCATCGTCTGGCGTGGATTCACCCGTTCATGGACGGCAATGGCCGCGTCATTCGTCTGATGTCGCACGCCATGTCGCTTGAGAGTCTTGAAACGGGGGCGATCTGGTCCATTTCGCGCGGTCTTGCACGCAACGTACAGGATTATAAGGCCCATCTCGCCAACTGTGATCTTCCCCGGCGCAATGATCTGGATGGACGGGGAACGCTCAGCGAGGAAGCCCTCGCGGAATTTACAGCGTTCTTTCTGAAGACGTGCCTCGATCAGGTGTCGTTCATGGAAAGCCTCGTCCAACCAGACCGATTGCGCACGCGCATTCTTCTCTGGACAGAAGAGGAAATCCGGCTCGGCCATCTGCCGCCTAAAGCCGGCGCCATTCTCGAAGCGTTGCTCTATCGCGGAGAGTTGCCGAGAGCAGACGTGGCAAACATTCTTGGTGTGAAGGACCGGCAAGGCCGGCGCGTGATTTCAGCTTTGGTCGAGCGCGGCGTGCTTTCATCGGCCAGCCCGCGTGCGCCTTTGCGATTGAAATTTCCAGCATCGCTTGCGTCGCGCTGGATGCCCGGACTGTTTCCAGAGAAAGCCGGATGAACGAACCATTCGGCAATTCGCAGAAGCGATTTTGAGCTGCGCTGTACTTGTCGTAGAGGGTTCGACTGGCCCATGGGTTTGCGGGGATAAAAATCGCACGATAGGTCGCGCGATGTCATCGATACCTACTGCGGTTGGTGACCGCATGCGAGTGTAAATTCACCTGATCGAGAAACAACTCGCCGAAATTCGTTCGGAAGAAAAGCATCGATTTTTAGCGGCCGGAATTTCAAATCAGGACACCACCCGGGAGTTCAACTCAAATCGCGGCGCAGCACGAGCGCGGCCGCGGGCGCGCCGCTGCCGTGCTGGTAATAGTCCGCGCGCCGTCCGACTTGCTGAAATCCGGCGCGCCGATACAGCTTGCAAGCCGGGGCATTGTTTTCGTCGACTTCAAGAAAAACAGCGCGCACCCCGAGGCCGGCGAGTCGGCGCAAATGCAAATTAAGCAGCGCGCGCGCATGACCCCGGCCGCGCCGCGCGGGGACTACCGCGATCGAGAGAATCTCCGCTTCATCGGCGGCGCTCCGCGACACGATGAAACCCGCCAGCGCACGACCGACGGTTGCGCGGTGGGCGAGCACGTTGCGCTCGGCCAGGAGGCGCTCGAACTCCTCCTCGCTCCAGCCGCGCTGGAACGCAGCGGCGTGCAACGGGGCGAAAGCGGCGGCGTCACGCGGGCTTGCTTCCGACAGCGTGGGCGCGCCGCGCGCGAAGAAACGGGTGACCATGTTCATCATCGGCGCGGCAGCCTGGCGGCGTCCTGCGGCTGAGCATCGGGCGCGCGCAGATAAAGCGGCTTGGGCGCACCTTGGCCTTCGGCGGCGGCAACGCCGAGCCGCGCGACCCAGGCGATGTCGGGCGCAATCTGCGCTTCGACCAAAGTCGGCGGTGGCGCATGGAGCGGCCAAGCCGCCGCGAATAAGGTTGCGGCCGAGCCGACCACGCGCATGGGGGCGGTGGCGGCCGCGCGCGCCGCCTCGTCAATGGGGGCAATGCGCGGCGCCGCCGTCGCATGCCCGTTCGGACCAAATACCTGAAAATAAACGTGCGCGTGCCGGGCGTCGATTACGGCCGCGACCGAGGTGGCGTCATTCTGGGCAAGATAGGGCGCGGCGAAGGCGGCGAGGGTGGTGATCCCGAAGGCGGGCTTGGCGGCCGCGAGTGAAATTCCGCGCGCCGCCGAGATCCCGACGCGCAGGCCGGTAAAGCTGCCGGGACCGGTGGTCACGGCGATGCGGTCAAGATCGTCAAACTCGATTTTGGCCGCGTCCATCACGCGGGCGATCAGCGGAATGAGCGCTTCGGCATGACCGCGTGTCATGCGCAACGTCTCGCTCGCCGTGATCTCGCCCAGTGCGGTATCAAGGACCGCGGCCGAGCAGGCTTCCAGCGCGGTATCGATGGCGAGCACACGCATGGAACTCACTTCGGGCGATGGCGGGCCGCCACGCCGTTACATCGGCCGCACTTCGACCACGTCGGGTACGTAATGCTGCAGCAGGTTCTGGATGCCGTGGCGCAGGGTTGCGGTTGAGGACGGGCAGCCGGAGCAGGCGCCCTTCATATGCAGATAGACGATGCCGTCTTTAAAGCCGCGGAAGGTGATATCGCCGCCGTCGTTGGCGACCGCCGGTCGTACGCGAGTCTCGATCAGTTCCTTGATGGTGGCGACGGTGTCGGCGTCGGCTGTTTCGAAGAATTCGCTCTCCCCCGTCGGCGCACCCGCTTCACTCCCGTGCAGCAACGGCGCGCCGGACATGAAATGCTCCATGATGGCGCCGAGGATCGCGGGCTTGAGCTGCGCCCACTCGCCCGTGGCCTTGCTCACGGCGATAAAGTCGGAACCGAAGAACACGCCGCTGACGCCGGAAATCTCGAACAGGCGCGCGGCGAGCGGCGACTTGGCCGCCTCGGCCGGATCGCGCAAATCGAGCGTGCCGGTTTCAAGCACCGGCTGGCCAGGCAGGAATTTCAGGGTGGCCGGGTTGGGTGTGGCTTCGGTCTGAATGAACATCGCTCTTCTCCTTGGCTGCTGTCGGGTTCAAGGCCCGCGCTGCGTAACTTAATTATAGCAGATAAGTGTCGTTTCCTACTGTAACGTCAACCATCGACTTTATCAGGAGAATCCGCGCTTGTATGCCGTGGTTTGGGCGCGGAGGTAGCATTGTGCCAGGGCCGCGCGGCCGTCACGACATCGCGTCGAGGTCTTCGTCGCTCAATCGCTCCGGCACGATCACGATCCGGATCGGGAATTCACCGGCGGTAGTGCTGAGACTGGTAACCAGCGGCCCCGGACCTTCCTTGCCGGCGCTGGCGGCGAGCACCAGCGCCGCGATGTCCTCGTCCTGCTCGATGAGGCTCAGAATTTCCGCGGCGGTGTCGCCTTCGCGCACCACCCGTTCGGGTTTTATTTTTGCGATGCCACGGGCGCGCTCAACGGCGCGGTCGAGCGCCGCCTTCGCCTCCTCATTTGCCTCCGCCTTCATGATGTCGGCGACGCCGAGCCATTGCTGGTTGCGATCCTGCGTCTCGATCACGCGCAACATGACCACGCCCGCGCCGGTACGCGCCGCGCGCCGGGCGGCGAAGTAGATCGCGCGATCGCATTCCGGCGTGTCGTCGACGATGACGAGGAATTTCGGCTTGTGTCCGGCCTCGTAGCTGCGCCGCTTGCGACTCATCGGCCTCCTCGGGGGGTTGCGTCCGTGCTGGCCTCATTACGCAACGTCTTATGGTGCCACGGCACTCGGCCGCCGCACAAGTGGCAGCAAGCCACTGATTCAATAGCAATTATTCTGAAGTTTTAGCGCCGCACGAAGCCAACGATGTCCTTGACCGCCTTCATGGTTTCGGCCGCCAGCACTTGCGCGCGGGCGGAACCGTCGGCGAGCACGGAGTCGATATAAGCGGGATCTTGCACCAGCCGCTTCATCTCGGCGCCGATCGGCCCGAGCTTAGCCACCGCCAGGTCGACCAAGGCGGCCTTGAAAACGGAGAACTGCACGCCGCCGTGCTCGCG
>Ga0315281_10008323_pt1 | contig 14513 bp, 15 predicted proteins | sample YL17G07_0_MG_FD_204540 | JGI IMG/M metagenome (GOLD analysis project Ga0315281, IMG submission 204540) | Sediment microbial communities from Yellowstone Lake, YNP, Wyoming, USA - YL17G07_0 | ecosystem: Environmental > Aquatic > Freshwater > Lake > Sediment | place: USA: Wyoming | collected...
GTCCACCAGAAGTTGGTCCACATCTTCGCCTTTTGTATACAGGGGGTGAATGTTTAAGAATTGCTATGAAGCAAATTACTGACCTTGCTGACCGCGAGGGTGGTCTGCGCGTGTTCTATTTATGTAGGGACGGTAGCGGACTCTGGCTCGGAGCGGACCACGCGGAGCCACCGCGTATGTGGAGTGTTGACGATGAGTTTGTGTTCCGTGTCCGTAAGCTCTCACGCTAACTCTCGTGAACCTTAGAAACCATCCGCTATCTTCCCCCCAGCACGGAACCCCTCATTTTTGACTGCAAAACTTCGTCTCGCATGAGATATAATTCATTATGCTTCATACTCCAGCTTGTTTTTCGTCTAAAAATAAGGGGCTCTGGGCTGGGTACCACGAGATAGCGGATGGGTTCTTAAGAATTTGTAGTTTGATTTCCGTGTCCGTTTTTTGCTATCCCTTATCGCTTATTCCCCATTCTGCTCCGATGATGGTAAGATGGGGGTATGACACAGGGGGTTCAAAAGGAGGTGAAAAATTTGGGGGAATTGCGCGCGGTGGCGGAAGGGTTTTTGCGTGGGCTTGCGAGCGGGACACAGGAGGAGGGTGCGACCGTGGTGGGGCTCTCGGGCGACCTCGGGGCGGGGAAGACCGCGTTTGTGAAATGCGTCGCCGCGGCACTGGGTATCACAGACGTCGTTACAAGCCCGACGTTCATTCTTGAAAAAGTGTACCTTATCCCGCGCGGGTCGCTCGTGGGGGATCGTTTCCTCAAACTCATTCATATCGATGCGTACCGTTTGGAGGGCGGGAGCGAGATGCGTGCGCTCGACTGGGCGGCGCTCCTTGCTGACAAAACGAACCTCATTTTTCTCGAATGGCCGGAACAGGTTGCCGACGCGCTCCCTGAGGGCATGCTCAACCTTTCGTTTGAATACGTCGATGAGGGTGTGCGACGTGTAGGGGGCTTGCCCGCAGAAACTTTTTCAAAAAAAAGTTTGGCGGGGGAATTCATATAACATGAAAAAGCAGACGCAGAAGAAAACACTTATCTTGCTCGACGCACACGCGATACTTCACCGTGCGTACCACGCGCTTCCCGGGTTTACTTCGAGTACGGGTGAGCCGACGGGCGCGAGCTACGGAATCTCGACGATGATCATGAAGATCATCAAGGATTTGAAGCCCGACTATATCGTGGGGTGCTTTGATCTGCCACAGCCAACCTTTCGCCATGAAGCATACGACGCGTACAAGATGGGTCGTGCAAAAGCCGAGGACGATCTCGTGCATCAGATCAAGCGCGCGCGTGATATTTTTGCGGCGCTTGCCATTCCCGCATACGAACTCCCTGGGTTTGAGGCAGACGATCTGCTCGCGACCATCGTTGAAAAAATGAAAGACGAAAAAGACCTGCGCATCATCATTGCTTCCGGTGATATGGATACGCTCCAGCTCGTCGATGATGACCGCGTGCTGGTGTACACGCTCAAGAAGGGAATCAATGACACTATTTTGTACAATGAGAAAGCGGTCAAAGAACGCTTTGGTTTCAAGCCAAATCTTCTTCCTGACTACAAAGGATTGCGTGGCGACCCCTCGGACAACATCATCGGCATTGCGGGTATCGGCGAAAAGACTGCGACGACCCTCATCACCACGTTTGGTTCGGTCGAGAATATATACAAGAAATTAAAAAAAGACCCCGAAGCATTCCGCACGGCGGGTTTGACGCCGCGCATTATCAAGCTCCTCGAGGACGGTGAAGAAGAAGCGCTTTTTTCAAAGACGCTCGCGACCGTGCGCCGTGATGCGCCGATGGAGTTTTCGCTTCCGCCAAAAACGTGGGTCGAGACGTTTGTACCCGCGCATGCAGAAAAGATTTTTGCCGAGCTTGAGTTTCGCTCGCTCCGCGACCGCCTGCATGAGCTCATCGGTATTGAGCGACCCGTTGCCTCGGTGCAAGAAACTCCTGTGGAAGTGGTCGACCCGCTTTCCTTTAAGCATGCACAGATAGCTCTTTGGCTTCTTAACTCTGACCTCACCACGCCATCGCTTGAGGACATGTTGCACTACACGAAAAAGAAAACATTCGCCGAGGCGTTTGCGGCGCTGGAAGCGGAGATCGGTAAGCAAGGGCTCGGTGCGGTGTATCGTGATATCGAGCTTCCGCTTATCCCGATTATCGAAGGAGCGCAAGCGTATGGCATTCTTGTTGATACGGATCATCTCAAAAAACTTTCAACAAAGTATCACAAAACACTCGACGAGATCACGGCACGTATTTATGAGCATGCGGGAGGGGAGTTCAACATGAATTCACCTAAACAACTGGGCGAGATACTTTTTGACAAGCTCGGACTCACGGTGAATGGTCTCAAAAAGACCGAAGGCGGTGCGCGCTCGACGCGCGAGTCAGAGCTCGTGAAGCTCCGCGATGCGCACCCCATCATCGCTGATATTCTCCTCTATCGCGAACTCCAAAAACTCCTCTCGACCTATATCGACAATTTGCCGCACTTGATGGGGGAAGATGGGCGTTTGCATACGACACTCAACCAAGCGGGCACGACGACGGGCCGCATGTCCTCGACGAACCCTAACCTGCAAAACATTCCCGTGCGCGGTGAAATGGGAACGGAGATTCGCGACGCGTTCGTGGCGCCCAAGGGGTCTACCTTACTCGCGCTCGACTATTCGCAGATCGAGATGCGCGTGCTTGCGGCGCTCTCGGGCGACGAGCATCTGATCGAGATCTTTCGCACGGGTATCGACGTACATACCTCGGTCGCGTCGCGGGTGTTCAAGGTTGCGGAGGGTGATGTCACCGCCGAAATGCGTCGCAAGGCAAAGGTCATAAACTTTGGCATCGTGTATGGCATGGGGGTGAACGCACTCAAAGACAACCTCGGTTCGACGCGTGCCGAGGCGCAGGAGTTTTATGATAATTATTTCCTCACCTTCCCCAAAGTCGCTGCATATTTCGAGGAGGTAAAATCACGCGCGAAAAAAGATGGCTTCACGACGACGTACTTTGGTCGCCGTCGGTTCTTTGCGGGGCTCAAGTCGCCGATACCGTACATTCGTGCGGGGGCGGAGCGCATGGCGATGAACGCGCCACTCCAAGGGACCGCGGCAGATATCATTAAGATAGCGATGCAAAAAGCGCATGAGGGATTGGCAGAAGCAAAGCTGTTAGATAAGGCACACTTACTTTTACAAATTCACGACGAGCTTCTCTTTGAGGTCGAGGAAGGTGCGGCAAAGAAAGCGCGCGAGGTCATCGAGTACGCGATGGAGCACGCGGCGGAGTTCCCCGTCCCAATCACCGTGTCGGTGTATCAAGGTCCGCGCTGGGGGACGATGGAGGACGTGAAGTAGGGGAACAAGGAGAACAGGAAGAACAAAAAACAACTGACAAGGGGACACCATCACATCATGCTTTACATTATTTACGGAACCGATAGAGAAAAAGCGCGCAAGCGATTTAGTGCGCTACGCGAGAAGTTGCGGGGCGTGTGTGGTAACGAGCGTGTCATAGAAGAGGGCGAGGCGACCGCCGGATTTCTCGACACCTCTGCTTCATCACGGGGGCTCTTTGGGGAGACCACCCTTTTTATCCTCGACAGCATCCTCGAAAAAAAAGTGGAGCAAGAAGTCGTCGCTTTGCACGCGCAAGAACTCGCTACATCGCCCAATCATTTTTTAGTATTCGAACCGTCACTCGATAAAAATGTGGTGGTAGAAATGATCGAACATGCCACCGAAGCGGAAGAGCACATCGGCAAAAAAGTCGACACACGTCCCGCCTTCAATATCTTTTCTCTTGGCGATGCACTCGGCAAGCGCGACAAAAAAGAATTGTGGATCTTGTATCAGCAAGCGGTCGCTGCAGGCCTTGAGCCCGAAGAAATATGCAACACTCTTTTTTGGTCGGTAAAAAATATCGCCCTGATGAAAAATTCAAAATCAGACTGCGGATTAAATCCCTTTGTCGCAAAAAAGTCGCGAGGCTTTGCCGCGAACTATACGCAAGAAGAAATCGCCGGACTCTCACGCTCGCTCACAACCATCTATCACGAAGCGCACCGAGGAGGGGAGCCGATGCCCATCGCCCTCGAGCGATTCATCCTCTCGCTTTAACATTTTAAAATTCTTACTATCTACTTATACGGTACTATAGTACCGTATAAGTAGATAGTAAGAAAAAACAAAAAAGGTCAGTGTGTGCTGACCTTTTGTTTTTTTGGCACGGTATGTTGTGCAAAGATCATGACTAGATTCAGTATACCGCATTCATTATTAAGTATGCAAATGTAAGTTGTGGATAATTTACACTAAACCACGCATCGGCGAAAAAATTTGAAAAAACCATGATTTATGGTAGTATTTTTTCGTTAAGGTTTGACTGCGGTCAGTGGTTAAATGTTAGTTGTTTTCTTGTAAGTAATGCCCCTGTGGCTGGCTCGGTAGTTTCTTTCAGTCAGAAAACGGCAGTAAAAATTAAATACGAATGCCCCTATAGCTCAGTCGGTAGAGCAGTTGCCTTTTAAGCAAACGGTCGTAGGTTCGATCCCTACTGGGGGCACAAAAAAGAAAAATGGCCTATGGCCATTTTTTTTGTACCCAGTAGGGATCGAACTGAAGGCCCACCATTTTAGCGATACTTAAATGAATACGTAGTAAAAATAGGTGTTTAAAATAGAAAATGATAAAATGAAGCCACGGAACCCTACAAAGATTTTAAAGAAAGATTTAAATTATTGGTGAGCAAACACCGACATTTGGTGGTGAATACCTTATCCAACATATTCACAATGAGGCTAATTGGTAACAAAACCCATGGAGACTTGGCAGAGATAGGTATTGCTGAGTTTATTAACCAATTTATGTATGACTTTAAAAGTGTGCATGTTGGCAAAGATCTTTTTCGAGCAAAGGAACGCGAGGAAGATATTGTAATTATCAACGAGGTTACAAAAGCACAATTCCCCGTCAGTTTGAAAGCTTATGGGGATGGTCCACTACAGCTCTCAACAGACAGCGAACAAAAAATGTTTCCCTACCTGGAGAAGCAAGGCAAAGACATTAAAAGCAAGAAAAAAATAACAGAGATATTTGCGTCACGAGCATTTTCTGAGTTTAATAATATTAATGTTATACCTCTTATTTATAGTGAGAAGAAAAAACAATGTAACATTATGGTTTTTGATCACGAAAAAGCAATCAAGAACACGGCACGTATCCTGTATATAGGGAAAGGGGAAAATTTGAAAAATAAAAAGACAGGTAAATCCAGGATGCACCCAATTTTTATGTTTTTGGATAAGGAGAACAATTACATTTGCGAGGTTCGCTATGGCGGGGCATCCGCAAACGCACTCCAGAGAGGGCTTTGGACCAATACAAAAAATGCCACCCATTATTTTGATAGCATTACAAATGGTTGGATCGATTATTCTCACAATCATACTTTGGTAAAATTGTTTAGTTTGGCACTAAATAGCACAGAAGAGAGTCACAAAGAAGCCAATGTGATTTTGCAGAAAGATATTGATAAGCTGAAGAAGATGTAACTATGCAAAAAACGTTATTTAACGAAAAAGATTTTTCTGATATAAAAACACAAGGGATAAAATATGCCGGTTCAAAATTAAAAATTATCCCGTACATATTGGAAAGCATTAAGGACCTAGAGATCAAAACCGTGCTTGATGGTTTTAGTGGTTCAACGAGGGTGAGTCAAGCACTCGCTCAAGCGGGCTACGACGTTACTTCCAATGACGTGTCCCACTGGTCTGAAGTTTGTGCAAAATGTTTTTTGCTGCATAATAAAGATAAACAATTTTATCAAAAAATACTTGATGAACTCAACGCTCTTAAAGGGCATGATGGATGGTTTACGGCTAACTATGGAGGGGAGGAAATTATGGAAACCAAGATGCCGTTTCAGAAAAAAAATACACAGAAGCTCGACGCAATAAGAGATAGAATTGAGGAATTAGATTTGAATGATATTGATAAGTCAGTTATTTTAACAAGTCTGCTTTTCGCACTAGATGCGGTAGACAGCACTCTTGGGCACTTTGTGTCGTATCTTTCTGCGTGGTCCAAGAGGTCCTACAATGATTTATTTTTAAAACTTCCTGATTTAAAAAAAACGGAGGGCAACCATAGGGTTATTAGGGAAGATATTTTTAACGTTGTAGAAAATAATTATTTTGATCTTGCTTATTTTGACCCCCCTTATGGTTCTAATAATGAAAAAATGCCGCCTAGTAGAGTTAGGTACTCATCCTATTACCATATATGGACTTCCGTAATTAAGCACGACAAACCAAAACTTTTCGGTAAAGTAAACAGAAGAGAAGATACCAGGGATGCAGTTGCTGCGTCTGTGTTTGAAGAGTTTAGAAAGAATGAAGACGGGAACTTCATAGCAATGGAATCAATCAGAACGCTCATCCAAAACACCCAAGCAAAGTATGTATTGCTTTCTTATAGTTCTGGTGGAAGAGCAACAAAAAAAGAACTCGAGATAATTCTTAACGAAACCGGAAAAGTTTTAAAGATTATTGAAATAGATTACAAGAAAAATATTATGGCTAGTATGAGTTGGACGAATGAGTGGTTAAATTCAAATGACGCACACAAAGAATATCTTTTTTTGATGGAAAAAAGTTTTAAAAAGGAAATTGTTGTCAAAAAGCAAAATATCTCTCATGGCGTGGTTAGTAAAACCAGGATACCAGTTATGTCGGCATGAAAGGTGCGCTGAGGGGGCTTGGGAGATTTTGTCTACAGAGACGCTACAGTGGCAGGTCGATTGCGAAGGCGCCGGGGCCGAGGAAGATGAGGGTGAAGGAGACGACGGCGAGGAGGATGTAGAACTCGATGGTGTTGTAGGGGAGTGCGTGGGGGTGGCGCCATTTGATGAGTGAGGCGAGTACCATGAGTGCGCCCGTGACGAGGGCGGCTCCCTGGGTGTAGAGACCGATGGTCAAACAAATGCCGGCAACGAGCTCGGCGCCATTCACGAGCGCGAAGTACAGGAGTGCGGGACGCAGACCAAGTTTTTCAAAAAAAGCGATGCGCTCGAGGCGCTCGTGAAATATCTTTGAGTAGGCGAAATAAACAAAAATGAGACCGAGGGTGATGCGGAGAATGCCGGTCGCAAGGAAACCATAATTAAGAAGGTCGGGGAAGAGGGATACTGTTTGCATGAATGTATTGTATCAAAGATTAGTACGGTCGCAAAATACTCATGAACACCCATGTCGTATAATATACTATAGTATATTATACGACATGGGTGAGGGTTATTTGAAACCCAATTTCGCGAGTTCTTCGCGGGCGACCTGGGCATCGTCCCAGGGGGTTTTCTCTCCTCGTGCGCCCATGATGTAGGGGTCGGTGCCTTTGCCGGTGATGATGACAGCGTCGCCGGTATTTGCTTTTTTGAGTGCTTGCGCGATCGCTTCGCGGCGGTCTAGAATTATGTTTGCCTTGCCACTCCCGACTCCCGCTTTTATCTCCTCGATGATCTTCATCGGGTCTTCGTCATAGGGGTCCTCATTGGTGAGGATGATCTCGTCGCAGTGCGCGTCGGCAATACCTCCCATTGCGGGGCGCTTCCATGCGTCGCGTCCGCCACCCGTGCCGCCGAGCACGCAAATCTTTCGTGAGTCTTGAAAGACCTCATACACTTTTTCGAGTGAGTCGGTCGTGTGGGCGTAGTCAACGATAACATCAAAATCTTGCCCCGCATTCACGCGCTCGACGCGCCCGCGGATGCCGTGGAACTTTTCGAGTGCGCGACGGATGACCTCGGGGGAGATGCCGACGGTGCGCGCAAAAGCGATACCCGCGAGCATGTTGGAAAGGTTGAACGCCCCCGAGAGGTGTGCCTGGAGTGGCGCACCCATAAAGGTAAATGTCGTGGCATCTTTCTCGAGCGTGTACGGCTCGGCGTCTTTGGTTGCGTAGGTCGTCTTGGTGTCGACTGGGGCGGCGAGGAATTGCCCTGCATACTCATTGTCAGTATTGGCGACGATGATGCGAGGGCGCTTGGGGGAGTGGGCGAGAGCGCGTACGATGGAGAGTTTCGCATCGAGATAATTTTCAAACGAGCCATGCGACTCGATATGCTCGGGGGAAAGATTGGTAAAGATGAGCGCATCGAGGTCGACCCACTTGTGGCGGTACTGCCGCGCTCCCTCGGAGGTCATTTCGATGATCGCCCAGTCGCATCCCGCTGTGACCGCGCGTCTAAGAAACTTTTGCAAAAAGAACCGCCCCGGGATCGTCATCTTGTAGAGGTTACGCTCTTCTTCCTGATCGACTTTAAAACGAAGCGTGCCCGCGACCGCGGTCTTGTAGCCTGCCTCCTCAAGGATCGCATTCACGATCTCGGTCGTCGAGGTCTTGCCTTTAGTGCCGGTCACGGCAATCACTTTGATATGACGAGAAGGGAAGCGATAGATGAGCGCGCCAAGGAGGGCGAGCGTGTAATGGTATGCAGGTTGAACGCGGCGAAAAAGTCCGCGCGGGATTAAGAGCTTGATAAAGTTGAGAATCTTTTCAAATGTGGTGTTTGGTGTCATGTTTTTGTTTGTGTTTTTCCTTTGAGCGAGTCCTACTCTTTTGCAGTGCCTTGCGCAGCCTGAACCCATGAGGTCATTCTGCTGAATGAGAGGCGAGCGGACTCTATTTGCCGAGTTGTTTGAGTGCTGCTTTGATGCGCGCGCTCGTACCCTTGATGTCGGCGGGGACTTCCTTGAGCGCTTCACGCGCTTGGCGCTCGGCGTAGCCGAGTGCAACGAGACCCTCGATGGCGTCACGCTCCACGCCGAGCATGGTGCTCCCCGTATCGTTCATGTCGCCCCCGAGCTTGTCGCGCAGCTCGAGGATTATTTTCTGCGCGCTCTTGGAGCCGATACCGGAGACTTTGGTAAGGGCGCTTGCGTCGCCTCGCGCAATTGCTTCTTTAATGTGATCAATAGGCGCGGTGTTGATGACGCCGAGTGCGGATTTTGGACCGATACTTGAGACACTGATGAGCATTTCAAAAAACTCGAGTTCAGCCTCGTTCATAAAGCCATACAAATCGAGCACGTCCTCACGCACCACGAGGTGGGTCCAGAGCGACACCTTTTTGTCGGCAATCCCGCGAAGCATGCGCAGAGTGTCGAGGGTGACGCGGACTTTGTAGCCCACCCCGCCGACATCGACCACAATAAAGCGGTCGCTCGCAAACATGAGGGTTCCAGAAAGGTGAGATATCATATCCCCATACTACACGGTTTTCCGCCCCTTGCAAAATTTAGAAAATACTATATAGTATGTCCACATATGCCAATTACCAAATCAGCAAAACGCAATATTCGCGGATCGGAGAAGAAAAAGGTCTACAATGACCGCCGCAAGAAGGCGATGAAGGAGGTCGTCAAGGAGGTCAAAACTCTTGCTCTCGCAAAGGACAAAAAGACCGCCCAGGCATCCCTTTCTGCTGCATACAAGGCGATCGACAAGGCAGCAAAAGGCAATACGATCAAAAAGAATGCCGCCGCCCGCAAGAAATCACGCCTTGCAAAGATGATCAAAAAGATCGCCTAATGCACCGCATGTAAACAAAAAAACACCCAGCCTGTCTAGACAGGCTGGGTGTTTTTTTGTTATATTATCAGGACTATGATTCACGTTACACCAAAAGAAGCTCTTGAGCTTATGGAGAAGGGGGCAAGCGCGATCGATGTGCGCACGAAAGAGGAGTACGCAGGCGGGCATATCGAAGGGGCGGTGAATATCGATATTTACCACGATTCATTTGAGGAGGAATTGAAAAAGCTCGATAAGGACAAGCAGTATGTTGTGAATTGCCAGAGCGGAGGAAGGTCAAGTAAGGCGGTAGCGCGCATGGAGGAGCTAGGCTTTTCCTCAGCGTGCAATGTCGCGGGGGGGATGAATGCCTGGGAAGAGGCGGGGCTGCCGGTCGCGAGGGGATAGTTGAATATAAAAGAAAAGACAGGAAAGGAATTCCTGTCTTTTCTTTTATTTGTGCCCTCGGCAGGAATCGAACCTACATCGTGGGTACCGCAAACCCATATCCTATCCATTGAACGACGAGGGCAAATAAGAACAACTGACATTTGACAATTGACCAGGGGCAAACGACAAACAGTGAGAACGACTGACTAAAAACGGAACCCACACACTCTACCACAAAGTTGCAAAAAAGCAAAAAATCTTAAAACCCGAGCTTGCGCATGAGGCGGTCGGGGAGGGGTTCGATTTGGTGTTCCTCGGGGAGCATACTAGCGAGGGCGTCACGAATCTCTTCGATGGGTGCGCCGCCGAGGGGGATGACAATGTGGGGCATCAAGGGTTTTTGTGAGGTAAGGAGGAGCTTTGCACTGGCGTACTCTTTTTCGGTCTTGTGTTCCTCGAGGACCCAGAATGATTCAAGGGATTCCCAAGGGTAAAGATTTTTCCCCGCCCGCACCCCCTTGCGTGAGAGTTCGCACTCAAGCATCTCGGGTACATGTTTAGCGCGGGCAAGGAGGGTTCCGATGCCGAGGACGACGATAATGGCAAGGAGGGTGTTTTTGGCGATGAAGAATGCGACCGCGAGCGACACAACGATAATGCCGACCGCCCAGTACCAATCCGCGCTGTGTTCCTGGTGGTCGTATGCCGGTGCGCTCCAAGAGATTTTGTCTTCATTCATATAATAAGTATTGTAACAAGATTTCGCGCTCTTGCCCAATCTTCCCTTCCTTCATCACCACAAAAATCTATTATCCACGCATAATATACACTACTATCATCTATTCCAAGTCATGACTTGGAATAGATGACAGTAGCAATAGCAGATTACGGCTACCGTAGATGCGGTCATGATGGTTTAGGTGCTGCGGGCTCCGTGTGTTAAAGAATAAAAAACGGTATACTGTACTCTCATGGCTGACATTACGATCTTTGTGGCGTTTGGGGCGGGACTCGTTTCTTTTCTCGCACCGTGTGTGCTCCCTCTTGTGCCGGGGTTCCTGGCATACTTGGGCGGGGTGGCACTTGATAAGGATGCAAGCGCATCGCAAGCGCGCCTCGCGACCTTTCAGGCGAGCGCTTTTTTTGTATTGGGCTTTACGCTCGTGTTTGCGGTTTTGGGGCTCCTTTTGCACGGGGCGCTTGTCCAAGCCTCGGCACTGTTGCAGGTCTCCCTTGCGCGTATTGGCGGCGCAATCGTTATCTTTTTCGGGCTGTACTTGATGGGGCTCATCAAGATTCCGTTTCTTGATCGCCCGCGCCATGTGGCGGTGCATAAAAAGTTTTCTTCGCGGGCAGTCACGTCGCTTGTATTTGGTGCGGCGTTTGCGGCAGGGTGGACGCCGTGCGTGGGGGCGGCGCTCGGCGCGATCCTCGGTCTCGCCGCGCTCGCGCCGGCAAAAACATTTTTGCTCCTCATTGCCTACGCGCTCGGTCTCGGCGTGCCGTTCCTCGTCATGGGACTCTTTGCCGCGCAAATCGAGCGCTACCTCAACCGCTCATTCGTCTGGGTTACCTACCTCAACATTCTTTTTGGTGGCGTACTTATCTTGCTCGGTGCGCTCGCCTTTACGCAAAACTTGTCCACGTGTCGCGAGGTGTTGTGGAGCTTCCCGTTTTAAATAATAATCAATCTTATCAACCATGTGTTTTTCAGCAACAGCAAGTTTCGTGGCAGGTGGCGTACTCAGTGCAGCAGGGGGAGTGACCTTGAATCAAACAACCTCAAAAAAGGAGCTCCCTTTTGCGAGTATCCCACTCCTCTTTGGAGTGCAGCAATTCATCGAGGGTCTCGTCTGGCTTTCTTTTGATTACCCGCCCCTCAATAGTGTGGCGACCTACGCGTACTTGGCGTTCTCTCATGTGCTGTGGCCGATATTTACTCCCGTTGCGCTTTTGCTAATCGAGACCGACCCTCTCCGAAAAAAGATCTTACGCAGACTCTCATTTCTCGGCTTTGCCTTGGGGGCATACCTCCTCTATTTTATTCTCACCGATACGGTGAGTTCGCAGATGGTGGACCAAAGTATCGCTTATCATTCCACCGAGCTGTACCCGCTCGTTACCATGTTCCTCTATCTCGTAACCACGTGCGGAAGCTGTTTTGTCCCAAGCCATAAAATAGTAAAAATCTTTGGTGTTGTGCTCACCCTCTCGTTCTTTATTTCCCTCTGGTTCTTTCGTGCGACGTTCCTTTCTGTATGGTGCTTCTTTGCCGCCCTTTTAAGCGCGCTCGTGTACATCTATCTCAGAAAAGCAAAACAGGCGAATGGTTAGTGGGTCGTTGAACGAACTATGTGAAAACAGCGCTCGTCTGGTAGTATGTAAACTATGAGACGTATTTTTGTAATTATTTCACCCTTACTCTTTGCGTTAATTTTCCTTGCCCCTTCAAGCGTGTTCGCAGCAAACCGTTCGCTCTCGTTCGGATTATCAGGGGATGACGTGGTGACCCTTCAAAATGCACTTATTGCCAAGGGGTATCTTTCTCCGGGTAAAAACACCGGTTATTTTGGGGAAACCACACAAAATGCACTGCAAAAGTTTCAATGTGCGCAAAAGATCGCATGTTCTTCTGCGACGACAGGGTATGGTGTCTATGGACCAAAGACTCAGGGGGTACTTGCGGGCGCAAGCGCATTGAGTCCCCTCGAGTTTTCGGGGTGGATACCATACTGGCGTTCAGCGACGGGGACACAGGATGTTTTGCCGCATCTCTCGCAACTCACGAGTGTGATGCCGTTTGGCTATACGATGAAAAGCGACGGGACGCTCGTCGATACTGCGCACCTCACCGAAGAACCGTGGAAGAGCTTCCTTGCGGAAGCCAAAAAAAATAAGGTGAGGGTGATACCTACGGTAATGTGGGGGAACGGCGACAGCATACACAGGATTCTCAGCAACACCAAAACGCGCATCGCACTCGAAGACGAAATCGCAAAGGTGGTAAAAGAAAACGGCTTCGATGGTATCGACATAGACTTTGAAGCAAAAAAACATGAGACGATAGATTATTTTTCGACATTCCTCAAAGGCCTTTCGCAACGACTTGGCAAAAAGTGGCTTTACTGCACCATCGAGGCGCGCATGCCACTTGAAGACCGCTATATCGATGAACAAGTTCCTCCTCCCGATGCAATGGACTATGCCAATGACTACAAAGCCCTCAATAAATATTGTGACCGTGTAGAGATTATGGCGTATGACCAGGGAGTGATATCACAGCGACTCAACAAAGCGCGCATGGCGCCTTACGCTCCTGTCGCAGACCCTGCATGGGTTGAGAGTCTGGTCGTACTTGCGATGAAGGATATTGATAAGAACAAAATAATTATCGGGGTGCCGACGTATGGATATGAATATGAGATAACACCAATTCTAGGTGATGGCCACAAATACAAAGTACTCTGGCCGTTCAATCCGAAATACGCAACAGAAATTGCATCAAAGCTTGGTATTGTTCCATCGCGTACTAGTGCAGGCGAGATGGGTTTCTCCTATGATCCAAGGCTTCTCACTGCCGTGGCGCCGGTAAACGGACAGGTGGCACAGATGCAATATCAAGTTTCAACTACAACAATAATTGCAGAAAATGCAGACTCAAGCAGTAATAGTCAGCCATTTAATTACTTCTCGTGGAGCGACGCAAGCGCAATCGCAGACAAAGTGGCGCTCGCGCGGAAGCTTGGCGTGCGTGGCGTGGCGGTGTTTAAATTTGACGGGGGAGAGGATCCCGGAGTGTGGGGAGTGCTGAAGTAGAGAGACTGGTCTTATTGAGTAGGCAGAAATTACTAGCCGTGATAATATATTCTCATTATGGATACAAAAGGAAAAAGAAGCACCCCCAGGCACACCCCGATCACTTTGTCCGAGGGGCTCGCTCTTTGGGGAAAAGCATCAAAGGAGAAGGATCCTATTGCAGCGTTTTGGGAATTTAGCGCAGAGCTAGAATCAACGCTGGACGAAGATCTTGATTTCACCCCATATACGTTCGTACCCCTTCTGATTGAGGATAAGAGATGCGAATCGCTTAGAGATTTGGCAAGCAAGGCATTAGTCAGTAAGTCTTTTGAAGACGATGATGAAAGAAATAGATACTGGTTGCCGGTGTTGGCGCAGGCATATTTACATTTGGGTAAAAAGGTTCAAGCAAAAAAAGCGTTGGCGCGAGCCCTATTGTATGTGCAACCATTTCAGTCTGCATCAGTACTTACCCTCGAGGTTTTGGCGGAATGGTATCTCTTAGGGAAGGAGAGAGAAAAGGTAGATGTGCTTTACTACGAAGTCCCTAGAATTTTTGGCGTATTGATTTCTCTGGAAAAATTTGGCGAACAAGTGCACAACAACTTCCACGGTCGACCAAAAGAGATTGGCAAGAAATTCGATGAAATTATGGATGAGTGGTACTCGATTGGGTGGGACCTTGACTCGCTCTCTGTACAGAGTCTCGAAAAACTCCAACGCACTTTTGCGGCTGT
>Ga0315281_10008324_pt1 | contig 14512 bp, 11 predicted proteins | sample YL17G07_0_MG_FD_204540 | JGI IMG/M metagenome (GOLD analysis project Ga0315281, IMG submission 204540) | Sediment microbial communities from Yellowstone Lake, YNP, Wyoming, USA - YL17G07_0 | ecosystem: Environmental > Aquatic > Freshwater > Lake > Sediment | place: USA: Wyoming | collected...
GGCGGTTCGAGCGCCTTGTTCACCTTTGAAACCCGCCGTTCTGAATTTGTAAATGTCCCTTCCTTTTCCCCCCAGATCGCCGCCGGGAGGACAAGATCCGCCACTTCGGTCGTGGGGGTCGGGTGGAAGCCGTCTTGGACGACAAGAAACTCGAGCCGGGAGATTGCATCCTTCAAAAGTTCCTGATTCGGGTAGGAGACGAACGGGTTGGTCGCGATGATCCAGAGTCCCCGTATCGTTCCTTTGATGATCCCCTCGATGATATCGGGATACGCCAAGCCGCGTGCCGTGGGGATTTCGTCGACGGAGAGGCCCCAGAGTTTTGCCAGTTCCTCGCGGTGTTTTGGTTCCTCGAATTTTCGATATCCGGGGAGACTCGAGGCAAAGCCGGCCTCGCGCGTCCCCATCGCGTTGCACTGGCCGGTGATCGAAAAGGGCGAAGCCCCGGCGCGACCGATATTTCCGGTGATGAGGGCGAGCGTGTTGATCGCATTCACCGTCTCGGTCCCCTGCGTGGAGTGGTTCACCCCCATCGTCCAACCGATGAAGGCGGCCTTGGCGTTCCCATAGAGCGAGGCGATCTTCTCAATCCGCTCCTGCGGAAGACCGGTGGTCTCCGCGACAAATTCCGGCGTGAATTTTCTTAAAAAGATCTCCAGTTCGGAAAAGCCGGTCGTGTGTTTTTGGATGTAATCCGGATCCATGTTCCGATCCCGGATGAGGATGTGCATGATGCCATTGATCAACGCGATATCGGTTCGGGGCTTGAGCGGAAGATAGACATCAGCCATCATCGCCGTTTTCGACATGCGAGGATCGGCGACGATGAGCGTCCGATTCTTATTCTTCTTCAAATGCTCCCAGAGGATCGGGTGGTTGTCGGCGATGTTGGCGCCGATCAGGAAGACGACATCCGCAATCTCCAGGTCTTCATAGCTTCCCGGCGGTCCGTCGCTCCCGAAGGAGCGCTTGTAGCCCGAGACGGCCGACGACATGCAGAGGGTCGTGTTGCCGTCGTAGTTCGTCGTCTTGAATCCCAGCTGGATCAGTTTCCCCAGCGTGTAGAATTCCTCCGTGACGAGCTGTCCGGTGGAGAGGACCCCCATGGCCTGAGGACCGTAGCGTTTTTGGATCGTCAGGAAGCGGCCGACGAGGGTATCAAGAGCCATGTCCCAGGAAACACGTCTTAACTTCCCGTCGATTTTTAGGAGCGGAGCGAGAGCTCGTCCCTCTGCGTGGATCGAATGATGTTCGGAGAGCCCCTTGGGGCAGAGGGCCCCTTCGTTCACCGGATGGTCCGGATCGCCGCGCACGCTGACGGCACGACCCTCTTTCACGCCAAGGAACAGCCCGCAGCCGACCGAGCAATAACCACAGGTCGTTTTCACCCACTTGTCCGGGATCTTTGCCGCCGAGAGAAATCCGTACTGCGGGTCGTAACCGTAGCGGTACTTTTCCTTCAAGGTATCGAGGCCCAAAAATTTTAAAATCGGCTGGATCGGATTCCTCATGAGAAATATCCCTCGGGTCTATTTTTTGGGACCACGCTGACAAAGAAGAGATAGCGACCGAGCAATTCACTCGCGAGGACGATGGTCAGGATCCCGCCGATCCAGAAAATGGGGGAAACCCCGAGGAGGGTGAGGGGGATGCCGACGAGCGCGAGAAGAAGGGAGCCGATCCGGGCGAGAAAGGGGATGCGGAACCACTGCGTCAGGAGCTTGGCCGTCCCGCGCATCTCGTGTTCCTCCCGGCTCAGGATGTAAAAAAGTTTTGCGAGAATGGAGCCGAGCTGGGAGAACCCGGCCACGAGGATCAGCCCCACGAGGCATTTACTGACGATTCCCGCGCCGTTTTCGAGGAGGGAGACGGACAGCGACCGCGACTGCCAGGCAAAGAGAAGCAACGTCGCGAGGGGGCCCAGAAGGAAGGCGGTCGAAAAAAAAGCGATCGGTGTCCGGATGTTGTTCCAAGAAGGACGAGCCGGGACCATGTAGATTTTGGCCGATGAGAAAATGCCGGCGATCCCGGTCAATGCGACCAGCGTTCCAAGGCCTTCCATCAGTCCGGGTGGCACGACCAATTCCTTCCAACGAAAGAGACTGTAGATGCCGGCGAGTACGGCAAAGAGCGCAAAGAAGAGGACTTCCCGAGAGAGCCATGATCGTCTCCACATCTTGATGGCCCGGAAGGCGAAGAGGGGCCGGCCCAGATGAAAAACCGATGTGGTCAGGGCGAGACCCGCGGTGATCAGCATCGCCAAGGGGCCGATTTTCAGAAATCTTTGAAGAGGGGGGGAAAGGCTTGTGACGTTCGAAAGGAGTTCCGCAAGAAAGAGTGAAAGAAATCCACCGACCGAGAGCTGTGTCAGGACCGTCATGAAGACGAGTGAGTAATGAGGCTTCTCCGGCTTCAGACGGTACTCATCGACTCGATCGGGGGGAGATGCTGCTCTCCACCCCGACCCCCCCATCTGATCATTCACTATTTCACCGTTCACTACGGAGGGGGACCCTCCTCCGCTCACTCTAATTTTTTCAGGGATGGTGAATCGTGTCGTGGAGACGGTGATCGAAGCCTCCGGCACCGTCGGCGCGTTTCCCTCCGAGTGATCCTTCTTCCAGTCTGCGATCGAGACAGCCTCGATCTCCAAGGCCCCCGAGGGGCAGGCGGCGACGCAGGCGGGAAGGTCTCCGTCGGTCAATCGATTGTGACAGAAATCGCACTTGGTCACCATGTTCCGCTCGGGATTGAATTGCGGGGCCTCGTAGGGGCAGTTCCAAGTGCAGTAGCCGCAGCCGATGCAGGCATCGTCACGCATCCGGACCGCGCCGGTGGCCGGATCCTTATAATACGCGTCGACGGGACAGCCTTGGAGACAGGACGGCTCGATGCAATGATTGCAGGCCATCGAGACGTAGAGGCGGGCGGTGTTGGGAAATTCCCCTCCTTCCACCTCTCCGACTTGCCTCCATTGGACTTCGGCCGGGTTGTTGTTCTGCTCGTGGCAGGCCACCTCACAGCACTTGCAGCCGATGCACTTCCCCATGTCGAAGTGGAAGCGGTATTGACTGCCGGGCTCGAGGGGAATCGTCGGTTTCAGGCCATCGTTCATAGAACGGCGCCTTCTGCCTGGTTCCATTCTCTGCGCCACCCACCTTGAACCACCCGCAAAATCAAAAGCGCCGCCAGGCCCGCAAGGGCAAAGAGGAGGAAACCGATGCCGTAACTCGCCCATCGATCCTTCAATCCGCCCAAAGCGAGCGGGAGCAGAAAGCCGCCGAATCCTCCAAAAGTTCCGACAAGGCCGGTGATGGTGCCGATCTCACGGGGAAATCGTTGGGGGACGAGCTGAAAGACGGCGCCGTTTCCCATCCCCAAAAAAAGCATGGTGAGAAAAAGGAGGGGAACGATGAGGGGCAAGGGCGGTAGCATGGAAACGAGTAGGAGACAGACGGCGACTCCCACGTAAAGGACCGATAGGGCCCGGATCCCTCCGATTCGATCGGAGATGTAACCTCCGAGAGGACGGCAAAAACTCCCCGCAAAGACACAGAGGGCGGTCAAGTTGCCCGCCATGATGCGCGAGACAGAATACTGGTCGTTGAAGAAGATCGGCAGGAAACTCGCGAGTCCCACGAATCCGCCGAAGGTGATCATGTAGAAGAGGCAGAACAGAACCGCGTCGGTTTCCTTCAACGGAAGAAAGTAGCGCCAAAAGGGGATGGAGGGGGGATGGTTGGGGCTATCTCTCGAGAAAATGGCGAAATAGGCCATGACCGCAAGCAGAGGGATGAGGGCCAGGCCGAACACCGCGTGCCAACCGTGGGCCTCCGCAAGCCGCGGGGCGAAGAAGGCGGCGAGCACCGTGCCGCTGTTGCCGGCGCCGGCTATCCCCATGGCCAGACCCTGGTGCTCCGGCGGATACCAGCGAGACGCCATGGGGAGGGCCACGGCGAAACTGGAGCCGGCCACTCCCAGAAAAAATCCGATGAAATAGATTTGAGGCAACGTCGTTCCCGCCGCGTAAGCCATCAAGAGGGGCACGGCCGTGAGGCCCATTCCCAGCAGGGCCGTTCGTTTGGATCCGATGTGATCGGCCAGGATCCCCATGGGAAGCCTCAAGAGGGATCCTCCCAGGATTGGGACGGCGACCACGAGTCCTTTGGCCGTCGCGCTCAATCCAAAGTCCCGGACGATGAATGTTCCAAGGGCGCCGATCAAGACCCAGATCATGAAGCTGACGTCGAAGTAGAGGAAGGCCCCGAGAAGCGTCGGTGGGTGGCCAGCCTTACGGAAGTTTTTGAGGTTCATGAAGAGAGTAATGCAATCCGTATGCCTGAATGTGTGAGAAGAATACGGCCATTTTCAATCGGAGGAAGATCGTTGTTTGCCTGAATCTTGAGCGATGATGAAAAGGGAGGCAGGCCCGAACGAGATCCATCAGGCCGGAACAAGGGGCGTATGAAACATGGCCAGTCAGGCGTACATCTGGACCATGGTGACCAACTCCAGGGGCGAACAAGACTTGTTGAGAAAACCGACGGCTCCCGCGTCCATCGCGGACATTGCAACCTCTTCGTCTCCCAGGGCGGTGAGGATGACGACGGGGATCTTAGCCAGGGCCGGATCTTTCTTGATCTCGCCCAGCACCCCGAGCCCGCTCATGTGGGGAAGCATGAGATCGAGTAGGATGAGATTGGGTTTCTCGGTACGGGCCTCCTTCAGCCCCTCGACGGGATCAAGGGATGCGGTACAGGCAAAACCGTTCGCCTCGAGCCTTTTTTTCACATGTCTGAGGATCTCCGGCTCGTCGTCAATGATGAGAATCCTTTTCATAAACACCCCCTTCGTTGGATTCGGATGATTGTGTCGGCAGACTAAAATGGATGCGGCCCCCCCGGCCGGCCGTACTTTCCGCCCAGATATGTCCCCGGTGCCTCTCGACGATGTCTTTGCAGATGGCGAGACCGAGGCCCGTGCCCTTATAGCCGGTTCCGCCGTGCGGTCGCGTGGCCTGCCGGAAACGGGAGAAAAGGCCCCCGATCTCCTTCGGTTCGATTCCGGCTCCGTCGTCGTCGATGCTGACGCGGAGGCACCCATCGTCTTGTTTGTCGGCGCTCACGGCCACTTCGTGGTGAGCGAATCGTCCCGCGTTATCGAGGAGATTGTCCAGGACCTGGAGAATCATGTCCGAGTCCGCATAGACGGTCGGGAGATCGTCCGCGATTTTTGTTCGGAGAGACAGCCCTTGGCGCGAGTAGGGTTCTTGAAAATCCCGAACGACTTCTTGAATCAAGGACGGAAGATCGAGTTTTTGAAGATTGAGGCGCGCATGCACGGCCTCGAGGCGCGAGAAGTCGAGCACGTCGTTTGAGATTTTCGTCAGCCGCTCGCAGTTTTTTCTGATGCCCTCGACGATCTCCCTTTGCTCCGGCTGAAGGGGACCGGCCAAGCCGTCCCTTAGATTCTCGACCGACCATCGGATGACCGCGAGAGGGGTTCGGATCTCATGGGAGACGTTTCCCACCAATTCGTCCTTGAACTGTTCGATCTTTTTCCTCTCCGTGATATCCTCCAGCACCGCCACGAAGTGAGCGATGCCGCCCCGGCGGTCGCGGATCGGCGAGATGGAGAGAGACTCGTCATAGAGCTCGCCGTTTTTCTTCCGGTTGACCAGTTCGCCTTGCCAGTCCTTTCCCGACGCGATCGTCTCCCACAGACTCTTGTATTCGTCGGGAGGCGTCCGTCCCGATTTCAAGATGCGAGGGTTTTTGCCCAAGACTTCCTCGGGGGTGTATCCCGTGATCTTCGTGAAGCGCGGATTGACATATTCGATCGTGCCGTTCCGATCCGTGATGACGATGGTGGCCGGTGACTGTTCGACGGCCTGGGAGAGTTTCTTGAGTTCAGCCTCCGACCGTCTGTGCTGTTCCATGATGAAAAGGATGGCGAGACCCATGACTAAGAGGGACGCACCCGCGCCGCGGATCGCGTAAAAATATTTGAGCATGTGAAGCGGGGCGTTGGAGAACATGGTCTTTTCAAGAAGCGCCGCGACGCCGAAGAAGACAATGATAATAGTCAGGCTTTCCGCGATGAAAAGCCCCCGTCGATGAGGATTCTTGGTCATAACTTTGATTTTATTTTACCATGAACGGGATACCGACCAGCCACATGATCCCCATCATGTCGATCGGTTTCCAATGGGTGTATTTTGTTCAAATGATCGTTTGTCTCTCCCCCCTGCCCAAGGGGTTCTTGGAACAGCTCTTGCTCCCATATCTTGGTGGAATCAGGGTGGATTTGGTGAGTATTGCCGACGTCGGTGGCGAGCAAATCCATCAAGCGATAGCAGGGGCCGATATCATCTTGGGCGATTACACATTCGAAAACCGCATTACCGCAGAGATGATCGACCAGGCGAAGTGTCTCAAACTGATCCAGCAACCGAGCGTCGGCGTTCAGCACATCGACCTCGAGGCCTGCCGCGCGAAGGGCATCCCGGTGGCGAATGCCGCCGGGGCCAACGACCGGTCGGTCGCGGAGCACGCGCTCATGCTCGCTCTGATGCTCCTGAAGAAGGCCCTCTATTTTCACTCGCGAACGGAGAAGGGCGAATGGGCGCAGAAAGAGGCCTTTGAGTTGGGCGTCTTCGAACTGGCCGGCCGCCGCTGGGGTATCGTCGGGATGGGCCGGATCGGGAAGGAACTCGCCAAACGCCTCCGGGCCTTCGAGGTCGAGATTCTTTATTTCGACCCCAGGCGGTTATCTGAAGATGAGGAACGTTCGCTTGGGGTTCAGTATGAGTCGTTTGAAAAGCTGATTCGGAAGGCGGACATCGTGAGTCTCCATGTTCCGCTGACGCCCGCGACGCGCCATCTGATAGGCCCTGAGACGTTGCGGCGGATGAAGACGGGCTCTTACCTGATCAACGTCGCGCGCGGCGAGTTAGTGGATGAGACCGCTCTGGCGGAGGCCCTGAATCGGGGAACGCTTGCCGGTGCTGGTATTGACGTCTTTTCGACCGAACCCGTTGCTCCCGATCATCCGCTCCTAAAAGCCCGGAACGTCGTCCTCACGCCGCACCTCGCCGGCACCACCAACGAAGCCCGCGCCCGGATCATTGAGGTGTCGGTGAAGAATATCCTCGGCGTCTTGAATGGCCAAAAGCCGTTTAATGTCGTAAACGGAGTCGTATGACTCAACTCAGCGGAGCGCAGGCCCTCGCCCTCGGGCTCGAAAAGATGGGGACGACCCGTCTCTACGGGATCATCGGCACATCTATCCTAGGATTTTTCGAAGGTCTCTACGAACATCGCGAGACGATCCACTATCTCTCCTGCCGTCACGAACAGGTCGCGGCCTCCCTGGCGGATGCTGAAGGCCGCCTGACGGGCCGGCCGGGCGTGGCCATTGTCCATTCGGGGCCGGGGGCCTTGAATGCGATGGTGAGTGTCGGCAATGCCTACAAAGATTGCTCGCCGATGATCCTCATTACGGGCGCGGTGAAGTCGCGATTGCAAGGAACCGACGGGATGCTCGAGGCCGACCATCTGAGGATCTTTGCGCCGTTCGTGACCGGGGCTTACCGGATTCAGCGAACAGCCGACATCCCAAAAATTCTTTCCGAGGCCTATCGCGCCGCGATGACGGGGGCGCGGGGGCCGGTCTTGATCGAGGTTCCCGAAAATATTTGGAAGGAGAGGGCTGAGGTGGACGCGTCCGGTTTTAGGTTCGAGACGCCGCCTCCGGCCAAGCCTAGCGATGAGGATTGCGATGAAATCCTCGAGGCCCTCGCGCGGGCCAAGCGGCCCTTGATCCTCGGCGGGTGCGGGATCGCGTACGCGCGGGCAAGCGAGGGATTTCGCGCTTTAGTCGAACGCTGGCAGGCGCCCGTCGTGACGACCGGCAATGGACGCGGCGTCTTGCCTGAAGATCACCCGCTTTGCCTCGGTCGTGTCGGTTTCGGGGGAGGCAATCCGGTCGCCGACCGGGCCTTTCAAAAGGCCGACGTCCTATTAGGGCTCGGATGCGGGATCTCCGACATGGTCACCTACGAGTTTACGCAGGAAACGGATGCGGATATCTATCTCGTCAATTTCGATCCCGCCGCGGAGAAGCGAAAGGTCTTTGTGAAAAAAAATCTCCTCTGCGACGCCGGCGAGGCGATCTTCTCCCTGAACCGGCTCTCGGAGCAGAAAAAAGCAGGGCCTTTGGCTGCATGGATGGAGACGCTGACGCCCGAACGGAATCAATGGCGGGACATGCTCGCCGCCGCGGCGCGCCCCACGGAGCCTCTGTCCCCTTCGTATGCCCTGTCCCGTCTGGCCCCGCTCTTGCCGCGCGATACCATCGTGTGCGGCGGCGCCGGGATGCATGTCCTTTACGCCCATAACTGTCTTCCTGCGCTCGGGCCTTTGCAGTTTCTTGCCGCCGTTAATTTTGGCGCGATGGGATTTGGAATGCCCGCCGCCATGGCGGCGAAGTTGTGTCATCCGGAGAGGACCGTCGTCGCCGTTCTCGGAGACGGAGAATTTTTGATGACCGTCCAGGACTTGGAGACCGTTGTTCGGGAGAAGACCGGGATTAAGATCGTGATCGTGAACGACAACTCCTATCGCGTCTTGGAAATGAAACAAAAGCTTCAGTATCAAGGGCACGTGATCGGGACCCGCCACGGAAATCCCGATTTTTTGGAGCTCGCCAAGGCCTTCGGACTCAAAGGGATACGGATCCGGACACCCTCCGAGGCCGACGCCGGTTTTCGGGACATGCTCCAGACCGACGGGCCCGTCTTGGTCGATCTGGTGACGGATCGCGAGGATCTTCCTCCCGTCAACCTGGAGGCCGTCTTGAAGATGGGCCAGGGATGACGAAAACTATCAGGCCGGAATCAAAGTGAAGTGGAGGGCCGCCAGCTCGTCGCAAAGGTGCTTGTAGAGGGCTTCCGGCAGTTGAACCGTGACCTGTTGGTGATAGCGTTTCAGTTTTGTGAGGAGGATGCGAATTTCCTGGGCGCTTGATTCCTGGAGGTTGCGGCAATCGATGACGATGCCTTCGTGAGTCCTTCGCAGCGTCCGGCGGAGCGACCGAGCCAAGGCCCGGATTTTTTTGAGATCCATGGAATCGCGGAGTTCCACCCAAACCTTTCCCGCCTCGAAGTGCCGCATCCGATAATTCTTGAGCGAGAGGGCCGCGATCCAATCCGTGGCAATGACCCCCAGCGTCTGAGGATGACGGAACGCCGGAAGGCAGGAGCGCATAAAAAAACCGATCCGGCGGAATCCTCCGGCGAGGATGCCGCGGAAGATCAGGCGCGATCCGTAGGCCAATTTTTGCCGGAGCGAGTAATGCGGCGAGGTCAGAGGATTCTTCATATACCGCAGTTTGTTCCTGATCCTTTGGTAGATCGCCCCATCGTCGGCCAGCCGTTGTTGAAGGGCTTCGTACCCGGCGATCATGTCTTCGTAGGGCATCTGAAGGGGGACGACGTTCGTCGCCGGCCTCGTGTTGTCCGAGGCCGTCCCCACGCGGAGGCGGCCGGCCTTCTCCAGCCGTTCGTAGAGGGGCGTCTTCGGGAGGGCGTTCAAAAGCCCCACCATCGAAACGACGATGCCGGAGTTGACGATAAATTCATACTGGCGCTCGAAGATCGTGTGGTCGTCGGCGTCGAATCCGACGATGAATCCGGCAAAGATGTCGATGCCGTAGGAATAGATCGTTCGGATGGAGGTCAGGAGATCGCCGCGAAGGTTCTGTTTTTTAAAAGTCTCCTTCAGACCTTCCTCGTTCGGGGTTTCGATGCCGATGAAGACCCATTCGAAATTGGCGGCACGGAAGAGCTCCATCAATTCGTCGTCGGCGGCCATATTGATGGAGGCCTCGGTGCCGAAGCTGAAACGGTAGCCGTGACGCCTTTGATAGTCGGCCAGGAAGGCCAGGAATTCTTTCGCCTTCTGGATGTGGCCGATGAGGTTGTCGTCCACGAAAAAAACGCTGGTGACGCCGCGGCTTCGGAGGAGGTCGAGCTCTTGTGCCACCTGAGCGAGGGGCTTGGTCCGGGGTTTCCTCCCGAACATAACAATGATGTCGCAGAACTCGCACCGGAACGGACAGCCCCGCGAAAATTGCAGCGAAACTTTTTGATAGAGATGCGTCTTGATCAGATCGTACCTGGGAGCCGGGGAGTGGGCGAGGTCGACCTCTCCGGTCTCCTGATACAGTTTTTCCGTTCGACCGGCTTCGAAATCGGCGCAGAAGCGCGGCCAGATATATTCCGCCTCGCCGGCGATGATGCCGTCCGCGAGGCCGGAATAGTCTTCGGGGCAAAGAGAGGCGAACGAGCCGCCGGCGACGACGAAGAGCCCTCTCTCCCGGAAGCGTTTTAGGATTTCCTTCTGGCGCGGGACCTGAACGCCCATCCCGCAGACGCCCACGATGTCGGCGTCGAAGTTCCAGTCGATGGGTTCCACGTTCTCATCGATGATCGTGATGTCCCAGTCGGACGGACTCAGGGCGGCGAGTGTGGCCAGTCCCAGCGGCGAATTAACGGCCTTCTTGTCGGTCGTCACGTTCTTGATGGCCCAAGAGAAGCTCCAAAAGCTTTCGGGGAATTTGGGATTGATGAGAAGGAGTTTTGTCTTCATTTTTGAACCCGCAACAGACGAGGTAGAGCAAAAGTCCCCCATAAAATCAAGGCCGCAATCCAGACCCACGCCGCGAAGAGGAGGTGGTTCCAGTAGGCCTCTTCGGGGAGAAAGCGCGCAGCGGCCCGGGTGGTCGCCGCCAAGAGCATGAGTCCGGCAAAGATTTTTAGGAGTTTTGATGTTTTTTCCAAAGCCATGTCATGCCCCCCGTGGGAGAGGGTGACGCGCGTCGCGATGATGAGGGTCATGAGGCCCATGCCGCCGATATAGGTCAGATGGCGGGCATGGATGTCGTAGGCGGGGGCGAAGAGCTGAAACACGAGGCCCAAAAGCAGCAGCCAGCATGAGATCCACAAACTCCAAGACACCGTCGAGCGGGCCTTGGGGAGACGGGAGATCTTCCAGTCGTGGAGGCAGACGAGGGCGACGATGGCGGTGCGCAGCGCGTGGGCTGCGATAACCTGGCCGTACGCCTCGAGTCCGAACGACGACAGAAAGACGGCTATAACGATCCACATGGGTTTTGGGACATAACGGAAATAGGGCAAGGCGGCGGAGCCGGGCGTGCGGATTCCGACGGTCACCGGCGGCATACAGGTCGGATGGCCCAAGAGATTGGGAATCAAGAAGATGCCGATGCCTAGAATCAAGAGGAGCTGGAGGCCCTGATAGAAGTAGAGTTGGGAAAGGATCGCGAGCGCCTCGAAACGAGCGGTCGCGTCATGAACGGCCTGAAAGACGCAGCCGGCAATGCCGGTAGTCAGCCCCGCCAATACAAAGACCAGTGGAGGCGGCGGCAGGACGGTGCGCAGGCGAATGCGGCGAAGGCAAAAGGCCAGGAGAAAAAAAAGGGTCGCCGCCTCGGCGGCGTGAAACGGGAGTCTTGAGGGTAGAAAAAGAGTTCCAACGACCGAAAGACAGGCGCTTCCAAAGAGGCCGAGTTCCCAGGGCTCAAGGCCGAAGGTGCCGGTAAAGCGGGGGACGGCCGTCATCAGGAATCCGGAGGCGAAGAGGATCAGGAAGCCGCCGGACATCGTATCGGCGTGGAGCTCTTTGGGGTAGAGATCGATGACGTGATAGAGAAAGAGGATCCAAAGGAAGACGCCCGCCACGGCCAGAAACCATCCCAGCGGGAAAAAAAAGCGGTAGGCGTCGGCCTCGATCACGCGGATGTTCTGAGCCTGGATTTGGCTCATGCTGGGCAATTCCATGCCCTTACCCTTGGCCTATTGCGGAAAGATTCGCCACCATTCTCTACAGTCAACCGGCGCAGCAGGGGGTTGCATCGGCGGGCATCTCACGCATCTTGCGGAAAACGGCGCCCCGGTCTTCGTCGGAGACGCTTCGGTCGATGGCGGGATAGAGGATGTTTTCTTCTTTCGTGTTGTGCATCCCCAAGACCGACAAGAGCATCGATTCGTCGCCGTCCGAATCTGGATTGCCTTCGGCGACCTTTTTGTGGATGGCCTCCAGAAGGGATTTGATCTGCTGATGCTCCGCGCGCATCACGAAGGTCGGGCCGGAGTGGGACATTCCGGTCTTGGACTCGAAGAGGGGAAATAAGATCTCCTCCTCCCAAGCGATATGCGTCAACAGCCCCGACCGGAACGCGACGAAAGACGACCGGGCGGCCCCGACGTCTTGGCGCTTGAGTCTTTGGAAATCGAGAAAAAGGGCATCCAGGCGGTCGTGATCTTCTTCATAGTAGGCGCTGATGGTGATTTGAGACATGGGTTCTCCTATTTTTAGAGCCCGTTCATCAAGACCCGGACGTATTCCAGATCATCCGCGCTCAAGAGCGTTTGGGCCAGCGGAAAGAGCGTCGTGTTTTCCTTGTAGATATGGAGCTTCATGATCTCGACGATTTCTTGTCCCTGTCCGAAGGCATGTTCGAAGAGCAGGTCGCGGTCTTGGGGGTCTCTCATGCGTGGAGCCAGGCCGAGAAGATTGAAGACCAAGGCGGCGGCTTGAGCCACTTGCCGGTGGTCCGACTCCATGACGTCGACGGGCGTCGTCGGTCGCGGTCCCGGACTGTGTTCCCCGGATTCCAAAAAACGCCGGTGCAGAAGCGGAAAGAGGCCCTTTTCTTCTCGGCGCGTGTGATCGGCGATTTCGCCGTCCATGGCCTGAAAGAAGCGTTTCAAGGCGGCGCTGGTCTCCGGGGTGAAACGCCACTGGTTTTGTTTCAAGGCGATCAGGGCGTTGTCGAAGGCGTTCAGGATCTTCAAAAAAGTTTCATGGTCGTCCATGAGCCGTTTGAGGGGTTCGGCCATGGCTTCATAGGGGATCTGCGCGACCGTCGGAGGGGCGAAGGATTCGGGCGGATCCATGGGGGACGGCAGGTCTTCCTCGAGGCCTTTTTCGGCCTTTCGATTCAAGGGATCCGCAACGGGACGGGCGTTCAAGACGGGTAAATCGATCATAAAACCAGTTTCGAGGATGAGCCGTGCTTCCTCTCTGACGGGTGATAGGAGGGGACATGATTTTTGTCAATCACCGGAAACGCGGTTCCCGCTTGTCCAAAAAGGCCTGCATGCCTTCCCGGAGCTCCCGGCTCCCATAGAGGGATTGAAGGAGTTTCAGGTCTTCTCGAACCCGGCCCAGAAGCCCTCGATGCAGGGACTTTTTCAGCACCCGAAGCGATTGAGGGCTCTTTCGAAGAAGGTTTTGTCCGATCTCGCGAACCTTGTTCTCCAATTCGGCCTCCGGGACGCACATGTTAATGAGTCCTAACGAGGCGGCTTCCCGTGCCGTGATTTGAGGACAGAGAAACATCAGCTCTTTCGCCTTTTTGAGACCGGTGAGGGCGGGCAAGATCTGGCTTCCGCCCCAGAGTGGAGAGCTGCCCACCTTGGGCCCCACTTGCCCGAAGACGGAGCGGTCGCTTGCCACCGTGAGATCGCAGAAGAGCTGGAGTTCGTTGCCGCCGCCGAGACAGTAGCCGTTGACCTTCGCGATCGTGGGCTTCGGACAGGAGAGCAGGGCCTCGGCGGTTCGATACAGCTCCGCGACGAAGGACTTTCCGGTTCGAGGCGTCAACGCCTTCATTTCCTCGATGTCGCCGCCGACGCAAAAGGCCCGCGATCCCGAACCCGTGAGCACGACGATGCCCACCGAGCCGTCCCGGACGGCCCGCCGGACGGCCTGTGTCAGTTCCCTCAAAGTCCGCGAGCGGAAGGCGTTCAATTTTTCCGGCCGATGGAGGGTGATGACGGCGACACGGTCTTTGATTTCGAAGAGAATGTCCGTGTCGGAATGATTCGGGTTCATGGTTGTGTGGCCGTCCCGCCGCGCCGTCTCGATGATTATTGATGATGATGCAGGCTTTCGGCCAGATACGGGTCGTTGATCGGCACGAGAGGCGCCCGTTCCAAGGCCTTGGCCACGACATAAAAGAACAAGGCACCGTAACCCAAGGCGATCAAGATTTCCAGCGGGCCGATCCAGCGCTTGCCGATCACGTTCGGCACCACCATCAGGTAGACGTCCAGCCAGTGGCCCACCAGGAGCGTGATGCAGACGCGTTTGAGGACGGCTGGGCTTCGTTTGGCCGCTCGAGGCATGAGGATCAAGAACGGGATCGCCCAATTGAGGGCGAGATTGAGCAGAAAGAGCCAGCTCCAATCGCGGTCCGTCCGCACGATGAAGTAGGAGGTTTCTTCGGGGATGTTCGTATACCAGATGAGAAGGTATTGGCTGACCCAGATATAGGCCCAAAAGGTCGAAAAGGCGAAAATGAGTTTGCCCAGGTCGTGGAGGTGGTTTTCGTTCACAACCCCCTCCAGATAGCCCCGTTCCTTGAGGAGAACGGCCATCAGCGTGATCACGGCGATGCCGTGGAGAAAGAGGCCCGAGAAGGTATA
>Ga0315281_10008325_pt1 | contig 14509 bp, 10 predicted proteins | sample YL17G07_0_MG_FD_204540 | JGI IMG/M metagenome (GOLD analysis project Ga0315281, IMG submission 204540) | Sediment microbial communities from Yellowstone Lake, YNP, Wyoming, USA - YL17G07_0 | ecosystem: Environmental > Aquatic > Freshwater > Lake > Sediment | place: USA: Wyoming | collected...
CTTCCAGAGATCGATCAGGAACGGCGACTCGTTGGTGACGCCGACCGCTTTCGCGCTCTCCGTCACGCTGGTTTCCCATTTCATGCCGATGTTGTCCGTCGCCCGCGTCTTGCCGCGGACGACGTCCGCGTACGCGACGTGCTCCAGGTTCAGGATCAGCAGCGTGCCGTCCTTCAGCTCGGGGTGCGCCGCAACCAGCGAGGCCGGGCCGTTGCCCGGGCCGTGATGCCCGCCGCTCGCCACGAACATCAGCGTGTGCTTCGGCTGCGGCTGCTTCACAAAATACTTCGCGAGCCCGACGAGCACGGCGAGGCCGCTGGCGTTGTCGTCGCCGCCCTGAAAGTAGCCGTCCGCGTGCGCGTTGATGATGATCCGCTTGCTCGACTGGCCCGGAATCGTGGCGATGCCGTTGGCGGACGTGAGCCCGTCCTGCTCCCGCGACGTCAGCTCGAGGGTGATCTTCAAGCGGTCGAGCACGCCCGCTTTCGCCGCCTTGCCGATCACCTCCTGCAGGAACCACGCGTCCTGGCCGCCGATCATGAAGCACGGCGCCGCCCCGCATGCGAACCGCGGGTCGACGTATTGAGCATTGCCGGGACCTTCGATCGCGTTGATCACGCCGGCCGCGCCCAGCTTCGCGAGCGTGAGCGCCACGCCCTGTTCGCCCGCGCCGAACAGCGACGGCTCCGGGCGCACGCGTACGACGGCAATCTTGCCCTTGAGGTCGCGTCCCGCAAGATCCGCGTCGGTCCCATGGCCGACGTACACCACCGGAGCGGTGAGGCTGCCGCCGGGAATCGTGGCGCCGCCCGGCTGTGGAAACGCGGACTGCAGCGTGACCGTCTGAGTGCCGGCACCGAAGGCCGGGTCGCCGGCGATCTGCACGTGCCACGACTTCGGCACCCACATCACGCCGGGCACCGCGTAGGTTTCCACCTTCGCGTCCTTCAGCCCGGCCGCTTTGAGCTCGCTCACGGCCCACTCGATCGTGTGCTGAAACGCCGGTGTCGCGGCGCGGCGCCCCCACAGCGTGTCGCCCGCGCCGAGACTCTCCAGCGAGAAGCCGACGATCTTCTTCTGACTCGCCTTCAACGCCGCCGCATCGAGCTGCTCATCGAATTTGCTTGGACGATGAACGAACTGCGTCGGCAGCGGAGCGAACACATCGTCATATTGCATCACCGGCTTGCGCGGGTCGCTCACCGCCGGCGGGACCGGCGTGCCGAACCATGCAGTGTTATCGGCGTTTGGCATCGCGGTCTCGGCCGCAAAGATCAGGAACAGCATGAGCGCGTTACGCATAGACCGCTCCTCGACTGACGACTGACGACGAACGACTAACGACTGACGACGAACGACTGACGACTAACTATTACCACGCCATCACGTAGCTGTCGCCGGTCGGGCTGACGCCACCCATCAGGACGCCGGTCCGCGGATCGATCAGGATTGCTTTCACCGATCCGACCCCCTTCACGTTGCGGATGTCGAGCTGGTGGCCCTTCGCCGCCAGCGCCTCCTGCACGCTCTTTGGCAGCATCGCCGGCGTGAGCAGCTTCCCCTTGACGTCGTGCGGCTGGTACGAGTCGCGGAAGCTGTTGCTGATCACCGTCGGCTGTTCGAGCGCCTCCTGCACGTTCATCCCGAACTCGACGACGTTGAGGAAGAACTGCAGCTGTGTCTGCGGCTGCGTGTCGGACCCCGGCGTGCCGAAGGCGATCCACGGCTTACCGTCCTTCAGCGCCATCGCCGGGTTGATCGTCTGGCGCACGCGCTTCCCCGGCTGCAGCGAGTTCACGTCCTTCGGATCGAGGTCGTAGTACCGCATGCGGTCGTTCATCAGGAACCCGCCCTTGTCGACGACCACGCCGCTGCCGAAGCCGCTCAACAGGCTCGAGGTGATCGACACCATGTTGTGATCCTTGTCCACCACGGCGAGATAGGTGGTGAGGTTGAGGAACTCGTCCGGATCGAATGGCTTCACGTCGGTTGGCAGCGTTTGCGGGGACGCGTAGGCCTGCACCCGGCCGGCGGCGGTCGCCTTCATACCGCGCGGGTCGCCGGGCGCGGGTTCGCCCGGAATGGCACGATCTGGATCGATTTGCGTGCGCCGGACCGCGGCGTACTCCTTCGACAACAGCGCCTGCATCGGGATGTTCGGGACGAACTTCGGATCGCCGACGTACGTGTTGCGATCGGCGAACGAGAGCTTCAGCGATTCGGTGACCGCGTGGAGGTAAGGCGCGCTGTTGCGCCCCATCCCCTTCAGGTTGTAGCCCTCGAGGATGTTGAGCGCCTCGAGCATGACGAAGCCCTGCGAATTCGGCGGGCACTCGTAGACGTCGACGCCGCGGTAGTTGACGTGGATCGGCGCATCTTCGAAGGGTTGCACGCTTGCGAGATCCGCCTCGGTGATGATCCCGCCGTTCGCCTTCAGGAACGCGGCGGTGTTCTTCGCGATGTCGCCGCGGTAGAACGCATCGGGGCCCCGCGACGCGATCGCGCGCAGCGTTCGCGCGAGATCGGGATTGCGCACGATGTCGCCCATCTCGAGCGGCTTCCCATCCTTGAAATAGATCTTCGTCGTCGAGGGGAACTTGGCGATTTTGGCCTTCGCGCTCCTGATGCCGGCCGCCAGCGCTTCCGAGATCGGGAACCCTCCATCGGCGATCTCGATCGCCGGCGCCAGGACCTCGGCCAGCGGCCTGGTGCCGTACGTCTTCACCGCGTAGGCGGCGCCGCCGACCGCTCCGGGCACCGCGATCGACAGCGGCCCTTCGTCGGGGATGCCGCCCTTCGATTTGTAGAAATCGATCGTCGCCGCCTGCGCGGCGAAGCCGGTGCCGTTGATGAACTTCACCTCGCCGGTCTTCGCGTTGTAGTAGAGGACGAACATGTCGGCGCCGAGGCCGGTCATGCCGGGCTCGACTTCGCCCTGCACGGCCCACGTCGCGATCGCGGCGTCCATGGCGTTGCCGCCGGCCTTGAGGATTCGCATGCCGGCTTCCGCGGCGAGCGGATGTCCGGCCGCGACCATCCCGTGCTGCGCGACGATGGTGGGCCGCCAGCTTCCGCTGGACGCCTGAGGATTGTCCTGGGCCTGGGGCCGGCCGATCGCGGTAAGCACCACGGCAACGACGACGAGTGGACGTCTGCGTATCATCATGACCCCCGAATTTCAGATTTCAGACTTCAGATTTCAGATTGATTTCAGATTGATTTCAGATTGATTTCAGATTGCGAGTTCCGCCCCCGGACCCATTCCCCAGACTTTAAACGATGCCGGTGAGGTAATAAACGGCGATCACGACGAACACCGCGGTGGTCTTGATGCACGTGATCGCGAAGATATCGGCGTACGACTGGCGGTGCGTCAACCCCGTGATCGCCAGCAGCGTGATGATCGCCCCGTTGTGCGGCAGCGTGTCCATGCCACCGGCCGCCATCGCGGCCACGCGGTGCAGGACCTCCGGCGGGATGTGCGCCACGAGCGCCGCGGTCTTGAACTGCTCGCCCATCGCCGCGAGCGCGAGGCTCAGTCCTCCCGACGCCGACCCGGTCACGCCCGCCAGCGTCGTGACGGTGATCGCTTCGTTCACCAGTGGATTTGGAATCGCCTGCAGCGCCGATTGAATCGCCGCGAATCCGGGCAGCGCCGCCATCACCGCGCCGAAGCCGTACTCCGACGCCGTGTTCACCGACGCGAGCAGGCAGCCGGTGATCGCCAGGTGGCTCCCCTTGACGAAGGTGGCGGCCATCCGTCGCCACGCGAGAACCGCCACCGTCAGGATGCCCAGCACGAGCGCCCCTTCGACCGCCCAGACCCCGATCTGCCTCGACACGTCGATCGCGATCGGCTTCGCCGCCGGCGTCAGCGCCAGCGTGGCGGTCGCGCCATACCACGTCGGAATGAGCAGCGTGAACACAATGTTCGCGGCGGCGACGACAGCGAGCGGCAGAAAGGCGAGGAGCGGCGACACGAGCGCGTGCGCGTCGACGGTTGCTGGCTCGTTGAGATGGTGGTGACCGTAGCCTTCGTTCGCCGCCGATGCCGATCGGCGACGCCACTCGAGATACGCCATGCCGACGGCGAAGATGAACACGCCGCCGATCGGCCCCAGGATCGGCGCGGCCATGGTCGTCGTGCCGAAGAACGTCGTCGGGATGATGTTCTGGATCTGCGGGCTGCCCGGCAGCGCGTCCATCGCGAACGTAAACGAACCCAGCGCCATGGTCCCGGGAATCAGACGCTTGGGAATGCTCGCTTCGCGAAACAGCTCAGCAGCGAACGGATACACCGCGAAGCCGACGACGAAGACCGAGACCCCGCCATAGACCATCAATGCGCAGATCACCACCACGCCAAGCATCGCGCGCGTCGGTCCGGCAACACGGGTGATGCCGGCGGCGAGCGCCTTGGCAAAGCCGGACAGCTCGATCACCTTGCCGAAGAGCGCGCCGAGCATGAACACCGGAAAGTAGTTCCTGATGAACGTCGCCATGTTCTCCATGAACAAGGCGCTGTACGCCGGCAGCACCGCGCTTGGCATCGTCAGGAGCACGGCACCAAGCGCCGCCACGGGGGCGAAGAGAATGACGCTGTAGCCGCGGTACGCGACCAGCATCAGGAACCCGAGGGCGAGGAGCGAGATGAAGACGGTCAACGGTGGGCCGATGATACACGGGGAGGCGACGGAGACGACGTTCAACGCAGAAACCGCGGAACCCGCAGAGCCTAGGTGGCGCAGGCCCTCAGGCCTGCGGTGGTTACATGACCCCGCTGGCGGGAAGCGAGGCTGCGTTCACCGCGAGCGTGCGCACGGGGCTGGTGATGATGACCTTGTCGTCGAGCGCGAATTCGATGCGGAAGCCGACATGCATGCTGCGCATCTTCAGCAGGCTGGTCCCGAGCGACGCGCCGGCGAGCCGCGCCGGCGTGAACTCGGGAAAGAACTGACCGCCGCGCACCAGTACTTCGCCACTCATCGGCGACACGATGACGATTTCGTAGGTGCTGTAGTGGGTGCGGGCGGAGATGCGATCCAGGGCGGAGAGCTCGTCCAGTTTCAGGCCGTCGCGCCAGTCGTGCGCGGTCCACGTGCTCAGCAGCGCGGAGGCGGGGACAGAGGACGGGCCAATGGACGTACTCATGACTGCCGGGTTCTCGTCACATTGTGACTCCCTAACGGTCAACCCAGCAAGACCGATGCCCGGTTTGCGCCGAGCCGGAGGAACGGGCGACCTCGACCAGCACGGTCCGACGCCCGCTCGGCTGAAGCCGCGCGCTAGCTTACAGCCCGGTCTGTAATCTCCAGACCGCGATCGATAATTGCAAAGGCTTCCCGCATCTCCGCTTCGGTGATGCACAACGGCGGGTTCGTGAAGAACGTGTTCCAGCGCACGAACGTGTAGAGCCCTTCCTGGCGGAAGAACTTTCCGAGCGCGGCCATCTCGTCCGACGTGCCGTTGAACGGGGCGAGCGGCACCTTTTTCGCCTTGTCGCGCACGAGTTCCACGAGGCCAAACAGGCCGATCGAGCGCGCCGCGCCGACCGACGGGTGCTTGCGGCCGAGGTCCGCCATCAGCTGTTTCATGATCGCGCCCATCGTGCGCGCGTTCTCGAGCAGCTTGTCGTCCTCGTACACCTGGATCGTCGCGAGCGCGGCCGCGCACGCGAGCGGGTGGCTGTTGTACGTCAGCCCGCCGTAGAACACCTTGTCGTTGAACTTCTCGGCGAGTCCGCGCCGCATGCCGACGGCGCCCAGCTGCACGTACGCCGCGGTGAGTCCCTTCGCCATCGTGATGATGTCGGGCACCACCTTCCAGTGATCGACCGCAAACCACTCGCCGGTGCGGCCGAATCCGGCCATCACCTCGTCGCAGATCATGAGGATGCCGTGTTTCGTGCACAGCTCACGCACGCCCTGGATGTAGCCGTCGGGCGGCACGAGGATGCCGTTGGTGCCGGTCACCGTCTCGAGGATGAACGCGGCGATCGTCTGCGGCCCTTCGAGCTGGATCACTTCCTCCAGCATCGCCAGCGACTCCTCCGCCGTGTCCCAGCCGCGCGCGATCCCGTGATACGGATCGAGCACGTGCACGACGCCGGGGATGCCCGGCTCGGCGGCCCAGCGGCGCGGATCGCCGGTGAGCGTCATAGCGCCGGCCGTCGCGCCGTGATACGAGCGGTAGCGCGCGAGAATCTTGTGGCGGCCCGTCGCCATCCGCGCCAGCTTGATCGCGTTCTCGTTCGCTTCGGCGCCGCCGTTGGTGAAAAAGAAGACGTCGATGTCGCCCGGCGTGATCTCGGCGAGCTTCGCTCCAAGCCGGGCGCGTGGCTCGGTCGCCATGAACGGGTTGGCGTACGCCAGCACCGCCACCTGCTCCTGGATCGCGCGAATCACGCGTTCGTCGCCGTGCCCGATGTTCACGCACATCAACTGGCTGTTGAAGTCGATGAACCGCTTCCCCTCGGGCGTCCAGAAATAGATCCCCTTCGCCCGCGCGACCGGAATCGGATCCACCTTCGACTGCGCCGACCACTCGTAGAGCGTGTGCTTCTTCGAGAGCGCAATCATCTCGTCGCCGGTCATCGTCTTCTTGAGCGTTTCGGTTGCCATACGATTACCTCTCTCCCACGAAACTCACAAAACAAGATCATCTCTTTTTCGTGCGTTTCGTGATCTGTGGTTCGTGGTTCTTCAGCGCTTCAGCATCGCGTCGCGTTTCGCCTTGAACTCGTTGCCCGCTTTCCACTCGGGGAACTTGTCGGCCTGCGCCACGCGCTGACCGACCGCGAACAGCACCCGCAGATCCTCGCGCGCACCGTTCAGATCCCAGTCGGGCAGGACGACATCGAGCGGCGTGTGATACCGCTTCTCGGTCCACTCCTTGCGCACCTGCGCCGCGTACTCCGGCGGCTTGCCGATGTAGTCGACGCCGCCGTCCGGATCGAGCGCGGGAACGCCCTGCTTGGCGAAGTTGAAGTGGTCCGACCGGTAGTAGAACCCCTTCTCGGGCTCCGCGTCGCCGTGCACCACGCGCCCCTGCTCCGCCGCCGCGTCGCGCGCGTAGTCGTCGAGATCGGAGTTGCCGTAGCCGACGATCGTCATATCCTTCGTCCGCCCGTGCGTGTTCCAGCTGTCCATGTTGATGTCGGCAACCGTCTTCGCCAGCGGATAGAGCGGCGTCACCGAGTAGTACTCCGATCCGAGCAGCCCCTGCTCTTCCGCGGTGACCGCGAGGAACAGGATCGACCGCCGCGGCGGCGCCGGCAGTTTCGTGAACGCGCGCGCCACCTCGACGAGTGCCGCGCACCCGAGCCCGTCATCTTCCGCGCCGTGGAAGATACCGTCGGCGTTCTTGCCGAAGTGATCCCAGTGCGCCGTGTAGACGACGTACTCGTCCTTGAGCTTCGGATCCGATCCTTCGAGTTTCGCGATCACGTTGCGCGAGTCGATGGTCCGCAGCGTGTTCTTGATCGTCATCGACGCGGTCGCGCCGAGCGGCACCGGCTTGAACTCGCGTGTGGCCGCCTTCTTCTTCAGGGCGTCGAAATCCTGGCCGGACGACTGCAGCAGCGTCTTCGCCTGGTCGAGCGTGATCCACGCTTCGATCGCCGGGCGGCCCATGTTCTTGTCGGGCGTGACGAGATCGAACTGCTCGCCGGTCTTGCCCTGCACGACGTTGAAGCCATAACCGGCTGGTCCCGTCTCGTGGACGATCAGCACGCCCGCGGCGCCCTTCTGCGCGCCGATCTCGAACTTGTAGGTCCAGCGGCCGTAGTACGTCATCGCCTTGCCGCCGAACGTCTTCGCATCGAGCTGATCCGGGTTCGCCGGGTCGGGCACGGGCGGATCGTTGACGAGCATGACCAGCGTTTTGCCCTTCACGTCGAGCCCCTTGTAGTCGTCCCAGTCGAACTCGGGCGCCACGACGCCGTAGCCGACGAACACGAGCTCGGAGTTGTCGAGGACGGCCGAGTCCGCCACGTGCTTCGTCCACGCGACCACATCGTCTTTCCACTTCAGCGTCTGCTGCGCGCCCTTGTGTCCGCTCTTTGAAAACACGAGCGACGCCGGCGTCGGCGTGATGCCGACGAGCGGCACTTTCTGGAAGTACGTGCCGTCGGTGTTACCGGGCTTCAGCCCGACCTTCTTGAACTGATCGGCGAGATAGGTGACCGACAGCGCTTCACCCTTGGAGCCGGGCGCGCGCCCCTCGAACTCATCCGACGACAGCGTCTTGGTGTGCGCCAGCAGCGCGTCGAGATCGAGCGCGGGCAGCTGTCCGATCGTGAGCGGCTGCGACGCGGGCGGCGCGGTCTGCGCCGGACTCGGGCCGCCGCAGGACACCGCGCCGATGCCGCCGGAACCCGAACACGCGGAGAACGCGAACAACAGTACGACACCGTAGCGCGAAGGCTTCAGCCGAGCGTTCGTCTTCATATGGTTTTCAGTCTATCTCCCGGCGCCCATCAGGTCGAGCGTCGCCAGCGCGAGCACCTTGGTGGCGTTGACGATGTCGTCGATGCGGCAGTACTCGTCTGGCTGATGCGCGAGCTCGAGCTCGCCTGGGCCGTAGGCCACGCAGTGCGGGATGCCCGCGATCCGCGCGACGTGCTTGTGGTCGTAGGTGCCGGGGCTCGCGATCAGCTCGGCCCGCCGGCCCAGCACGCGCTGAATCGAGTGCTCCAGCGCGGCGATCACCGGGGAGTCGTCCGGCGTGCGTGTCGGGTGCACCACCATCAGATCGCGCACGTCGAAGCGGACGCCGTTCGTCCGAGCGCCAACGCGATCCACGAGCTCGGCGATTTCCTGCTTTGCCGCATCGAAGCCTTCCTCGATCAGGAATCGCCGATCGAACACCGCGCGGCAGAGATCCGCGACGCACGGCGTCTGGATCCCGTCGACCGGTTGCCCGCCCTCGATGCCGTTGACATTGATCGTCGCGTGGCGCGCGCCAGGCGGCACCACCGGCACGCCGGTGCGCCGGGAGGCCAGCGACGGCATCAGTTCCTCGCGCACCGACTGCAGCAGCCGGCCCATGCCGTCAATCGCGCTCACGCCGAGAAACGGCATGCTGCCGTGGCCGATCCGCCCGCGCGCCGTCACCTCGAACCAGTACACACCCCGGTGCCCGATGCAGATGCGATCGACGTTGAGCGGCTCGGGGATGATCACGAAGTCGGTCCGGCCCTTCGCGATTCGTCCGCGTTCGGCGAGATACGCGACGCCGGCGAAGCCGCCGCTCTCTTCGTCCACGGTGCCGCTGATCTCGATCGTGCCCGGCAGGCGCACGCCGGCCCGCTCGATCGCTTCGGCGGCGAACACCGCGGCGGCGATGCCGGCCTTCATGTCGCACACGCCGCGCCCGTAGATCTTTCCATCGCGCACCAGCCCGCCGAACGGATCGACGGTCCACCCGTCGCCGGCCGGGACGACGTCGATGTGGCCGTTGAGGTGCACGACCTTGCCGGCCCCGCCGCGGCGGGAACCGACGACGTTCACGCGCGGATGCCGGGCGGTGTGCTCGGGACGGCTCTCGGCGGCGATGTACTCGATCTCGAAGGCGCGGCGCTCCAGGAAGTCGCCGAGAAAATGCGCGCACGCCTCGTACTCTTCGCCCGGCGGATTGATCGTCGGGATGCGCACGAGATCGGCCGTGAACTGGACGATTTCGTCCGCCGCGCGATCGACCTCCGCCGTCACGCGGTCGATGAGAGCGGTGGGCACAATGCGATATTGTAATGGTATGAAACGCACTGTCCTACTGCTCACGTGCGTCGCGGCTCTCTCCACCGCCTTCGCCGCGGCGACGGCGGACCTGAAGGTCCGCACTACGGGTACAGGCGTAGTGCAGGCCTTCAGGCCTGCTAACGCGAGTACAGGTGTAGTGCAGGCCTTCAGGCCTGCCAACGCGAGTACAGGTGTAGTGCAGGCCTTCAGGCCTGCTAACGCGAGTACAGGTGTAGTGCAGGCCTTCAGGCCTGCCGACGCCGCGAATACCACGCTGACGGCCGTCCCCGGCATCAAGGTCGGTCACTTCACGCTCAGCGAGCGCCCGACCGGTTGCACGGTGATCCTCACCGAGGCTGGAGCGACCGCCGGCGTCGACGTGCGCGGCACGGCGCCCGCCACTCGCGAAACGGATCTGCTCAGCCCCGTCGACATCGTCCAGCAGATCCACGCCATCGTCCTTTCGGGCGGAAGCGCGTTCGGCCTCGACTCCGCGACCGGCGTCATGAAGTATCTCGAAGAGAAGGGCATCGGATTTCCGTTCGGTGGGGCGCACGTGCCGACCGTACCGGGTGCGTCGCTGTTTGATCTGCCCGTCGGCGATCCCAAGATCCGGCCGACCGCCGATTGCGGGTATCAGGCGGCAAGAGCCGCAACCGACGCCGCGGTGATCGAAGGCAGCGTGGGTGCCGGCGCAGGCGCGACGATTGGCAAGATGGGTGGACTGAACCGCGCGATGAAAGCCGGCATTGGCAGCGCCGCGATCCGCATGCCCGACGGCCTCATCGTGGCGGCGCTCGTCGCGGTGAACGCCGCCGGCGACGTCATCGATCCGTCAACGGGCAAAGTGGTCGCCGGCGTGCGGACCGAGGACGGCAAGGGTTTCGCCGACGCTCGTGTGCTTCTGCGATCCGGCGGGCCGCGGCGAACCGGCGGCGCAGGCGAGAACACGACGCTCGGCATCATCGCGACGAACGCCGCGTTGACGAAAACGCAGGCGACGCGCGTGGCGCAAATGGCCCACGACGGCTTTGCCCGTGCGATCAATCCGAGCCACACTCCGAACGACGGCGATGTGATCTTCGCGCTCGCCACCGGCGCCACCGGCGCGGGCGACGTCGGACGCATCGGCGAGCTAGGCGCCGAAATGATGGCCGACGCGATCGTCCGCTCCGCGCGCCAAGCCACCGGCGTGCCCGGTTATCCCGCGCTCCGCGATCTGCGGCAGTGAACCTCCAGCTCACGCTGCTCCTCGCGTATTCGGCGATCCTCATCGGGCTCGGTCTCTGGATCGGGCGGCGCGTCACAGGCGCGAAGGACTTCTTCGTCGCGGGCCGCGGTCTCGGGCCCGGCCTGATCTTCTCCACGATGCTCGCGGCGAACATCGGCGCGGGATCGACGGTGGGCGCGACCGGCCTCGGGTACCGGGACGGCCTGTCAGCCTGGTGGTGGGTCGGATCGGCGGGCGTCGGTTCACTGATCCTCGCGTTCTGGATTGGACCGGCGATGCGGCGTGTCGCCGCCGCGCACGATCTGCGGACCGTCGGCGACTACCTGGAGCTGCGCTACGGCCCCAGCGTCCGCGGCATCATCGCGCTCCTGCTGTGGGTCGGCTCTCTCGCCATCCTCGCGGGTCAGCTCATCGCCATCGCGTCCATTCTCAACGTCGTCGCGGGCACGCCGAAGGGGCTGGGGTGCACGATCGGCGGCGTCCTCATCACCATCTACTCGTCGGCGGGCGGTCTCAAATCCGGCGCGTGGGTGAACATGGTGCAGCTCATCGTCAAGATGACCGGCTTTGCCGTCGCGCTGCCGCTGGCGCTGACGGCGGTCGGCGGCTGGCCCGCGGTGCAGGGGCTGGCGGTTCCCGCGCCGGACTACTGGAGCTTCTGGTCGGGCGGGCCGTCCGGCGTGGTTTACCTGGCCATGCTCGGCCCGGCGTTTGTCGTCTCGCCGGGGCTACTGCAGAAGCTGTTCGGCGCGCGCGACGATCGCGCCGTGCGGCTCGGGATCGGCGCCAACGCGGCAGGGCTGCTGATGTATGCCATCGTGCCTGTGCTGCTCGGCATGATTGCCCGCGTGAAGTTTCACGATCTGGCCTCGCCGGATCTCGCGCTGCCGATGATCCTGATGCATGCGCTGCCGGCCGCCATTGGCGCGCTCGGTCTGGCGGCCGTGTTCTCCGCCGAGCTCAGCGCGGCCGACGCCGTGCTGTTCATGCTGACCACGTCGCTCTCGCAGGATCTCTACAAGCGGTTCGTCGCCCCGGCGTCCGACGAGCGGCGGGTGCTCCTCGTCGCGCGCGTCACGACCATCATCGCCGGCGCCATCGGCACGTCGCTCGCGATCGTGTCGCCGACCGTGATCGGCATGCTGAGCATCTTCTACACGCTGCTCGGCGTCAGCCTGTTCGTGCCGCTGCTCGGCGGGCTCTATGTGTCGCGTGCGGGCACGGCCGAAGCCCTGGTGGCGATCGCCGCCGGCGTCGGCGGCATGCTGTACGTGCACGTGACGACGGCGGGCAGGGGATACGGCCACCTGACGCCCGCGCTCATCGGATTCGCCGCGGCCGGCGTTGGCTTCTCGATCGTGCTCGCCGCGCGGGGGGTCAGACTAGGGTCGAGGAGGTTATGAACCAGAACGGGCTGTTTGATCTGACCGGCAAGACCGCCGCCGTCATCGGCGGCGGATCCGGCATCGGCGAAGCCGTAGCGATCGGCGCCGCGAAGCAAGGCGCCGGCGTCGTGATTCTCGACGCGAACGGCGAGGCCGCGCAGGTCGTGGCCGCGCGGATCCCCGGAGCCGGTGCCGCGGTGCTCGACATCCGCGACGGCGGCGCGGTCAACGCCGTGTTCGACGTCATCGTCCGCGACCGCGGACGGCTCGACATCGTGGTCTGCACACCGAGCATCAACGTGCGCAAGCCGATCCTGCAGTACACGAGCGAGGAGTTCGATCGGGTCGTCGAGGTGAACCTGAAAGGAAGCTTCAACGTGCTGCAAGCCGCCGGGCGGTTGATGACGGCTCAAGGCAGCGGTAGCATCGTCATCTTCTCGTCGATTCGGTCGCAGGTCGTCGAGCCCGGACAGTCGGTGTACGCGATGACCAAGTCCGGTATTCTGCAGCTCGTCCGAGGCGGCGCGACGGAGTTCGGACCCTTCGGCGTGCGCGTGAACGCGATCGGGCCTGGCGTCGTCGACACGCCGCTGACCGCACCGATCCGGGCGAACGCCGAGTGGTACAACGCGTACGCCAACAAGAGCGTGCTGGGACGATGGGCGAGGGCCGACGAGATGGTGGGACCCACGCTGTTTCTGGTGTCGGATGCGGCGAGCTACGTGACCGGCACGATTCTGTTTGTTGATGGCGGGTGGACCGCGGCCGACGGCCGCTTCACGCCGCCTGGCATGTAGCAGACGACGATTGACGCAAAGGCCGCGAAGCCCGCAAAGAGAATCAACTCGTATTGCGCGCTTTGCGAGCTTTGCGTTCAGAAGAGGAAAACATGGCGAATACGCAGACGCACACGATCGGAGTCATCGCCGGCGACGGCATCGGGAAGGACGTGATCCCGGCCGGGATCGCCGCCATTGAAAAAGCGACGCGCGGGAGCGGCGTGTCGCTGTCGTTCAGCGAGCTGCCGTGGAGCTGCGATTACTACCTCGCGCACCAGCGGATGATGGACGAGGACGGCTTCGCCCGCATGTCGAAGTTCGACGCGCTGTACATGGGCGCGCTCGGGGCGCCTGGCGTCTCGGACGCGGCGTCCGCGGGCCTGATCCTGGCGATCCGGCAGACGTTCGATCAGTACGTGAACCTCCGGCCGATGCGCCTGTTGCCGGGGCTGAGCTCGCCGCTGGCGAACCGCGGCGCGGCGGATATCGACATGGTGTGCGTGCGCGAAAACTCGGAGGGCGAGTATTCGGGCGTCGGGGGGCGGATCCATCGCGGCACGCTGCACGAAGTGGCGCAGCAGACCGGCGTGTTCACGCGGCACGGCATCGAACGTATTCTCCGCTACGGCTTCGAGCTCGCCGCCAAGCGACCGAGGAAGATGCTCGCCAGCGCCACGAAGTCCAACGCGCTCACGCATTCGATGGTGATGTGGGACGAGATCGCCGAGATCGTGCGCAAGGACTACCCGACGGTCGAGTACCGGAAGTACCACGTCGACGCGCTCGCGGCGCGCATGATCACGCATCCGCAGACGCTGGACGTCATCGTCGCGTCGAACCTGTTCGGCGACATCCTCACCGACATCGGCTCCGCGATTTCCGGCAGCCTCGGCATCGCACCCGGCGCGAATATCAATCCGGGACGCCAGCATCCGTCGATGTTCGAGCCGATCCACGGATCGGCGCCAGACATCGCGGGCAAGGGGATCGCGAACCCCATCGGCGCCATGTGGGCCGGCGCGCTCATGCTGGAGCACCTCGGCCACCGCGATCTGCACGACCGCGTCCTCGGCGCGATCGAGCGCGTGGTCGCCACCGGGAAGGTGCGGACGCCGGATCTTGGCGGGTCGGCCAAAACGAAAGACATGGCCGACGCGATCGTCAGCGAGATTTCAAGTTAGAAACGCCACAGAGACACGGAGACACGGAGAATTCGAACCTAGAATTCGCGGAATCCGCTGGGCCGAGGTTCCTCCGGTGGTCGACGGGCGTCGCGTGCGACGCGCGCGACCGAGGTCGGGTCGAGGCACGAACGCATCTGAAATGCGACGTGCGCGCGTGCCTCGACCCGACGTCGGCCGCGCCAGCCGGCCTGCG
>Ga0315281_10008327_pt1 | contig 14508 bp, 11 predicted proteins | sample YL17G07_0_MG_FD_204540 | JGI IMG/M metagenome (GOLD analysis project Ga0315281, IMG submission 204540) | Sediment microbial communities from Yellowstone Lake, YNP, Wyoming, USA - YL17G07_0 | ecosystem: Environmental > Aquatic > Freshwater > Lake > Sediment | place: USA: Wyoming | collected...
GAAAACCCACCCCGCCACCAGGACGTTCCAGGCTCTCCGCATCGCGGTAAACCAGGAGCTAGCCAGTCTAGCCGCCGCGCTTCCTCAGGCCCACGGCCTGCTCGGCTTTGGATCCCGTCTCGCTGTGCTGAGTTACCACTCGCTCGAGGACAGGATCGTCAAGGAATACATCCGGCGGGAGTCACGGGACTGCATCTGCCCGGCCGGGCTGCCGGAGTGCCGCTGCGGCCACAAGGCCACGCTGCGGCCGGTGACGCGCCGGGCGCTGCAGCCGCGGCTGAACGAGATCGCCGCTAACCCCCGCGCCCGCAGCGCGAAGCTGCGCGCGGCGGAATCCATCATCGATTACGCGGCTTAGGAGTCGCCATGGCAGCGCTCCACCGCCCCGCCCTGCCCCTGCCGCGCAGGCTGGGGATGCCGTTCGGGAAGATCCGCTCCGGCCGGCTCGCGCTCTGGATCGCGCTGGCGCTGATGGTTGGCGTGGCGCTGCTGCAGGTCAACCAGTTCAGCCGCGTCGCCAGCACGGGCTACGCGATCAACGACCTGAACCGGGAGCGCGCGGCCAAACAGGCGGAGAATCACGAGATCGAGGCGGAGGTGGCGCGCCTGTCGTCGCTGGCGCGGGTGGACATCGAAGCGCGGCTGCGGCTGCACATGGAGCCGGCGCAGCAGAAGCTCTACGTCGACGTGAACCAGCCGGTGCCGGTCCGCGAGACGCTGCCCACACGGTTCCTCCCGACAGAGCGACGCGCCACGCAGCCGGCGCCGCAGGCCACGCACACGCCGGCCTGGAAGCGGCTGCTCAAGCGCCTTCGGTTTTTCTAGCAATCATGCGCCGGCCCCCTTGCGGGCCGCGGGCAGGGCCGAGGGGGTAGATGTTCGGGCAACGCGGCCGCATGAACGTACGACTGACGGTGCTGGCGCTGGTATTCGCGCTGTCCGGCGCCGGCCTCACGGCGCGCGTCGTGTACGTGCAGCTCATCGACACGGGGCGTTACCAGGCTGAGGCGCGCAACGAGCACTTCGGGCAGCAGGAGGTGCGGGCCGAGCGGGGCGCGATCCTCGACCGCAACGGCTATCCGCTGGCTACGACCGTCGATGCGTACGACCTGTACATCAACCGGCCCGACTGGACGGACCTGGCAGCGGCGCGGAAGACCGCCGCACTGCTGGCACCGCTGATCAACCGGAAGCCCGACGACCTCGTCAACGAAGTTCGCAAGAACGATAGGGGCATCTACCTCGCGTACGCCGGCCTCGACTTCGACAAAGGCGCGTCGCTGCAGAACGCCGACGCGCCGGGGCTACGGATCGTGCAGACGACGAAGCGCTTCTATCCGGAGGGGGACCTGGCGTCGACGCTGCTGGGCTTCGTCGGGCGCGATCACGTCGGGCTGACGGGCATCGAGTCGGACTTCGACCGCGAGCTGGGCGGCACCCCGGGCACGATCTACTTCGAGCGCGACAGCATCGGCAACCGGATCGCGCTCGGCAGCGAGCGGACCGGGCAGAAGCCGCAGCCCGGCGGCAACATCCGCCTGACGATTGACCGCTACATCCAACGGCTGGTCGAGGGCGAGTTGGACACGCAGATCACCAAGACGGGCGCGCTCGGCGGCTCGATCATCGTCACGGATCCGAAGACGGGCGAGGTGCTGGCGATGGCGAGCCGGCCGGGGTTCAAGCTCTCGCAGCTGCAAAGTGACCCGAACCAGGCGCTGTTCCGGAACCGCGCCGTGACGGACGTCTACGAGCCGGGCTCCGTCTTCAAGACGCTAACGGCAAGCATCGCCATCGACCAGGGCCTCGTGACGCCGGAGACGACGTACGACGACACGGGCGCGGCGTATATCGGGACGTCGACCATCCACAACTGGGACTACAGCACCAACGGCGTCACTTCGGTGACGCAGGTGCTGCAGAAGAGCCTGAACACGGGCGCGGTATGGATGAGCGGACTGATCGGGCCGGACGCGTTCTACAGCTACATGCAGCGCTTCGGCCTCGGAGACAGGACGGGCGTGGGGCTCGGCGGCGACCCGGAGGGGCTGGTGCGCACGAACGACGACCCGACCTGGGCGCCCGTGGACCTGGCGACCAACAGCTTCGGGCAGGGCATCGCCGCCTCGCCGCTGCAAGTGATCATGGCGATCGGCTCGTTCGCGAACGGCGGGAAGCTGATGCGCCCGTACGTGGTGCGGGAGATGGACACGCCGGAAGGACCACGCAAGTTCAGCCCGGTGGTGGTGCGACAGGTGGTGAAGCCGGAAACCGCCAACACGGTGGCCGATATGATGAACCAGGTGGTCGAGGGCAATCCGGGGCACCTGGCGGCGATCAAGGGGTACCACGTCGCCGGCAAGACGGGTACGACGACGGGCGCCACGCTGGCGGACGGCACGGTGCACGACGGCAACGTGGCCTCGTTCATCGGCTTCGCGCCGGTAGCGGACCCGAAGATGATGGTGCTGGTGAAGCTGGACTTCAGGGAAGACCGGCTCGGCGGGCAGGTGTCGGCACCGGTGTTCGCGGACCTCGCGCCCAGCATCCTCGCGTACCTGGGCGTGCGGCCGGATGGCCCGCAGCTGGTGGCGACCGGGCGCTGAACGCCGACCGAAGCTTCGACGCGCGACAGCGTGCCGCGCGACTTCTGCAATGAATCGAGCGTAGGGACAGGCGCAGACTGCCCGTGGCAGGCGGGCTCGACGCATGATTACCGCGAAGGAACTGGCGACCGCACTCCGCCCCGCGCTGATCCGCGCCCCATCTGTAGGGCCGATGCGCTTCCAGCACGCGGTGGTGGACTCGCGGAAGGCGCATCGCGGCGACATCTTCGTCGCGCTCAAGGGCGAGCGGGCGGACGGGCACGATTATGTCGCGGACGCCGCGGCCCACGGCGCGACGGCGGCGATCGTCCAGCACGAGGTGGACGCCGACATCGCGCAGTACGTCGTGCCGAACCCGCTGGTCGCACTGCAGCAACTGGCGCGCAACCGGCGGGCAGCGCGACCGAAGCTGAAGGTCATCGCCGTCACCGGCAGCGTGGGCAAGACGACGACGAAAGAGCTGGTGGCGGCCGTCCTCGGCACGCGCTACGCGCTGCTGAAGAACGAAGGCAACCTGAACAGCGAGATCGGCCTGCCCGTCGTGCTGCTGGAGCTGACGCGCAAGCACCAGCGCGCGGTGCTGGAGATGGGCATGTGGGCGAGCGGCGAGATCGCGTTCCTCTGCGACATCGCGGCGCCGGAGATCGGCGTCGTGACGAACGTCGGGCCTTCGCACATGGAGCGGCTGGGCAGCATCGACGCGATCGCCGACGCGAAGGCGGAGCTTGTGGAGGCGCTGCCGGAGGACGGCGTGGCGATCCTGAACGCCGACGACCCCCTGGTGGCGGCGATGGCCGAGCGGACGCAGGCGAACGTCGTGACGTACGGGCTCGCCGAAGGCGCCGACGTGCGCGCTGAGGAGGTCATCAGCCACGGGCTGTCGGGCGTGCAGTTCGTGCTGGTCCACGGCGACGAGCGAGAGCCGGTGTACTCCCACCTGCCGGGGCGGGCGATGGTCAGCAACGCGCTCGCGGCGGCCGCGGCGGGGATCATCGACGGGATGGAGCTGGCGGAGGTGGCGGCGGCGCTGACGGATGCGCAGGTGCCGGCGCGGCTGCGGGCGCACCGCGGCATCAACGGCTCAACGCTGATCGATGACACGTACAACGCGAGCCCCGCATCGATGCGGGCGGCGCTGGAGCTGCTGGGCGAGCTGCCGGGCCGCAAGATCGCCGTGCTGGGCGACATGCGGGAGCTGGGCGCGGGCGAAATCGAAGGGCACCAGGAGGTCGGGCGGCTAGCGGCGGAGGTCGCGGACCTGATCTTCGCCGTCGGCGAACTGGGGCGCTGGATCGGCGACGCGGCCATCCAGGCGGGCCACGCGGGGGTGCAGATCATGATGGACAAGAGCGACGTCGCGGCGGCGCTCCGACCGCAACTGGAGCCGGGCGATGTCGTGCTGCTGAAGGCGTCGCGGGCGCTGGCGCTCGAGTCGCTGCTGGATGAGCTGGAGGAGCGGCCGTGACGTACGCGCTGATCAGCGGCTGCATCGCCGCGCTGGTGGCCACGGCGGCCGGGTACCCGTTCGTGGCGTTCCTGCGCGCGCGGAAGCTGGGCAAGGCGATCAGCACCGACGGGCCGGCGTCGCACATGTCGAAGGCCGGCACGCCGACGATGGGCGGGCTGCTCTTCGTCGGCACAGCGATCGCCGTCGGGCTGGCGGCGGCGGTGCCGAAGGACCGCGGCGTGCTGCTGCCGATCGCCGTGGCGGCCGTGATGTGCGCCGTCGGCTGGTACGACGACCTGGGCACGCTGATCGACCGCGAGAAGCGGGAGGCGCACGACCGCACGACGATGATCCTGAAGCTGGCGGGGTTCGCGGCGGTGAGCGTGGTCGCGGCGTACGTGCTGTACGACCGGATCGACGCGCCGCAGCTGCTGGTGCCGCACTACGGCAGCTACGACATCGGGCCGGTGTACCTGCTGGTCGTGGTTGCCGTGATCGTCTCGATGACGAGCGCGCTCGGCGTGACGGACGGGCTGGACACGCTCGCCGGGAGCACGTCGGCGGTGGCGTTCGGGGCGTTCGGGACGATCGCGCTGATGGAGCATCAGACGGGGCTCGCCACGTTCTGCTTCGTGGTGACCGGGGCGCTGCTGGGGTTCCTCTGGTTCAACGCGCACCCGGCGCGCGTCTTCATGGGGGAGAGCGGCTCGCTGGCGCTGGGCGCGACGCTGGCGATCGTCGGCTTCATGACCGGGTGGTGGCTGCTGCTGCCGCTGATCGGCGTGGTCTTCGTCATCGAGATCCTGTCCGACGTGATCCAGATCGGGTCGTACCGGCTGCGGGGGACGCGGGTGTTCCGGATGGCGCCGCTGCACCACCACTTCGAACAGCAGGGGCTGCCGGAGACGCGCATCGCCATGCGGATGCTGCTGCTGACGGTCGTGGCATCGCTGCTGGCGGTGGCGCTGGCGGCGCTGGACTAGGGGCCGGGTGCGGGGATCTTGAGGGAGTGAGTACGTGGAGACGGGAGAGAGAATTACACCGCAGAGGCGCGGAGTGCGCAGAGACCAGGGCCACATTGATTGCGGCGCGAGTTCCGCCGGCAACCTGAGATCTCTCCGCGTCCTCCGCGTCGCTGCGGTCAGAAAACGGGCCGCGAATCGACAACTGTGAGGCCGAGATGCTTGACATGGAATTGTTCAGGTGATATGACAGGTGAGCGAGACTTCCTGGTGGGACGACGGGTGACCGTTATCGGTCTCGGCATCGAAGGCGTGGATGTGGCGAGGTATGCGGCGACGCATGGCGCGCAGGTCACGGTTTCCGATGCGAACTCTCCCGAGGCTCTCGCCGCACGCATGTCGGAATTAGAGGGCCTCTCTATCAACTACGCACTTGGAACGCACCCGGCCGAAGCTATCGCCCAGAGCGATGTCGTCTTCGTCTCCCAGGGCGTGCCCCTCGATCTGCCGGCGCTGGTGGAGGCGCGGGAGCGGGGCGTCCCCATCGATTCGATGACGCGGTACTTCCTGGCGCACTGCCCCGGGCCGACGATCGGCATCTCCGGCAGCAGCGGCAAGACGACGACGACGAGCCTGGTGGCGGCGATGCTGGCCGCCGACGGGCGCGCGTACCGCGTCGGCGGCAATATCGGAGTGGGGCTGCTGGGGCTGCTCGACGGCATCGACGAGCGGACGTGGACGGTGATGGAGATCAGCCACACGCAGCTTCAGCTCGTGGACCGGAGCCCGCACATCGCGGCCATGCTGAACGTGACGCCGAACCACCTGGACCGCTTCGGCTGGGACGACTACGTGGCGCTGAAGCAGCGACTCGTGCGATTCCAGACGGTGGATGATTATGTCGTGCTGAATCTCGACGACGACCTCTCGGCGGCGATGACCGAGATCACGCCCGCGCAGCGCTGGTTCTTCACGCTCGCAGACTCGGTGCCGGGCAAGGGCGCGTTCGTGCGCGACGGCGCCGTCTTTCTCCGCCTCGACGGGGTCGAGGAGATGGTGCTGCCGGTGAGCGAGATCCCGCTGCGGGGCACGCATAACGTCGCGAACGTGCTCGCCGCGAGCGCCATCGCGAGCGCCGCCGGCGTGGGGGCAGACGCCATCGCGCGGGCGGTGCGGGCGTTCGTAGCGGTACCGCACCGGCTCGAAGACGTGGCGGAGATCGATGGCGTGCGTTACGTCAACGACAGCATCGCGTCGACGCCGGAGCGCACGCTGGCGGGCATCCGCTCGTTCGAGGAGCCGCTGGTGCTGCTGCTGGGCGGCAAGGACAAGGACCTGCCGAAGGACGAGCTGGCGCAGGAAGCGCTGCGGCGCTGCCACGGCATCGTCTTCTTCGGCGCCGACGGGGCGCTGCTGGAAGCGGCAATGGAGGCGAACGCCGCCCTCGTGGCGCAGGAGGAGCGGCCACAGACGGTGCGCGTCGCCACGCTGGCCGAGGCCGTGCGCGAGGCGCGCGGCATGGCGGAGCCGGGCGACGTGGTGCTGATGTCGCCGGCGTGCACCAGCTTCGACGCGTATCGCAACTTCGAGGAGCGGGGCGAGGAGTTCCGCCGCATCGTGCGCGGCATGGCCGGGGAGCAGGGCTGATGGCCGTCACGGCGCACCCGTCCCGCCTGCGCGTCGGCAGCCCCGACTACCTGATCGTGGCCACGGTCGGTGTGCTCGTCGTGCTGGGGGTGCTGGCGGTGTACAGCTCGAGCTTTGCGCTGGGGCTGCTGGAGTTCGGCGACGCCAACTACTTCGTGCTGCGGCAGGTGTTCTTCGCCGTGCTGGGCGGCACAGCGATGTTCGTGCTGATGAAGAGCGACTACCGCCGGCTGCGGCTGATCAGCCCGCTGCTGATGCTGGCGGCGATCCTGGGGCTGTTCGCGGTGCTGATGCCGGGCATCGGCATGGAGCGCAACGGCGCGACACGCTGGATCGGGTTCGGCGGGCCGGTGCCGCCGCTGCAGCCGAGCGAGTTCGCGAAGCTGGCGCTGATCATCTACGTCTCCGCCTGGCTGGCGGGGCGGGGCGACAACGTAAAGACCTTCTGGCTCGGCTTCTTCCCCTGCGTGCTGCTGGTGGGCTTCGTCGCCGGACTGGTGATGCTGGAGCCGGACCTGGGCACGGCGACCGTGCTGATCCTGACGACGATGACGCTGGTGTTCGTCGCCGGCGCATCGATCACGCACGTGTTCGCCTTCGCCGGCGTGGGCGGTGTGGTCGCATCGATGCTGATCCTCGCCGGCCAGTACCGGACCGACCGCATCTTCGCGTTCGTGAGCGCGGAGGACGACCCGAGCGGGCGCGGCTTCCAGACGCTGCAGCTGCTGATCGCGCTCGGGAGCGGCGGCGTGCACGGGCTGGGGCTCGGCGCCAGCCGGCAGAAGTTCTTCTACGTGCCGGGCGCCCACACCGACGGCATCTTCGCGATTATCGGCGAGGAACTGGGGTTCATCGGGGCGGCGGCGGTGATCCTGCTGTTCGCGTTCCTGATGGTGCGCGGCTTCCGCGTCATCCTGCGGGCGCGCGACGACTTCGGCTCGCTGCTGGCAGTCGGGATCGTCTCGTGGATCGGGTTCCAGGCGCTGATTAACGTCGGCGGCATCACGCGCGCGCTGCCGCTGACCGGTATCCCGCTGCCCTTCCTGAGCTACGGCGGGTCGGCGCTGGTGGCGATGCTGGCGGCCGTCGGCATCCTGCTCAGCGTGTCGCGCTACGGCGTCGACGTGAAGTCGATCGGCAAGAAGCCGGCGGTGGTCGACGGCTCCGACAAGATCGTGCGGCCGGCGCGCAAGACGACGGGGGCGGCCCGGCGCGGCGAAGCGCGCGCGAGCGCTCGCGATGGCGGCGCGCCCGGGCGCCAGGCGTGGCCCGACCGGAAGGGAGCGCGGTGAGAGTGGTACTGGCGGGCGGCGGCACCGGCGGCCACGTGTACCCGGGCATCGCCGTCGCCCGCGCGCTCGAGGTGAAGGCGCGCGCCGAGGGGCAACCGCTGGAGTTGCTGTACGTCGGCGTGCGCGGCCGCGTCGACGAGACGATCGTGCCGGCGGAGGGCATCGCCTTCCGCGCGGTGGCGGCGGGACAGCTGCGCGTCGGGTCGCCGCTGACGTTCGCGCGCAACCTGCTCCGGCTGGCGCGCGGCATCGCGCAGGCGTGGTCGATGCTGCGGGACTTCCGCCCGGGCGTCGTGTTCGCGACGGGCGGCTACGCCAGCGTGCCGGTCGGTGTGGCGGCGCGGCTGCGGCGGATCCCGCTGGTGGTGTTCCTGCCGGACGTGACGCCCGGCTGGGCGGTGCGGCTGCTCTCGCGGCTGGCGACGAAGATGACGACGACATCGGAGCGCGCGCTGGAGTACCTGCCAAAGCAGAAGACGGCAGTCGTGGGGTACCCCGTGCGCGCGGAGTTCTGGAGCATCGACCGCGCCGCCGCGCGCGCGGAGCTGGGCCTTCCGGCCGACGCGAAGGTGCTGCTGGTGACGGCGGGCAGCCTGGGCGCGCGGAAGATCAACGACGCGATCGCCGCATCTCTGCCTGAGCTGATCGAGCGCTGCGAGATCGTGCACGTCACGGGCGCCGCGGACGAGGCCCGCGCGGAGGAGCAGCGGGCGACGCTGACGCCCGAGCAGCAGGCGCGCTACCACGTCCGCGGCTACCTCGAAGACATGCCTGCCGCGATGGTTGCCGCCGACCTCGTCGTGAGCCGCGCCGGCGCATCGACGCTGGGCGAACTGCCGGCGGCGGGCGCGCCGGCGATCCTGGTGCCGGGCGAGTACGAGGGCTGGTCGCAGGCGCCGAACGCGGAGTACCTGCAGGCGGCGGGCGCGGCGCTGATGCTGCGGAACGCCGAGCTGGACCGCCTGGGCCAGACCATCCAGTCGCTGCTCGCCGACGATGCGCGGCTGGAACAGATGCGCGTGGCGATGCGGGCGCTGGCGCGCCCGGACGCGGCGCGCGACCTGGCGCAGATCCTGTGGGAGGAGGCGGCATGACGGCGCCGAACATCCCGCAGCGGGTGCACCTGATCGGCGCCGGAGGCGCGCACGTCTCGGCGATCGCGCAGATCCTGCATGCCTGGGGGCACACGATCACGGGCTCGGACCAGCGCGCGAGCGCGATGACGGCGAAGCTGCAGGGGCTGGGCATGCGGATCAGCATCGGCCACGCGGCGGAGAACGTCGGCGACGCCGAACTGGTGGTGATGACGTCGGCGGCGCACGGCGACAACCCGGAGATCGTCGAGGCGCAGCGGCGGGGCATCCCCGTGATCAAGCGCGCCGAGATGGTGGCGCGGCTGATGCAGGGGCGCTACAGCATCGCCGTCGCGGGCACGCACGGGAAGACGACGACCAGCGGGCTCATCGCGCACATGCTGGTGGAGGCGAAGCTCGACCCGACGTACCTGATCGGCGGCGAAGTGCGCAGCCTGGGCACGAACGCGGCGCCGGGCGCGGGCCGCTACATCGTGGTGGAGGCGGACGAGTACGACCGGGCGTTCCTGAGCTACACGCCGGACGTGGCGGTGGTGACGAACATCGAGCCGGACCACCTGGATATCTACGGGAGCATCGAGGAGCTGCAGGCGGCGTTCGCGCAGTTCATGGCGAGCGCGCCGATCGACGGCCACGTCATCGCCTGCGCCGACAGCCCGCGCGTGCGGGAGACGGTGGCGGCGGGCGGCATCGCCGCGCGCGACGTGCAGACGTACGCGCTGGAGGCGGATGCATCATGGCGGGCGCGGCCGCTGTCGCACGACGCGGCGGGACAGACGTTCGCGGTGGAGTCGGGCGGGCGCGACTTCGGTACGTTCACGATCAGCTTGCCGGGGCGGCACAACGTCAGCAACGCGCTGGCGGGCATCGCCGCCGGCAGCACGATCGGCATCGGGACGGCGGTGATGCAGGCGGCGCTGGCGTCGTATCGCGGCGCGGCGCGGCGGTTCGAGGCCGTGGGCGAGGCGGCGGGCGTGACGGTGATGGACGACTACGCACACCACCCGACGGAGGTGCGCGAGGGGACGATCGCGGCGGCGCGGCAGCGCTTCCCGGGGCGCCGCATCGTGGTGCTGTTTCAGCCGCACACATTCACGCGCACGGCCTACCTGCTGGACGAGTGGAAGACCTGCTTCGCGGGCGCCGACGCGCTGTACATCACGCACACGTACGCGGCGCGGGAGGAAGCGGACGCCGGGCTGAGCGGCCGCGACCTAGCGGCGGCGATCGAGACGCCGGTGGCGGTGTACGTCGATTCGTTCGAGGAGGCGGCCGACCGGCTGGCGGCGGACTTGCGCGACGGCGACGTGTTCTTCACGGTCGGCGCGGGCGACGTGGACAGCGTGGGGCCGATGGTGCTGGAGCGGCTGCGGCGGGTGAGCGGGTGACGCTGGAGATGACGGGCATTCGGGGCGAAGGCGGCGGCGACATCGCCGCCGCGACGGAGAGCATGGACGACAGATTGATCGAGCGGCTGAGGGGCATCGCGCCGACGAAGACGGGCGAGCTGCTGTCGCGCCACACGACGTTCGGCATCGGCGGCCCGGCGGACGCGTTCGTGACGGCGCGCCGGGCGTCGGAGCTGGCGGGCGCCGTGGTGGCCGCGCGCGAGTTCGGGGCGCCGTACTTCGTGCTGGGCGCGGGCAGCAACATCCTCGTCGGCGATGCGGGGATCCGCGGCGTCGTCATCGACAACCAGGCGAAAGGCATCGAGGGGCCGCGCGAGTTGGCGGGCGAGTGGGTGCTACGCGCCGAGTCCGGCATGCCGTTCGCCACGCTGGCGCGCAACCTGGCAAAGCAGGGCTACGGCGGCATCGAGTGGGCGTGCGGCATCCCGGGGACGCTCGGCGGCGCGGTGGCGTACAACGCCGGCGCGTACGACGGCTGCCTCGCAGATGTACTGCGTTCGATCGCGATCCTCGACGCCGACAACAGCGTGAAGGAGCTGCCGGCAGCGGCGCTGGGGCTGGCCTACCGCAGCAGCGCATTCACGCGAGGCGAGTTCGCCGGCCGGATCGTGCTGAGCGTCGAGATCGCCGTGACGCCGGGCACCGCCATCACGCTGACGCGGACGATCGCGGCGTATGACGCGCAGCGGCTGGACGCCCAGCCGCGCGGCCGCAACTCGGGCAGCACGTTCAAGAATCCGCCCGGGCAGCACGCCTGGGAGCTGATCGAGAAGGTGGGGCTCCGGGGGCACCGCATCGGCGACGCGCAGATCTCCGAGAAGCACTGCAACTTCTTCGTGAACCTGGGGGAGGCGCGCGCAGCCGACGTGTACGCCCTGATGTGCGAGGCGCAGCGGCGCGTCAAGGAGCGCTTCGGCATAGAGCTGGAGAACGAGGTCGAGCTGGTGGGAGAGGGGTTCGCATGACGGCGAAGCTGCGGCTGGGCGTCGTCTTCGGCGGGCAGTCCGCCGAGCACGAAGTGTCCGTCGTCTCGGCGATGGAGCTGCTGGAGGCGGCCGACCCGGCGCGCTTCGAGCCGGTGCCGTTCGGCGTGACCCGCGACGGCCGCTGGCTGACGCCGGCCGAGACGCGCGAGCAGCTGGGGCGCGAGGAGCCGCCCTTCCAGAAGCGCATTGCCGCGGACGTGCCGCCGCTGCTGGAGCGCGCGGACGTACTGCGCGAGCTGTCGCTGGTCGATGTCGTCTTCCCGCTGGTGCACGGCGTCAACGGCGAAGACGGCACGCTGCAGGGGATGCTCGAGATGTTCGGGCTGCCGTACGCCGGCTGCGGCGTCGCGGCGAGCGCGATCGGCATGGACAAGACGCTGCAGAAGCGGCTGTTCAGCGAGGCCGGTCTGAACGTCGCGCGCCACTTGACGGTGCTGGAGCAGCAGTGGGGAGCGGACAGCGCGGGCATCGCCCAGGGCATCGAGGCGACGCTGGGGTACCCGGCGTTCGTGAAGCCGGCGAACGGCGGCAGCAGCGTCGGCGTGACGAAGGTGCGCTCCCGCGAGGACGTGGGCGACGCGATGCGGGCGGCGTTCAAGTACGACCGCAAGGTGCTGATCGAGGAGCTGGTGAGCGGCCGCGAAGTCGAATGCGGCGTGCTCGGCAACTGGCGGCCGGAGCGGTCGCCCATCGGCGAGATCGTGGCGGGCGGCGAGTACTACGACTACAGCGCGAAGTATCTCGACGACAGCGCGCAGATCATCGTGCCTGCGGACGTCAGCGGCGAGACGGCGGCGGCGCTGCAGGGGGCGGCGGCGGCGGCGTTCGAGGCGATCGACGGCTCCGGGTTCGCGCGCGTCGATTTCTTCCTGACGCCGGAGGGGCGCACCGTGATCAACGAGATCAACACGCTGCCGGGGTTCCGGCCGGTGAGCATGTTCCCGCGGCTCTGGGCGGCGGCCGGCGTGACGTATCGCGAGCTGATCAGCCGCATCGTGGACCTGGCGATGGAGCGGTTCCGGGAGAGGAAGCACCGTGGCTGACGCACGGACACCGCGCAAGTGGCCGTACCGGGCGGCGAAGCCGTTGCGGTCGCATCGCGTGATCAAGACGCGCGAGGCGGGGCCGCGCGGGGTGCACCGCCGGGAGGAGCCGCAGCCGCGCATCCGCATCACGCGGCTGCAGGCGCGGCTGGCGTTCGGGGCGGGCGTGCTGGCGCTGGCGCTGTGGTCGGCGTGGTGGGGCTACCATGCGCCGTTTGTGCGGGTGACGCACGTGACGATCAGCGGCACGTCGCAGCTCCCGCCCGAGCAGGTGCGTGAGGCGGCGGGCATCGACAACGAGAGCATCTTTGGGCTCGACCTGAAGGCGGCGCAGGCGCGGGTGGCGGCGCTGCCGGAGGTCCGGCACGCGACGGTGCAGAAGCACGGCTGGAACAGCGTGACGATCGACATCGAGGAGCGGACGGCGTGGGGGTCGTGGCAGATGAATGGCGTGAACGTGCCGATCGACATCGACGGCTACGTGCTCGACGGCGCGCCGGCGCCCGAAGGGTCGGCGGTGATCCAGGAGATCGACCCGAAGCGCGTGCTGAACGCGGGCGAGCGCATCGATCCAGGCGCGGTGGAGCTGGCGGCGCGGCTGCTGCGCGAGTCGGACGCGGCGTTCGGGCGGAAGGTGCTGGCGCTGGTGTATCGCCAGAACGCCGGCGTCACGGCGGTGCTCTCCGGTTCGGACGTGGACGACCACACCTTGTGGGTGACGTTCGGGGACTCACGGGATTATGACTACAAGGTGGCCGCGCTCTACGTGTTGATAGAGCAGGCGAGGCAGCAGGACCTGACGCTAAACGCCGTGGATCTTCGGTTTGGCGACAGGTTGAGCTTCAACTAGGAGCAGGGAGGCAGCCATGAGCCGTGGTGGGACATTCGCCTCGATCGACATCGGGACGACGAAGATCTGCACCGTCGTCGGTGAGGTCGCGAACGAGGGGGAGATGCGGATCCTCGGCGTCGGCATCGCGCCGTCGACCGGGCTCTCGCGCGGGATGGTGGAGAACATCCGCGACGCGACGGACTCGATCAAGGCGTCGGTGGAGAAGGCCGAGCGGTCGAGCGGGACGCGGATCCTGTCGGCGCACGTGGGCGTCGCCGGCACGCACATCTCCTGCCTGAACAACCGCGGCATCGTGGCGATCCCGGACCGGACGCGCCCGATCATGCCGGACGACGTGACGCGCGTGCTCGACGGCGCGCGGGTGGTGAGCATCCCGACGAACCGGGAGATCATCCACGTCATCCCGCGCTTCTACGTGGTGGACGGGCAGGACAACGTGTCGGACCCGGTCGGCATGTACGGCTCCCGGCTCGACGTAGAGACGCACATCGTCACCGGCGTCGACTCCGCCATCCAGAACCTGACGAAGTGCGTCGAGAACGTGGGGGTGCAGGTGGACGGGCTGATCCTCGAGCCGCTGGCGAGCGCCGAGGCGGTACTGGACGAGGAAGAGAAGCAGCAGGGCGTGGTCCTGGCCGACATCGGCGGCGGCACGACGGATATCGCGCTGTTCATCGAGGGGAGCGTCTACCACACCGCCGTGCTGCCGGTAGGAAGCAGCCACATCACGCGGGACATCGTGGTGGGGCTGCGGGCGCCGTACCAGGCGGCGGAAGAGGCGAAGCGCAAGTGGGCGCACGCCATCCCGAGCATGGTGGACGCGCGTGAGGAGATCACGATCGAGGCGTTCGGCTCGGAGGGCTCGAAGACCGAGCTGCGGCGCCGTCTGTGCGAGATCGCGCAGGCGCGCATGGAGGAGATCCTGGAGATGATCACCGCGGAGGTGAAGCGGGCGGTGCACGACGACATCATTTCGGCCGGGATCGTGCTGACGGGCGGCGGCGCGAAGCTGGCGGGCATCGACCTGCTGGCGGAGCAGGTGACGGGGTGGCCGGCGCGCATCGGCATGCCGCGGCACCTGCAGGGGCTGACGGACCTGCTCATCGACCCGGCGTACGCGACGAGCGTCGGGCTGCTGCAGTGGGCCGTGAACGAGGCGGAGGCGAGCG
>Ga0315281_10008328_pt1 | contig 14508 bp, 15 predicted proteins | sample YL17G07_0_MG_FD_204540 | JGI IMG/M metagenome (GOLD analysis project Ga0315281, IMG submission 204540) | Sediment microbial communities from Yellowstone Lake, YNP, Wyoming, USA - YL17G07_0 | ecosystem: Environmental > Aquatic > Freshwater > Lake > Sediment | place: USA: Wyoming | collected...
CGGCGCGAAGCCCGCCCGCCACAGGTACTCCCGGAGGTGCAGCCGTGCCCCCCAGGCTGCTCATCACGAACGGCGTCCTCGCCCTCCCTGGCGGGCCCCGGCGCGCCGACATCCTCTGCGGCGGCCACCGCGTCGTCGCCATCGGGCGTGACCTCGAAGCCCATGGCGTCGCCACCTTCAACGCCCACGGCCTCACCCTCGGGCCCGGTTTTGTCGACGTCCACGTCCACGGCGGCGGTGGTCACTCCTTCTTCGGCAGCGACCCCGCGGCGGTCGAAGCCTACTCGGCCTGGGCGCCACGCAATGGCGTCACCGGGTTCCTCGTCAGCACCGTCGGGCGGAGTGCCCCCGAAACAGAGCGCGTCCTGGAGGGGCTCCGCCCGGCTATCGGGCTCGCCGCGGGCGCCGAACCGCTCGGCTTCCACCTCGAGGGCCCGTTCATCAACCCGTTGCGCAAAGGCGCGTTCCACCCGGGCATGCTCCACGAGCCGGACCGGCACGAGTTCCTCCGCTACCAGGAAGCTGCCCGCGGCCTCATCCGCCAGGTGACCGTCGCGCCCGAGCTCCCGCTCGCCATCGACGTAATCGCCGCCGCCGCCGTCTCCGGCGCGATCCCGGCCATGGGCCACACCGACGCTACCGTCGCACAGGCCCGTGCCGGGTTCGAAGCAGGCGTCCGGCACGTGACGCACCTCTACAACGCAATGCGCCCCCTCCACCAGCGCGAAGGCGGCCCCAGCGTCGCCGCCCTGCTCGAAGACTCCGTCACCTGCGAGATCATCTGTGACGGTGCGCATGTGGCCCCGGACGTCCTCCGTATGGCCTACCGCATCCTCGGCCCCAACCGCACCGTCGTCGTCACCGACAACCTGCACATCGCCGGTACCGGCGCTGGCGCCGGCCGTTTCGGCGGCGAAGACGTCGAGGTTTCCGGCGGCAAGGCCGCACGCGCCGACGGCACGATCGTCGGGAGCGTCCTCACCATGGACCAGCACTTCCGCAACGTCCAGGAGTTCCTCGGCGTCGACGTGGCGACCGCGTTCCGGCTCTGCGCCACCAACCCTTCGCGAATCGCCCAGGCCGCCGATCGCAAGGGCAGCCTCTCCCGCGGCTTCGACGCCGACGTCGTCATGCTCGACGCGGGCTGCAACGTCGTCGCGACACTGTGCCGGGGCGAAGTGGCCTACCTCGCCGAGCCCGGGCGAGGGCCAGCCATGCCCGGGGACGCTCAGTCCCGGCTGTGGACGAAGCGCACGAACTAGCAGACCTCCCGTAGCGCGGAAGCGGCGGCTTCGTCCAGGACCACCGTCGCGGCGGGATGCTCCCGCACGAAGCTCGCCGGGCAGGCTGGCCCAACGGGCCCCTCCAGCGCACGAGCCACGATGTCTGCCTTCGTCCTGCCGCTGGCCAGCAGCAGCACCCGCCGCGCACCCAACAACTCGCGCAGCCCGAGCGTATAGCCGTGCGTGGGCGTCGCTTCGCCCCAGCACTCTCGGGCGCTCGTCCGTGTCGCTTCGGTCAGCGCCGCGTGGGTGGCCCGGGCGTCGCGGCCGCTGCCCGGCTCGTTGAAGGCGAGGTGGCCGTTCACCCCGATGCCCAGCACAGCCACGTCGAGGCCTCCAGCTTCCCAGAGCCGCGCAGCGAAGCGCGCCACCTCCGCCGCGGGCTCGCCGCCCGTGACGAACTGCTCGATCGGCCCCGCGCCGGAAATGGCCTCCCACCAGCGCGCGAAGAAGGTGCGGTTGGAACATGGGTCCTCTCCCGGCCCGTCGTACTCGTCGACCGCGAACGGCCGCACGTGGGCCACCGAAGCGCGCCCCGCCTCGACCGCCGCCCGAAGCGCGGCGTAGAGCGGCAGCGGCGTGTTCCCCGTCGCAAGCCCCACGACCGGCTCCGGGAACCCGGCCAGTGCTTCCAGGAACGCTTCCGTCGCCGACGCGCCGAATTCGGACCCGGGCACAATGCGCAGGTCCAGCGCCATTCAGGCGGAGCCCGGTTCGTGCAGGAAGGCCAGCACCTCTTCCACCAGCGCCTCGGGACACTCTTCGGGCGGCAGGTGCCCGGCGGCCCCGAGCACAACGTGCCGCGCTCCCCGGATCTTCGCCGCGAGCCCCTCGCCAACGCGCGCAGGGACGATGCGGTCGCGGGCTCCGCTGATCACCAGCGTGGGCGCCGTAATCCGCGAGAGGTCCGCGGGTGCTTCCTTCGCCGTGTCCGCCGCCATCTTCTCCAGGCAGGCCAGCGTCCCGCGGATGAGCAATGGCTCCGCGTACCCGTCGACCATCTCGTCCGTAACCGTTGCCGGGTCCGCCACCACCTGCTGCAGGCCCCGCCGCGCGAGCCACCGGACGAGGCCCGGGAAGCCGGTCGCGAACCGCGCCACGCCCCACGCCGGGTGATGCCCGCGCCGGTTCCCCCAGGCAGGCGCGGCACTCGCGTCAACCGCCGCAACAAGCACGAGCCGCTCAACCCGCCGTGGGTCGCTGATCGCCAGCCGCTGAGCCACTCCGCCACCCATCGAGTGGCCGACGACCGTGGCCCGGCGAATCCCGAGCACGTCCAACAGCCGCGCCACGCGCCACGCCTGTGCTTCGTGCCCGAGTTCGAGCCGCGGATCGCGGTCGCTGAACCCGAATCCCGGCAGGTCGACCGCGACGACGCGGTAGTTCGCGCCGAGCATCGGCAGCGCCAGCCTCCAGCTGAAGGCGCTCGCCCCGAACCCGTGCAGGAGCACGATGGCTGCGCCCTCGCCCTCCTCGACGTAATGCAGGCGAACTCCGTCCACCACGATCGCCTCTCCCGGCGCGCCGTGTGCCGCCACTGGCCGGAAGGCCGACCGCAGCGCGGCCGAGGCCGCCACGACCAGTCCACCGAGCGCCGTCATCACGAGAAATGCCCGCTTCACCGGCCCACCTCGCCGAAAATAAGGCTCAGTTCGCGGATGGCCGCAGGCATACGCGGCCCGTACCACCACAGCAGCCGCCCGTCCACAACGCGCGCCGGGGCGACGTCTTCGAACAGTGCCGCGTCCTCCTCGCGGAAGCGGTAAGGCTCGTCCGGGAGCAGCACGAGGTCCGGTCCCAGCGCTCGCAGCTCTGTAAGCGTGACCTCCGGGTAGCGCGGACGGCCCGCCAGCACGTTCACCGCGCCCGAACGTTCGATCAGGTCGTGGCCGTAGCTGTCGCCTCCAAGCCCCATGAACGGCCGCTTCCACACAGCGACGAAGACTCGCGGCCTCGATCCTGCCCTCACCTCAGCGAGCGCTCCCCGGGTCTCCTCCACCAGCACGGCCGCGCGCCCCCCGCACCCGAGGATTGCGCCGAGTTCGACCACGGTCGCCATCGCCCCGTCGACCGAACTCGGGTCCGTCACCAGCACGTCGATCCCGGCTGCTCGCAGCGCCTCCACGTCTTCACGACGGTTCTCCTCGCGGTTCGCGATCACCAGGCCGGGCGCCAGCGCAACGATGCTTTCCACCGCCGGGTCCTTCGTGCCGCCCACGGCCGGGACGCTTGCGAGCACCTCTCCCGGCTCGTCACAGAACTTTGTCCTGCCCACGAGCCGCTCTCTCGCTCCGAGCCAGCAGATGAGCTCCGTCAGGCTCGGGACGAGCGACACGACCCTCTGTGGCCCCATGCGCCGAGCTTAGCCGCGGCGTGCCCGGCACACAAAGCAGCCCCCGGGTCTGGGGGCCGCTTCTCGAGGCTTCCCGTCTGCCGCTCCCGCTACTGCGGAGTCCCGAGCGTGACCTGCACCGTGAGCTTCTTGCCCCCCCGGTAGAGTTCGACCTCCACCTTGCTGCCCGGCTCGTGCTTGATCATCTGCAGCGCCAGGTCCGACTCGTTGCGGAGCACGACCCCCGCGATCTTCGTGATCACGTCGCCCGTCTTGATCCCCGCGGCGGCCGCCGGACCGGCGGGAGCCACGCTCTCGGGGTCCCCCAGGAACACGCCGCTCACGTCCTGGGGAATGCCCAGGTCGCGCGCCTTCGCCGGCCGCAGCGCCTCGAACTGCTGGATGCCGAGAAGCCCGCGGTTCACCTTGCCGGTCGCCTTCAGCTGCTCGTACACCGCCTGTACCGTGTCGGACCCGACGGCGAAGCCGATGCCCGCAGCCGTGCCGCCCGTTGTGTTGTCCGGGGCCAGGGCCGTGTTCACTCCCACGACCTGGCCCAGCAGGTTCAGCAGCGGACCACCACTGTTGCCGTGGTTGATCGCCGCGTCCGTCTGGATCGCGCCCAGCACCTGCGAGCTCTCGTCGATCGCCCGGTTCTTGGCGCTCACGATGCCGCGCGTCACAGTGAACGACGGCCCTTCGCCCCCGCGCAGGTCGAGCGCGAAGCCGATGGCGACCACGTCCTCGCCCACGGCCGTGTCCTCCAGCTTCGCCAGCTTGAGCGCCTTGTACGGCCCGCCCTCGATCTTCACGAGCGCCAGGTCCGAGCGTGGGTCGGTGCCCACCACCCGGCCGTCCACCACACTGCCGTCAGAGAGGCCCACGCTCACCGTCGTGGCCGGCCGGTTCAGGCGGCCGAGCACCACGTGGTTGTTCGTCACCACGTACCCGTCCTCGCTCACGATGAAGCCTGTCCCAACGCCCGTCGGCGTCTCGATACGCACGACCGACGGCTCCGCGAGCTTCACCAGGTCCGCCGTGGAGAGGTCGCCGGATGCCTTCGGCGTGGTCGCCTTCGGCGTGGCATCTTTCGTCGCTTCCGCCTTCGGCAGCGAGGCCGCCTGGTCCTGGGTCTCTGCCGGTGTGGCCGTGTTCGTGGCGTCGTTCGTCGAGCAGGCGGCCCCCACCAGCAGGGCCAGGCCTGCCACCGTTGCGGCCCCGGCCGTCCAGAAGTGCTTCGTCATTGTTCGTTCCCCTGCTGGTCTGGACTCCAGTGTTCCGCACGCGCTGACAATGGACCGTAAACGACGTGTCCGTCGGGGTGTGGCCGGTAAAGAAGCGCTGGCCCGGCCTCTACCCGGGTGTATCATCCCGCCCAGGCAGCATATGGGTTGGCACGGGAATCCGGAGACCTCCGGGGTTCGTAGCGTAACCAGGGCCGGCGAATTCGCCCGGCCCGCAGAAGAAGACCGCCTCGCACGCCTCGGGTGGACAGACGAACGCCTCATGACCGCTATCGTCCTGCGCGATGAACCCGCCTTCGCCGTGCTCTACGACCGTTACGTAGACCTGGTCTATTCGGCCTCGCTCCGCGTCCTCGCCGACCCGCAGCTCGCCGAGGACGCCACGCAGGATATCTTCGTCCGCCTCTGGCGCCGCCCGGAGGCCTTCATCGCCGACCGTGGCCGCTTCCTCAGCTGGCTCATGAGCGTCGTGCGCAACCGCGCCGTCGACGAACTCCGTGCCCGTGGCCGCCGGCGCCGCCGCGAGGCCATGGGTCCCGGCGAAACCGAGGAGGATTTCCTCGCGGCCATCCCATGCGAGCAAGACGACCCCTTGCAGGCCGCCCAGGTACACGAAGAGCAGATACTCGTTCGCGGAGCCCTCTGTGCCTTGCCGGCCGACCAGCGGCGCGCGCTCGAGCTTGCCTACTTCGGTGGCCTGACCCAGCAGGAGATCGCATTCGCCCTCCACGAGCCCCTGGGCACCGTGAAAACCCGCATCCGGCTCGGCATGCAAAAGCTCCGCCGGGCCCTGCAGGATCAGCGGTAGGGGAAGCGAGAACATGGCCCCGGCGCACATCACGCAGGAACAGGCCGACGAGTTCGCCATCGGCGCGCTCGAACCTCAGGTTGCGACCCTCGTCGCCCTGCATGCCGACGACTGTCCAGAGTGTCGTGCCATGGTCGCCGCCAGCGAGCGCGTAGCCACGTCGCTTGCTCTGGGCGCTCCCCGGCGGGTGCCTTCTCCCGGCCTCAGGCGCCGCGTCTTCAAATCGGCCGGGCTCACCCGGCCCGGCCTCCTCGGCATGGCCGTGCGCGTGGCCACGGCGGGCGCCGGCGTCGCAGCAGTGCTTGTCGCCGTTGCTGCCTTCACCGGTATGGTCTCCGTGCGCGGCGAAGTGCGCGACCTGAAGACCGAGAACGCCGGCCTCCAGTCACAGATCGACGACGCGCTCTCGCAGAAAGTCGAGATCGCCGCCATCACCCGCCGCCTCAGCGACGAGGAACAGACGTCCAACGAGCTGCGCCTTGCCGCGCGGGGCGACCGCGACCTCCTCCTCGCCCTCCTCTCCCCCGAGAGCGACGTCGCCGAGGTGTTCTCCGTCAACGACTCCGGGCCGGCCATCGGCCGCCTCGTGTGGGACGAGCAGCAGAAGAAGGTCTGGTTCGTTGCGAGCCACCTCCTCCCCCGGCCCGCAGGCGAGACCTACCAGGTGTGGGTGAGCTCTGGCGGACGCTACTTCAGCCTCGGCACGTTCAATCCCGACGACAGCGGCTTCGCGCGCTACGAGACAATCGTCCCCGCGGGCCTGAAGTCGTACGAAAGCGCCGTCGTCACCATCGAGCGCGCTGGCGGTTCCCCCGAGCGGACAGGGCCCAGCGTCTTCGTGACCGACCTCTCCCGCCTCCGCCGCTAACCTGCTGCCGTCGGCCTCAGTTGCTTGCGGAGCTCGACCAGTGCCCGCGCCTGGCGGCCTTTCACGCCGTCGACCGTCGTCCCCAGCGTCGTGGCCGTCTCCTGGAGCGAGAGTCCGTGGACGAACCGCAGGCTGATGACCTCTGCATGGGCGGCTTCGAGCGCCGCGATTCCGCGCGCCAGGTCGAGCAGCTCCGGGTCGAGTCCCGGGTCGGCGGCGCTCCCGTCGAACGCCTCCAGGGCCAGGGCGGGCGGCTGGCGGAACCACTTCCGCCGGTGCGTGTTCACGACGTTGCGGGCGACGCCAAAGAGCCACGCCCGTGCCGGCAGCCCGTGGTCGCGCAGATCTTCCGCGTGCTCCCACGCCTCCTCGAACACCTGGCTCGTCGCGTCCTCCGCCTCCGAGGCCTGCCCCAGCCGTGAAAGCGCGTAGCGGTAGACCGCCGGCATCTCCCGCACGAAGAACTCGTGCCATGCTTCCGGCTCACGCCTCCGCAGCCTGCCGAGTTCACTGTCGCCGTCTGCGCTGAGAGCCACCTGGCCGTTGTTCTGCTCGCGCCGCGATTCGGCCCGCCGCACCGCTAGCCATTGGCCGAAGCGCAGGCTCGAAGGCTCCGGCACCCCTGCCCATGGCAGCGTGCAGGTCGTCATCAGTCGATCCCCTCGGGTTTACGGCCGGGGCCTTCCGGGGTCTGCGTGGGTTCCGGGGTCGGTGTGTGCTCCGGCGTCTCCGTCGGCGTCGGAGACGGAGACGGCGTGGGCGTCGGCGATGGCGTCGGAGACGGAGACGGCGTGGGCGTGGGAGTGTCGGTTGGCTCCGCGGTCGGCGAAGGTGACGGCGGCCCAACCGGGATCGTCGGAATGCCGCCCGCTGGCCCGGTTGCCGTCGGGGTCGGTGTCGAGCCGGGCGTCAGCCCCGGTGTGGGTGTCTTCGTCGGCGATGGCACCCCGGTTGGCGTCGGCGCAGGTGTGTTCGTCTCAGGTGTGCCGCCAGTCACTGCGGGCGCGAGGCGTGGAGGCTCCGGGGAAGGCGTGGCCGTGGCTCCAGGCGTTGTCACGGACCCCTGTCCCTGCGACGCACCTTCCGTGCCCGACGCTGCTGCCCCCGGCGCCTGTTGCTCCGTGCCGGGCGTGCCCGGTGACGCGCCGCCCGGGGTCGCCACCAGGCGCGGGGCGCTGCTGTCGTCGCGCGGTCCGATGTTCACCGCGATGCTCCGCACGAGGCCCAGCCCCTCTTCCGCAAGCTGCAGCGGGCTGTGCCCGGCTGCCGTGCCCGCGCCCGTGCCGACTGCCGCGAGGAGCAGTGCGCCTGCTGCGAACCGCTCGGCGAGTCCACGTGGGCGGTCGCCGAGGCCTGCCCACCCGAGCAGCCACGCTCCAGGCCCGCGAGACCGTTCCCGTGTTCGCACCTGGGCAAAGCGCGTCATCATGCGCGCCGTCGCCGCGGAGTCCGGGCCAGGGGTAGAGAGCCGGCGGCACCGGCCGGCCAGGCGCGACAACGCCGCAACGTCGGCGTGCGCCGGCCCCGGCAACAGCCGGCCCTCGACCACCTCGGCGAGGAAGTCCGCGGAGAACGGGCTCTCAGGCAGCGGAAACCTCCTGGATCACGCGCCGCTTCACCGTGCGCGTATACGTCAGCCGGACCACGATGCCGGAGACGATCGACAGGCTCGTCGCCATGTAGAGCACCACGAGCCACGTCTCGTGGGAATCGGTGCCCATCTGAATACCGTGCCACAGCGCCCCGATGAACGCCACGAACGACGAGTAGTGGATGTACCTCCACGTCTTGATGCCGATCGCGGAACGGAACCAGAACGAGGCCGACACGATCGTCCCCAGGTAGAGCGACGCCTGTCCGATTCCCGTCAGCGACGTCTTGTAGTACGAGCCGAACGGCACCAGCACGTCCACGAGGCCGAAGTGGGTCCACGGGTCCTGGATGAGCACGAGACCATGGCCGAAGCCGAGCAGGATCCCGGCGATGGAAGCGGCCTGGTGGATGGCCAGCAGCTTCGCCCTCCCCACGAGCCCGTCGAACCAGGCCGAGGACATGAGCAGCCCGCCCGCGAGCCCGAGCCAGAGGAACAGGTAGGCCGCGACCCCCGCTGCGCGCGAGGCGTACCAGGCGCCGTGCGTTCCCATGTCAGGCATGACCTGCCCCGCCACCCGTTGCAGGGCGGCGGAGCCGATCAGGATGCCCGCCAGGGCCGCGGCAAAAGCGATACCCATGGCCTTCACGTTACGACCCCTTCGTGCCCTTCGGGGGCGGTGCGGGCGTCGGCGCCGGGGGCGGCGGCGGTGGCGCCGACGGTGGAGGCGGAGGAGTGGCCGGCGGCGGCGGCGATGGTGGAGGCGTCGCCGGCGGCGGCGTGCTCGCGGGCGGTGGGTTCGCCGGCGGCGGCGCGGCCGGTGGCGGCGGCAGTGACGCGTCCGGGAAAGGCGACGACCCGTCCGGGAGCGGAGGAGGCGGCTCCCCCGGGGCCGGCGTGCTCGGCGCTGGCTGCGAGGCCGTTACCACGCCGCCGCCTGCCGGTTTCGTGACTACCTTGCCGCCAGGCACGGGCGTCGTGCCGGCCGGCGGCGTGCCAGCGGAGGGCGCGTCCTTCACGATCTGGTAGTAGTAGTAGATCGGCTGCCGCTCGATTACCCGCACCTCCTGCACGGGTGCCTGCGGCGGCGCCACTGCCACGGCCGTGGGCTGCTCGATGCGGACCCACTCCGTCCCGTTCCAGCGCCAGCCGTCCTTCTCGATGACGGTTGCGGCCGCCGCCGGCTGCGAAGCTTCCTGGGTCGCTGCCGGTTTCTTCGCTTCCGACGAAGGCGTCGCGGTGATGGCGACCGTCCCCCAAAGGACCACGAAGACGGCCGCCGCGCCCACGGCGATGAGCACGCGGGTCGCCGCGTACTTCACGGGGTTGCGTGGCTTCGCGCTCAATCGTCACGCTCCGGGTGGGGGTGGTCGTCCGGGCTGCTGGTTGGCTCCGGCGAGGGTGAAGGCTCCGGCTTGGGCGTTGGCGGTGCCGGAGTCGGGTCCGGCTTTGGAGCCGGGGGCTTCTGCGTCGGGTCCGAAGCCGGCGGCGGGTTGTTGCTCACCGTCGGCGGCATCGTGTGGATGTCCGTGGCCGACGGCAGCTTCGGCTGGACGGGTGCGGGTGCCGGGGCCGGCGTGCTCGTCTTCTTCGGTTCGCTCGTCTTTGGGGCCTCGGTGGCCGTTGTCTGTGCAGGCGGCGTGTCCCCCGTCGCCTGCGTGTCTGCGGCCGGTGCCGGCTGGTGCACTTCCTTCGTGATAATCACTGCGGGCTTGTCGACGTAGACGTATTTCGGTGGGAGCGCCGCAGCCTCCGCCGCCTGCTGGATGGGGGCTCCCTGTTCCGCTGCAGCCTGCGTGGCCGCCACGGCCGTCTGCTCGGATTGCAGCGCCTGCGCGACGCTGGCCGAGCCCGGGCGCGAGGCCGTGTTGTCGAATACTCCCTGGGAGACGGCAGCGGCGGCCAGCACTGCGCCCGAAAGCGCGGCCGCCGCCGTCCCTGCCATCACCGATGCCATGCGATTCATCATTCGCCTCCTGGACCGAAGTCAGCAGGCACATCGCCGCGCGCAGTGCAAAGGAGTCGCCGGTTTTGCAAAATCAGGGTGAACCCTTGGTTACTTCCGTGTAACGCACCGGGTACGCGGACTCTAGCGTCGTGCCCCCACGCGAGGATCGACCGCTACGGCCCCTGGAAGCCTCTCGACACGACCGCCCCCTCGTTCGTGCTCGCGAGCACGCGATGCCCGGCGGCCACGTACGCCTCCAACGCGGCTGCACCGCCGATGAGCACGGCTTTGGCCCAGACTTCCGCTCGCCAGGTCTCGTCTCCCCACACCGAGACCTGGTCGTAGGGAGAGTCCGCCGGCATCCCGGTGCGAGGGTCGATCAAGTGATGCGCGGCCGCGCCCGTTAGCGTCGTCCAGCGGCGCTTCCGGGTCGTCGAAGTCGCGACTGCGCCCCGCATCTCGTCTTCCCAGGGCGTCGGGTCGCCCGGTTTCGCCACCACGCAGACGAGCCACCCGTCGTACCCCTCCTCGGAGCCGCAACAGCGCAGGTCGCCCCCCGCGTTCAGGAACAGGTTCGGATACCGGCTCTGCAGCAGTTCGATGCCCAGGTCCACCGTCCAGCCCTTGACGATGCCGCCGAGGTCCAGCTCGCCGCCCTGCAGCGTCACGCGGTCGCCCTCGACGGCTAGGCACTCCTGTAGGTCAGGCACGGCCTGCCTCCGCGGCTCGCCGCCCGAGACCTCGTCGAACGTCCGCGAATAGCCCGCGTCCACCAGCGCGCGCAGCACCATCGGGTTGTACAGGCCCCCGGTGAACCGGTTCGCCTCCAGTGCGAGGCGGCAGACCCGGGCGAAGCGCGCGTCCGTGACCTCCCCCGTCCGGTTGAGCGTGCTGAGCATGCTCGACTCACGGAAGCGCGAGAACCGCGCCTCCTGCTCGTCGAAGAGCAGCCGCAGCGAGATGAAGGCGTCGAGCGGTGGGAACGAGGTTTCGATGAGCACGTCCACTTGCGTGTTCATCGCCCGGAACGTTTCGCTGTGTTGCACCCTCCGATGGAACCGCGCGCCGGCCACCTCCGTCAACCGGCGGCAGCCTGGTTGCGGGTCGAAGTCTTGTGCGCGCCGGTCAGCGTGCTCGCGTGGACCGGGGTTCGAGCAGGTCCACCAGCGCGTCCCCCAGCAGGTTCCAGGCGAGGAAGAACACGACGACGGGGATAGCCGGGGCCAGCAGCAGGTGCGGGTTGTTTTGGAGGACGTAGGGGCCGGCACCGTCGTGAATGAGCGTCCCAAAGCTCGCCGCGGGCGGGTCAATACCCAGGCCGAGAAAGCTCAGCGAGACCTCCGCCAGCGCGATCCCGGCCATACCCGCGGTCACGCCCACAAAGAAGAGCGGCAGCACCCCGGGCAAGATGTGTCGCGTCAGGATCCGCCACGTGCCCGCCCCCATGCACTCCGCCGCTTCGACGAACGCTGCTTCGCGGATGGCGAGCGCCTGGCTGCGCACGATGCGGCAACCGCCGATCCAGGAGAACGGCACGGTCGCGCCCACCAGCACCGTGAACTGGACGATGGCCCGCGCGTCGTTGACCGAGAGCGGTGTGTTGTCGGCCAGGCTGAAGGCAAAGTCCGTGATGCGCGTGTGGAACGCGGCCGTGATCGCGAGCATGAGGATGAGCGTGGGGATGCCGGCGAGCACTTCGCCGACGCGCATCACGACGGTGTCGATCCAGCCACCGCGATAGCCGGCGAGCAGACCGAGCCCGAGCCCGAGGAACAGGCTGCCCGAGAGCACGACCGCGAGCGTGAAGAGGATCGTCGTGCGCGCCGCGTAGAAAACGCGCGAAAGGAGGTCACGCCCCAGGTTGTCGGTGCCGAACCAGTGGTCAGCCGTGGGGCCTTCCAGCAGCCCGCCGGCCGGCGCGCTCGAAAGTGGCGGGGCCTCGTTCGGGCCGTACGGCGAAATCAGCGGCGCGAAAATCCCGCAGAAGTAGAAGGTCGCGATCAGCACCATCGCCACCACCGCGATCTTCTTGCGCAGCAGCACCCGGAGCGCCCGCCAGCGCCGTTCTTCTGTGGCCGCTGCCGGGGCCTGGAGCTCGGAGGTTTCCGCTAGTGCCACGGCCTACCCCCGTGCCCTGCCCACGCGCACCCGCGGGTCGATAAAGCCGTACACCACGTCCACGACGACGTTGGCAAGCACGAACAGCACCGAGCCGAAGAGTACGAGGGCGAGCATGACGTCGTAGTCGGGGGTTATGGCCGCCTCGAAGGCCGTCGGGCCGATGCCCGGGATCCCGAACGCGTTCTCGACAAACAGCGAGCCCGCCGTGATCCCCGGCAGCGACAGCCCGATGACCGTCACCATCGGCAGGAGCGCGTTCCGCGTGATGTGCGTGAAGACGATCGTCGACTGCCGCAGGCCCTTCGCCCGCGCCGTACGCACGTAGTCCTCGCCCAACACGCCGATGACTGAGGCGCGCATCAGGCGCGCGACCCCTGCGACGCCGGGGAGCGCCGTCACCAGGATCGGCAGGAGCATGTTCGCGCTGTACACGCCTTCGTAGGTGAGGCCGAAGATCCCGAACTTCAGGATGAAGAGCCACTGCACGATGGGCGCAAGCACGAACGTCGGGATAGCGTCCAGCGTCAGCCACGAGCCAATCGTGAGCGGGTCGACGAACGTCCCCCGCGCCATCGCCGCGTAGATCCCGACAGGGATTCCGACCGTGAACGTGATCAGCAGCGCCCAGAAGTTGAGCTGCGTCGAGACCCAGATCTTCGGCAGCAGGTACTCCGTCAGGTCGAAGTCCCGGTGCTTCACGGAAAGGCCCGGGTCGCCCTGGAAGAGGTTCTTCATATACTTGATGTACTGGATGTGGATCGGCTCGTCGTAGCCGTACTTCTCGCGCAGGCGCTGGGCCTGCTCCTCCGTGTAGTAGTTGCGGCCGAGGATTGCGTCCACCGGGTCGCTAGGCGCCAGGCGCAGCAGGTAGAAGACGATGATCGACACCGCGAAGAGGACGGGGATAGCCCAGAGCAACCTGCGGATCGTGTAGCCCAGCAGGCCCGCGCCCATCCTCTACTTCGCGTTCGGGTCGATTTCGATGTACCGGTACTTCGGTGCTGTCATCGAGATCGGTGGGTAGTTCTTCACGCACGGCTTGATGAGCATGTGCTCCACCGGCCAGAACGTGGGAATGGTCACGGCGTCGTCGAGGATCTTCTGCTCCGCCTGCGCGTAGAGGTCGAACCGCTTCTGGCGGTCGCTCTCGCGCCGCGCCTGCTGGAGCAGGTTGTCCACGTCGGCGTTCTTGTAGTGCGTGTAGTTCAGCTGGCTGTCGCTCGCAAACAGCTTGCCCAGGAAGTTCTCCGGGTCCGGGTAGTCCGCCGACCAGCCGTCGTCGGCGATCTGAAACGTCCCCTTGCGGCGCTCGCGCAGGAATGCCGACGGCTCGACCGCTTGCAGCTCGACCGTGACCCCGAGTGCGTCCTGCCAGCCCTTCTGGATCGCGACCAGGACCTCAGGAGAGTTTCCGCCGCTGCCGCCATACGTGAGCGTGATCCGCGGCAGGTTCGTGCCGTAGCTGGACTCCGAGAGAAGTTGCTTCGCCTTCACGGGATCGAAGCTGTAGGAGTGGACGGACTCCTTGTGGCCCGGCATCTCTGGCGGCAGGAACCCGTCGGCCACGCGGAAGTACCCATAAAGCAGGACCTTGTTGATCGACTCGCGGTCGATGGACATCGCGAACGCCTGGCGCACCTTCGGGTCGTCGAACGGCTTCTGTGACGGGTTCACGTTCAGGTAGAACGTCGCCATCTCCGGGATCGGGTGGTACTCCGCGCTCAGCGGGCTTTTCCCGCCGACCACGTCTTCCAGGCTCTGCGCCGGGACGCCGCCAATGTGCAGCTCGTCGTTCTGATAGCGCGTCGAGACGGAGCTGCCGCCGAGGTCGAACACCACTTCGTCGAGCTTTGCCACCCCCAGGTGATAGCGGTCGTTTCGCACCAGCCGGATCTTCTCCGCCGGGGTGAACTCGGCCATCTTGAACGGGCCGGTCCCGTCGGGCTTGCGCGTCCAGTTCCGCGGGTCCTTGTCGATCTGATCCTTGTTCACCACGAACGAGACGGGGTAGGTCAACTCGGCGAGGAAGAAGTCGGCGGGCTCCGTGAGCGTGATCCGCACGGTCTGATCGTCGATGACCTTCAGCCCGGAGATCGACTGTGCCTTGCCGTTCGCCTTCTCCTTGACGCCCACGATGTCCCCGAGATAGGCGACGACCGTCGGAGAGGCGTTCGCGGGGTCCGCCGCCCGCTCGATGCTGTACTGCACATCCTTCGCCGTCACGCGCTTGCCGCTGTGGAACAGCACGTTGTCCCGCAGATGGAACGTGTACGTCTTACCGTCAGCCGAGACTTCCCAGTTCTTGGCGATGTC
>Ga0315281_10008329_pt1 | contig 14506 bp, 8 predicted proteins | sample YL17G07_0_MG_FD_204540 | JGI IMG/M metagenome (GOLD analysis project Ga0315281, IMG submission 204540) | Sediment microbial communities from Yellowstone Lake, YNP, Wyoming, USA - YL17G07_0 | ecosystem: Environmental > Aquatic > Freshwater > Lake > Sediment | place: USA: Wyoming | collected...
CTGGACGTCGTGGTTGGGGGCGTGACCATCCCGGGCCCGGTCGGGTACCGGGCCGAGATCTGGGGACCGAAGCCGCACCCGTCGCCGAAGCCTTCGGCTTCGGCGCGCCCCCTCCGGGTCTTCCCGGCAAGCGCCTCAGTCGCCGCCGCGGCCGTCCAGACCGTGCCCCTCCAGTGGACCTGGGAGGATCCCGTGCTCTGGGATGCGGGGCGGCCGCACCTCTACACGCTCCGTCTCCGGGCCGAGGGGGAAGGGATCCGGGACGAGCTGGTCGAGCGGTTCGGGTTTCGTGAGTTCTCGGTCGAGGGAAAGGGCTTCGCCCTGAACGGCCGGCCCATCCGGCTCCGGCCCATGGTCTGGCTCAACGAGAGCGACGTCGCGGGGATGCGTGAGTGCATGGGCCACGTCTGCGACGGGCTCCTGGGGTTCGGGTTCAACCTGCTCGAGCTGTGGCCTTGGGACCATGCGCATCCGGGCAACCTGCACTTCCGGGAGATGTGGGCCGACGCGGCGGACGAGCGCGGACTGCTCCTCATGTACCCGGCGCTCTCGATCGAGTCGTTCATCGGGTGGGACGGCGGGACCGGGGCGGCTTGGGGCGCATGGGAACGCGCGATGGCGGCCGAGTGGAAGACGGTTCGGAACCACCCCTCGATCGTGATCCTGGTCTCCACGGCGAACCGGTTCGGGTACACGGACGACCTCAACCCGCTGCGCATCGGGAACGCGAAGGCCCTCTCGCTGGAATCCCGGCATGCCGACGACCAAGTGGGCCGTCGCATGATCGAGACGATCCGGCGGCACGATTCCACCCGCCCGCTGGCCTCGCATGAGGGCGGGGCGGTCGGGGACTTCCAGGCGTCGAACTGCTACCTGGACCTGATTCCCCTCCAGGAACGCGAGGAGTGGCTCTCGGCCTGGGGACAGCAAGGCGACCGGCCGGTCATGGCGGTCGAGTTCGGGACGCCGCTGTCGTGCACGTTCCACCGCGGCCGGGGACCGTACGGGGAGACGCGCGTAACCGAGCCGCTCATGACCGAGTTCTGCGCGATCTACTTCGGTGACGAGGCGTACCGGCTGGAGCCGGCGGCCTACCGCGCGGTCATCCGGGACAAGTTCCGGCACGACCAGGTATACGACTGGATCAGCGGGGGCCGGGACGAGTTCGATTACCACCCGGCGCACCAGAAGCTCCAGGCGCTCTTCGACCGGAACACCTGGCGGAGCTGGCGCGCGTCGGGCATGACCGGGGGGATGATCCCGTGGGAATGGGGTCACGGCTTCCGCTGGCCGGAAGCGGCCATGACTCTCCCGCCGTTCAAGCCGGGGCAGGAGGGGTCGTGGTTGACGTCCGTCTCCCGGGCCGACTGCCTGGGATTTTCCCCGGACGGAATCGAGCCCACGGAGGCGGGGCTGACCCTGCGCGAGGTCTCGACGCCCGTGCTGGGCTGGCTGGGCGGACCGGAAGCGGATTGGCCCGCCAAGGACCACCTCTTCTACGCGGGCGAGACCGTACGCAAGACGATGGTCATCACCAACGACGGGCCCGCGGACGAGCCGTTCGAGGCCGGCTGGTCGGCCGAGGTCGGCGTCGCGAAGATCGCGTGGGCGAAGAAGGGCGAGATGGCGCCCGCGGGTCGCACGCTCTTCCTGCCGTTCGATTTCCAGCTGCCCGAGAGCGTCTTTGCGATGCCCTCCGGGCGCATCCTCATGGAGGTGCACGCGGTAGGGACGAGGTTCGTCGACAGCCTCGGGTTCCGCGTATTCCCGCGGCCCTCCCCCCCGGCCGTCAGGCACGAGGCCTTCGTCGTCGACCCCGAGGGCGCGACGAAGGCCTGGATCGAGAAGCTGGGCTGGAGTACGCGCCGGTGGGACGGAGGACCCGCCTCCGGGCGGGTGTTAGTGATTGGGCGGCACGCGCTCGACCGGGGGACCCGCCTGCCGGGGTCGCTCCCCGCGTTCGTGGAGGCGGGCGGCCGGGTCATCCTCTGCGGACAGAACCCCGAGTGGCTGAGGAATCGCGCCGGGTTCCGGGTGGCCCGGCACGTCTCGCGGCGGATCTTCCCGGTGCCGTCGCAGGCCCCGTCCCCGCTGCTGCTGGCCGTCGATGCCGAGACGCTCCGTGACTGGCGGGGCGCCGGGACCCTTGTTCCGGAGACCGCGGACGTCTCCCTGAACCGGGGTGCCGAGACCTCGCCGCTGTACGGATGGCACTGGGGCAACCGCGGGAGCGTCTCGTCGGCGGCGATCGAGAAGCCGCACCGGTCCGGCTGGACGCCCATCCTCGAGGGCGAGTTCGACCTCGCCTATTCGCCGCTCATGGAGCTCGCGTACGGCCGGGGGCTTGCGATCTGGTGCACGCTCGACCTCGAAGGACGCGTGGGCGCTGAGCCGGCGGCGGACCTGCTGGCCTCGCGGCTCCTCGAGTACGCGCGGACCGCCCCCGCCCGGCCGCGCGCCTCGCGGACCGTCTACCTCGGTGGCAAGGCCGGCGAGGGGATCCTGAAGGCCGTCGGGCTCCGGTATTCGCGGGATATGGGTAGCGAAAGGACCCCGGGACTCCTCGTCGTCGGCGCCGACGCGAAGGCGGGCCGCGCCGACCTGGACCGCTGCCTCGCGAGGGGCTGGAAGATGCTCTTGCTCCCGCGGCCGGCGGGCGACCTGCCCTTCGGGTTCCGGGCGGAGTCCGTGACCTCGTTCGGGGGGTCGCTGGCGGTGCCCGACTGGCCCGAGTGCCGGGGGCTCTCGGCCTCGGACCTGCGGCTGCGGGCCGAGATCACGGCCACGCTCCTGGTCGCGGGACCCGAGGTCGGCGCGAACGGACTCCTGGGCCTCGCCCGGTCGGGGACCGGCGCCGCGATCCTGCTCCAGCTTGCGCCGGACCGGCTCGACGCGGACCGGCTTACATATCTAAGGTATTCCTCGTGGCGCCTCATGCGGACGCTCTCACAGCTGCTCGCGAATCTCGGGGGCGAGTTCGAGATGGACCGCAAGAGCCTGGAGTGGGGCTGGAAGGCGGCCTTCGATCCCGTCTCCCTGGCGGGCCCGTGGAAGGTCCGGGTCGAGTTCTCGGTCACGCGTTCCGGCGAGGACCCCGAAATCCTCAAGGATCCCGGCAACGAGGGCTTGAAGAGGGGGTGGGCGGCGGCGGACGTCGACACGAAGGGGTGGAAGGACATGAAGCTGCCCTGCTACTGGGAGTCGCAGGGACGGGGGTGGCAGATCGACGGCGCGGTCTGGTTCCGCCGGGCGGTGACCGTTCCGGCGGCGTGGGCGGGAAAGGACCTTGTCCTGAACCTGGGCCCCATCGACGACTTCGACGTGACCTGGTTCAACGGTAGCAAGGTCGGAGCCACGGACGCGACCACGGCGAACCCGTGGGAAGCGCCCCGGTCGTACCGGATCCCGGGCCGGCTCGTGCGCGCGGGGCTGAACACGATCGCGATCCGGGTCTTCGACAACTTCGGGGGAGGCGGATTCGGCGCCGGCCCCGGCGGCATGACCCTCTCGCGCGCCGAACCGGCGCCGCCCGAGTTCTACGTCCCCGGGTTCCGGACCGACTACCAACTGGGCGACGACCCGTACCGGTACTTCCGGTGGTGAGATGAGACTCGGGGGGCCCGTCTTCGCGAAGTGGACGACGCCGGAGGAGTGGGCGCTGGCCCACGCCCGCGCCGGATACCGGGCGGCCTACTGCCCCGTTGACGAGACCGCCGACGACCGCACTGTCAGTGCGGTCGCAAGGTCGGCCGCTTCGGCCGGCCTGGTGATCGCCGAGGTCGGGGCGTGGAGCAATCCGATCAGCCTCGACGCGGAGACCGCGCGGAAGGCGGTTGCGCTCTCCTCGGCCCGGCTCGACCTCGCGGACCGGATCGGCGCCCGGTGCTGCGTCAACATAGCGGGGTCGCGGCACCCGACGAAGTGGGACGGGCCGCACCCGGACAACTTCTCGCCCGCGACCTTCGACCTCATCGTCGAGACCGTGCGCCGGATCATCGATGCCGTCAACCCGAAGCGAACCTTCTACACGCTCGAGTGCATGTACTGGGTGCCGCCGGACTCCGCCGAGAGCCAGGAGGAGCTGGTCCGCGCAATCGACCGGCCCGCGTTCGCCGTCCACTTCGATCCCGTGAACATGATCAACTCCGCCCGCCGGTTCGCCGACTCGGGCGGGTTCATCCGCGACTTCGTCCGGCGGTTCGGGCCCCTGATCAAGAGCTGTCACGCCAAGGACGTGGCCATGACCGACGGGCCGATCGTGCACCTCGTCGAGGTCCGGCCCGGCTTGGGGCGGCTCGACTTCCGGGCCTATCTCGACGCGCTCAGGACGCTCGATCCCGACACGCCGCTCATGCTCGAGCACATGACGGAGGAGGCCGATTACGCGGCCGCGGCGAAGCACATCCGGGGGCTCATGTGAGGAGGGGTGGCGGGGCGGTTGCGGCGCTCGTCTGGCTGGCGGGTGCCCGGCTGGCGGCCGCGGGGGCCGACGAGGCGACGCCTCCCGGGGCCTGCTTCAGCATTCCCGCGTGCGAGACCGAGTGCGCGGACGGCTTCGCCCGGAGCTGCCGGAAGCTCGGCTGGATCTACGAGAAGGGCCTGGGCGTGCGCGCGGACCCCGCGCGGGCGGCCAAGTACTACGATCGCGCCTGCGAGCTGGGGGAGACGCAGGCCTGCTGCGACCTCGGCGCGATGTGCCTCGAGGGACGAGGGACGCGGGCGGACGCCGGGGACGCGGCGGCGCTGTTCCGCCGGGCCTGCAACCGCGGCGACGGGCGCGGGTGCGCGAACCTCGCCTTGCTGCGCATGAAGGGCAAGGGCGTGTCCGAGAGCCTGCCGAAGGCCGTCGCCCTCCTGAAGAAGGGGGCGGCCAAGGGCAACGGGCGCGCATGCGCGCTCCTCGGGTACCTGTACTACACGGGGGCGGGCGTGGACCGGGACCTGGAACAGGCGGTCGGGCTGTTCGAGCGGGCGTGCGGGACGGGGTATGCCGAGGGCTGTTTCAACCTCGCCCAGTGCTGTGAGAAAGGCGCGGGATTGCCGGCCAGCCCCGCGCGGGCGCGCGAGCTCTACGAGACCGCGTGCGCGAAGGGGGAGGCGAGAGCGTGTTCCGAGCTGGGGCGCATGTGCCTGCTCGGCATCGGGGGGCCGCGCGATCCCGCCGCGTCCCTCAAGTGGTTCCGGCAGGGATGCGACGGCGGCAGTCCGCGCGGGTGCACGGGGCTCGCGACGCTCCACTACGAAGGCAAGGTCGTCCCCCGGGACTGGGCCGAGGCCCTGCGCCTCTTCACGAAAGCCTGCGAAGGGGGGGACGAGAACGCGTGCACGGGCCTCGGGGTGCTCTACGAGCGCGGCGAGGGGGTTCCGGCGGACGCCGCGAAGGCGGTCATGTACTTCCGGAAGGGGTGCGAGGAGGGCGACCCCGCGGGTTGCACGAGCCTGGGCGTCGCCATCCTCCTGCACGGGGCGGAGGCGGAGGAGGCCGAGCGCGCCGTGGACCTCCTGCATGAGGCCTGCGGCCAGGGGGAGGCCGCCGCCTGCACGTGGCTGGGCAGTCTCTACCTCGACGGCGCCGGGGTTCCGCGGGACCTCGGGATGGCGGCCACGCTGTTCGAGGAGGGCTGTCGCGGCGGCAACGCGCTCGGCTGCAGCAACCTCGGGCTCATCTACGACGAGGGACTGGGTGTGGACCGGGACCCGGTGAAGGCGGCGGCGTACTACCTCAAGGCCTGCGACGGCGGAGACATGTCCGGGTGCCACAACCTCGCGGCCGCGTGCGAAACGGGCCAGGGAGTCCCGAAGGACGAGACGCGCGCGCTTGCGCTCTACCATCGCGCCTGCGCTGAGGGGGAGGTGGTCAGTTGCGCCGTCCTCGGCATGCGGTACGCCGAGGGCCGGGGCGTGAACCAGGAGGGTTGGCGGGCGGTCGAGCTCCTGCGCCGCGCCTGCGATCGCGGGCTGGCGAAGTCGTGCTCGGACCTGGGGCTGCTCTACGAGCAGGGCGTGGGCGTGGTGCAGAGCGCGGACACGGCGATCGCGCTGTACCAGCAGGGGTGCAGTGGCGGGGACGCCCGGGGCTGCAGCCGGCTCGGCGCCCTGCACGTCAGGGCCGGCCGGGTCGAGACGGGGAAGAAGCTCCTGGCGAAGGGATGCGAGGGCGGGGACCCCCGGGCGTGCGCCGAGCTCAGGAAGCTGGGGGGGACGCGGTAAAGATGGCGGAGAATCCCGCGGCCGCGGGTTCCGCGGCGGCGGGTCCTTCCGCTATCTCCCTGGCCGCGCGGACGGCCCACCGGAACAGTTCAATGTGGCTGGGAGAGACGGCCGCCGTCACGCCCAGCGAGAGCGTGAACCGCAAGCCCGCGAGCGCCTCTTCATAGGTGTCGACGGGTCCGTACCAGCACTTCTTCCACGGTCGCGGTTCCCCTTCCTTGAGAGCCCGCTTGCCCAATGCCTTGAGCGCGAGCAGGCCCATCCCGCGGGCCTTCGCGGCTTCCAGGACGCGCGGGCCGAAGTGTCCGTCGCGCCACGACCCCAGGTTGAACGGGAACAGGATCGTGTCGAAGGCGAACGCGTCCATTGCCCGCAGCGCTCCTTCCTCGCTGTGTGCCGAGAATCCCAGGAACCGGGTGAGGCCGGCCTTCTTCGCCTCGACGAAGGCTTCAAGGGCGCCGCCGGCGCCGAGCGCGGTCCCCGTATCCTCTTCCGTCGTGAGCGCATGCATCTGGTAGAGGTCCACGTGGTCGGTCCGCAGGCGCTTGAGCGAGTTCCGGAGCTCCTTGGCGGCTCCATCCTTCGTCCGTTCCGTCGTCTTGCACGCGAGGAAGATCCCTTTTCGATATGGTTCAAGCGCGGGGCCGAGCATGGCCTCGGCGTTGCCGTACGAGGGGGCCACGTCGAAGTAGTTGCATCCCGCCTCGACCGCCTCGGCCACGAACCTCGCCGCGTCGGCCGTGGTCTCGTCCATGACAATGATCCCGCCGAACCCGACGACGGAGAGGCTCTCTCCGGTCCGCCCCAGCGGCCGGCGCACCAGCGGGGTCAGACGAACACCGTCCGGCGGCGACCCTCGGTGAGGAAGAAGCCAGCGGTCTTGCCGGGGAGGCGGATCCTCTTCCCGTCCACGGCCACCGTGTGCGGCTCGTCGTCCAGGTTGCAGGCGGTCTTCAGCGTGACGCCCTTTCCCGTGCGCGTGAGGACGGGACACGGCCCCGCCGGCTTCCGGCCCAGCAGGGACGCGACGACGGCGCGGTGCAGTACCGTGAACAGGTACTCGAGCTTGAACCCGAGTACCGTGACCCGGCCCCGGCCCAGCTTCCGGTCGAACCCGCAGACCATGCCCGCCGAGGTCGCGAGCGTCCGCGCCCCGCGCCCGGGGGCGAACGCCTGGAACCGGTCGAGGATGAAGATCTCCTTTCCCGCGATCCGGATCTTGTTGGGCTCCAGCGGCCCGGGCTTGGCGGGGAAATCCCTGATCGTCCCCGCCCCGAACGCGCGCGCGAGGACGGAACACGGGGCCATGTCCTCGTCGACCCGGGGCAGGTAGTTCGAGAGGATCAGCCGGCCGCCCGCGCGCACGTACTCGACGAGTTTGGCCATGGCGAACCGGGGCATGAACGGCGACGACTGGACGAAGAGGGTCTTCGGCCGGGTTCGCGCGGGATTCCAGTCCCGTATGTCCAGCATCTCGAAAGAGACGTTGCACGCGCCGAGCAGGTTCAGGAGCGCGTTCGTCCTGTGCTCCATCCCGCCGTCCCACCGGGCGAGGAAGTTCGCCCGTCCCCACTCGTGGAGGTACCCGACCGCGGCGTCCGCGACCGGGCGCGTTTCCGCGATCCCGGGGTGCGCGGCGAGGAAGCCGTTGATCCGCTTGATCCCGAAGTAGTGGTCGCGCGGCCTTCCCCGGACGTCCAGCGGGCATCCGTACTCGTGCGAGGCCTGGTAGTGGCCTTGGCCCGCGAAGTTCACCCCGTCGTTGAACCAGTAGTAGTTGACCGTGTTCATCCCCGCCCCGATCAGGCTCTTGTGGGTGAGGTCGTAGGAGGCGCCGTGCTTGCCCCAGATCTTGGACACCGTGCAGGCCTGCGTCTCGAGGTTCGTGTCGATGACGTTGTCGCAGGAGCGGGCGTAGTGTATCAATCCCAGGGTCTCGCCGAAGTTGCCGTCCGTGATGGCGCCGGGGTAATCCACGTGCGCGATCACGACGTCGTAGGGGGCGGGGGTCATCCAGCGCTTGGTGTTGTTCCAGGCCGTGGCCCAGCCCGTGAACGGCGCGTTCACGCAGAACGGCCCGCGGGCGCCGAGGGCGTGGAGGTGGTTGCAGCACCGGCGGACCTGCTCGACCGCGACCCACTCCTTGAACGCGATCCAGTCCAGCGTCCGGCACCGGGCTGCGGGGGAGGGGTCCCAGTCCACGGGGGGCTTGATCTCGTCGAAACTCGGGTGCCGAGACCGGTAGCGGTCGTTGATCCGGCCGACGGACCCGAACTCGCGGGCGAGCCAGCGCTGGTAGACACCGCGCTTGACGAGGAAGGGATGGTAGTCGATCGTGTAGGGCCCGAACCAGAAGAACGAGTGGCTGTAGTTGATCTCGTTGTCCACCTGCACCATGATCGTGCGGTCCGCGTGCGGCATGAGCACCCACCAGGCCTCGGTCAGCCACCGGCGCGCGTGCTCCATGTACGAGGGATGCAGGTAGGTCACGTGCGGGAACTTCAAGACCTGGGCGCGCGACTTCCCGTCGGGGCCCAGCGCGATCGACTCCGGGTGGCTGCGCAGGTACCAGGCCGGCACTCCGCCGTTCAGGAGCTCGGCGAAGACGTAGGGGCCGGGCTTCACGACGAGCTTGAGCCCCTGGTCGGCGGCCATGGCGAGGAAGGTCACGAGGTCCCGGGACGGGTGGGTCTTCCCCGTGAAGTCGAACCTGCCGTCCTCGATCTCGTGCCAGCTCCACGGCACGTAGGTCGAGAGCGTGTCGCAGTGCGCTTCCTTCAGCCGCCGGAACATGGCCTTCCAGTGCTCGCGGGGGGTCCGGAAGTACTGGACCTCGCCCGAGAGGACGAGCCGGGTGCGCCCGCCGTCCACGAGGGCGCGGTTGCGGAACCCGATCGGTTCTTTCGCCATGCCGGAATTCTACAGCAGACGCGGCTGTCGCGTTGCGGCTACAATAGGGGCCCTGACAATATGGCGAACTTCACGACGCGGCCCGTGATCCAGGGGACGCGCGGGGTGGTGACCGCGGGCCACTACCTCGCCGCGACCGCGGGATTCCGCGTCCTGGACCAGGGCGGAAACGCCGTGGACGCCGCCGCCGCCATGACCTTCTGCCTGACCCTCGTCGAGCCGCACAATTGCGGCCTCGGCGGCGAGGTCCCGGTTCTTGTCTACTCGGCGAAAGAGAGGAAAGTCCACGCGATCTCGGGCCAGGGCTCCGCGCCCGGCGAGATGACCGTGGACTGGTTCCGGCGCAACATGATCGACCTCATCCCCGGCGACGGGCTCCTGCCGGCCATGGTCCCGTCCGTGGTGGGGACATGGGCCGAGGCGCTTCAGCGGTTCGGGACCATGACCTTCCGGCAGGTGCTGAGCCCCTCGATCGAGCTCGCCGAGGAGGGCTTCCCCCTCTACCCGTCCCTGCACGCCCAGCTCGAGGCCAACGCGGAGCGGTTCGGGCGTGACTACCCGGGTACCGCAGCACTCTACCTGCGCGACGGCGCCGCTCCCGCCGTGGGCGACCTCGTGAGCAACGAGGCGTGGGCCGAGGTGTTGCGGAGGATGAGCACGGCCGAGGAGCGGGCGGTGGGGCGCAGTCGGGCGGCGGGAATAGAGGCGGCGCGGGAGGAGTTCTACCGGGGCGAGACCTCGGCCCGGATCTGCGACTTCGTGGCTTCGACCATGGTGCCGGACTCGACCGGACAGCCGCACAAGGGGTTCCTCACCCGGGGCGACCTCGCGAACTGGCGCGCCGCCGTCGAGGTCCCGGCGTCCCTGCGCTACCGCGGCATCGAAGTGTTCAAGTGCCCGGCGTGGACGCAGGGCCCCGTCTTCCTCCAGCAGTTGGCGCTCCTGGAGGGGTTCGACCTCAAGGCCCTCGGCCACAACACGCCCGAGTACGTGCACACGCTCATCGAGTGCGCCAAGCTCGCGTTCGCCGACCGCGAGGCGTACTACGGCGATCCCGCCTTCGACAAGGTTCCGCTTGGGGTCCTGCTCTCGTCCGCGTACAACGACGCGAGACGCGGACTCGTGGGACCGGAGGCCTCGCGCGAGTTCCGGCCGGGGGACGCCGGGCAGGGAAGTCCCGTAACCCATGACTGGACCGACATCAAGGCCGACAACGAGCACGCGCGCGTGCACGTGCACGACACCACGCACTGCGACGCGATCGACCGGTGGGGGAACATGATTTCGGCGACGCCCTCGGGCGGGTGGATCCAGTCCAGCCCCGTGATCCCGGGGGTCGGATTCCCGCTGGGCACCCGCGGCCAGATGTTCTCGCTCAACCCGCGGCGCGCGAACGCGCTCAAGCCGGGGAAGCGACCGCGGACGACGCTCACCCCCTCGCTGGCCCTGCGCGACGGCCGCCCCTGGATGGTCTTCGGGACGCCCGGGGGCGACCAGCAGGACCAGTGGACGCTTCAGTTCTTTCTCAATGTCGTCGAGCACGGCATGGACCTGCAGGAGGCCATCGATGCCCCGACGGTCCACACCGCGCACTTCCCGTCGTCCTTCTACCCGCGGGGTGCCGAGCTCAACAAGATGTACGCCGAGGGCCGCCTTTCCGCCGAAACCCGGGACGCCCTCGTCGCCAAGGGACACGAGGTGGGCGTGGATGAGGACTGGGTTCACGGCCGCGTCATGGGGGCCCGGATCAACTCCAACGGCGTCATCGAGGGCGCCGCCTCGCCCCGCGACCGGATGGCCTATGCCGTGGGCTGGTAAAGCCGGGGACGTGCCGTGAAGGTCACCTTCCATCCCCACGCTCTGGCAAGGATGGATGAGCGCGGGGCGGCTCGCGGGGAAGTCATCGAAACGGTCGAGTCGGGCGAGCGACTCCCGGCCAAGCACGGCCGCACCGGTTTCCGGAGGAACTTCCAGTGCCGTTCCGTGTGGCGGGGTCGGGAATTCCATGGCAAGCAGGTGGAGGCGTATGCGTTTCCCGAAGCGGACGGATGGCTGGTGATCACGGTGGTGGTAAAGTACTTCTGAGGAGACCCGATGAAACTCACGTATGATCCGAAGGCCAATGCCGCGTACATCTACCTCCGGGAACGCGGCCCCGGCGATGAGCTCGAAACGATCGAGTTGAGCGACGAAGTGAACGTGGACATCGCCCCTGATGGGCGGGTCTTCGGCATAGAACTGCTCAACGCCAACGCACAGCTCAAGACTGCGGGAGAGGGTGTTCTGGTCCTCGTGAATCAGGTCCTCGACAAGACGGAGAAGGTCCCCCTGCCTTGAGAGACCGGGTCGCCTCAGGCGGCCAAGATATAATGCGCGGCGATGGGTGAGAAGCGGTTCGAGCTCAATCTTGATTTGCGGAAGAGGGCGGGGACATTCCCCAAGTACTGGTCCCGGTGCTTCGGGAGCGAGCACGCGGGGTACTTCCTCCGCCACGACCTCGTCGAGCACTTCCGGGCCGGCCGCGCGGCCTTCCACAACGAGTTCGTCCGGTTCCACGGGATCCTCTCCGAGCCCGTCGGGGTCGTCCGGGGGTTGCAGGACGGAAAGATGGACTATGCGTGGTTCAACCTCGAGCGCGTCTACGACAACATCCTCGACCTCGGGATGAGACCCATAGTCGAGTACTCGTTCATGCCCGCCGCGCTCGCGTCCGGCCCCGAGACGATCTTCTACTGGAAGGGCAACGTCACGATGCCCCGCCGGATCGGCGACTGGGCGGAGCTGATCGAGTCCGTCACCCGGCGGCTCTACCGCCGGTACGGGAAGGCCGAGGTCCGGCGCTGGTACTTCGAGGTCTGGAACGAGCCGAACCTGCCCAAGTGGTTCTTCAAGGGCGACATGCAGGACTACTTCGCCCTCTACGACCACGCGGCCGAGGCGGTCAAGAGGGTCGATCCCCTCCTGCGCGTGGGCGGGCCGGCGACCGCGTGCGCGGAGTGGGTGCGGGAGACGATCGAGCACTGCCGCCGCGAGAACCTGGCGCGCCCTGGGCGCGGGGGCACTCCCCTGGACTTCGTGTCCTATCATCTCTATCCCTCCGACCCGTTCTTCATGGAGTCCGAGGGAATGCCGCTCGGGTGGAAGGGCGAGGCGTTCTTCCGCGAGAGCATCCGGCGGAACCACGAGATCGTCCGGTCCTACCGGGACATGGACCTCGAGATCCACATGACCGAGTGGAACTGCTCGTCGAACGCCCGGGACCCGATCCACGACACGGCGGCGGGCGCGGCCTTCGCGGTCAAGGCGGTCCAGGAGGTCGCCGGGCACGTGGACACGTTCTCGTGGTGGACGCTGTCGGATATTTTCGAGGAAGGGGGGCTCCCGCCGGCGGCGTTCCACGGCGGATTCGGACTCATGACCGTCGATGGGTTGAGGAAGCCGGCGTGGTTCGCGTTCGAGGCGCTGCAAGACCTCGGCGAGGACCTTCTCGCGAAGCCGGTCTCGACCCCGGACCATTCTGCGGGGTGCATTCCCACGCGCGGATTCGACGCTAGCGCCCGGCTCCTGTTCTGGGCTTTCCACTTCCCGAAGTCGGCGAAGCCCCCGGTGCGCAGGGTCCGGGTCGAGCTCGCGGGGTTCCCGGCGGGCAGGACGAAGGCGTCCCTGACCCACTACCGGATAGACGGGAAGCACTCGTCGATTCGCGGGGCCTGGGACAAGCTGGGGAGTCCCGAGAGCCTCTCCCGCGCCCAGGTCGCGGCGCTCAAGGCGGCAAACGTTTTCGAGGCCGTCGAGGTCGGGGACGTGCCCGTGAACCGGGGCCGGGCGACGGTCCGGTTCGACCTCCCCCCCGATGCGGTATCGTATCTCATGATCAGATGAAGCGACTCTGGCCGATCGCGGTCTGGTGCATTGTGGCCGCCGGGGCCCTCCTGGGCGGGTGTGCGGCGCCCGGGCGGGAAGCGTCGAAACCCCCCGAGGAGGGGATCTCGCCGGCCGCGAAGGACGCCGCCGTCGCGGCGCCGGTGGAGGCCGTGCGCGAGGCCCCGGGGAAGGTCAAGTCTGACGCGCCCGTGTACATGGCACTAGAGGCCGAGCCGGCGCGCGGCAAGGCCTCGTCGACAGATGCGGCATCGCCCGGGCCGGCAACGGCCGGCTTCGCTCCGGTCGGGGCGCCCCCGGCTCCCGGCCGGCCCGGTCCCCGGGGGTCGCCGGGCGTCAAGGCCGGGTTCCACGACGACAACCTCGAGTTCGGCGCGTACCTCGACTTCCTTGGGAGGTTCCGGCAGAACGTTCCCATCCCGGTCGACATCTCCAACCGGATCGTGGTCCGGGCCGTGGACGGGCAGGGCAAGCCGGCGTCGTTCGCGACGCTCGTGTTCCGGGACGCGAACGGCGGGGAGCTCGCGCGGAGAGCGACATACGCCGACGGCCGCGCGGTATTCTCCCCTTCCGAGTACCCGTCCTCGGTGCAGGGCCTGAAGGTCGAGGCGTCGTGGAAGGGTGAGACGGTCAGGACCTCCGTGGACCCCGCGGGCAGGAAGACGGTCGAGATCGCGTTCAAGGCGGGCGGCGCCGTGCCCGCGCGGGTGCCCGTGGACATCTGCTTCGTCCTCGATACGACCGGGAGCATGGCGGACGAGATCCAGCGGCTTAAGAACACCCTGAGCGCCGTCCATGCCGATATCCTCGCCGCGCCGGAAAAGCCCGAAGTGCGGTTCGGCATGGTCCTCTACCGCGACCGCGGGGACCAGTACGTGACCCAGAAGGTGGACTTCACGGGCGACGTGGAGCGGTTCGCGGGATCGCTCAACCTCGTGGCCGCGGGCGGGGGCGGGGACGAGCCCGAGGACCTGCAGGCGGCGCTCGCGGTCACCCTCCAGAAGCTCGCCTGGCGGCCCGGCGCGGTCCGGGTCGCGTTCGTGATCACGGACGCTCCGCCCCACGTCTACCCCGACGAGCCGTTCACCTACCTCGAGGCGGCGCGGGACGCCGCGGCGCGCGGGATCAAGGTCGTCGGGATCGGGGCCAGCGGGCTCTCGACCCAGGGCGAGATCGTCCTGCGCCATCTCGCGCAGACCACGATGGCCCAATTCGTCTTCCTCACCTACGGCGAGACCGGCGACAGCGACGAAGCCGGGTCTCCGGCACGGGTCAGCCATCACACGGGCGCGAACTTCCAGACCCGGGACCTCGACGCGATCATCGTCCGGTTCGTCAAGTCCGAGCTCCTGGCGCTCAAGGGGGAGGCGGTGCGGGAGGACGACTGGATGGAGGCTGGGCCGCCGGGCGGCGGCGAGGACCGGGAGGTCGTGCTCAAGAAGGCCTTCGACGGCGGTGTCCAGCGTCTTCTCGACTTCACCCTCGTGCCGATCGAGCCGAAGAC
>Ga0315281_10008330_pt1 | contig 14503 bp, 15 predicted proteins | sample YL17G07_0_MG_FD_204540 | JGI IMG/M metagenome (GOLD analysis project Ga0315281, IMG submission 204540) | Sediment microbial communities from Yellowstone Lake, YNP, Wyoming, USA - YL17G07_0 | ecosystem: Environmental > Aquatic > Freshwater > Lake > Sediment | place: USA: Wyoming | collected...
TATTTGATATAGATATCCACTTCCTTGCCGATCAGGCGCGGAATATTATTCAAACGGATCAGCGGCGTATTACCTTCACCCAAACTGATAATGCGCGTGTCGTCCCGCACCGGCAAACGGTCACGATAACGATCAATCAATCCGGTGTAACGAGGGCGAAATGGCATGGCTTGAACTCCTGCAAGAGCAATGGTTTTCTAGGGGTGCATTGTAGCAAAGATTTTATTTGTTGCGCCGCTCCTGCGGTGCGCAAAAAAACTATTTACCTGTCAACGTTTCCATGCGGATCCGCATCACCTTGCCACTGATCGAATCCAATGCCTCGATAGATTGAATCGCGGCATTCATATTGCGTTCTTGCACTTTGTGGGTGAGCATGATCACGCTGACGGTATGCATGTCGGGTTTGGGTTCCTTCTGGATGATCGCCTCGATGCTGATGCCCTGATCAGCCAAGATGCGCGTGACATCGGCAAGCACGCCGGGTTTATCCAGTGCCTGCATACGCAAGTAATACGCCGTCTCCACATCTTCCATGCGCATGATCGAGATATCGGATAACGCGTCAGCCTGAAACGCTAAATGCGGCACGCGATTTTCCGGATCGGAGGTTAAGGCGCGGACCACATCGACTAAATCCGCCACTACTGCCGAGGCAGTGGGTTCTGCGCCGGCACCGGCACCATAATACAGGGTTGAACCAACGGCATCTCCGTTAACTAACACCGCGTTCATCACGCCATCAACATTCGCGATCAAACGCCGCTCGGGGATCAAGGTCGGATGCACACGCAACTCAATTCCGTTTTTATGCCGTTTGCTAATGCCCAGGAGTTTAATGCGATAGCCGAGTTGTTCGGCATACGCCACATCATCCCGCGTGATCTGCGTGATGCCTTCGGTGTACATCGCCTCGAATTGCAACGGAATACCAAAGGCAATCGAGGCCAAGATTGTCAGCTTATGTCCGGCATCAATGCCTTCAATATCAAAGGTAGGATCGGCCTCGGCATAACCCAGTTGTTGCGCTTCCTGCAGCACATCCGCGAAATCGCGGCCTTTGTCGCGCATTTCAGTCAAAATAAAATTGCTGGTGCCATTGATGATGCCTGCCAGCCACAAGATATGATTCCCCGCCAGCCCTTCACGGATCGCCTTGATAATGGGAATGCCACCGGCAACGGCCGCTTCGAAGGCAATCATGACGCCTTTTTTGGTGGCCGCCGCAAAGATTTCATTGCCGTGTTTGGCAATCAATGCCTTGTTGGCGGTAACGACGTGTTTACCCTTGTCGATCGCACGCAACACCATCTCGCGCGCCAGCGTGGTGCCACCGATCAGCTCGACAACAATTTGTACTTGCGGATCATCCACCACCTCTTGCGGTTTTGCGGTCAGCTTTATACCTTGTGTATCACAGATACGGGCCTTGTTGATGTCGCGCGCCGAGGCGTGCGTGATCTCAATCCCGCGACCGGCACGACGTGCTATTTCGCGTGCATTACGCTTGAGTACATTGACGGTCCCACCGCCCACCGTGCCCAAACCCAACAATCCCACTTTTACTGGTGCTACCACGTTATCCCCTTCCCAATCATTTTTATGTTGTTAGCTCTTGTGCCGCAACAAATCACGAATGCCACGCACGGCCTGACGCGTGCGATGCTCATTTTCGATCAAACCAAAGCGCACGTGATCATCACCGTACTGGCCAAAACCCACACCCGGTGACACCGCCACCCTGGCTTCTTTTAATAGCAATTTCGCGAACTCCAGCGAACCCAGGTGTTTAAATTCTTCCGGGATCGGCGCCCAGACAAACATGGTGCCACGCGGTTTTTCGATTTGCCAACCGGCGGCATTTAATCCCTCGCACAACACATCACGGCGGCTTTCATAACGCGCTCGAATTTCTTCCACACAATCTTGCGGTCCTTCCAATGCGGCGATGGCCGCCACTTGAATCGGTGTGAAGGTGCCGTAGTCCAAATAGGATTTCATGCGTGCCAATGCAGCAACCAACTTTGCATTGCCGACCATAAAGCCAACCCGCCAGCCCGGCATGTTGTAACTCTTGGACAACGTATAAAACTCCACCGCCAATTCTTTCGCACCAGGGACTTGCATGATCGACGGTGCCTGATAACCATCAAACACGATATCGGCATAGGCGATATCGTGAATCACCCAAATGCTATTCTCGCGGGCAATCTCCACCACCTTGGCCAAAAACGGCAAGTCGACGCATTGCGTGGTCGGGTTACAAGGAAAATTGAGCACCAGCATCTTGGGTTTGGGCCAGGAATCCTTGATCGCCTTTTCCAATTCGGCAAAAAAATCCACCCCGGGCACCAACGGTACATGACGTATATCAGCACCCGCGATAATGAATCCATAGGGATGGATCGGATACGCCGGACTGGGCACCAGCACCGCATCGCCTGGACCCACCGTGGCCAGCGCCAAATGCGCCAGCCCTTCCTTGGAGCCAATCGTGACGATCGCCTCACTGTCCGGATCCAGCTCGACATTAAACTTTTCTTTATACCAGCGGCAGATCGCGCGCCGCAGACGCGGTATGCCTTTTGAGACGGAATAACGGTGGGTATCTTCACGTTGCGCCACCTCGACCAATTTCGCAACAATGTGTGCCGGGGTCGGCTGATCGGGATTGCCCATGCCAAAATCGATGATGTCTTCGCCACGCGCTCGCGCGGCGGCCTTCAATTCATTGACGATGTTAAATACATAGGGAGGGAGCCGTTTAATCCGGGGAAAATCATCATTCAGGGATAACATAGGTAACTACTTTAAAGGTTGGAATTCAGTGCGTTACTGCCGCCCGGCAGTAAAGCTGCTAACATTAGCGAGATTACGAACCCCCTGTCAATCCACATAAAGAAAGAAGCCGGGTATTTTGTGAAATTCAGCCGCGATACCGCCAATGGAAACCGCATCGTGCGTTATGAGGTCGGCTGCATCCACCTCAGCACCGCAAGCATCCCAAGCGACCCCGCCGCCGCGCCGCGGATTGTCCAGCGCAGTGTCATTGTTACGGTCAATCAAATTGTCACGGACTGGACACCACAACACTGGCAGGCTATCACCACCGCGGACATGGATCGGGTATTAGCAACAAGGCCCGACGTGATCCTGTTGGGTACGGGTAAGCGATTACGGTTTCCGCCGCCACCGGTGCTGGCGCACTGTCAACAACAACGGGTGGGGATGGAAGTGATGGACACCGCCGCTGCCTGTCGAACCTACAACATCCTGGCGGCGGAAGGCAGGAACGTGGCAGCGGCGCTGTTAATGATTAGCGATCAGGATTAACGCAACAAGGCGTCGCCGGAGTAGCCTTCCTTCTCAAGTATCTCGCGCAGCTTACGCAAGGCTTCGATTTGGATCTGCCGCACCCGTTCACGGGTCACACCGATGCTGTTACCCACCTCTTCCAGTGTCGATACATCATGCCCATGCAAGCCAAAGCGGCGCTCAACGACTTCACGTTGTTTATCGGTGAGTTGTGCCAGCCATTGTTCGATGTTGGCACGGACATCATCGTCTTGCAGCAGTAATACCGGGTCAACATTGTTTTCATCAGGAATGGTATCGAGCAGGGCATTATCAGCATCACGGCCCATCGGGGTATCCACCGAGGTAATCCGTTCATTCAAGCCGAGCATGCGTTTCACATCTTCAATCGGCTTGTCGAGCATCTGCGCGATGTCTTCCGGGCTGGGTTCGTGATCGCGGGTTTGCGCCAAGTGCCGAGCGGCGCGTAAATAAATATTGATTTCTTTAACAACGTGAATGGGAAGTCGTATGGTGCGGGTTTGATTCATGATCGCACGTTCAATGGTCTGGCGAATCCACCACGTGGCGTAGGTGGAAAAACGAAAGCCGCGTTCGGGATCAAATTTTTCCACGGCGCGAATGAGACCCAGGTTACCTTCTTCGATCAAATCCAGCAGCGCCAAGCCCCGGTTCAGATAACGCCGCGCAATCTTCACCACCAAGCGCAGGTTGCTCTCAATCATCTTCTTGCGGCCCGACTCCTCGCCTTTTTGCGCAAGCCGGGAATAAAATACTTCTTCTTGTGCGGTGAGTAAGGGTGAAAAACCAATTTCGCTCAGATATAAGCGGGTCGCATCCAGCTGGCCTTCCGGCATTTCTCCCGCCTGGAAAACACTTTCAGCTTCTGCCACGGCGGGCGTCTCTTCGATGACGATGTCCGTCTCCTCTTCAATGAGAAGCACCTCCGCGTCCTCGACAACTTCCTCAGGGGTTTCATCCTCTTCGGACTCAGGCGCCTCGCCTTCACGCACTGCTTCGAGCTCGGCCTCAGCCTCGCTACGTTCACTTCGTTCCCGCATACTTTAATCCACCTGCGTAAACTTCAACGTCGTTTCGGCAAATACAGCAGTGGATCAACTGGTTTGCCTTCGCGACGAACTTCAAAATGCAGCATTACCTTATCGGTACCGCTATTGCCCATATCGGCGATACGCTGTCCCTTTTTTACCGCCAGTTCATCCTGAACGTAAAGCCGGTCGTTATGGGCATAAGCGCTGTAGTAGGTCTCGTTGTGCTTGATAATGACAAGATTACCGTAACCACGCAGACCATTGCCACTATATACGACCCGTCCATCAGCAGCAGCATATATCGGTTGCCGCACCTGACCGACAATATCCACACCTTTTTTACCTGAGTCGCTCGCCGAATAAGTCCCGATTATCTTCCCATTTGTCGGCCACTGCCAACTGATTTTTGCATCGCCCGCCACCACCGGTGCCGGCGTTACAGATTTCTCGGGTGCGTCGTATTTATCTTTCTTTGTTAATGTCACTGGAGTTTTCTTGCCCTCATTCATTAATTCGCTGTAGGGCACCGCAACCAGCGAGGGTTGTGCTGGCGTCAGCGGCGGCGTTAGGCGTAACCGCTGCTTGGGATAAATGGTGTAAGGTGAAGAAAGGGCATTCCACTGCGCCACGTCGCGCACATCATAGCCATACAAAAATGCAATGGAATAGAGTGTTTCACCTTTGCTTACGAGATGAATATCCGCCGTGCTTGTTGGTTTTATCGACACCACCGGAGCAATGTGTGATGGTGATGGCTTAGGTTCATCTGCGTGGGTTTTGCCGGAATAGTAGCCGTAACTATACGAATTACTTCCGTGTGAACAAGCCGCTAACCACAGTGGCAACATGATCAGAAAAAATAAATTGCGTGCTATCCGTTGCATGAAGGGTCCGCGGGAACTTAATCCATGCCCTTCACTAAGGGGACAAAGCTGACCCAATCCAGCGGGCGATGAATGAAATCATCCCCCTTGCGCGTGATCACGGTGAGTCGTTGCTCTTGATTTTTACCGAAGGGGATGACCATTTTGCCACCGTCGGCTAATTGCCGGAGTAGACCCTCCGGTAGTTGTTCCGGCGCGGCAGTGACGAGGATCGCATCAAACGGGGCGTGTTTTGTCCAGCCTTCATAACCATCGCCCAGTCGAAACTGAATGTTCGTTAACTGTAAGGTCGCCAGGCGTTGGCGTGCCTGGCTTAACAATGCCCCGATCCGTTCGACGCTATACACCTGTTCAATCAACCGCGCCAATACTGCCGTTTGGTAACCGGAGCCGGTGCCGATCTCCAGCACACGTTGTGGCATGGCATCCTGGACTAACGCCTCGGTCATCCGCGCCACGATATAAGGCTGTGAAATGGTTTGCCCATAACCAATCGGCAAGGCCGTGTCTTCGTAGGCACGGGTGGCAATGGCTTCATCCATGAATAAATGCCGCGGCGTTTGCCGCACGACATCCAACACCCGTTCATCCGTAATGCCGTTCTCACGCAGGCGCGTGATCAACCGATCGCGCGTTCGTTGCGACGTCATCCCGATGCCTTGTGTATCCAACATTGTCATTTCACTCCTGCTAACCATATCTGTAATTCTTGCATGGCGGCGTAACGTGTTAAATCAACCTGTAAGGGCGTCACCGACACAAATCCAGCGCGTATCGCGTGAAAATCGGTACCCGGTCCTGCGTCCGCCTCTTCGCCCGCCGGGCCTACCCAGTAAATATCCCTGCCCCGTGGATCTTTGGCCTTCACCACCGGTTCCGCCTTGTGCCGATACCCCAAACGGGTTGTTTGCAACCCGGCAATGTCCGCATAGGGTCGATCCGGCACATTTACATTTAAAATTGTGTCCGTGGGCAAGGGTGTGGTTTGCAAATGCGCTACCAACATTCCGATAACGCGTGCGGCCGTCTCGTAGTGAATGGGATTGGCGCCCACCAGTGACACTGCAATCGCCGGCAATCCCAAGAAGCGCCCTTCCATCGCCGCCGCAACCGTGCCGGAATACAACACGTCATCGCCCAGATTGGCGCCGGCATTGATCCCGGAAATGACCATATCCGGTTCCTCCGTTAACAATCCGGTAATAGCAAGATGCACGCAATCCGTGGGAGTGCCATCCACACGGATGACACCATTAGGCATGGTATGGGCACGAATAGGATGTTCAAGTGTCAGCGAATTACTCGCCCCGCTCCGGTTGCGATCCGGCGCCACAATGGTCAGCCGTGCCACCGCCGCCAATGTCTGCGCCAGACATTGAATACCGGGGGCTTCGTAACCATCGTCATTGCTTATCAGGATGTGCATGCCTGCGTTCACATCATTTTGGGTTGGAGGTAGGAGCTGTATTCTTGATCAGAATATGCCTACTATACTGGAATTCTTCGCGACCCACACGTGACCCATGCCGAATCCCCGATGAGTAAAGAACCATTGAGCGAGGAAGAGCGCGCCCTGTTCCGGGAATCCGTGGCGGACGCACGCCCCCTACCACAAGATAAAATCAAACCGTATGCACTGCGCAGCAAGCCACTGCCCAGTCAACGGCTACGTGATGAGCAGGAGGTCATGCAGTCCCTGTTGTTGTCTGACCCCGCAGAGGACGCGATGCTGCTTACCGGCGAGGAAATCCTCTTTACGCGAGATGGCGTGCCACCGACCCTGATGCGTAAACTGCGCCGTGGTCAATTTCGTCTTGACGCTGAACTGGATTTGCATGGTAAAACACGGGTTGAGGCCCGCGAGGCGCTTGCCCTATTTCTCGCCACGTGCATCAAACACCAACGACGTTGTGTCCGCATCATCCACGGCAAGGGACATGGCTCCTTCAATAAACAACCCGTCCTCAAAACCAACGTGAATCACTGGCTGCAACAGCGCGATGAAGTCCTGGCCTTTTGTTCTGCCCGTCCCGCCGATGGCGGGCACGGTGCGGTCTATGTCCTGTTGCGCCGTGCCCGATAACCTTAAATTCACTGGGTTACTGGAATTCCGCCTTGACCGCCTAAAGTAAACGGCGTCGGTTCCGATAAATCCCTGTGACTACCCCGATGATTGGTCGCCGTAGCGCGTCAGTCATGATCATAAAGCCAAGGAGTATGAAATGAATTCGTTGTTTAGCCCCGCCGTGCTGATTTTAAATCGTCTCTCGTATTTTACAAAAATCAGTGGATTGTTTGTGTCGAGTGTGACACCGACTGCACTCCTCGCCTGGTTGGCCATCAGTGGCGAGACCGATAGCAGCACCCGGCTTACGATTTTCACACTGAGTGGAACGATCCTCGGATTGTTTTCTTATTTCGTGGTTGCCTATTATCTGACAATCAATACCATCTTCACCCGCATGAGTTCAACCTTGCGTGACATGGGTGAAGGCAACATGACCACCCGCCTACAGATCGATAGCCAGGATGAAATGGGGGAAATTGGTGTGGCCTTCAATCATATGATTGAAAAATTTGAGGCCTTGGTACAGCAAATTACCAGCGCCACCGGCCAACTGGCCGCTGCCTCCGAGGAAATGGCTACCGTTGCACGCAATGCACACGGCACGATTGAACGACAACGCCGTGAAACTGAACAAGTCGCTACCGCGATGAACGAGATGACCGCAACGGTGCAAGAAGTCGCCAGCAACGCCACCTCGGCGGCAAGCGCGGCAAGCAGTGCCGATAATGAAGCAAAAGGTGGCAAGACCATTGTGATGCAAAGTTCCGCTGCCATTCAACAATTGGCCGAAGATGTTGAACGCGCGTCACAAGCCATTCACCAGTTGGAAAAGGACACCGCCAACATCGGCACGGTACTGGATGTCATTAAGGGCATCGCAGAACAAACGAATTTGTTGGCATTAAATGCCGCCATTGAGGCCGCGCGCGCCGGTGAACAAGGCCGCGGTTTTGCCGTCGTTGCCGATGAGGTCCGTACCTTAGCCAGCCGCACCCAGAAATCCACGCAGGAAATTCAACAAACGATTGAGCGGCTGCAAGTCGGCGCACGCAATGCAGTACAAGTGATGGAACAAGGCCGTACGCAGGCACAGGCGGGAGTTCAGCAAGCCAAGAAGGCCGCCACGTCACTGGAAGCCATCACCCTTTCGGTCACCACCATCAATGAAATGAATGCCATGATCGCCAGTGCCGCGGAAGAACAAACCTCGGTGGCGGATGAAATTAATAAAAACATTGTGAACATTAGCCAACTGTCGCATGACACCGCCGGTGCAGCGGAGCAAACCACCGCCGCGAGTCACGAATTATCCAAACTGGCATCGCAATTACAATCCCTCGTCAATCAATTCCGGCTCACGGCCTGAGACATCTCCCGCGGTGATCGCAATCTCCCGTAACAGGGAGGTCGCGTAACCTCCGGCGGGTAACTCAAATTCCAATTTAAGTTGTTGTTGTTCCTGACTGTAGCTGTATCGAAAATGTTGCGGGGTGATACGCAAGGCACGCCGGTCCTGTTCCAAGCCTCTGTTTTCCAATCCTTGCGCCAGCGTGGTGCGCTTCGTCATCACCGACATTTCAAGTTCACGGGTCTTGCCTTGTGTTGCCAGCTCACCCTTGCCCCATAATGGTCCGGTTGGATGAATATCCAATTGTGCAAGACGCCGACGCAGTTCTTCATCCATAACAGTGCTGCGGAAAAACCGCTTGGTGCCTTCCAGCCAAAATACGTCGCCATCCATGCCCTGGTTCCAACTGTGATCCACAATGCGCACCGCCAGCACTTGATTAAAAATCCACGCACGCGCGGCGGAGAGATACATGCCGCGCTCGAATCGGCGTGGCTCAATCTCGCCGGTAAACATCCGCTGCGCTTGAATAATATTTTTCCCATTTACGCCGAAGCGCTGACTACCAAAATAATTCGGGACACCTTGTTCCGCGACACGGGCCAGACGTTGCAACAGCGCAGGGATATCGCCTTGAACTTGGCGTAGTTTTATTACAAACCGATTATGCGACACGGCACCACGGCGCAATTTGCGCGAATGCCGCAACGATTCCAAAATGGTGAGTTGCGCCGTCGCCATTGCCCGCCAGGGCAGTTCTTTGCCGATGGGTTGTTGTACGCTGAACCACTGCGAGGTCACCGCATGTTTGTCTTTTAATCCGGCATAACTGATGTCGCGTTCTTTGGCGCCGCTGAACCGCGCGATGAGTTTGACGACATCTTGTGTATTCAACCCTGTCTTGCGAATATGCAGCAGCACATGTTCGCCTTCGCCCGTCGCTGTAAACGGCAAACATTCGTCAACGATAAAATCTTCCGCGCCAGCCTTGAACACGGCGCTAACAGGCGGCAGGCCCAACGCATACGGCAACGCGAGCGAATACGTCGGCTCGTCCATTACCGTTGTAACAAGACCGTGGCAAAAACCGCAATCCCTTCTTCACGCCCGGTAAACCCCAGCCGTTCCGTGGTGGTTGCCTTCACGCTGACATTACCAATATCGGTCATCAAATCCTGCGCCAGGTGTTGCCGCATCGCCGGGATGTGTGACGCCAACTTTGGTGCTTGTGCGACAACTGTCATATCGGCATTGCCGATCTGGTAACCCCGGTCGTGCATGAGCTTGACGACCTGTCGCAACAATTGCCGGCTATCGATACCTTTGTAGATGGGATCCGAATCGGGGAAATGCTGGCCGATGTCACCGGCAGAAAGCGCGCCCAGGATCGCATCACACAAGGCATGAATCACCACGTCACCATCGGAATGCGCCTCCAATCCTTTGGCATACGGAATGACCACGCCACCCAGCACCAAACGTGTCTGGTCAATAAACTTGTGCACATCAAAACCATTGCCGATGCGAATTTCCATCGTATTTTATCCTATGAATTTTTATTTTGTTGTTGGAGCAAGAACCATTCAGCTAATTGTAAATCTTCATGGCGGGTTATCTTGATGTTGTCGGCATGGCCTTCGACTAAACGCGGCCGCCTGCCGGTTAATTCAATGGCCATGGCCTCGTCGGTTATCCGCACACCTTGCGCCAACGCGGCGGCGATGGCATCACGTAACATCTTTAGTCGAAACATTTGTGGTGTGACTGCATGCCAGAGACCCGCGCGTTCGATGGTTGCCGTCACGTGCTGTGTACTGTCGGCACGTTTCATGGTATCCCGCACCGGCACTGCCAATAATCCACCGACGGCATCGTCATGCAGCTGCATCATTAATTGATCGATATCACTGACCCGTACACACGGCCGCGCCGCATCGTGCACTAACACCCAGTCATCGGCTGGTGCATGCTGGTATAAATAGTCCAATGCATTGAGCACCGAATGGCTGCGTTCTTCACCCCCCGTCACCGTGGTTACCGGCACGGTTAACTGCATCGCTGGCATGCCTTGCCAATGGGGATCATCCTGAGCAATCGCCACAACAATCCCGGCGATGTGCGGGTGCTGCGCAAGTCGTTCCAAGGTATGCGCCAACACCACGCGCCCGTTAATCGGCAAATATTGTTTGGGGATCGCACTGCCCATGCGACGGCCAAAACCGGCGGCAGGCACCACCGCCCAGTAACGCGGGTTAGCAGAGGAAACAGGGGTGTCGGCCATCGCCGTCGGAAAATAATTTATTTGGATTTAACAGAATGGGTTGGAGTATCGATTACTTGCACAAACGTTTCGTGTTGTTTCACCATACCAAGCTCACTGCGGGCACGCTCTTCAATCGCCGCCATGCCACTTTTGAGATCATCCACTTCTGCCGTCAAGGCATCATTGCGCGCCTGCAGGGTTTGATTGTCCGCACGCGCCGCATTGTTTTCCTGCTGCAATTGCCACAGTGCGGTGAGGCTGCCATCACCAATCCACAGGTCGTATTGCAGAACCAATAACAGCGCCGTCAATGCCAGTGCCAGTAGTTTCATACGTTTCTCAAAGGATCACTTACCCACATTATAGAAGGCTTTTCGACCCGCGTACGTCGCCTTCGTCCCCAACCGTTCCGCAATACGCAGCAATTGATTGTATTTGGCTACCCGATCCGAGCGCGACATAGATCCAGTTTTGATCTGCCCGCAGCAAGTGGCCACCGCCAAATCGGCAATCGTGGTATCTTCGGTCTCACCCGAACGGTGCGACACCACGGCGGTGTAATTCGCCTGCTTCGCCATCGCCATCGCAGCCAAGGTCTCGGTTAACGTACCGATCTGGTTGACCTTAATCAAAATCGAGTTGGCAATGCCTTTTGCAATCCCTTCCTTAAAGATCGCGGTATTGGTGACGAACAAATCATCCCCCACCAGTTGCACCTTTTTACCTAAGCGGGTGGTTAATTCCTTCCAGCCTGCCCAATCATTTTCCGCCAAGCCATCTTCAATGCTCAGGATCGGATATTTGTTTACCCAATCCGCCAACACATCGATAAATTGCGACGACGAGAGCGTCTTATTCTCCGACGATAGAACATATTGACCATTTTTATAAAACTCACTGCTGGCCGCATCAATCCCAAGACAGATGTCTTCACCCGGGCGAAAACCGGCTTTTTCGATCGCCTGCAGGATAATCGAGATCGCCGCCTCGTTCGAGGGCAGATCCGGAGCAAAGCCGCCTTCATCACCCACGGCGGTATTGAGTTTTTTATCATGCAACACTTTCTTCAGGGCATGAAAGACTTCTGCCCCGTAACGAATGGCCTCGGCCATGGTCGGCGCACCCACCGGCAGAATCATGAACTCCTGTAGATCGACACTGTTATCCGCATGTGCACCACCGTTGATGATGTTCATCATCGGCATGGGCAATAAATAATTCGTGTCCGTGGCGAGATATTCGTACAGCGCCTGGTTTTGCGACTTGGCCGCGGCATGGGCCGTGGCCAGCGATACCGCCAAGATGGCATTGGCGCCCAACTTATCTTTATTCGCGGTGCCGTCAGCAGCGATCATTGCTGCATCAATGGCTTTTTGATCCGTGGCATCGCGACCGGCAACGGTATTACGCAACACCGTGTTGACATGTTGCACCGCCTTTAACACGCCTTTACCACCGAAGCGTCGCTTATCGCCGTCGCGCAATTCAATCGCCTCGCGGGTACCGGTTGAGGCCCCTGACGGCACGGCCGCGCGACCCATCACACCCGACTCCAATATCACATCCGCTTCCACCGTCGGATTACCCCGTGAATCAATAATTTCACGGCCAATGACTGTTTTGATCTTGCTACTACTGCTCATGCGTGCACTCACTTCCTTCTTTTTAAAACCCACCAACTCTCGGACACCTCCGGAAAATCCGTCATTCCCGCGAAAGCGGGGATGACAAAAAAATAAACTTCCGGAGATGTCCGCTATTCACTCTCACTTTTCCGTGTCACTCGTACCTCGTTGCTAGTTCATCAAGGCAGTTTCGTGAAACGGATGCCGCTTCACGGTTTGATCAATCTCTTTCAAGATAATCAATAATTCCTCCATCAACGCCAATGGCCATGCGTTGGGGCCATCACTCAAGGCCTTGGCCGGATTAGGATGCGTTTCCATGAATAATCCCGAGATGCCCACGGCCATCGCCGCACGCGCGAGCACCGGCACGAATTCACGCTGGCCGCCGGATTGACTACCCTGACCACCGGGTTGTTGCACGGAATGCGTCGCATCAAACACCACTGGACATTGGGTGGCACGCAGGATCGCTAAGGCGCGCATGTCGGAGATTAAGGTGTTGTAACCGAAGGAAACACCGCGTTCGCACACCATGATCTGATCATTGCCAACCGCACGTGCCTTCTCAACCACATTTTGCATGTCCCACGGCGCCAGGAATTGACCCTTCTTGATGTTGACGGGCTTGCCTTGGCGGGCGACATTTTGAATAAAATTGGTTTGCCGAACTAAAAACGCGGGCGTTTGTAACACATCCACCACACTCGCCACCTCGGCCAAGGGCGTGTCTTCGTGAACATCGGTTAACACCGGCACACCGATTTGATCTTTGACTTTTTGCAGGATGCGCAAGCCCTCATCAATACCCGGCCCACGAAAACTTTGAGTCGAGGTGCGATTGGCCTTGTCGAAGGAGGATTTATAGATAAAGGGGATGCCCAAGCGCGCCGTGATCGCTTTGAGTTGCCCCGCCGTCTCCAGCGCCAAGGCTTCGCTTTCGATGACGCACGGGCCGGCGATCAAAAAGAAGGGATGGTTGAGTCCCACCGGAAAACCGCAAAGTGAATCCATCAGGCTGTGACCGCCTCCCGCCGTGACTTGAGCGCGCATTCGCGCGCCGCCGTGATAAAACTGCTGAACAAGGGATGCCCGTCACGCGGGCGTGAGGTGAATTCCGGGTGAAATTGACAGGCGATAAAATACGGATGCGCCGGGATTTCGATCATCTCCATCAATTTGCCGTCCACGGATTTACCGGAAAAACGCAAGCCCACTTTCTCCAGCGCGGCCTTGTAGTGATTGTTGAATTCATAGCGATGCCGATGCCGCTCGATTATCGCATCACTGCCATAGATCGCGCGCGCCTTGGAACCGGCTTCCAATAAACATTTTTGTCCACCCAGACGCATGGTTCCGCCTTTGTTGGAATCCGCCGAATGTTTCGCGATCCGGCCATCGATCTCTTGCCATTCGCTGATCATGGCGATCACCGGATACGGTGTGTTGACATTAAATTCGGTGCTGTTGGCGTCTTTCATGCCGGCCACATTGCGTGCATATTCAATCACCGCGACTTGCATGCCCAGGCAAATACCCAAATAAGGGATCTGTTGCTCACGCGCATATTTCACGGTCGCAATTTTTCCCTCAATGCCGCGCTCGCCGAATCCACCGGGCACTAAAATGGCGTCGACATCCGCCAGCAGCGACGTCCCCTCACGCTCAATGCGTTCGGAATCAATATAGCGTATGTTCACATGGGTGCGGGTGTGTACGCCGGCATGAATCAAAGACTCGGACAACGACTTATAGGATTCGGTGAGGTCCATGTATTTGCCCACCATGGCGATGGTCGCCGTACCGGTCGGATTCGCCATGGCCGTGACAAAGGCTTGCCACTCATGCAGATCGGCAGGGGGTGCTTGAATCCGCAGTTTTTCCACGACAATCTGATCGAGTTCCTGTTCATGCAACAAGCCGGGGATTTTATAAATAGAATCCACAT
>Ga0315281_10008331_pt1 | contig 14503 bp, 11 predicted proteins | sample YL17G07_0_MG_FD_204540 | JGI IMG/M metagenome (GOLD analysis project Ga0315281, IMG submission 204540) | Sediment microbial communities from Yellowstone Lake, YNP, Wyoming, USA - YL17G07_0 | ecosystem: Environmental > Aquatic > Freshwater > Lake > Sediment | place: USA: Wyoming | collected...
GTGGAACTCACCGGCTGACACGAGAACATAGCCGTAGATACCGGTGGTGGAACGAGGAGTTCCACGCCGGCGTGGAACTCACCGGCTGAGACATCTCCAATCAGGAAAGGCGGCTGGTCCGACCCCGAATATTCCTTCACGGACGCGACATGCCCAGCAGGTGGTTGATTGATAGCGACCTCTTTGTATAATCCCCACCTGGTGGTTGCACTCTTGGTACTGCCTTTCTTTGCTCGAGGTCAAACAGTGATGCGTGCCTGGGGGGTGACAGAGATGGCCAGACAAACCGTACTTGAGAATCCGATCATTAATTCCTCGTTCGAGGTACCTCCTTCATCACTTTCTCTACTACGAGGAAGGCATCACCAACGGCGTCGTTCGCTGCCGCCGCGTCTCCTGCTACTCTGTTCCCGGCGCTCAACCCCAGAAGGATCAAACAGAAGAAGACCGTCAAGGTCATCAACAATTGTCAGCGACTACACCGATGAGGTGTTGAAGGTGCGCGAGGGTTAAGAACGAGCCCCTGCCCTACGCACGACGAGAATGCGCCTCGGTGGTCTTCTCATCGGGGGAACGCATGAGACGGACTGACAAGACCAGCATGGGCGGCCGCCAGGAAGCGTTTGAAACTACGCACTGGACGGAAATCGTCCGCGTCCGCGAGGGCGACGAGGCGCGGCGGCGAGAGGCGCTGGAGCAGACCCTCGCCCGCTACTGGAAGCCGGTCTACTGTTACCTACGCCGCAAGGGCTATGGCAATGAAGAAGCGAAGGACCTGACGCAGGGGTTCTTTCACGAGGTGGTGCTTGGCCGCCGGCTGGTGGAACACGCCGACCAGGCCAAGGGGCGATTCCGAACGTTTCTTCTGACGGCCCTTTGCCGCTATGTGATCAGCAACCAACGCGCAGAGAAGGCCGCCAAACGTATGCCCGACGGCGGCCTGGCGAGCCTCGACCGGACCGACGCCCCCGATGTGCCCGACGCATCCTGCTGTGCCACGCCTGAGGATGCTTTCGACCATGCCTGGGCCTCGGCGCTTCTGGAAGAGGTAGTTACCGAAGTTCAGAACGAGTGCCTGGCCGACGGCAAGGCGGCGCACTGGTTCGTCTTCTCGGAGCGGGTCCTGCGGCCGATCAAGGATGACGTCTGCCCGCCATCCCTGGCCGACCTGTGCACCGAGTACGGCATTCCGGACGAGGCCCAGGCGTCCAACATGGTCATCACCGTCAAGCGGCGGTTCCGGGCATGTCTGGAACGGCACGTGCGGCAGATGGTGGACTCGGACGCCGACGTGAACGCCGAAATCCACGACCTGATCAAGATTCTCTCGGGCGTGGGCGCAGGCGGCTAAGGCCGTTTGCGAACAGGTGGGTGGAGCCCGCAGAAAACGTCGGGCAGCCGGCGTGCGCACAGCCTGCTACTGAGACATGGAGGAAGAGGCGTGGCCGACGAGCCGTCTTTACCTTTGGAGCCTAAGAAACTCGCCCGCCTGCTGTCCGTCGGGGCCGAAGGCCAGAAGCAGGCCGAGGCGGATGGCCCGCCGCCGGAGGCCGAAGCGCCCGCGCTTGCCGCGGGGACTGTTCTCGACGACTTCGAGATTCTGGAAGAAGTTGGGCGCGGCGGCATGGGCGTGGTTTACAAGGCCCTGGAGCGGTCCTTGCGGCGGGTGGTTGCCCTGAAGGTCCTCAGCCCTCAAATTTCCGGCAATGCATCGCTGGCCAAGCGGTTTCGCCGCGAAGCCATCTTGGCCGCTAACCTCACACATCCTGGCATCGTGCCGGTCTACAACGTGGACAAGGCCGATCCTCCGCGCTATTTTACGATGGAGTTTGTGCAGGGGCGCTCGCTGCGGGAGAAGGTCCAGGCTGAAGGGTTTCTGCATCCGTCGCAGGCGGTGCGGATCGCCCTCCAGGCCTGCGAGGCGCTTGACTACGCCCACCAGCACGGCATCCTCCACCGCGACATCAAGCCCGCTAACATCCTGCTTCAGAACCACACTGAGCGGGTCCGCATTACCGATTTCGGCATTGCCCAGGATGTGACAGGCCGTTTGGCCGAGAAGACCGAGACCACGGGGCTGAGCGCGGGCACGCCGGCATTCATGTCGCCCGAGCAGAACCTGGGCCGGGCGCTGGACAGGCGCACGGATGTGTTCTCGCTCGGCATGACCCTCTACTACATGCTCACCGGCCAGGTGGCGTATCAGGGTAAGAATCGGGCAGAACTGGCCCTGGCACATCAGAATCTGCCCCCGGCCCCACCCAGCCGCCTGAACCCCGAAGTGCCTCCCGAACTGGACCGCGTCGTCATGAGGATGATTGCGGCGGAATGGGACGAGCGCTACGCCGACTGCGCAGCGGCTGCCGAGGCGCTGCGGACGGTTGCGGCCCCGGCCGGTGTTCATCTCGGACGAGCCCGGCGTTCGTGGGGTCGCTGGCTCGCGGCCGCAGCCGTTGTCGTCTGTGCGGTTGCATTTGTGGCGGCGGCGTGGTGGGCAGGATACCGCTTGACGGAGCCGCAGTTGTCGGGGCCGGGGTCTAAAGGGTCCGCCGGTCCGGGGCAGGAATCGGAGCCGCCCCCTCCGCCGCCACCGCCGCGGCTAGACGCTCGTTACCTGGCCGAGAATCCGGCGACATTCGGCGGTTGGACTCATCTAACCGCGAGCACGGGGCGGTTTGAATCGGACTTGCTGACCATTCGCCTATCTGACTGGCAGGATGAAACTCCCGTGATTGCCGAGAAGCCGCTGGCGCGCCCCCTGGCCCCGGGGTCCGACTTCACCATTCTCCTGCACCTGGAAGCAACAGAGGACCGTCCCGACAGCGCCGGCCGGTTCAGCCTGTTCCTCTTGACCGACCAGGACCAGATAGTCGCGCAGATCACGTGGTGCGACGGCCTTCCGGCGGCGGGTTACGGTGGGGTAGAGTTCTACGCCGAGGGACGGACTCCTATCTATCGGACCGACCCCGCCGGCCTGGGCAAAGAATACCCGCGCATCTCCGGCATCCTCCACCTGGGCCGCGTCGGTTCGCATTGGGCCGCATCGGTAAACGGTGTACAGAAAGGCAGGTTGCTAATGCTGGCGGGCACGCAGACGGCCACCAAGGTCCGCATGGTTGCAGAGCGGTTTCCGACGGCCGCGCCGCGGAGATTCAACATACGTGGTCTTTGGGTCGTGGAGCCGGGGCAAGCCACGTCGCGGGGTCCGCCGGGGTGAAAAGGGGTGTCGGCAATCCGGCAGGTGGGCAGGCGCGCGGCGCATCGGCCGGGTTGGCACAGGAGGAGAAAAGCGAGAGCATGCCGCGCAGGCAGGCGTGCCCGTTTGCGAACACTGATGCGAAGGAGTCGCGGGCAGTCATTCAAGACAAAGGAAAGGGAAAACCCATGCAAACGAGAACCTGTATCTGGTCGCTCGCAACCCTGTTGTGTCTCGTGCCGGGCGCGGCGCTGCTGGCAGAGGAGGTGGCCAGGCCGACGGTGGAGGCGCCGCCGGCCCTGCCGCTTGCCTGGCAGGGCGTTTCGACCCAGGATCGGCTGATCGCCATCCGCGTGGCGGAGGTCGATGCCGACCGCCTCCTCTGCGAACGAATCTACGGCCTCCAGGTTGATGCGGATACGTCGGTCCTGGACTTGGTCATGCAATTCGACGATATCCGCGCCGGACTTGACGCGATGATCCGCGGCGTCCGCACAAGGGAAGTCAAGTACTGCGACGACCTTTCGGTCGAAGTGGTGCGGGAGGTGACCATCCGCGAGGTCATCGAGACGATCCAGCGTGTCATCCGGCGCGAGGAGACGAAGTTCAGCGTCAAGATTGACCAAATCGAGAACATCTCGCGGCGGACACGCGACACCGTTGTGGCGGTAATGGGCAACGGCGCTGTGCCGGGTTCCCTGGGCCTGAGGAAGATTCAGGCCAAGCGGGCTGCCGAGGCGGACTGCTACCGCCGCATTGCCGAGCGCGTCCTCGGCGTACGGATTACCTCGGATACGTGGGTCCGCAACTTTGCCCTCGAAAGCGATCTGTTGCTGACGCAGGTGGCCGGCTGCCTGACCGGCATCAAGTTCACAAGCATCACGTATGGGCCGGACCAGTCCTGTAAGGTCGCCGGCCGTCTGGTCTTGCGCGAACTCCTGGAGCGCCTCCAGCACAGTTACAAGAGGTTCTCCAAGGACGGCCGCGTCAAGGAGGAAGACTGGCAGCGGGTGCTGGTTGAGAGCCGTGACACCGTCATTGAGGAGATCGGCGAAGGGGCCCCGACACCCCAGGGGCGCGAGGAGGGCGTTTCGGCGGCTCCCGGCCGGGCGTACCTGCTCCAGCGGACGATCATCCAGCGTATCGTGGGCCGCGAGGTCGGAAGCCCGTGAGCCGTCTCGTCCCGGACCTGAAAAGGAGGCCGAACATGAAAACTCTAGCGTCGCGTCTTATCGCAGGTGCTCTGGTGCCGCTATTGCTGTGCGGCTGCACGGAGCACAAGAGGCAAATTACCATTGAGGAGCGTACCACCACCGTCATTGAAAGCCGGCCTGTTATCACGCCCGGACCCGGTTCGCCGGCGGTGCCCGGTCCGGCGCGAAGCGAGACATCCGAGACGCGCGAGGAGCGCGTCATTTCGCGCGAACCGCTCGTCAAGTAGCGAGTCCCGAAGAGGCGCCGGTGCCCGGGGGCGCGACCAATGACACCAGGACCTCTTGTGGCCCCGGTTTTCTGGTGAGGAGGTTCGCCAATGTCCATCCATGCGTTGCTGATGCGAGTCGGTTCCATGCTGGTACTGGCCGCGGGCCTGTCGGCCCCGGGGGCAGGCGCCGAGATAGCCCCGGCGGACGTCATCGTCACTGTGACCGGCGAGTCCGCCCATTCCTTCGAGGAGGCCAAGGAGGACGCCCTGCGCAAGGCCGTGGAAATGGGCGCGGGCAAGGAAGTCTTCAGCGACACGCGCATCACAGACTATGCCCTCATGCACGACACTATCGTCTCCCGCGCAGCCGGTTACGTCAAAGGCTTCGACATCCTGGAGAAGAAAGAGACGCCTGGCGCCTACGCCGTGAAGGTTCGGGCGACGGTAGCCCTCGGGCAGATACGCGATGACTGGGGGGCCATCCAGGTCGTCATCCAGCGCGAGGGGCGCCCGAACCTCTTGGTTGTCTGCGCCGAGGAGATCATGCATTACCTTACAGGCCAGCCCCTGCCCGCGACCGGAAACATTGCCGAATCTAAACTCCGCAATCGCTTTCTTCGCACCGAGAAAGGTGACAAACTCTTCGACCTGATCGACGATGAAACCCTGGCCAAGAAGGTTGGCCGCGACGTGACTCGCGCCATGCTGGCCCGCGACGAAGACAGGGCCGTTGCAGTCGCGCAGCAACTGAATGCCCACTTCCTGGTCATTGTCACCGCCAAGGGCCGTGCTCATCTAGGACAGCCAGTTTACGGCAGGCAGTCGTGGACCGTCGATGCAGATGCCCGTATCAAGATCGTCGCGGCTGACAATGCCCTTCAGGTGGCCGACGAAGCAATATCCACTCAGAGGCTTTCTGAGGATCCGACAACCGCAGCCCGAGACGCACTCGATATCGCAGTGGCCCAGGTATGGCCAAGACTCCTGAAGGCGATCCTTTTCGACTGGAGCGAGGGACAACTGTACGGCCGCAAGATTCAGTGCGTGGGCCGCAGGATCCCGACCGACGTGCATGACGCCATTGTGGAGGGGCTTGAAAAAAACCAAGGCGTTAAGCAGGTCTCGACGCTGGACCACAACGAGATGCTCAGCACCGATTGGGTCGTCACGGTACTCAGAGCAAGTGGCTTGGGCCAAGCCATTGAGAGGGCTTCGGGGGGAAGGGTCAGACGCGTCAGCCAGACGCGCGCCGGGTTGGAATATGAGATGGTGCCGTCACCGCCCGTGCCGCCACCGCCGCCAGTCATGATGCCACAGCAAGGTCCCGCAGCTCCGGCTTCACCACCTTCTGTCGAGCAAGGCGCTGGTGGCAACGAGAGTGGCCTACCGCAGATGCCAGTGGCTCAGTCCCCGGCCGGACTTCCGCAGTGGGTCCTTCCGGCGGGCATCTCGGCCTTTGCCGTGGTTGTGGCATTTGTGGCCGGAATTCTCGTGGCGCGCCGGAAAGGTCGGAGCCAGGCGCCCTGACCGGGTTTTGACCCGAAACGCGTCGTCTCAGGCAACGGGATGTAGGCAAAGGCATGTCGGAAAGGGAGCCAATTGGACAAGGGGAAAGAACTATGAATCGCGTGATCGGACTTGCAGTGGTGTTGTGCGGCGTTGTTGCGATTGGGGCCGGCTGCGGCGGGGCAAAGCAGTACCTGGCGGTGGAACGCCAGGTTGAACTCGCACCGTGTGTCCGTTCCCTGAAGGCCGTTGCGGTACTCCCTGCCGACGAGGACAGCCCCACGAAGCAATACGGCGACATGCTCACTGATCAACTCCAGAGTTGGCTTTTCGACCGGTTCAGCCGTTTTCAGCCCCACCCGGAACTGGCGGCCCGCGACGCCATCAACAAGGTCATCCAAGAGAACTCCTTCACCCGAGACAGTCTCGCTGACAAGAAGACGGCTGTAGAGACGGGCAGACTGTTAGGTGCCGGGGCGGTGATTTATGGGAAAGTCGGCGTTGCCATCTCGGAAACATCAAGTGTGCAGGCCTATCCGGTGCCGCACACGGTCGTCCACCGAAGTGCAACGGTAACAGTGACATTGACGATGGCTTCCGTCGAGACGGGCGCGATTGTCCACACAACCAGCATCACCAAGAAGCAGGGCTGGCTGGGCAGCCCGGAATCGACCGTCGGCAAGGCGATTGAACAGTGTGTTATGGCTTTTGGCGAAGGGCTGGTCCCGCCGACCGCCAAAGGCGTCTACGAGATCAAACTTGCGGGTTCGGGCGAGAGGGAGATCAAAGAGGGCAATACCTACGCCACGGTCGGCAACTGTGAGGCGGCGGCCGAGCGATTTGAGGCGGCCTCGAAAGCAAAGCCGGACAGCCATGTCGCACATTATAACCTTGCTGTAATGAGGTTGTTTCTGAACGACAGGGCGGGTGCGGAAGCCGGCATCAACCAAGCCCTCAACCTCAAGGTCGACAAGAACTACGCCTGGGCGCAGAGCATCCTGAAGGAAGTCGGGCCCGAGGGGCGATTTCGCAAGGCCACCCAACAGGAGATCGAGGAGTCCAAGATACGCGGGACGTACCATAAGGCGCCGTAAGTACGATGCCTCATATTCGCACAGGCAGCGCGCCGGTGCGGTTTGGCAGAGGGCAAGTCACGCACTATTGAGATGAGGAGCATACCATGAAAAGCACGCGAGAGATTGCCGCGCTGGTGCTTCTGGGTCTGGCGGCGCTTATTGTCACGGGCGGAAGCGTTGTCGGGGGTGAGAGCACCGCCCCGCCCAAGGCCCCGGATACCACTCCCAAGCCATCTGCGGCGGCTCCGAAGGATGCGGCCGGGCCGCCGAAGGCGCCGGCCGTATCCATCCACGATGCCGCCAGGGCGGGCGACATCGAACAGGTGAAGGAATGCCTCGCCCAGGGGGCCGATGTCAACGCGAAAGACAGCGAGGACGAGGAGGCAACGCCCCTTCATATCGCTGCCGAGGCGGGCGACAGGAAACTGCTTGAGTCCCTTCTCGACAAAGGCGCGGACCCCAGCGCGACGATGAAGGGTCGCCTTACGCCCCTGCACCTCTCGGTCGCTGGCGGGCACAAAGACGCCACCGCCCTGCTTGTCGGGTACATCGGGAAAAAAGTAACCGCCGACCTCGACGCCGCCCAAGTCCCCGTCGAGGTTGCCGCCCTGCGTTATTTCGGCATGGAAGCAGATATCATCAATACTCAGGATGAGGACGGCCTCAGCGCGCTCCATACGGCCGGCGCGAGAGGCTTCAAGGACTTGGCCGAACTCCTGATCGCACACGGAGCGGATGTCACTGCGGCAAACAAGCGCGGCTGGACGCCGCTCCACCTGGCCGCCGAAGAGGGGCACAAGGAAGTGGTTCGCTTGCTCGTTGCCAAAGGAGCTCGCCTTAACGCCCGGTTGGCCGAGTTGAGTGTTGGGGATTCCTATGAACTCCGCCTCACGCCACTCGATGCAGCGGTTATGGCAGGGCACAAGGGAGTGGCGGAGGCCCTTATCGCGTGCGGCGCAAGGGTTGATTCCTGTGCCGCCAGATTGCGGATCGAAAACTTCAAATGGGACTTTCACGTTACGCCGCTCCATTTGGCCGCATTGGCCGGCCGCAAGGATGTCGCGCAGTTGCTTATCGCAAAGGGGGCGGATGCCAGTGGGCGCCCGGCCCGGCGCCTGGTTGAAGGCGGAGGCGGGCAACTGACACCGTTGCACTTGGCCGCCCTGTCTGGTCGCAAGGACATCGCCCAGTTGCTCATAGACAAAGGGGCCGAAGTCAAGAGGCACGTGAAACTTGCACTTACGGTCGACGTGCCCTTCGTAGAGGACATGGAGGTATATGCAACGCCTCTGCACCTGGCGGCATGGGTTGGCTCCGCTGAATTGGTGGACCTTCTGCTGGCCAAGGGCGCGGACATCGACGACCTGCACATTGACTCCGCCGTCGGGTGTGTGGACAAGCGCAACTTCTCGCCCCTGCACTTGGCGGTTCTCCGGGGCAAGAAGAGCGTAGCCGAACAGTTGATCGCAAAGGGAGCCAATGTTGACGCTGACGGACCGGAAGCCGTCACGCCCCTGTACCTTGCGGTGGTAAAGGGCCGGAGAGACATGGCTGAACTCCTGCTGGCCAAGGGGGCGGAAGCGAACACGCTTCTTCGGCCAAAACTACTCGGGGATGATGCGTTTTTCGTCATCTCGCCTCTTGGTGCAGCCGCCATGATCGGGGACACCGAGATGGTGCAGTTGCTCCTCGCAAGAGGGGCGCAAGTCCATCCTCCATCTGTGTGGTGGATTGCCCTGCGGGAAGAGGATGACGAAATCCGGGCAGGGCTGCTGGTTAATCCGCTGGATCTGGCGGCAATGGCCGGCCAGAAGAGAGTTGCGGAGACGCTTATGGCAAAGGGGGCGCCCGCTGGCGGCCACTGGGTTCAGGCCGTTATGAGATTGCAGGGCATGGACAGCAGCCTGGATATGGGCGACTTCCTCAAGGAGTTTCCGGTATCTTTGCACTGGGCTGCGCTCATGGGCCACAAAGACTTGGTGGAACTGCTTGCCGCAAGGGGGGCGGACGTGAACGTCAGAACAAAGTCAGGTTTGACGCCTGTGCACTTTGCCGCCGCAACGGGGCATACGAGCGTAATCACGCTGCTCATTGAGAAGGGGGCGTCGGTGAACGCGAGGAACGAAGATGGCGACACGCCTCTGCATGTGGCGGTGCGCTGTGGCCACGGAGACGTGGTCGAGCTGCTCATCACCAAGGGTGCGGATGTGAACGCGAAGAATGGTGATGGGAAGACGCCCCTGCAAGCAGCCCGCGAGGAGTCGCACAGCCACATAGCCGAGTTGCTCGTCAAGCACGGCGCGAAGGAATAGCCGTGTCTCCCGAATAACGCGTGCTTGTGCCCAAGGGGCCCGAACGGGTCTGCGGTGCCCCCAGGGAATGTGGGGCCTTATCTCCATCCGACCAAAGGAGAACCCGATGTCCACGTTCTACGCGATTGCCGGGCAGAACGAGAGCGCGACCGTCAACGCGGCCTTCGCCGACGTCAGGCAAGTGTTGCTCCAGGACTCGCAGTGGGGCGCACACGTCCTCGATGTCGCCGGCCGGAGCGGGTTCACCGTCGCCTACGCCAAGGCCTATGGCGCCGTGCTTGGTTCCAAGGTTGTGGCGGAAGGGCCTGGTTACCTCCTCATCAGGGGCACGGCGGGCAAGAACACGCGGCTGATGTACCGCATCGAGGCCGCGGGCGAGCGGAGCACCCGCATAACGCCCCAAGGCAGGGCCAGCACGTTCGCAAAGATCGTCATCCCATTGGGGCTGCTCATCTGGTGCATTGTTCCCGTTGTACTGACGCCCCTCTTCTACTGGGCGGTGGCCAGCGGGATGAGGCGGCTCTCAAGAAGGTGCCTCGACGCATTCTGTCGGTACTTGGAGGCGAGGCTCAGTACGCCAGCCTCGCCGGGAACAGTATAGCCGGGCACATGGGGTTCCAAGAACTACGCTCGGGAGGGCGCCATGAAAGGGACTCAACCAAGGCTCAAATGCCTCGCAGGTTGGGCTGGCATCGTGGCTGTCGGTGCCTTGTTGTCTTCATGTTCCTCGAAGCCGGAGGACGCGATAGTAGGCAAATGGAAAGAGTTGGGCGGCACCGAGACGATGGAGTTCTTCAGGGACGGCACCGTCAGTGTGGTCGACGAAGGGATGAGCATGGCAGGAAGTTACAAATTCGTTGACAAGGATCGAGTGAAGGTGGAACTGGGCGGCCTCGGGGCCTTGATGGGGCCTGTCGTGGCGAGAGTCTCGATTTCGGGGGAGGAGCTCTCTTGGACCATGCCGGACGGGAAGGTATCCAGGTACAAAAGGTCAAGGTAGATCCCTTCGCCAGGAAGAACCGCTCCGGCGCGGGCGGCAGGCCGCCCCCTGGGATTCGTCCCAAGGCGAGTTGCCGGGCGTCGGCGCCCTAAAGGACCGGACCCCGTTCAGCGGGTAACGAGAAGGGCGGCTTGAGCCACGGATTGAGAAAGGGGAATGCCATGCAAGACTTCCTGACGTTCCGCAAGATGATGACGCCAATCGTGATCCAGATCGTCTTCTGGGTCGGGGCATCCGTATGCGCCGTCATGGGCCTGGTAGGCCTGGTCGTGGCCGTGCGGGCCGACAGCGCCAGCGGGATACTCCTGAGCCTCCTCTGGCTGGTCCTGGGACCGGTCCTGGTGCGGATTTACTGCGAAGTAATCATCATCTTCTTCCGCATCTACGATGTCCTGGTGGAAATCCGCCAGAACACGACCCGCTCGCCTGGCGGCCAGGCTTAAGCCCCTTTGCGCCCCCGGCTTACAGTGAACCGCCTCCGACGCCTGGGCTCGGTGTCCCAGAATACTGCGCAGGATTACCTTCTTCCCTGCGAATGACAGGACAGAGGGGCGGACATGAATCACCCGCACGAGGAATTGAAGGAGGTCATCCGATGAAACGGGCAATCATGAGCCTGGTTCTGATGCACATGCTCGGGGCGTCCTTGGCGGCCGCCCCTGCTGCCGCTCCCGCTCTGTCCGTCGGAGACACGGTCAAGACGACCGCGAACCTGAACGTTCGGGTTGCGGCCGGCACGGGCCAGCCGGAGATTGCAGGCTCTGGGTATCCCGGCTATGCCCCTGCGGGAACGGTGGGAAAGATCGTGGCTGGGCCGGTCTCGTCAAACGGTTATGTGTGGTACAGAGTTGACTACGGCCCCGGCCGGTACGTGGGGTGGAGCATCGGCGACGGACTTCAGAGGACGCAGCCGGCAGGCACGTCGCCGCAGCCCGCGCCGGTTACCCCTATTGCTACACCACGGACGGCACCTCAGCCTGCATCGCCCGCACCCGTGGTGCAACCGTCAGCGATGCCGCCTGCCGCACCGTCGCCTGGTTCGCCGGGGGCGGCGTCGGAGCCGGGGCTGGTAGTCAGTACCCTGACGCCGACGCTTCAGTGGGCCGCCGTGCCGGGGGCGACGTCCTACGCCGTCGGCATCAGCAAGTATCCCTACGGCACCGCCAACCTGGTCTGGAATCCGCAGGTTGTAACCGGCACGTCGGTTCAGGTGCCGGGCGGCATACTCCAGCCGGGCATGAAGTACCGATGGAACCTCCAGGTCCGTAACAGCGCCGGCCAGTTAAGCCCTCTCTCGTCCACGCTCTATTTCCAAACTTTTGTTCCAGTGGCAGCGCCCACCGCCCAGGCCACACCCGTGCCTCCGGCTCCCGCACCGGTTGCAGTTCCGCCGGTGCCGGCCCCCACTTCATCCTCTGCGGTGCCACCCGCGCCAGCGGGGCAACTGGCGGTCGAAAAACTGGTGAGAGAGGCCGCGCAACTGGAGTCGCAGGAGAAGTTCCAAGCCGCGATAGATAAGTTGGAGGAAATCCGAAAGTATGACAAGAAGTCTTGGCCGGCCGATCTGGACTTGCACATCAGCCAACTCAGAGCCAAACTCCAAGCGATGGCGTTCTTCGGCACAAACACAGCAACTGCGTCCACGGCGCAACTGCCTGCTGTACCAGCGGTGGTCTCGCCGGGGGCGGCGTCGGAGCCGGGCCCAGTGATCGGCACCCTGACGCCCACGCTTCGGTGGACCGCCGTGCCGGGCGCGGTGTCCTACGCCGTCGGCATCAGCAAGTACCCCTACGGCACCGCCAACCTGGTCTGGAACCCGCAATCCGTCACCGGCACGTCGGTTCAGGTGCCCGGCGGCATACTCCAGCCGGGCATGAAGTACCGATGGAACATGCAGGCCCGTAACAGCGCGGGCCAATTGAGCCCCCTCTCCGCCACGTTCTACTTCCAGACCCCCGCCCCCGGGGCTCCGGCCCCGGCGCCCGCGCCGCAGCCGGCGCCAGTCGCTCCCGCGAAGCCTGCCGCTACGGCTGCCGCGCCCGTTGCCGCGCAACCCGCGTTGCCTCTAGCAGCCGCTCCGGTATCAACTACAGTGCAGCAGCCGACGTTGCGGCCATCGCCCACATCGACGCCGACGGTCGCGCCGAAGCCCGTTCCGACAGCGCCGTCGCCGCAGCAACCAGCTGCCGCACCTGTGCTAACACCGAGCACTTCCCTGCCGGCCTCACAGGTTACGCTTACGCTGTACATCCATGCGGGAAGCGCAACAGGCCCGGTTCTTCCGGGGGTTCGAGTGACCGGAAAGGACGGCGCTGGCAAGGCGTTCAACTTGACGACCGACACGAGCGGTTGCGCCATGCTTACCGGGGCGCCGGGGCAATGGCAGTTCATGCTGTCGATGGCAGGCTACCAGAACCTATCTGGAACCAGTACTATCGTGGCCTCCAGCACAGGGCACCTGTTCCTGACGTCGGTTCCGCAGTCTTCTGTAGGGGTAGCCACTTCGCCAGCGGCTGCATCCACTTCCACTCCAGCCACCTCCGCCAAGCCTGGCACCACTTCTTCACCGACGCCAACCCTCGGTGAAGCAAGAAGTAGGGCCGTGGCCTATGCCGAGGAATACTGCAAGAAGGTGGTCAGCGACGGTCACTACTGCCTGAGTGAAACCTCCTACCCCGACCTCGGGGCTGGCACGGCCTTGAGTACTGTAGAAACGGCCGAAAAGCCTGGGGCAGACTGTGCCCATTTTGTTTCATGCTGCATTGGCTCTGAACCCCACAGACGAGGAGGTGGGTTGAGCGTTCAGGGCGACTTCCCAGGAAAAGGAATCTACGGGATACTGGGAGCAGCCAGATTGCGGGATTGGTTCTTGAACGAAAAGTCTGGTGTGGGCAGCAAGAGGGACAAGGTTGAAGACCTCCAACCCGGCGACGTCATCTACTATGAAGGAAAGTACCAGCACGTCGCTCTGTATCTGGGGAAGCAGGAGGCTGCATGTCACTCTCTTGGCTTCAAGGGTGAATGGCATCTTGGGAGGAGTGACTGGGACCCCAAGAAGTACGTCTACGTGCACATTCGGTATCCGGATGAAGGATCGACTTCTGCCGCTGTCCAGCCTAAGGCTGATCCGAATGCGATACTCGACACCATTAAGCGGAGACTGCAGGCACTGCCCGCCTATCCGCCGTATCTTCACGGCACAAACGCCGGGTTGCGGGGCGCCATTGCCGATGCCGCGGTCCAGATCGCAAACCGTCAGCGTCTGGATGAATACGACCGCTGGTATCAGGCCGCTCTGAATTACCGCGGGCTTGCAGAGGTGCAACTGATTCGCGCGGAACGTCTCGCCCGTGCCGGAAAGGTGGAAGACGCTCAACGGTTCGTACAGGATTCCGACCGTTGTGTGAAACTATATTACCTGGCAAACGACGCCGCCACCTCGGTGTACGAAGCTGGCGTTGAGAAGACGGCGTACTACGCTAAGGCCATCTACGAGACTTCGCGGGCTGCCTTTGTGCTCACCAGTAGCGCGGCCGGCCTGGGCCCTGCCGCGAGTGTCCTGGCAGAGCATCTCTACACGGCCACCGACTTTGTGGTGAACACAAGCGAGATGGGGCTTTCAAAGGCAGCGAAGCAGGCCGTCATCGACGTCATTGCTCAAGAGGTCGGCAAGGAAATGGTCAAGGAGATCGTCGGAACGGGGCTGAAAGGAGTTCAAGGGGCAAAGCCAACGGTTGACTTGAAGAACCTGCTTACCCGGTTGGCACGAGACAACTCATTCTGCACGCGAGTGGTGAAATCGGTCGCCCAAGGGACTTCACAGGAAATCTCCACCAACCTTGTCTCCAAGCTCATGTCGGACGTCGCGGCGCAGGCGTCCGGTAACCCGTAAACGGTGCCAGGGGGAGACCGGCTGACCATTAGCATGCGGACTGGGCACCCCCCGGTGAACTGGGCCAGCGAGATTGGGTTTGGGTTTCGTTAGGGCGG
>Ga0315281_10008332_pt1 | contig 14502 bp, 13 predicted proteins | sample YL17G07_0_MG_FD_204540 | JGI IMG/M metagenome (GOLD analysis project Ga0315281, IMG submission 204540) | Sediment microbial communities from Yellowstone Lake, YNP, Wyoming, USA - YL17G07_0 | ecosystem: Environmental > Aquatic > Freshwater > Lake > Sediment | place: USA: Wyoming | collected...
TCACCCGCGCCGATTTCACCACCTGCGGCAGGAACATCTTGCCCGCGCCGAACAGGTCGCCGACCACGTTCATGCCGTCCATCAGCGGGCCTTCGATCACGTGGATCGGACGCCCGCCGTCGCGTTCAGCTTGCTGCCGCGCCTCCTCGGTGTCCGCGGTGATGAAGTCGGAAATGCCTTTCACCAGCGCGTGTGCGAGGCGCGCCTCCACGCTCTGCTTGCGCCATTCCAGGTCCTCGACCTGCACCTTGCCGCCGCCCTTGACGGTATTGGCGAACGCGACCATGCGCTCGGCCGCGTCGGGCCTGCGGTTGAGAATGATGTCCTCGACGCGCTCGAGCAGATCCTTGGGTATTTCCTCGTACACGCCCAGCTGGCCGGCGTTGACGATGCCCATGGACATCCCCGCATGAATCGCGTGGTAGAGAAAAGCCGTGTGAATGGCCTCGCGCACCGCGTCGTTGCCGCGGAAGGAGAAGGAAACATTGGACACGCCGCCCGATACCCTGGCATAGGGAAGGTTGGCGCGGACCCAGCGGGTCGCCTCGATGTAGTCGCGGCCGTAGTTGTTGTGCTCTTCGATCCCGGTGGCGATGGCGAAGATATTGGGATCGAGAATGATGTCTTCGGCGGGAAAACCGACCTCGCCGGTGAGTATGTCGTAGCAGCGCTGGCAAATGGTCTTGCGCCGCGCGAGGCTGTCGGCCTGGCCTTGTTCGTCGAACGCCATGACGATCACCGCCGCGCCGTAGCGGCGCGCGAGCTTCGCCTGGCGCACGAACTCGTCCTTGCCTTCCTTGAGCGAGATCGAATTGACCACCGCCTTGCCCTGCACGCATTTCAGCCCGGCCTCGATCACCGACCATTTGGAGGAATCGAGCATCAGCGGGACGCGCGAAATGTCAGGCTCGGAAGCGACCAGGTTGAGGAACCTGACCATGGCTTTTTCCGAGTCGAGCATGGCCTCGTCCATGTTCACGTCCACCATTTGCGCGCCGCTCTCCACCTGCTGGCGCGCCACCGCCAGTCCCGCAGCGTAGTCGCCGGCGAGGATCAGTCGGGCAAAGGCCCTGGAGCCGGTGACGTTGGTGCGTTCGCCGACGTTGACGAACAGCGTATCGTCGCCGATGTTGAGTGGCTCCAGACCCGCCAAGCGCAGCTTCTTTTCGATTTGCGGCAGCTGCCGCGGCGGCAGGCCCTTGACCGCGCGCGCTATCCCGCGGATATGCGCCGGCGTGGTGCCGCAGCAGCCGCCGACGATATTGAAGAAGCCGCTCTGGGCAAATTCCTGCAGCAGACCCGAGGTATAGTCCGGCGTTTCGTCATAACCGGTCTCGGACAAAGGATTGGGCAGCCCCGCGTTGGGGTAGCAGCTGACATAGGTGTCGGCAACCTTCGACAGCTCCTCGATATAGGGGCGCATCAGCTTGGCGCCGAGCGCGCAGTTCAGGCCCACCGCGAGCGGGCGGGCGTGGCGCACCGAGTTCCAGAACGCCTCCGGCGTCTGTCCGGTGAGCGTGCGCCCGGAGGCGTCGGTGATCGTGCCCGAGATAATAATGGGCCAGCGCGCAGCGCGCGACTCGAACGCGCAGTCGATGGCGAACAGGGCCGCCTTGGCGTTGAGCGTATCGAAAATGGTTTCAACCAGGATCAAGTCCACGCCGCCGTCGAGCAGGCCGCGCAGCGACTCGCCGTAGGCAGCCACCAGGGTGTCGAAATCGATGTTGCGAAAACCGGGATCGTTGACGTCGGGCGAAATCGACGCGGTCTTGGTGGTCGGGCCGAGCACTCCGGCGACGAAACACTGCCGCTCCGATGCCTCATGCATACAGGCGTCCGTGGCGGCACGCGCGAGGCGCGCGGCTTCGCGGTTGAGTTCGTACACCAGACCGTCCATGCCGTAGTCGGCCATGGACGGCGCGTTCGAGTTGAAGGTGTTGGTGGAAATGATGTCGGCGCCCGCTTCGAGGTAGGCGTCGTGGATCTCGCGGATGATGCCCGGCTGGGTCAGCGACAGCAAATCGTTGTTGCCCCTGAGATCCTGCGCGTAGCCGGCAAAACGCTCGCCGCGGTAGTCGGCCTCCACCAGCTTGTAGCTCTGAATCATGGTGCCCATGGCGCCATCCAGAATCAGGATGCGCTGGTCGAGCAGGCGTTCCAGTTGTGCGGCTTTGGTCATGATTTCATGTGACATCGGCAAATAAAAAAACCCGCACTGCCAGCCAGGTACGGGTTCCCTCGCTTTAGCAGCATTTATTTTTCGTCCGGCCGGAGCCGGCGGCGCCCGCAATCTGACATCAAATCGGCGCAATAGCCCATTTTAGCCCGCTACCGGTCTGTTTGTCCACTTGGTGGAGGCGGATTCGCCTGCGGCGGTGACTGGCCTTATACTAGCGTTTTGTCGAAGCAAAGACCGGACGATGCAACACTTGACCCCCAAGGAAGCCTACGAATTTCTGCACAGCAATTCAAGTGCGGTATTCATCGATTGCCGCAGCGAAATGGAATTCCTGTTCGTCGGCCACCCGACCGGCGCAATCATGGTTCCCTGGAACGACGGCCCCGACTGGGAAGTGAACCCGCATTTCGTCGCCCATGTGAAGAAGGCGACCAGCGTCGACCGCCCGGTGGTGCTCATCTGCCGCAGCGGCAACCGGTCGCTGGACGCTGGCGCCGCCCTGGAGAAAGCCGGCTACACGCAGGTCTACAACGTGCTGCACGGCTTCGAGGGCGAACTGAACGATCAACACCAGCGCAATTCCATGACCGGCTGGCGTCACGACGGCCTGCCCTGGGAGCAATGCTGACTAGCGAGGCAGCGTGCGCATCCCGCGCCGCTTCGGGCATGTGTTTGATCCAGCGACGCTCCCGCCTGCAAGAATTCGCACACTGGCTACCATAAGTTCGCGCGAGGCCGTCTTTCCGCCGCTGCGTCTTGCCTTCGCGGTCTGGGGGCTGGGCGCGGTTTTTTATCTGGCCGGCTTCTACCAGCGCGTGGCTCCGGCGGTCATCACGCGCGAGCTGATGAGCGAATTCACACTCGGCGCGGCGGCGCTGGGCAATCTAGCCGCGTTCTATTACTACAGCTACGTGGCGATGCAGATTCCGGCGGGCGTGCTCGCCGATCGCTGGGGCCCGCGGCGCGTGCTCACCGCCGGGGCGGCAATTGCCGCGGCGGGCACCCTGCTGTTTGCGCTTGCCCCCGGCTACGCGGTCGCGGGCCTGGGCCGGCTGTTGATCGGTGGTTCCGTCGGCGTCGCCTTCGTCGCCATGCTTAAGCTCGCCGGCCACTGGTTCGCGCCAACGCGCTTTGCCATGCTCTCCGGCCTTGCTTTGGCCTGCGGAATTGTCGGTGCAGTGTCGGCCGGCGTGCCGCTGCGGTTTCTGGTCGACGCTTTCGGCTGGCGCAACGTGCTGAGTGTGTCCGCCGCTCTGACGGGGCTGCTGGCTGCTGCCATCTGGCTCGTCGTCCGCGACGACCCCGCCGAGCGCGGCTACGCAAGCTACGCGCCGACACCGCCAGCCCGGCACGCTCCGATACTGCACGGCATCAGACAAGCCCTCGCCATCCGCAATGTCTGGCTGGTGGCCCTGATCTCAGGGTCGGTTTCGGGGCCAACCCTCACTTTCGGCGGCCTGTGGGGCGTGCCCTTTCTGAGCACTCACTACGGGCTTACCACGTCGCAGGCCTCCATGATTACCTCGCTCCTGCTCGTTTGCTGGGCGGTGGCAGGGCCGATTGTGGGCGCGCTCTCGGACCGCCTGCGACGGCGCAAGCCGCTGTATGCCCTCGGTGCCGTGCTCGCCACCGCGGGATGGTGCTCCGTGCTGCTGGTGCCGGGTTTGCCCTTGCCTCTGCTGGTTGCCTTGCTCGGATTCACCGGTTGCGCTTCGGCTGCGGTAATGGTGGGTTTCGCCATCACCAAGGAATCGGCGCCGGCCGCGCTGGCCGGCACCGCCGGCGGCATCACCAACATGGGCAATATGCTGGGCGGCATGATCATGCAGCCGGCGGTGGGTTGGGTGCTGGACCGGCGCTGGGCCGGGACGTTCGCAAACGGTGTTCGCATCTACGATTTCGACGCCTACCGCTCAGGCTTCGCGCTGATGCTGATCTGGCTCGCCGCCGCGCTCGTCCTGCTGGTGTTCGTGCGCGAGACCCATTGCCGCCAGGCACAGTAGCCGTCAAGCAATCATGTGCACCAGCCACAGGCTGAGGATGGGAAAGAGCATGAGCAGTGTGACGCGCACCACGTCCGAGATCAGGAACGGCACCACGCCGCGATAGGTTTCGGACATGGGCACGTCGCGCGCCAGGCTGTTGATGACGTACACGTTCAGCCCGACCGGCGGCGCGATCAGGCCGAACTCGACCACGCACAACACCAGGATGCCGAACCAGATGGCCTTGTCGGTCGGGTTGAGGCCCCACAGATCCAGCGCCATCACCGAGGGGAACAGCACCGGGATGGTGAGGATGATCATCGACAACTCGTCCATGACGCAGCCCAGGATCACGTAGAAGACGAGGATGCCGGCCACGATCAACAGTGGCGGCCAGCCGAGCGCGGAAACCACGCTGGCGAGCTGGGTCGGCATTTGCGACAGCGCCAGCGCCGAGTTCAGCATGTCGGCGCCGAGAAAAATCATGAAAATCATGCCCGTGGTCTGCGCCGTGCCGTAGCAACTGCGCGCGATGCCATCGGCGTTGAGCTCGCCTTTTGCGAGCGCGGTGAAGAAGGTGCATGCCGCGCCCACCGCCGCGCCCTCCGTCGGCGTGAAAATACCGCCGTAGATGCCGCCGAATACCACGAAGAAAATCGCCACCACCGGCCACACATCGATCAGGCTCGCCAGCAGTTCTGCCTTGCTGTGGCGCGGCTGCGCCGGGCCGTGGCCCGGGTAAAGGCGCACGTAAATGGCTATCGCCGCAATGTAGCCGGCCGCTGCGATCGCCCCGGGGATGAAGGCTGCGGCGAACAGCTTGGCGATGTTCTGCTCGGTAAGGATCGCATAGACCACCAGCACCACCGAGGGCGGGATGAGAATGCCGAGGGTCCCGCCCGCCGCCAGGGTGGCGGTGGCAAGCCGCCCGGAGTAGTTGTAGCGCCGCATCTCGGGCAGCGCCACCTGCCCCACCGTGGCCGCGGTCGCAACCGACGATCCGCACACCGCGCCGAACGCGGCGCAGGCCAGGATCGCGGCCATGGCCATGCCGCCGCGAAAATGCCCGAGCAGCGCGTTGGCGCATTTGAACAGCGCGCGCGACAATCCGCCCTTGGTGGCAAATTCACCCATCAGCAGGAACAGCGGGATGACGGACAGGTCGTAGACCGAGTAGCGCGCATAGGCCATGCCCTTCAGATGGTTGAGCAGCGCGGCTTCGCTCCCCAAGACGACGTAGCCGATCGCCCCGGGCACAAACATGGAAATCGCGATCGGCACCCGCAGCGCCATCAACGCGAGCATGCCGCCGAACATGGTCAGCCCCACGCCGAGGCCGCTCATGCGCTTTTCCCGCGCCAGGCGCCATAGGCGGTGTAGAGCCCGGCGATTGCGGTTAGCGCGAATCCCGGCACCATGAAGGCGTAGCCGATCCAGCTTGGGAAGCCCATGATCATCGAGGTTTCGCCCGAGGCCTTGACGGTGAGCGCGCCGACGCCGGTGCGCCAGGCGACCAGCAGCATCACCGCAGTCAGGAGCAAGGCACCGAATACATCCAGCCAGGCCTGCGCCCTGGCGCTGGCGCGCACGGTGAAGAAATCGACAATGATGTTGCCCCCCTGCATCTGACACCAGGGCAGGAACGCGGCCACGCAAATGGCGCAACCGATCTGGATCAACTCGAAATCACCGGGGACGGGCTTGCCGAACAGGCTGCGGCCGACAATGCTGGCGACCGACATCACCGTCATGGCCACCAGCACCGCGCCGCCGATCACCGCAAACCAGCGGCAGATTCTTCCCAACCACTTGCCGGCGAAGTCCTCTGCCTCTGCCGCTTGTTGCTCACTCATTTTTCCTGTCCGCCGCTTACCGCTGCCATACCACGACGCTGGCGTTGCCGCTGCCGGAAGACTGGGCGTAGCCTCCGTACTGCTCACCGCCCAGTTTCGCGCCGTCTTCATCCAGCGCCTGCAACACGCCGAGCAAGGCAGCCAGGGGCTTGCCGTTCATTTCGGCGACCACGGCACGGCTGTATTCCGGGAACCATGCCAAGGCTTCTTTTACCGCGCCCCGCTTCAACTGAGCGATAAAGCGCTGGTCCAGCGCTTCGCGCTCAGGCCTGGGCTTCAAGTGCCGTCCGCGCACCAAGTCATGCGTAAAAGCGGAACTGGCAAGGAAAACGACGCGCCTGCCGAGGCGCTTGGCCGTCGCGTGCACGGCGCGGCCTGTGTTCATGCACTCGGCGTGATCGGCCATGATCACGGTGGGGATCTGTACCACGGGAATCTCTGCTTCCGGGTCGAGATACAGGAGCGGTACCAGGCTGCCGTAATCCCAGGCGTAATGCGGCGTATCGTTGCGGCCGCCGGGAATCCCCTGCGCCTGCCATTCATCGACCAGCGCCGACGCAAACTCCGCATCGCCCTTGCGCTTATACGGTATGCCCGGAATCAGGTCGGGGGCTTCGTCAGCCACGCACACGCCTTCGTGTCTGGACTGACAGGTTGCGTACCAGCCAAAGGTGCAGACCCAGTGGGCCGAGTTGACCACGAACAGGTCGGGTTTCGCCTCGCGCAGCGCGCGGCCAAGGGCGCGCTCTCCCTCGACCAGGGTGAGCTGAAAATCGGGCGTATTTTCGGACAGGCCCAGCGTCGGCACGTGGGGGACGGCGGCGGCGGCAATGACGCCCGGATTCATGCGCGCCTCCAGCGGCGAGCGCTTGCGCGCTGCGCCGATGCCTCGTTCGTTCCGGGATAGCCGACGCTTGCGGCCTCCATGACCTCAATACTCATGCGTGGTCGCAGCACGACTCCTCCTGCCAAGGTTTGATGCCGAATGCCGGCGGCGGCGCGCGCGCGGCGCACACCGCCGCACGTCCTCGCGTCTACTTGCTGTATTTCTCGATCAGGCTGCGGGCGCTTTCGAGCAAGGCCTTGCCGTTCGCGCCTTTTGCCGTGACATCCTTGACCCAGTCGTCGATCACCGGCTGGGCAGCTTTTTTCATGCTTTCGAGCTCGGCGCCGCTGATCGTATTGAAGGTGTTTTTCTCCGACAGTTTCCTGCCGGGCACGTCGGCTTCGCCGAACACCTTGCCGATCCAGGCCGAGGTCTCGGCGCCGCTGTTGGCATCGATCACCTTTTTCAGTTCCGGCGGCAGGCTGTCGTACCTGGCCTTGTTCATGGCGAAAATGAAGGCCGAGGTATACACGGCGTGCTGCGACGGGTCGGTCTCGCTGTGATATTTGACCAGTTCCTGCACCTTCACCGCCGGAACCACCTCATACGGAATTACCGCGCCGTCGATGACCCCTTTGGACAGGGCTTCGGACACCTGCGGCACCGGCATGCCGACCGGCGTGGCGCCAAATGCGGCCAGCATCTTATTGGTCTGGCGCGTGGGCGCGCGCAGCTTCAGCCCCTTGAAATCGGCCAGGGTCCTGATCGGCTTGTTGACCATGTGAAATACGCCCGGTCCGTGCACGTGGAAAGCGATCGGGTGCACGTCCTTGAACTCGGCCTGGTCGTTGGTCTGGACCCAATCCCACAGGGCGTGGGCGGTGGCTTCCGGTTTGGTCATCATGAACGGCAGCTCGAACACTTCCACCAGCGGAAAGCGGCCGGCGGTGTAGCCGGGCAGGGTCCAGACGATGTCGGCGACGCCGTCCTTGGCCTGGTCATACAACTGCGGCGGCGTGCCGCCAAGCTGCATCGCGGGGTAAATCTGGCACTTCAGCCTGCCGCCCGATTCCTTGTTGATCTTGTCGCACCAGGGCGTGATGAACTTGGCGTGCGCGGTGGACGGCGGCGGCAGGAAGTGATGCACTTTCAACGTGATTTCCTGCGCCTGCGCCAGCGACGCCGCCGCAAGCAGCGCGGCGAATCCCATCGTTACAGTCAATCTTTTCATCCCGGTCTCCTCTCCTCCTGGCGCCGCAGAAAATGCGACGCCCATGCCAACACCCCCTGTTGGCGGGGTTTCTTTCGAATCTAAGAATTATCCGCTGTCGATCCCGATCGCGCGGGTTATGACCGTGCGCGGCGACCTCGAACCAGTCAAAACCAGTTGCATCGTACACGATTCCGGCAACATCGCGACCGTCTCAAGCAGGCTTCGCTTCGGCCTCGCGCTTGGCGAGATTGGCGAGGATTTCCGCGCCGCGGTTGGCTGCGGGAAGCCCGCGGAAAAGAAAGCAGAGATTGATTACCCCCTGCAGCTCCTCCCAGCTTGCGCCGGCGCGGCGCGCTGCGATGGCGTGCAGCGGGGCGGCGTCGCTCAGGTCCATCAGCAGCATGCCGAACAGCATCAACTGGGCGGTTTTCACGTCGAAGCACTTCGGATACATGCCGTGCTCGCGGATGCGCTCCTGTAAGTCCAGCATCTGCGGGTCCAGCGCGCCGGTGACGTGGAGCCGCGCCTCGATGCGCGGCGGGACAAAGCCGATCAACTCCTGATAGATCGCGGCGCGCTGCGCCAGCGTTTCTTTTTCGTCGGCGTACTTACCCATCGCCGCCTCTACGGCCTTGCTATCTATGCGTGGTGGCAGCATGACGCCTCCTGAAGACAAGTATTGTTAATATCCCGCGGGAGCGCGACCGCCTCGCCCGATGCGGTCAGGCGGTCTAGATTGGGATTCATGCCGCGCTCCCGAGATACAGATCTTTGAGCTTGCGCCGCTGCAGCTTGCCGGTGGCGCTGAGCGGCAGTTCGCTCACCCATTTGACCGACCGCGGACGTTTGAGTTTCGGCAATGCCGCTATGCCCGCGTCGAGGCGCTCGCGGGCCTGCGTCTCATGCCCGCGGGCGGCGACGGCGAACAAGGCGATCGAAGCGAGGCCCTCGGCATTGTCGACGCCGACCGCGGCCAGACTCTCGACGCAGCCGGCGCAAGCCGCAAGCAGCGCCTGCTCGACGTCGAGGACGCTCACCCATTGTCCGGAAATCTTCAGCATGTCATCGTCGCGTCCGCAAAACACCAGGGTTGCGTCCTCGCGCTGCCGGAACAAGTCCCCCGGGGAAAACCAACCGTCGGCGAAACTGTCACGCTCGGCGTCGGGGCGTTGCCAGTAGCCGAGCGCGACCGAGGGATGGCGCAGCCACAGCCGTCGCGGTGCCGCGCCATCGGCGCCTTCGCGCATACGGTATTCGAGCCGCGGCGAAGCTTTCAGCAGCGCAGTGTCATCGTCGCAGTAGAACACCAGGACCACGGTTTCCGAAGCGCCATAGCCCGACACCGGCGCCACGCCCGTCGCTTCGCGCCATTCGCGCCGTACCGCCGCGGGCAGGGCTTCGCCCGCAGAAACAAAGCGGCGCACGCCAGCGGCGGCAAACCGCGCGGCGACGCCGGCCTGCAGCATTTTCAGATACAGCGTCGGCACCGAGAACAAGGCCGTCGGCCGGTGCCGCTCGACGACCTCGGTCACCCGCTCGGCAGTCGGCCATTCGCTGTCGAGAATCACCGCGGAGCCCAGACGCAGGCCCGCGCACAAGCTGTTGCCGAGCGAATAGGCGAAGAACAGTTTGGACGAGGCGTAGATCCGGTCGCGCGCGTCAAGGCGAAGGATGTCGCGCGCGAAATCGGCGCCGGCAATCACGCTGCGCTGCGCGTGTATCACGGCCTTGGGTACGCCGGTGGTGCCGGAGGTATAAACCCAAAGGGCCGGGGCGTCCTCGAGCAATTCCGCGGCGGGAACGGCAGTCGCCGCCGCCAGGTCCGCGCTCCATGTCGCGTCGATGACCAGTTGCGGCGGTTCGGCCGTGTTCGCGAGCAGCCGTTCCAGCAGCGCGCGCGAACTTTCGTTGCACCAGATGAAGCGCGCGCCGGATTCCGCAAGCACTATCGACAGTTCGCGCTCGAACAGCCGCGAGTTGAGACCGACGGCGACGCCGCCTGCCCAGATCGTGCCCAGGTAGGCAATCACCCAGGCGATGCTGTCTGGCGCGAACACCAGTACGCGCTCACCCTGCCGCAAGCCGCGCGCGCGCCAGGCGCCGGCGGCTTGCCCTACCGCGGCGCGCAACTCACCATAGCTCAGGCGCTCCGCGCCGCATTCGAGCGCGATCGCGCTGTCCTGCCCGGTGGCAAGCAAATAGGCGGCGGCGTTCATGCGGCGCGGCGCAACCGGTCAGCGCGGCGCGACAACGCTCACGCGCAGCTCACCCAGGCCGTCGATGCCGGCCACCAGTTCGTCACCCACCTTGGCTGCACCCACTCCCGCAGGCGTACCGGTAAAAATGGCGTCGCCGACCTCGAGCGTGTAATACCGGGTCAGAAATGCGATTTGCTCCGGGACGCTCCAGATCATCTGGTCGATATCGGATTGCTGGCGGAACTCGCCGTTCACTTTGAGCCAGAGCTTGCCCCTGGACGGATGCCCGATCTTGCTTGCGGGCGTGACCGGCCCGCAAGGCGCGGCCTGGTCGAAGTCCTTGCCGAAGCTCCACGGCCGGCCCTTGTCCTTCCCCTGCTGCTGCAGGTCGCGGCGCGTCATATCCAGGCCGACCGCATAGCCCCAGACGTGGTCATTGGCGCGCTCGGCGGCGATCTTGTAACCACCCTTGCCGATCAGTGCAACCATCTCCGTTTCCCAATGATAGTTAGCGGTCATCGGCGGATAGTGAATCTTCCCCTTCTCACCGCCGGCAACCGGCACCAGATCATGCGGCGCCTTGCAAAAGAAGAACGGCTGTTCGCGGCCGTCGCCGCCCATTTCCTTTTGGTGCTCGACGTAGTTGCGGCCGACGCAGAAGACGCGCCGCACGGGAAAGCGGTCTTTGGAACCGATCACAGGCAGCGAAGGCGGCTGCCACATTTCGACGACGTAACTCACTTCAAACTCCTTTTCAAGAAGACCGGAACATTCCGGTGCGTAACCCCGGGAAAACACAAATCTCCAAACCGGATGAGTCTGAGGCAATCAAGGCTGAGAGCGAAAAGCATCGGCGTAGATTTCGCGGCGCGCCGCGCCGCGGTCCAGCAGCAGTTGGCCGGCAGCCTCGACCATCGCCAGCGGCCCCGCGAGATAGGCGGTGTGACCGGCTGCATCGGCAAGATCCTTCGCCACGGCTTGATGCACCAGCCCGTGGCGCCGCGAACTCTCACCGCCCGGCTCCGATAGCACAATTTGATAGGAGAAACTGTCGTGCATTGCCGCCAGATCGGCGAGCAAGCGCTCATGATAGACATCGCGCTCGCTGCGCACGCCGAAATACAGCGACACTCTTTCGCCACTGCCGCGCGCGAGCAGAGCGCAGAGTATGGAATAGAGCGGCGCGAGGCCGCTGCCTCCGGCCACCAACAGAACCGGTCCTGCATGCTTTTCGCGCAGATAGGACGAACCCAGCGGCCCGGATACCTTGACCTTATCGCCCAGTTTGAGTTCTTGCGCGACGTAGGAACCGGTCATCCCGTCGGCGACGCGCCGCACCTGAAACACCAGCTGCTCTTCAGCGGGCGTACTGGCCATGGAATAGTGCCTGGCCAGTCCGGACGCGAATTCGATTTGGGCGTATTGGCCAGCGCGGAAGTCGAACGGCCCGCCCGCCTCGATCGCGAGGCGCAGTTCGCGGATGTCGTAGGTGAGATCGGTGAGCCTATCGACGCGGCAAAGCAGCACGCGCGAAGCCTGCAGCGCACGCCATTCGTTCTCGGGGATACCGCGCTCGCCGCTCTGCCGGGACTGCGTCAACGGCATCCTCGCCTTGGTCGAATGTTCGAAAAAAATCTCCCTGGCTCCGGCCGGCAAAGGCTCGGCCAGCTCATGCCCGCTACTACGCACGAAATTTCCTCCAGGCGCCTGCCGCCGATGCCGGGTGTAACGCGCGCCCGGGCCGGCTCGGCACACTATGCTGACTTGCGTGTTTTGTGTCAATTCGTTGGCTACCGGCAAATCTTACAGGATCTGGCCTCTGCCGACCGGGCCGGACCGTGAAGACCTCCAAGACGCCTCGGCTCAAATACGGTGCCGGCAGCAGGGCCCAACGCAGCGTGGTCCGGCCGATGTTCCCCAGGCGATGCCAATTGGGTTCTTGCCTTTTCGCCACAGTATATGTTATTTTCGGTGTACTGAATGAATATTCATTCAGTACACGCGCGGCTGGCGCTGCGGGGTAGCAATTGCTGGGCGCAGGCCTGCACCATTGCTCGGAATGGCGGCGGCGCGGATAACGCCGGCGCCTCTGTGCAAACGAACTTTGAGCAGCAAGTATTCTTCCTGGATGATGGAGCAAGACGATGCGACTAGACGGCAAGACGGCAGTGATTACCGGGGCGGCCTCGGGAATCGGGCGGGCGACGGCGGAAACGCTGGCACGGGCGGGAGCACATGTGCTCCTCGGCGACATCGCCGCGGAAGCGGGCGAGCAAAGCGCGGCCGCCATTCGGGCCCTGGGGCACGGCGCCGATTTCTTCCGGCTCGATGTGACCGACCTCGAGTCGATCGATGCGTTCAAGAGCGCGGCCTACGCGCGCCGGGGACATGTGAACATTGTCGCCAACGTCGCCGGCTGGGGCAAGATCGAGCCGTTCGTGAAGAACAGTCCCGATTTCTGGCGCAAAGTGATCGACCTCAACCTGTTCGGTCCGATCGCCGTGGCGCGCGCGTTCCTCGACGCGATGATCGAGCGCAAGGCCGGCAAGATTGTCACCGTTTCCAGCGACGCGGGGCGCGTCGGCAGTCTGGGCGAGTCGGTCTATTCGGGCGCAAAAGGCGGCGCGATCGCGTTTACCAAGTCGCTGGCGCGTGAAATGGCGCGCTTCAATATCAACGTGAACTGCGTATGTCCCGGACCAACCGACACGCCGCTGCTCGCCGCCGTGCCGGAGAAACACCGCGAGGCCTTCATTCGCGTGACGCCGATGGGGCGCTTGGCCAAACCCTCTGAAGTCGCCGATGCCGTGCTTTTTTTTGCCAGCAGTCGCGCGGATTTCATCACCGGTCAGATTCTGAGCGTCAGCGGCGGCCTCACCCTGGCCGGCTAGAGCCGCGAGCATCCATTAGCAACCATCCGGAGAACCCCATGTATAAACTCAAAGCCGCCGATTGGCGCCCGCAGCATTTCAAATGGGAGGTCAAGGATCGCGTCGCCACGATTACGCTGAACCGTCCCGAGCGCAAGAATCCGCTCACGCTCGAGAGCTACGCCGAGCTGCGCGACACTTTTCATAAGCTGCAATACGCCGAGGACGTGCGCGTCGTGGTGTTCACCGGCGAGGGCGGCAACTTCTGCTCCGGCGGGGACGTGCACGAAATCATCGGCCCCCTCACCCGCATGGACATGAGCGGGCTGATCGCGTTTACCCGCATGACCGGGAATCTGGTGAAGGAAATGCGCACCTGCCCGCAGCCGATCATTGCCGCTGTCGATGGCATCAGCGCCGGAGCCGGGGCGATCATTCCGATGGCAAGCGACCTGCGCTACGGCACCCCGGAATGCAAGACCGCGTTCCTGTTCGTGCGCGTCGGCCTGGCCGGCTGCGACATGGGCGCCTGCGCGATTCTGCCGCGCCTCATCGGACAGGGCCGCGCCTCGGAACTGTTTTATACCGGGCGCGCGATGACCGCGCAGGAAGGGCTGGCGTGGGGCTATTTCAATGAACTCGTGGCGAAGGACAAGCTGCTCGAGCGCGCGCACGCCATGGCGAAAGAGATTGCCGACGGTCCGATGTTCGCCCATTCCATGACCAAGAAATGCCTGCATCAGGAGTGGAACCAGACCATTGAACAAGCGCTGGAGACGGAGGCCGAGGCGCAGGCGATTTGCATGAAGACGCGCGACTTCGAGCGCGCCTACAACGCGTTCGTGGCCAAGCAAAAGCCGGTATTCGAGGGCAATTGAACGCCCGTTTCAGAGTGGCCAAGGATGGCGCGACGCGCTTGCCGGAGCACGTGCACAGCCAGGTCACCGATTCCGGGCTGGTGGAGGAGCGGCGCGGACAGATCCTGCGTGCGGCGGTCAAGCTGTTTTCGGACAAGGGCTATTACACCACTACCATTTCGCAGATCGCGCGCGAAGCCGGCGTAAGCACCGGGCTGATTTACCAGTATTTCGGGGACAAGGACGACATCCTGTTTCTTTCGCTCAGGCTGGTACTCGAAACTTACGAGAAGGAAATCCCGCCGCGCCTTGAAGGCGTCGAGCATCCGGTCGAACGGCTGTGCATGGCATTGTGGGCCTACTGCACCATCGTGGACGGACTGCGCCAAGCGACCGTCCTCGCCTACCGTTCGACCAAATCGCTGCGCGCCGATCGCCGCGCGCTGGTGAAAGCCGACGAGACCAAGACCAACCGTCTGCTGCGGGGCTGTGTGCGCGCCTGCATTGCCGAAGGGTATATG
>Ga0315281_10008333_pt1 | contig 14502 bp, 10 predicted proteins | sample YL17G07_0_MG_FD_204540 | JGI IMG/M metagenome (GOLD analysis project Ga0315281, IMG submission 204540) | Sediment microbial communities from Yellowstone Lake, YNP, Wyoming, USA - YL17G07_0 | ecosystem: Environmental > Aquatic > Freshwater > Lake > Sediment | place: USA: Wyoming | collected...
CGGCGCGCACGCCGATTCGAGTGTCGATTTCCAGGAGTTCATGGTGATGCCGCTGAACGCCGGGTCGTTCAGCGAGGCGCTGCGGATGGGCGCCGAGATCTTCCATGCCCTGCGGGGGATTCTCAAAGGACGCGGCCAGTCCACCGGCGTCGGCGACGAAGGCGGCTTCGCCCCGAACCTGAAGTCGAACCGCGAAGCGGTCGAGGTGGTGCTGGAAGCGGTTGGCCAGGCGGGGCTGAAGGCCGGCCAGGACATTTCGATCGCGCTCGACGTCGCGGCGAGCGAGCTGTGGACCGGCCCTTCGGCTGGGCTCGAGGCAGGCGGCGGCCGGTACACGTTCAAGAAATCGGGCGAGCCCGATCGCACGTCGGCGGAGATGATCGCGCTCTACGAAGACTGGGTCCGGCAATACCCCATCGTCTCCATTGAAGACGGCCTCGCTGAAGGCGATTGGGACGGCTGGACGCTCCTCACCCGCGCGCTCGGCTCACGCGTGCAGCTTGTGGGCGACGATGTGTTCGTGACGAACCCGGAAATCCTGAAGAAAGGGATCGCCGATCACGTCGGCAACGCGCTGCTCGTGAAGCTGAACCAGATCGGTACCGTCACCGAAACGCTCGATGCCGTGCGGATGGCGGCCGACGCCGGCTACGCGACGATCATCTCGCACCGCTCCGGCGAGACGGAAGACTCGACGATTGCCGACGTCGCGGTCGGCACCGGGGCGGGACAGATCAAGACCGGATCGGCGAGCCGCACCGATCGCATCTGCAAGTACAACCAGCTGTTGCGCATCGAAGGAGAGCTCGGCTCGGCCGCGGTGTTTGCCGGCCGCTCCGCCGTCCGGCTGGCCACCAAATGACCACGTCACGAGATGACTCGATGACCAAATTGGTCCTGCTCCGCCACGGCGAAAGCACCTGGAACCGGGAAAACCGGTTCACCGGCTGGACCGACGTCGATCTGTCCGAGCGAGGACTGGCCGAAGCGAAGGAAGCCGGACGGCTCCTGCGCGAAGGCGGATTTGTGTTCGACATCGCGTACACGTCGGTGCTGAAGCGCGCCATCAAGACGCTGGGGATTGTGCTCGATGCCCTCGACCAGCTCTGGATTCCCGTCACCAAACATTGGAAGCTGAACGAGCGGCACTACGGCGGACTGCAGGGACTGAACAAGGCGGAGACCGCCGCGAAACACGGCGAAGCGCAGACCAAGATCTGGCGGCGCAGCTTCGACATCCCGCCGCCGCCGCTGACGATCGACGACGAGCGGCACCCGTCGCGCGATCCGCGATACGCAGGCTTGACGACGGGCGAACTGCCGCTCACCGAATCGCTCAAGGACACGATCGCGCGGTTCATGCCGTACTGGCACGAGACGATCGCGCCCGCGATCGCCTCGGGCCAGCGCGTCGTGATCGCCGCGCACGGCAACAGCCTGCGCGCGCTCGTCATGTACCTGGACAGCATTCCAGAGTCGGAGATCGTGGAACTCAACATCCCGACCGGCATTCCGCTCGTGTACGAGCTGGACGACGGCCTGAAGCCGCTGCGCCACTACTATCTCGGCGATCCGGCGGCTGCCGCGGCTGCCGCTGCGCGCGTCGCTGCCCAGGCGTCGCGGCAGTAGCACGGCCTTTAGTCTAGGTGGTCAGACAAAGAAAGGCCGGCGCACCTGGGCACGCCGGCCTCGTTCCTACTTCCAACTTCCTACTTCCTACTTCCAACTTCTAACTTCTAACTTTCCTTATTCCACCGCCTCCGTCGTTTCATCTGCGGCAATCCGCAGCGAGCGGAGGAAGCGTCGATCGTTGGCCGTGACCTCGAGATGACGTTTGGGCTGCACGACGCGGGCGGGCGCCGCGATTTTCGTCAGCGCGGACGACTGCGATCGGCTGACGAATCCCACCACCGCCTCGAGTGTGACTTTCATTTCGAAACCCGCTGCCCGCGCCTTCTCGCGGCACGCTTCCACCTGGGGATTTTCCGCGACCGCAGCGGCGATCGCGTCGGCCAGTTCTCGGGCGAACCGGTTCACGACATCGTCCATCTGCTCCCTCCCTACGCCGCCGGGCCGGGTTCCGGGGCGTTTCCCAATCGAGGCCTGCCTGCACCGAGGCTGGTGGACAGGGATCGGGCGCCTGACGTCTGCATCTGTGTCGGAAGACCTTGTAGGTAGGTTGAGCTTAAGCCCAAGCCATAGTGGTGTCAAGCACTTGCGGCGACCGAATCGGTCCGAGTCGCGCTACAATCGCCGCGTGAGCAGCGCCAGCACCACCCCTCCGGTGCGCACGCCGGACGATCTCGCGGGGTGGGACGCCGAGACGAAGCTCGGCTATCCCGGCGAGTTTCCCTTCACGCGCGGCCTCCAGCCGACCGGTTACCGCGGACGCCTGTGGACCATGCGGCAGTACGCCGGATTCGCCACGGCGGACGCCTCCAACCAGCGCTACCGGTATCTCCTCGCGCAGGGCGTCAGCGGGCTGAGCGTCGCATTCGATCTGCCGACGCAAATGGGCTACGACTCGGACCATCGGCTCGCGGCGGGCGAGGTCGGCCGGGTCGGCGTGGCGATCGATTCGATCGAGGACATGGCGACGCTGTTCGATCGGATCCCGCTCGACAGCGTGTCGACGTCGATGACGATCAACGCGACGTCGATCATCCTCCTGTCGCTCTACGTCGCGGTCGCCCGGCGGCAGGGCATCGCCGCACGCGCGCTCGCGGGTACGGTCCAGAACGACATCCTCAAGGAATACGTCGCCCGCGGCACCTACATCTACCCGCCGCGCGAGTCGCTGCGGATCGTCACCGACATCTTCGCCTTCTGCGAGCGCGAGATGCCGGAGTGGAACACGATCTCGATCAGCGGCTATCACATCCGCGAAGCGGGATCGACGGCCGTGCAGGAAGTGGCGTTCACCTTCGCGCACGCGATCGCGTACGTGCAGTCGGCGATCGACGCGGGCCTGGACGTGAACCGGTTCGGCCAGCGGCTGTCGTTCTTCTTCAATGCCCACAACGACTTCCTTGAAGAGATCGCGAAGTTCCGCGCGGCGCGGCGGCTGTGGGCGCGCATCATGCGCGACCGTTTCCACGCGACGAACCTGCGCGCGCTGCAGTTGCGCTTTCACACGCAAACCGCCGGCAGCACCCTCACCGCCCAACAGCCCGACACCAACATCGTCCGCGTCGCGCTGCAGGCGATGGCGGCCGTGCTCGGCGGAACGCAGTCGCTGCACTGCAACGGCCGCGACGAGGCGCAGGCGCTGCCGACCGAGGAATCGGCGCGGATCGCGCTGCGCACGCAACAGATCATCGCGTCGGAGAGCGGCGTCGCGAATACCGTCGACCCGATGGCCGGGTCCTACGCGATTGAAGGCCTGACGGACGAGATCGAGCGGGGCGCCGAGGAGATCCTGGCGAAGATCGAGCGCGCCGGGGGGACGTTGGCCGCCATTGAATCCGGCCTGATTCAGCGCGACATCCAGGAGTCGGCGTATCGCGCGCAGCTGGAGATCGACGCGGGAACCGCCACGGTCGTCGGGGTCAACCGGTTCGTGAAGGGGTCGGGAGTCGTTTCTTTTGTCGCCGGTTCGGGAAACGACTCCCGACCCCTGTTCGCGGTCGACCCGGACATCGAGCGGCAGCAGATCGCGCGGGTGCGCGCCCTCCGCGCGAGCCGCAGCGCCGGCGAGTGGCGTGCAGCCCTGGCAGCCGTCACGATGGCGGCGCGCGACGGAGGCAACCTCGTGGCGCCGGTCATCGCCGCGGTCGAGGCTCGCGCAACGGTCGGAGAAATCGCGGACGCCATGCGCGAGGTGTTCGGCGAATACCAGGAGACGGCGACTCTCTGAACTTAGAACTTAGAACTCAGAACTCAGAACTCAGAACTCAGAACTCGAACGAACCTTGAACCCTGAACCGTGAACCCCGAACCCCTGTTGTCCGTCGCGCATCTGACGACCGTGTTCGACACGGCGGGCGGGGCTGTGCCTGCCGTCGATGAGGTGAGCTTTGAGATTCGCGCCGGCGAAACCCTCGGCCTCGTCGGCGAGTCGGGCAGCGGCAAATCGGTCGCGGCGCTGTCGATCATGGGGCTGGTGCAGCCGCCAGGGCGCATCGCGAGCGGCCATGTGTTCTTCAAAGGCCGGGACCTGCTGATGCTCGGCGAGCGCGAGATGCGGCGCGTGCGCGGCGCCGAGATCTCGCTGATTTTCCAGGAGCCGATGACCGCGCTCAACCCGGTCTTCCGCGTCGGCGATCAAATCGCGGAGACGCTTCGTGTGCACGGCCGTGCGACGCGACGCGACGCGACGGCCAGGGCGATCGAGCTGCTGCGCGCGGTGCGCATCACCCACCCCGAATCCCGCGTGTTGGATTATCCGCACCAGCTGTCGGGCGGCATGCGTCAACGCGTGCTGATCGCGATGGCGCTGGCGTGCCAACCATCGCTGGTCATCGCCGACGAGCCGACCACGGCGCTCGACGTCACGATTCAGGCGGAGATTCTCGACCTGCTGCGCGAGATGAAATCAGCGCTCAACCTGTCGCTCCTGCTGATCACACACGATCTCGGCGTCATCGCCGAGACCGCCGACCGCGTCGCCGTGATGTACGCCGGACGGATTGTCGAGACCGGACCGGTCCGCGAGATTTTCCGACGCCCCGGCCATCCGTACACGCGCGGGCTGCTGGCGTCGATGCCTGGAGGACGCCCTGGTCAACGGCTCCACGCGATCGAAGGCTCAATCCCGCTGCTCGGCGATCTGCCGCCCGGATGCGCGTTCAACCCGCGCTGCCCGGATCGCTTCGACCGGTGCGCGACCGCGCCGCCACCCGACTACTCCGCCGGCCCCGATCAGACCGCGAAGTGCTATCTCCACGATCCGCATCCCCAATCCCCAATCCGCAATCCGCAATCCGCATTGGTCCCTGATGCCCCTCGTTGAAGTCTCGCACCTGGTGAAGCACTTCGCGCGCGACGCGGGGCTGTTTCGCGCGGGCACGCGTGTCGCCGCGGTCGACGACGTGAGCTTCAGCATCGAGGAGGGCGAGACCTTCGGACTCGTCGGCGAGTCGGGCAGCGGCAAGACGACCACCGGACGCTGCCTGCTCCGGCTCATCGAGCCTTCGTCGGGCGCCGTGCGCTTCCGCGGCGAGAACGTGCTCGACTTCTCGAAGCGGCGCCTGCGCGAAGCGCGGCGCGAGATGCAGATGGTCTTTCAGGATCCGTACTCGTCGCTGAATCCGCGGATGCGGGCGCGCGCGATCGTCGAGGAGCCGCTCATCATCCACAAGCTCGGCGCCCGCGCTGAGCGCGACGCGCGCGTCGCCGAGTTGTTCCGGCTCGTCGGCCTGAACCCGGTGCACCTCGATCGGTACCCGCACCAGTTCAGCGGCGGCCAGCGCCAGCGTATCGGGCTCGCGCGCGCGCTCGCGCTGAACCCATCGTTTGTCATCCTCGACGAACCGGTCTCGGCGCTCGATGTGTCCGTGCAGGCGCAGGTGGTCAACCTGCTGATGGACCTGCAGCATCAGCTGCAGCTCACTTACCTGTTCATCGCGCACGATCTGCGGCTGGTCGAGCACATCTGCAGCCGCGTCGCCGTCATGTTCCTGGGCAAGATCGTCGAGATGGGGCCAACCGCGTCGCTCTTTGCCGCGCCGCAGCACCCGTACACGCGCGCGCTGCTGTCGGCGATCCCGATTCCCGATCCCGACGCGCCGAGACAGCGCGTGGTCCTGGATCCCGCGTCAGTGAATCGCGATGCGGCACTGAAAGAAATCGCCGCTGGACACTGGGCGGCGGTATAGAAAGTTAGAATTGAGAAGTTAGAAGTAAGAACTGGAACTCAGAACTTCAGTTCTAACTTCTTAGTTCTAACTTCTAACTTCCGCGCTAAGCGGCCCGGCGGACGTCGTTTTCGACTTTGCCGTCTCTGATGTGAATCGTGCGGTAGGCGAACGCTGCCACGTCGGCCTCGTGCGTGACGAGCACGATGGTGTTGCCGGTCTTGTGGAGACGCTCGAACAGCGCCATGATCTCGGCGCCGGTTTTCGAGTCGAGGTTGCCGGTGGGCTCGTCGGCCAACAGAATGGACGGGTTATTCACGAGCGCGCGCGCGATGGCCACGCGCTGGCGCTGGCCGCCGGACAGCTCGTTGGGTCGATGCGTGATGCGGTCGCCGAGCTCCACGTTCTGCAGCGCCGCTTTCGCGCGTTCCAGACGATCCTTTGCCGGCACGCCAGCGTAGACGAGCGGCAGCTCGACGTTGTGCAGTGCGGTCGCGCGCGGGAGCAGGTTGAAGGTCTGGAACACGAACCCGATCTCTTCGTTGCGGATGCGCGCCAGCTCGTTGTCGTTCATCTGGCTCACTTGTTTCTCGTTCAGCAAGTACGATCCCCTGCTGGGCGTGTCGAGGCAGCCGATGAGGTTCATGAGGGTGGACTTGCCGGAGCCCGAGGGCCCCATGATCGCGACGTACTCGCCGCGCTCGATCTGAATCGAGACGCCGCGCAGCGCGTGGATCTCCTCCTCGCCCATCACGTAGGTCTTCCACAAATCAAGGGTTTCAATCAGCGCCATAGCCTTAGGACTCAGACGAAGGGGCAGGGTTCGCGGTTCCCCTGATTATGTACCGCTTTTGAGGCGCGCGAGGAGCGTCTTGGCGACCGCCGGGGCGTCGAGCGGCATGTGGGCGTGCCAGATGCGCGCGTCGACGGGGATCAGCGTCACCTTCGCGCCGCGCGATTTCTTGCGCTGCTCCGCGATCTCGCCCGCCAGCTCGGCCGCGGGGGCGAGCGACGTGCCCATCAGCAGGACGCAGACCTCGTCGTTCTTCGTGTCGCCCCACTTCACGGCCTGCAGCCAGGCGTCGGCGACCGCCTCGCGGTCGAGGCGCGCGACGAACCGCCCGAGCAGTCGCGGATTCTTGTTCCGGGCGAACATCTTGCTCTTCGGCGTCAGCGCGACGTCGAACCCGCGCAACTGCGCCTCGTCGTACCCGCCGCCTACCGCGTCGAGCGCCTGACGCAGACGGTTCATCGTGGCCTTGCGGACGAATTCATCCCCTGTGGCCCGCTCCTGCGAAAATTGCGTGGTTTTGGGAGGCGCCTCGGCCCCGGCGGACGAGGGCGGTGGCGCCGAGGTGCCCGCGGTGGGGCCCTCGCGCGCGACCGCGGCCGACGGCGGGGCCGGTGCGCTGGCGGCCTCCGGCGCGGCGCCGGCTTCCGCCCAGGCGCGGTCGTACTCCGCCCGCCGGCCAGCGTCCGAGAGAATCCGGTACGCCTCGGTCAGCTCGGCGGCCCGGTCGGCCGCCATGCTCTGAAATTCCTTACCGAGATGCTGGACCTTGTCGGGATGATAGCGTGCGATCTGCGCACGAAACGACCGCTTCACCTCGTCGGCCGTCGCGGTTTGTGCGATCTCGAGCAGCTCGTAGTAGTTTTTGAGCGCCACCTATTTCTTGAACTCCGCGACGTTGGCGGCGGGCAGCTCGCGACGGCCTTCTCGGTTGTCTCGAACGCGCTCGCGCAGCCGCTTCGGCGCGCGCTTGACCTCGGTCGTGCTGCGCGAGCAGTACGCACAGAAGTTCCAGCCGGGCTGCATCGCGCGGCCGCAGTGCGGACAGCCGGCGCCGACGCGCTTGCCGCACACGGGGCAGGCGTTGAAATCGATCCCGACCGCGGATCCGCACCCTGCACAGAGCGTGCGCATCTCCCGCACTTCGGTCACCACGCGCAGCAGCTCCTCAGGCGTCGTGATGCCGCTCTTCACCTTCGCCAGACCGTCCTCGCCGAGCGTGATCATGCCGCCGGTCACGGCGGCCTCGCGCAGCTGATCTTCCGTCGCCTTGACCGTGATCAGCCGCCGCAGCTTGTCGGTCACGCGCATCACTTCGTAGATGCCGATGCGCCCGCGGTACCCGGTGTGATTGCACTGGTCGCAGCCGACCGACTTGTAGAACGGAATGGCCGCAGCATCGGCGTCGGCGATATTCAGCGAGCGCAGGACGTCGGCCGGCGGCGTGTACTGCCGGCGGCAGTGCCCGCACAGGCGGCGCACCAGGCGCTGCGCGACGACGCCGACGAGCGCCGAGGCGATGACGTAGGACTCCGCGCCGATGTCCATCAAGCGCGTGACAACCGATGGCGCGTTGTCGGTGTGCAGCGTCGACAACACCAGGTGGCCCGTCTGCGCGGCTTGCAGGGCGATCTTTGCCGTCTCGGCGTCGCGGATTTCACCCAGGAGAATGACGTCGGGATCCTGACGCAGGATCGACCGCAGCGCGCTCGCGAACGTGAGCTTGATCTTCTCGTTGATCTGCGTCTGGTTGACACCGGGGATCTGGTATTCCACCGGATCCTCAATCGTGATGATGTTGGTCTTCTCCGACTGCACCGCCTTCAACGCCGAGCTCAAGGTCGTCGTCTTGCCGCTGCCCGTGGGGCCGACGACGAGAATCATGCCGTGCTGGTGGCGGAGGAACTCGCGCACCTCCTCGAGGGCGGCCGCCGACATGCCGATCTCCTCGAGGGCAGGGACACCCTTCCGGTGATCGAGCACGCGCATGACGACTTTCTCGCCGAACAGCGTGCGCAGCGTCGAGACGCGGAAGTCGACCTCCGCGCCGTCGTCGGCGGTCGACCGCAGACGGCCGTCCTGCGGCAGCCGCTTCTCGGCGATGTCCATGCCGGCCATGATCTTGAGCCGCGCGACCAGCCCCTCGTGGACCCACTTCGGCAGGTCCATCACTTCCTTGAGCAGGCCGTCCAGCCGGTGGCGGATGAGGACGCCTTTTTCCATCGGCTCGACGTGCACGTCGCTCGCCTTGCTCTTGATCGCACTCTTCACGACGAGGTCGACGAGATCGATGATCGGCGCCGCCTCGCTGCGTTCCTTGAGGCCGGCGATCGGCTCGAAGACTTCTTCCTCGACGCGCCGAGCCAGCGCCGTTTCGGCCGTCGGTGCCTCGACGCCGGGTGCGCCGGCCCGCGCGCGCGCGGCCGCACGCTCGCTCACCGCGAGCTCGCTGCGGCTCTCGGGCGTGGTGCGCATCAGCGCTTTGTCGGGATAGCCGGTCTCGATCGCCTCGTTGATGTCGCCTCGGGTCGCGACCACCTGCTTGATGCGATACCCCGTCTGGAACTCGAGATCCTGGACCAGGCTGAACAGCAGCGGATCGGACATCGCGACGGTCAGCAGGTTCTTTTCCAGGCGAACCGCCACGCAGACGCGCTTGGCGGCGACTTCCTTGGGAATCAGCACGACGGCGCTGGGATCCGGCGGGTTCTCGGCGAGATTGCTGTACGGAAAGCCGAGCTGGAAGGCGAGGGCCTTCGCGATCTGTTTCTCCGTCGCGAGGTTCATGCGCACCAGGACAACGCCCAGGCGTTCCCCGGTACGCTTGTGCTCGGTCAGCGCGGTGCCGAGATCCTCTTCAGTGATGAGGCCCGCCTGAATCAGGCACTCACCGATTTTCTTGCGCACCCTGAACCCTCAGGAAGAGATGATTGCCCGAAGCCAAAGCCTCAATTGTACGAACCGGTTTCGAGCGAATCAATGTTGAAAGTCTCCGATCATTCCGCAATCGAGGTTCAAAACCACCACGCCTAGTAGTGAAGCCGATCGTCAACCACAAGACGCCGGTGGTCTAACGTCCGCCAGCACCCAGGGTTAACCGCCTCAGCCGTCCCTGCGTATCCCGAAGCATGACGGCGCCAGGCGTGATCTCCGTCACCCGCGCGCCGCGAACCTCGTCACCAACCTCGACGATACGGTTGTCGATAATCGCCAATTTCCGATCGGACGAATACAAGATCGTTCCAAGCAGCGCGTCGAACGGCAACGGCACCTCCGCTGGCGGCGCTGGCTTGACGCGCGCCGGCGCGGGCTCGGTTCGTGCCGGCGATGCCGCGACCGCGGGCGGCTTGACCGCGACCTCTGGCGGCGGCGTCACCACTGGCGTTCGGTCCACGACCGTCAACGGCGGCGGCACCGCGATCGGCGCTCTGTTCACCACGGCCGGCGGCGGTACCACGATCGGCGCTCTGTTCACCACGGCCGGCGGCGGTACCACGATCGGCGCTCTGTTCACCACGGCCGGCGGCGGCACCACGACCGGCGCTCTGTTCACCACGGCCGGCGGCGGCACCACGACCGGCGCTGGTGATTTCGCCGACGCGGGCCCGCGCCCGCGTGCCGGCGCGTTCGACGCCGTCCGCGTCACCAGCTTCGGCACGGACCACAGGTGACTTCGCTCCACGGCCCACCAGGCGCCGCCCAGCCCCGATGCGGCTCCAGCAACCACCGCCGCGCGGGCGAGCCACGTCTTCGAGACCTGGCGTCGGCGCGCGCGCAGCAGATTGATCGCGGGCGGCCAATCCGCGGCCACCGCCCACGCGAGCCGCAGTTCGGCACCCCGCTCCCGAAATTCGTCGGCCGGCTCGGGAAGCCGCGCAGCGTCGATCCCGAACAGCGAGTCGAGCGGCTCCACCTCGACGTCCAACCGCTCCATCAGCGCCGCCGACATGCTGCGCAACTCGGGCAGCCCGCCGCACACGCAGACCTGGCCGATATCCTTCGGCGCCCCGCCAATCGCGGCGACGAACTCGCCGATGGCGTCCGCCAGCCGCGTCGTCATGTCCTCGCGCGAGCGCGGCTCGCTGTGGGCGTAGTCTTCCTCGATGTAGCCCCACGCCAGGTCGCGGGCCGCGAGCAGCACGCCATTCCGCACCAACGCGATGCAGGTCACCCGCCGATCGAACGCGACATACGTTTCGATCGCGTCGGGCACCGAGAACGCCTGCCGCAGGCGCGCCAGCGACCCGAGTGCGACCGCTGGCGTCGTGACCGTCCGCAGCCGTATGCCGGCGTCGCGGAGGGGCTGCAGCGCCTCCGACAATTCCGACGCCGACGCCATCGAGACCACGACCGGCCGGCGCGCCGCGCGATCGTCGAGCGCCGAGGCCGGCGCGATATCCGCCCACACGCCGGTCGTCCGCAGGCCCGCAGCGGACAACGACGCCATCGCTTCCGTGCGCATCGACTCGTAGGAACCCGTTGTCACCATCACCTGGCGATGCTCGCTGCGCCCGCCCCAGACGATGACCGCCGCGTGACGGCGCCGCAGCGACTCCAGCTTCGCCCGCGTCTCAGGACCGGACGGCGGAAGGATTGCGAACGATCGCACGCGCGTCTCGCCCTGGCCCCGCCGCCAGGGCAGGCCGCCGTCGACCTCGACGACGCGGCAGGCCGCGGGCGACAGTTCGATTCCGACTCGCATGACGACTCATCGTGCCTCCGCCGTGGCGAGGCACAGGAACTCCCGCCGGTGTGTCGGTTCGAGAAGGGCTGTGCGGTAGCGGTCGCGTCTCGCGGCTCACGCAGTTGCCCGCCGCTGCACTCCGGGCTAACATGCTGCACTCACACATGAACGGCAATGCCGCCTACGCCGGCGAGGCGAACGGGCATATTCAGGACGACCTGCGTCAGCAGACATCGTCGGTCCTGCTGGAGCGGGTGGAGGCGGTCACCGCCGACACCGTCGCCATCTTTCCCTACAGCGGCGCGGAGACGCTGGACACGGACTACTGCCACCGGCTGGGGCTGCTGCTCGCGCAGCTGCTGGCGACCGCCGTGCGCGACGGCCGCCTCGAGACGCGCGGCAGCTTCGTGGCAAACCTGCATCGCGTCGTCCTCGAGCGGTCGCTTTCGATGGAGCGGCTCTTCACGTTCGCCTATCTGACCGAACGCACCGCGCTCGATGAGCTGGCGCTGAACGACACGATTGGCGCGACCAGCGAGCCGTGGCCGCTGGTGGCGCAGCTGGTGCGCCGCGCGTCGTTCGATCTCCTCGCCGCCTACACCGAGCGCGCGCAACTCGAACCGAGCGAGGCGTCGATCGTCGACAAGCTGACGACGCTGTACACGCGCCCGCTGTTCGACGCCGTGCTGGCGAAAGAAGTCGAGCGCGCGGGGCGCTTCGGCTATCCGGTCTCGCTGATTCTCTTCGACGTCGATCGCCTCTCGTCGATCAACCAGGAGCACGGCTACGGCGTCGGCGACAAGATTCTCGAACGGCTGGGCATCCTGATCCGGCAGTACTTCCGCCAGCACGACTGGGTCGCGCGGCACTCGGAAGACTCGATTGCGGTGCTGCTCTCGCGCACCGATGCGGAGCACGCGAGCTCGCTGGCGGAGCGTGTGCGGGTGACGGTTGAGGAACGACTCGGGTTCACCGATCACCGTTCGGAGCAGGCCGTGCCGGTGACGCTGAGCGCCGCCGTCATCAACGTGCAAGTGGAGATTGGCGACGTGATCGATCCGGAGCGCCTGCTGGCCGACGCGGAGGCCGTCGTCGAGCTCGCGAAGCAGCTCGGACGCAACCGCGTCGAGCGCCTCGACGGCTATTCGGGCGTGGTGAAGGCTTCGCCCCCAGCCCCTAGCCTCTAGCCCCCATACTCTTCCTCATAGTTCGCCTTCAGCTTCGCGACAACGGCCGGATCCGCGAGCGTCGTCGTATCGCCGAGCGCCTTCCCTTCCGCGATGTCGCGCAGCAGGCGCCGCATGATCTTTCCCGAGCGCGTCTTCGGCAAGTCGGCTGTGAACAGGATGTCGTCGGGGCGCGCGATGGCGCCGATCTTCTTGACGACGTGTTCCTTGAGCTCGTCCACCAGTTGCCTGGATTGCGCGATGGCACCCGCGCCTTCTTTGAGCGTGACGAACGCCGCAATCGCCTGCCCTTTGATCTCGTGCGCGCGCCCGACCACGGCCGCTTCGGCAACCGCCGGATGATCCACCAGCGCGCTTTCGACCTCCATCGTCCCGAGGCGATGGCCCGCGACGTTGATGACGTCGTCGACCCGGCCGAGGAGCCAGAAGTAGCCGTCGGCGTCGCGCTTGGCGCCGTCGCCGGTCACGTAGACACCGCGGCCCCACTTGTTCCAGTACTGGCGCTCGTACCGATCGGGATCGCCATAGATGCCGCGCAGCATCGACGGCCACGGGCGCGTGAGCGCGAGCAGTCCGCCGCCAACCTCGACCGTCTCACCGCTCTCCGTGCGGATCTCGGCGAAGATCCCCGGGAACGGTCTGGTGGCCGATCCGGGCTTGAGCGTGGTGACGCCCGGAAGCGGCGTGATCATGATCGCGCCGGTTTCGGTCTGCCACCAGGTGTCGACGACCGGACACCGCTCGCCGCCGATGAACTTGTAGTACCAGACCCACGCCTCAGGGTTGATCGGCTCGCCAACCGAGCCGAGCAGGCGCAACGACGACAGGTCGCGCCTCAACGGAAACTCGGTGCCCCATCGCATGAACGAGCGGATCGCGGTCGGGGCCGTGTAGAACACGGTCACGCCATGCTGCTCGATCAGCGACCAGAACCGATCTTTCTGCGGCCAGTCGGGCGCGCCTTCGTACATCAGCACGGTCGCGCCATTGGCCAGCGGGCCGTAGACCACGTAGCTGTGTCCGGTGACCCAGCCGATGTCGGCCGTGCACCAGTAGACGTCGTCTTCGCGCAGATCGAACACCAGCTTGGTCGTGGCGTACGTGCCGACCAGATACCCGCCGGTGGTGTGGACAATTCCCTTTGGCTTGCCGGTCGTGCCCGACGTGTAGAGGATGTAGAGCATGTCCTCGGCGTCCATCGGCTCCGGATCGCACGTGAAGGACGCGCCAGCCATCAGCTCGTGATACCAGTGATCGCGGCCGGCTGCCATCGCCACCGGGAGCGCGGCGCCGGTGCGCTGCACCACGACGACGTGTTCGATCGACGGCGTATCGGCGACGGCTTCGTCGGCGACTTTCTTCAGCGCCACGATCTGCCCGCGCCGGTAGCCGCCGTCGGCGGTCACGAGCAGGCGGCACGCCGAGTCGTTGATGCGGTCACGCAGCGACTCGGCGCTGAAGCCGCCGAAGACGACGCTGTGGACCGCCCCGATGCGGGCGCAGGCCAGCATCGCGATCGCGAGCTCCGGGACCAGCGGCAGGTACAGTGCGACGCGGTCGCCCTTCGTGACGCCGAGCGACTTGAGCACGTTGGCGAACGTCGAGACCTGGCGGAACAGGTCGAAGTAGGTCAGTGTGCGCCGATCGCCCGGCTCACCTTCCCAGATGAGCGCGGCCTTGTTGCGCCGCGGCCCGCGCACGTGCCGATCCAGGCAATTGACGCTCGCGTTGATCGTCCCGCCGACGAACCACTTGGCGTGGGGCGGCTGCCAGTCGAGCACCGTGTCCCAGGGCCGCGACCATTCGAGCTCGCCGGCCATCCCGGCCCAGAAGGCCTCCGGGTCGCGCGCGGCCTCGGCGTAGATGCTGTCGTCGCGCACGACGGCCGTCGCGCGAAACTCGGGGGAGGGGGCAAACGTGCGGTCTTCGCGGAGGAGATCGTCGATCTCGGGGTGCGACTTCGGGTCGGCCATCTGGCGATTATAGTAGCGGGCGCTCAGCCGCCGAGCGCGTTGAGCCTCGCGCGGACCCGGCCTACGAGATCCG
>Ga0315281_10008334_pt1 | contig 14502 bp, 14 predicted proteins | sample YL17G07_0_MG_FD_204540 | JGI IMG/M metagenome (GOLD analysis project Ga0315281, IMG submission 204540) | Sediment microbial communities from Yellowstone Lake, YNP, Wyoming, USA - YL17G07_0 | ecosystem: Environmental > Aquatic > Freshwater > Lake > Sediment | place: USA: Wyoming | collected...
TACGTTTGGGTCTCGGCGGGCCTGGCACCGAAACTTCGCCGGGCGTTCATTCAGCCGGAGGTGATGGGATCGGACCACTGCCCCGTTGGGATCGAACTGGACGTGGACTGAGAGTCCGCTGCCGAATTCGGGCTCCCGGGGTGAATTTCAGCGACTCAGACGGGTCATAGAAGGCTCATCGGGTCGACGTCGACAGACCAGCCTTCGCCGAGGCGGATCGCGGCGACGAGCGGGACCGGGTCGCGCCCGCGGACCAGGACCTGCCAGCGGTGGTCGCCGCGAATGCGGGGGATGAACGCTTGCGCCGGTCCCAGGACGTCGGGCTCGGCGCGGCCGGCAGCGTCGCGCTGGAGGCGGAGGGCCGTGGCCACGCGGGCTGACTCTTCGAGTCCGTGGTCGGCGTCGCGGTGGCGGTAGACAAGGCGGACGATGCGCGAGAAGGGCGGATAGCCCGCCCGGCGCCGGTGGGCGATTTCGTCTTCGTAGAAGCTGCGGTAGTCGTGGTTCGCGGCGCAAACGATGGGCGCGGCCCCCGGCTCGTAGGTCTGGATGAAGACGAAACCGTCGAGGTCGCGACGCCCCGCCCGGCCGGCAACCTGGGAGAGCAACTGGAAGGTGCGCTCGGACGAGCGGTAGTCGGGCAGGCTCAGGCCGACGTCTGCGTCGACGACGCCAACGACGGTCATCGCCGGGAGGTCGAGGCCCTTGGCGAGCATTTGGGTGCCAACGAGGATGTCGATCTCGTGTGCTTCGAGCACCTGCACTATGCGCTCGTGGCTGCCCTTGCGCGAGGCCACGTCGCTGTCCCAGCGGGCGATGCGGGCGCGCGGGAAGACGACTCGGGCTTCGGCTTCGACGCGCTGCGTGCCAACCCCGAATGGGCGGTAGCGCGGGCTGTCGCATTGGGGGCAACGCTCTTCGAGCTTGCGCGCACGGCCGCAGTGGTGGCAGCGGAGACGTGGATGCATGGGCTCGGAGAGGTCGAGGCTGAGCGGGAGCTCGCACGTGCCGCATTTGGGGACGTGGCCGCAGGCGCGGCAGAGCATGAAACGCGCGGAGCCCCGGCGGTTGACGAAGAGGATGGACTGCTCGTGCCTCTCGAGCGCCAGATGAAGGGCGCGGCGGAGGGCGAAGCCGAAGATTCCGCGGTTGCCGATGCGCAACTCTTCGCGCATGTCGACGACCGTCACCTGTGGCAGCCGGCCGGCGGTGGTCTCGCCGTCCTCCCCCGCGACGACGCGTTCGGCAAGATCGACCCGCTGGATCTGCCCGGTCTCGGAGCGGTGGTACGTGACGACGTCGGGGGTCGCGCTTCCGAGGAGGAGCGTTGCGCCGGTCAGGCGGCACAACTCCGTAGCCGCTTCGCGAGCGTGGTAGCGTGGCGGGGGATCGGTCTGCTTGTAGCTCCCATCGTGTTCCTCGTCGATGACGACAAGGCCGAGGCGGTGCGCGGGCGCGAACAGGGCCGAACGAGAGCCGATGACGAGCCGCGCGTCACCGCGCTTGATGCGGTACCACTGGTCGTAGAGTTCGCCGACGCCGAGCCCGGAGTGCAGCACCGTCATCACGTCCCCGAAGCGTTCGCCGTAACGCCGGATCGCCTGGGGGGTGAGGGCGATTTCGGGGACCAGGACGATCGCGCTGTCACCGGCGGCAAGCGTCCGACCGACCAGTTCGAGGTAGACCTCCGTCTTGCCGGAGCCCGTGATGCCATGGAGGAGGGTCGTGCCGCCGCGAGCGATGGCCTCGACAGCATCCGCCTGGGCAGCGGTGAGAGCGGGAGGCGCACGGTGAGGGAAGCGAAAGCCGGCCAGCGGGTCGCGTTCGACGCGAGCCTCGTACTGGCGAGCGAGCCCCTCCGTTTCGAGCGAGCGCAGGTGCCCGGGCAGGGCGCCCGCTTCGCGCAGGCGGACGAGAGGCAGGTCCGGGTTGGCCGCGAGGAGACGCAGAATGCGCGCGGCGACCGCACGCGGCGACCGGGCTTCGATTGTCTCTGCCCGCGCGAGGGCGTTCTTGGATTCGACGGCGAGGGCGACGCGGCGCTCCACACGGGCATGTCCAGTTGGCCGGGCGAGCCCCTGGACGACGGTCAGGTGACCGTCTCGCTGCAACCGCTGAAGGCGCTGGAGCGAGACGCTTCCGACGGATTCGCGAAGCGCCTCGAACGTGACGCGCCCATGGCGCGCGATGTACTGGAGAATCTTCCGGTCCTGGGGGTAGATGGGGAGGAGGGGTGGGATGTCGACCGGCGAGACCATGACCACGGGACGCTGGCCATAGCCGGAAGGCAGGCCAACGGCCAGGCAGTCCCAGAGAGGGGCGAGGTAGGTCTCGCTCAGCCACTTCGCGAGGGCGACGTGGGTCTCGTCGAGGACCGGGTCGGGGTTCGGGTCGGCGATGGCGGTAAGGGGCCGCACTTGCTCGACGGGGGCAGTCGGCGTCCGCGCCGTGACAAGTCCCTGGAGCACTCGTGGCCCGAAGGGGACGAACACCGCCTGGCCCGGAGCGGGGTCAAGGCCGGCGGGGACGCTGTACGTGAACGCCATGCGTGACGGCTGCCCGCTGTTGACGGCCACCTCGGCAAAGGGAAGCTCGGGGTCGCGCGGTTCCATCGGGCCAATCGTGACGGTTGGACGTCTCACCTGGAAGCGTGCGCGGCGCTGCTGACGCACTGGGCGGGTGTTCTCGCCGGGTGAGTGTGGGAGTTGGCGCGCAGTGGTATCCTTGAAGGGACCCCGGGCCTGCAGGCTCCGGGCGGTGAGGAGCACGCCTCCAGATGGATCAGGTGATCAAGCCCTGGAAGCGCATGGGGCTGATATTTCCCGGGCAGGGCTCGCAGCAACCCGGTATGGGCGCACGGTTGGCGAAGGTGTCGCGGGCGGCGCGTGATGTCTTCAAGCGGGCCGATGAAGTGTTGGACATGCGCATATCGCGGCTATGCTTCGAAGGTGGCGCTGAGGAACTCGAGCAAACTATCAACCAGCAGCCCGCGACGTTCGTCACGTCCATTGCCTGGCTGGCCGCGTTGCAGGAGCGATGGGCGGAGTTGGACCGAAAGCTGGAGCCCCGGCTCTTCGCGGGACATTCGCTGGGCGAGTTCACGGCGGCTGTTGCTGCCGGTTCGCTCTCCTTCGAAGAAGGCGCGCTGCTGGTCAAAGAGCGGGGCGTGTTGATGGACGAGGCGGGCCGGGAGTTCCCGGGCGGCATGGCGTCGATCCTGGGGCTTTCTGAGGAGAAGGTCGTGGAGATCTGCGTTGAGGCCTCGGCGGAGGGCTATGTGGGCCTCGCGACGTCGAACTGCGAAGGCCAGAACGTCATCTCGGGCGCGCTCAAGCCGCTCAAGCGGGCCATGGAATTGGCGGAGTTGGCTCGTGCCCGCCGCGTTGTCCGGCTGCCCATAACGATCGCCTCCCATTCACCATTGATGGCGCGAGCGAGCGACGGGATGAACCGGCTGCTCCAGAAGCTGCCGATGCACGATCCGGCGGCCCCGCTGATTGGGAACGTCAATGCGGAGATGCTGGAGACGCAGCCCGAGGTCTACCAGGAACTGCGCGACCAGCTCACGATGGGCGTGCGCTGGCAGAAGTCGGTCGAGGCGATGAAAGAGAGCGGCGTGGACATCTTCGTGGAAGCCGGGCCCGGCAATGTCCTCACGCGGCTCGTGCGGCGCATCGACTACACCGTCAACAGCCTGAGCCTGAGCGACGACAGCGACGGCCTGCTGACGGAGAACTTCCGGCTTGTGGAGGCCGCCGCGCTGTGACGCGTCGCGTCGTCGTCACCGGCGTTGGTGCGGTCACGGCTGTAGGGCACACTGCGGAAGAAACGTGGCGAGCCATGCTGGCCGGGCGGAGCGGAATCGACACGATCACGCTGTTCGACCCTGAACCGTACCCCGTGCGGATCCAGGCCGAGGTCAAGGGCTTCTCGCTGGGTGACCGTGTGGACGCGAAGCAGCAGCGCTACATGAACCGGGGCGTGACCTTCGGCGTCGCCGCGGCGCTCGAGGCCCTGGGTGACAGCGGTCTGAAGATTACCGACGAGAATGCTGACATGATCGGCGTTATGTTCAGTGCCGGTGGCGGCGGCACCGACATGGTCGTCGAGTATCAGCACGTCCTGGAAGAAAAGGGGCCGCGCCGGATCACCCCGTTCCTGGTTGCAAACTTCATCAACGACGCAGCGAGCGGCCACATCGCCATCGCCACCGGGGCGCGCGGGCCGAATATGGCGATCGTCAGTGCCTGCGCGACCGGCGGCGGGACCATCGGAGAGGCGTTCGAGACCGTGCGACGGGGCGACGCGGACGCGATTATCAGCGGGAGCTCGGAGGCCGTGCTGCTGCCCCTTTACCATGCGACGTGGTGTTCGATGCGGGCGTTGGCCAGCGACAACGAGCACCCCACGAAGGCGCTGAAACCCTTCGATCTGAACCGCGACGGCTTCGTGGCGGGTGAGGGCGGAGGGGCGATGATCCTCGAGGAGTATGAGCACGCCAGGGCTCGTGGAGCACGCGTGTACTGCGAGGTCATTGGCTACGGGAGCTCGAACGACGCCTACGACATGATCGCGCTTCACGAGACGGGGCGTGGCCTGAAGCGGGCCGTCAATGCGGCCGTGCGCAAGGCTGGCATCGACCCGGCCGGGATCGACTACATCAACCCCCACGGCAGCGGCACGCCACTCAACGACCGCGTCGAGACGATGGTCTTCAAGGAGATCATGGGCGCGGGCGCGTATAAGGCCGCCATCAGCTCGGTGAAGCCCATCACGGGGCACTGCATGGGCGCATCCGGCTCCGTGGAGGCGCTCGCGTGTGTCCTCGCGATCCGCGACCAGGAAGTGCCCCCGACGATCAACTACACGACGCCCGACCCGGAATGCGACCTTGATTATGTCCCGAACGTGTCGCGTAGACGGCGCGTGCACACGGCGATGACCACCAGCGTCGGCCTGGGCGGCCACAATTCGTGCGTCATCTTCCGGGAAGCGGAATGACCCTGGGGAGCAAAGCGTGACGCGTGCAGTGGTGACCGGCGTCGGTGCGATCACGCCTATCGGGCTGACCGCTGAGATCTTCTGGCAAAACCTCGTGGCGGGCGTGTCGGGGGCCGGGCCCATCACTCGTTTCGACACCACCGGCCTGCCGGTGACGATCGCGGCAGAAGTGAAGGACTTCGAGGCCGGCGCCTACATGGATGGCAAGGCGGCGCGGCGCATGTCGCGCTTCGCCCAGTTTGCGGTCGCGGCCGCGCGGATGGCTGCTGACGACGCCGGCCTCGTGCTGGAGGATTGGGAACGGCCGCGCGCAGCGGCTTGCATCGCCACGGGAGCCGGTGGCGCAGTTGACACCATGGATGAGATGCGGGTCCTTCTCGATCGGGGGCCGTCGCGGGTGAGCCCGTTCTACATCCCGATGATGGCGCCGAACATGGGCGCCTGCCAGGTTGCGATGGAGTTGGGGTTGCGGGGGCCGGCGCTTGCGAGCGTGGCTGCCTGCGCGAGCGGGCTCTACTCGTTCATCGAGGCGAAGTCGCTCATCCAGCAGGGCATCGCGGACGTCGTGCTCGCGGGCGGCACGGAGGCGGCGCTGCACGCGCTGCCGATCGCGTCGCTGGCCAACATGAGGGCGCTCAGCCGGCGCAACGACGAGCCCCAGCGTGCGAGCCGCCCTTTCGACAGGGACCGCGACGGTTTCGTGTTCGGAGAAGGAGCGGTCGTGATGGTGGTGGAGTCAGAGACACGGGCGCGGGCGCGCGGGGCCCGCGTCTATGCAGAGCTGATGGGCGGGGGGTTGAGCTGCGACGCATTCCACATCACAGCGCCGCGCGAGGACGGCTCTGGGGCCGCTCAGGCAATGACCGAGGCGTTGCGCCTCGCAGGGATGAGCCCGGGTGACATCGATTACATCGCGGCGCACGGAACCGGCACACCACTCAACGACGCGAGCGAGACCGTCGCCATCAAGCAGGCTTTCGGTGAGGCTGCCGCAGGGATCTCGATCAGTTCGCCGAAGTCGATGGTCGGTCACCTGTTGGGCGCGGCCGGGGCTGTGGGAGCGCTGGCAGCCGTGATGGCCGTCCACTCGGACGTGGTGCCGCCGACGATCAACCTGGAGAATCCAGACCCTGTTTGCGACCTGGACTACACACCTCTGAAGGCGCGTTCGCGGACAATCCGGGCGGCAACGGCGAACGGCTTCGGCTTTGGTGGCCAGAATGGCTGCGTGGTCTTCCGCAAATACAGCTCCTGACGTAGCCTTGGGCAACGTCTGGCGGCACCAGGGCGAGCGCCGCCCTGCCTTTCTGGCGACTGATCAGGGGGAACCGGAGCCATGGCCACTCTCTTCGAACGCGTCCGCGACGTCGTAGTCGCGCAGCTCAAGGTGAGCCCGGACGAGGTGCTCGCCGAGTCGAACCTCATCGACGACCTGCGCGCGGACTCCCTGGACGTTGTGGACCTCACGATCGCCATCGAAGAGGCCTTCCAGGATGAATCGGAGTTCGAGATCCGCGACGAAGACGCGGAGAACATCCACACGGTGCAGGACATCCTCGACTTCCTCACAACCCATGGCGTGAGTTAAGCCGCCGGGACGCTACCCTCCAGCGAGGGCGCGGAGCCGGGAGACGATTTCGGGCAAGACGGTCAGCACGCGGTCGACGTCTGCTTCTGTGTTGGAGTTGCCGACGGTGAGGCGGAGGGAGGCGTGGGCAAGGTCGGGGTCGACGCCCATCGCCGTCAGGACGTGCGACGGCTCCAGGGCGCCCGTGGTGCAGGCGCTGCCTGAGCTAGCAGCGACGTCGGCCATGTCGAGTGCGAGCAAGACGCTCTCGCCTTCGACGTTTCGGAAGCAGCAGCTGAAGTTGTTCGGGAGGCGACGGACCGGGTCGACGGGGCCGGTGATGACAGTGTCGGGGACGCGCTCCGGGAGCTCGTAGAGGAGACGATCGCGCAGCAGGCGGGCGTGAGCGTTGCGGGCTTCCCGCTCATCCCATGCGAGCTGCATCGCGGTGGCCAGGCCGACAACGCCGGCGACGTTCTCTGTCCCGGCGCGGCGCTCCTTTTCCTGGCTGCCACCGAGGAGCTGTGGCTGCCATGGCGTCCGGTTGCGGATGTAGAGCAGGCCGACGCCCTTGGGCCCGTAGAGCTTGTGGGCAGCGACGCTCAGCAGGTCGACGCCGAGGAGAGATGGCGTTATGTCGATTACGCCGGCCGCTTGCACGGCGTCGGTATGGACAACCACTCTCGGGTTCTTCCCCTTCGCAACCCGGGCGATTTCTGCGATGGGCTGGATTGTGCCGACTTCGTTGTTCGCGGTCATAACGCTGACCACCGTTGTTTCGTCGCCCACGGAGGCTTCGAGCGCCGCGAGGTCGACTACACCGTCCGCGTCGACGGGCAGGTAGGTGGCGCGAAAGCCCTCCCGCTCGAGCTGCTCAACGGTGTGGAGGACGGCGTGATGCTCGACGGCCGACGTGACGACGTGGTTCCCGCGGCCGAGGTCCCGCTGGGCGAATGCGGCGCCCCGGATGGCGGCGTTGTCGGATTCGGTGCCGCCGCCGGTGAAGACGAGTTCCTTCGGAGCAACTCCCAGCAGGTCGGCGCAGAGCTTGCGGGCGGAGTCGAGGGCGCGTCGCGCTTCCTGGCCCTCCAGGTAAATGGAAGACGGGTTACCCCAATGCGTGGTGTAGAAGGGCCACATCGCCTCAAGGACGCGCGGGTCCGGCGGGGTGGTGGCGGCGTGGTCCAGGTAGATCCTTGCCATGAGCACCGCCAGCGTAGCGCGTTTTCGTGGGCACCCAAGGCTGGACGCCCGGCCGGGTGATTCGCTATGCTTTCAATAGCATTTGGCCCAACAACAGCGCAACTGCTGCGCGACGGAAGAAAGGACACCTCTTCATGGAAGCTGCCGAGACTCAGACGCTCGTGAACATCACTGACAAGGCCGCCGAGAAGGCGCTGGCGCTGCTGGCCGCGCGCGAACTGCCCGATGGTGCGCTGCGCGTGTTCGTGGCTGGCGGGGGCTGCTCAGGCTACCAGTACGGCATGGCGCTGGCGCGCTCCGCCGAGGAGGACGACATCGTCCTCGAGCGGCTCGGGGTGCGCATCCTCGTCGACCCGGAGAGCGCGCAGTACCTGGCCGGCGCCGAGATCGACTACGTTGAAGACGTCATGAAGAGCGGCTTCAGCATCTACAACCCCAACGCGACGAAGAGCTGTGCTTGCGGGTCGAGCTTCCAGACGTCGGACGGCTCCGGCCAGCCGCGCGCCTGCTGCTAGATCAGGTCCAACGGCTGAACACGAAAAGACCGGGGCTCAGCAGCCCCGGTCTTTCTGTATGCCCCCAAATGGCTCAGCGGCTGAGCCAGGCCTCGATTTCCGCTCGATGCTCGGCGGTGTGGCCGATCGCGAGATCGCGGAACAGAGCTTCGACGGGGAGCGGCGTACCGTCCTCGTCCGTGCCCCAGTGCTCGTCTCGTGTTTCTTTCGCGGCGGCGTAGAACTCGTGAAAGGCCATGTCGAAGTCATCCAGTGCGTCTGCGCCGGGCTTCTTCGCGGCGGCAAACCGGGCATTCCACGTGTCGAAGTCCGCCCACAGGCCGGGACTCGTCGGGTTCCCGGCGACGATTCGTTGAAACTCGGGAGCGAGCTCACGGTACCAGCCGGCCATGTGCGCGAGGATGCTCGCCACGTCCCACGTGCCAACGACTGTTTGGGGGTAGTTCTCAGCCGGAAGCATGACGAGCAGGTCTCTGAAGCCAACGTACGCGCCTTCGACGTCGGCGAAGGCCAGCGCCCTGGCGGCAGCGCTCACCTTTGGGAGGCGAGCCAGGCGTCGAGCTGGGCGCCGTGCTCAGCGAAGTGGTGGATGCCGGCTCCGTCGAGCAGGCGGTTGCCGATCCGTGGCTTGCCTTCGGGATTGGTGCCGTACATGTCGTCGCTCAGCCCCTGGGCGGCGGCGACATACTCCTTGAAGCGCAGGTCAAAGATGCCCATGGCCGACTTGCCGGGCGTGGCAGTGGCCGCGAACTTCGCGTTCCAAGCGTCGGCGTTGCTGTAGTCGACCCCCTCCGGGGTGGGCTTCTCACCTTTGCCCACGCGGGAGATTGCGCCAGTCATCTCTTTGAACCAGCCGGCCATGTGGGCCGTGAGCTGGCTGAGTGTCCAGGTGCCCATCCAGCGCTCGGTCCATGCGTCATCGGGCAGACCGGTGACCTTGCGGCGGAACTCCGCGTAGGCGCTTTCAAGGCTTGCGATGGTAGCTGCTTTGTCGGACATGCTGAGCCTCCGATCGTTTCGTTGCGACTGTAGCGGGGGCGGCGGCGGGCCGCCAGCGCGTCAGTCTATCCCGGCGAGTTGCTTCGCGTAGGCGAGCGTGCGCTTTGCGTCGTAGGCGCGCGAGATCATGAGCTTCTCGGCTTCGAGCGAGCCTTCGGCGTGAATGGCGAGGACAGCGTGATAGCCGCCGAAATCGCCAGTCGTGAGGTCGCTGACCATGTTCATGGCGCGGGTACGCACCTCGCCGTCGATGCCCGCGCGGCCGCCGAGATACTTGCGGAGCAGGTCGCCGGTATCGGGGTTGGCGAAGTCCTCGACGCCCGGGCCGGTGACAAGCATGCCGCCGGCGATGTCCTGCACATGCTGCAGGGCCTCGTGGTAGTTGTGGGCGAAGTGGTACTTCGCCATGTTCGTGGTGAGGGCGTCGGGGGCGTAGATGCCGTGCTCGTCCGCCCTGCCGCGAATGGCGGCCATCTCCGTGAGGGCACGGAGCGTCTCGGCGTAGCTGATGAGCCAGATGAGCTTGTCGCGGACGTGGGCCGCCCTGGCGATGCCGTTGATGTCCGCCATGAGGAGCGCGGAGCCGATGAGCGCATCGACGAGGGGGAGCTTGTAGCTGACAGCCGTGAAGCGGTGGTATTCCACGAAACCAAGGGCGAGAGGCGCCGCGAAGTCGTACTCACCGGCCATGAAGACGCGTTCCCAGGGCACGAAGACGTCGTCGAAGATCGTGATGGTCTCCATCATCTTGCGGTCGGCGCTCAAGGGCGCGTCGTACTCGCTCTTCGGCGAGGCGCCGTAAGGGCTGGCGATGAGCTTCACTCCGGGGGTGTTCACCGGGATGGCGAAGGCGACGGCGTAGTCGCGGTCAGCTTCGGCCATGGCACGCGTGGGGAGGACGATGAGCTCGTTCGTGTTGGTCGTGCAGGAGGTGTGGATCTTTGCGCCCCGGACGACGATGCCATCAGCGCGGCGCTCGACGATGTGGGTGTACATGTCCGGGTCGGGCTGGTTGAGGGGCCCAGCGCTGCGGTCCCCCTTCACGTCAGTCTGGGCGACGGAGATGGTGAGGTCGTTGTCGCGGACGTGCCGGTAGAACTTCTGGACGCGCTGGAAGTAGTCGGACTCGTACTTCTGGTCTATCTGACGCGAGACGCGGTGGAGGGCAAACAGGGCGTCGCTGCCGATCTCCTTCACCAGGACAACGAGCGTCTTTCCGGCGGCCGTGGCAGCTTCGATGAGCTGGCTGCGCTTGAGCAGGTCCTCGGTGCTGGCCGGGATCTTGTAGTACCGGCTGTAACGGTCGCCGCCTTCTTCGACCACCGCGAGGTCCCGGGTGGCGGGGTCCTCGGCCATCTCATAGTCGAGGGCGGCGTGATGGACGGCCTTCTTGATGACGGGGTGGGTCGTGACGTCGTCGACCTTCTCGCCGCGGAAGTAGACCGTACGGCCGTCGTGGAGGGAGTCGAAGTACTGCTGCGGGGTGCGGAGTCCCATAGTGCGTTCCTGTGATGTGGTGCCTGCGAGTATGCCGCTCCGCGGTGAGAGGGGCGAGCGCCGTGTGATGGTGTGTCGCCCCGAGTTCGCGGGGCAGCCGCGCCTACATGCTGCGGAGGAGACGGATGCGCTCGTCGATCGGGGGGTGCGTGTCGAAGAGGTTGTTGAGGAAGCTGGCGTGCTCTTTGAGGGGGTTCGAGATGTAGAGGTGGGCAGTGGCCTTGTTCGCGGCTTCGAGGGGCTCCTGGTCGTCACGGATCTTCTCGAGGGCGCGCGCGAGGGCCTCGGGGTTGCGGCAGAGCAGAGCTCCGCTGGCGTCGGCGAGGTACTCGCGCTGGCGGCTGACGGCCATGCGGATGGTCTGCGCGATGATCGGGGCGAGGATGGCCGCGAGGATGGCGACAACGAGAAGGATGAGGGCGGCCGCACCGCCCTTGTCGTCGCTGCCGCGGCGGCGGCCAGCGCCAAACATCGTGAAGCGCAAGGCGAGGTCGGAAACCAGCATCACCACGCCGACCAGCACCGTGATGATGGTCATGACGCGAATGTCGTAATTTCCGACGTGTGAGAGTTCGTGGGCGAGCACGCCTTCGAGTTCGATGGGCTCGAGCTTGTCCAGCAGGCCGCGGGTCACAACGACGTGTGCGTGTTTGGGGTCGGTGCCGGTCGCGAAGGCGTTGGGGGCGGAGTCTTCGAGCACCCAGGTGCGGGGCATGGGCAGGCCGGCGCCGATGCACAGGTTCTCGACGCGGCGGACGAACTCTCGCTCCTCCTCTTTCGTGACCTCATGGGCCCCGGAAATCGACAGGACGACACTTGTGGAGCCCACGTACGAGAAGAGCGCGTAGACGATGAGGACGACGCCGAGCACGCCGAGCACGCCAACGGGCAGGCGGAAGCCGAGAATGATCGCGGTCCCAAGTCCGCCGATCAGGAGGAAGAAGAGGATGAACAGGATGACGGTTGTGCGCTTGTTCGCGCCGATGCGGTCGTAGACAAGGATCGAGCCGGGGCGGACAGTCATGCGCAGCCCACCCGATGGGCCACCCACAGAGACGCAGAGAGCCGGGGGCGGTGCGCCGAGCGTCCGCTACCTCCGCATCCCGGTGGTCCAGGCAACTGCCGCATGCTAGTTGGCGCTGAAGCTGACTTTGACGTCTTCGCGGGCTGACTCTTCTGCTTCGAAGAACTCGGAGGGTTGAAAGCCGAACATGTTCGCGAGCATGACGGCGGGGAAGACGGCGATCTTCTGGTTGTAGTCCGAAACGTTGGTGTTATAGAACTGGCGCGCGTAGGCGATCTTGTCCTCGGTGTCGGTGAGCTCGCGCTGGAGCTCGAGGAAGTTCTGGTTGGCCTTGAGGTCGGGATAGTTTTCGGCCACCGCAAAGAGCGAGCGCAGCGTGCCCGTGAGCATGTTGTCGGCCTTCGCCGCCTCAGCGGCGCTGCCGCTCTCACGGGCGGTGTCGAGCTGGGCGCGTGCGCGAGTGACGTTCTCGAGCGTCTCCTTTTCGTGCGCGGCGTAGCCCTTCACCGTCTCCACCAGGTTGGGGATCAGGCTGGAGCGGCGCTTGAGCTGGACGTCGATGCCTGACCAGGCTTCCTTCACGCGGATACGGGACTTCACGAGGCCGTTGTAGGTGCCCCAGATGAAGAACACGATGAGCAGCACAACGACGACAACGACGATGATGGCGATAAGGGCGCCCATGCGCGCAGGCTCCTGCTGGAGATGCTGCCATCGTAGCACAGCCGGGAGGGGCCTCCGAACAGGTGGCCCGCAGCCGAGTTACCCGCGTGCGTTCATACGCAGGCTCCGGATTCGGCTACCCGGGACGAGGGGTCAGGACTCGTAGAGCTTGAGGCCGACAATGCCGCCGAGGACCAGGAGGATTGACACGACACGCCCGGCGGAAGTGGGTTCGTCAAGGGCGATGATGCCCACGGCGACCGTCCCGGCGGCGCCGAGGCCGGTCCAAACGGCGTAGGCGGTGCCAACGGGGAGGCTTTTGAGCGCGAGCGTGAGCATCAGGAAGCTGGCCCCGCCGAGCACCATGGCACTCACGGATGGCCAAAGACGTGTGAAGCCGTTGGCCTCTTTGAGGGAGAGTGCGAACCCAACTTCGAGGCAACCGGCCGCGACGACGAGGATCCAGGCCAACGTGGTGCTCCGCTTTTTCGCGGCAGCAGCCGCTCCCGGGGATGGCGTTCGCCGGTGGGTGGCTTCGCTGCTCATTCCGGCTGGAGTATAGGCCAAGCAGTGAGCCTGTTCACCGGCCCAGGTTGGTGGCGCGTGTGCCGGCTCCTCAGGCGAGGACTTCTTCGGCCATGAGGTCTGCAATCTCATCCACGCTGAGGCCAAGGATACGCTCGCAAACGTCCATGGTGTGCTCACCCCAGAGCGGCGCGGGTGCTGCGTGATAGCCGGGGGTCGCGCTGAGCCGGGGAACACACCCGTCGTAAGCCGAGCGTCCCGTCTCCGGGTGGTCGAGGTACTGGTAGTAGCCGCGGGCGCGGATGTGCTCGTCGCGGTCGAGCAGGTCCTGTGCGTTCTGGACGACGCCGGCCGGGATGCCACGCCCCTGGAGCCTGGCCGCCAGGTCCTCGGCCTTGTACGAGGCAGTCCACTCGTTGACGGCGGCTTCGAGAGCGTCCTCGTTCGCCTTGCGCGACTCCAGCGTGGCAAAGCGCGAGTCGTCTGCCAGTGAGGCATGGCCGAGGGCTTCACAGAGCGCGCGCCACTCGGCGTCGCCGCGACAGGCGATTGCGACCCAACGGTCGGGCGAGCCGACGGAGGTGGGATCGTCGGCACAGCGGAAAGCCCCGTGCGGCGCCGCGCTAAGGCTCCGGTTCCCGGCGCGGGTCTGGACGGTGCCATTCGCGAGGTAGTCGACGACGGCGGTGCCCAGCGTGTTTACGACGGATTCGAGCTGCGCGAGCTCGATGCACTGGCCCTTGCCCGTGCGGTTGCGATAGCGAAGGGCGGCGAGGATTGCCGTGACGGTGTGCCCGGGGTTGACCACGTAGTCGGGATAGTTCGTGCCGACGCCGAAGGGCGGCCGGGTCGGGAAGCCCGACATCTCGCTGATGCCGACAACGGGGGTGAGCACGGCTCCGAAGCCGAGGAAATCGCGATGCGGGCCGCTCAACCCCTGCATGGGAGCGTAGGCCGCGATGATCTGCGGGTTGATTGCGGCAAGCTGCTCATAGCGAAGGTTCCACTTGTCGATCACGCGCGGGGTGAAGTTGCTCAGGAAAATGTCCGACTTCTCCACGAGCCGGTAGCCGACTTCCTGGCCGCGCGGCGTGTTGAGGTTAAGGGTGAGCGCCAGCTTCCCGGCGTTGAAGTTGTTCCAGTAGCCAGAGACGTTGAAGCCCGTCTTGAAGCTGCCGTCCGCGTTCAAGGCGAAAGGATGCGTGAGACGGAGGCCGTCGACCTTTGCGATTGACTCCACGCGCACGACCTCCGCGCCGAAGGAGGCGAGCGTGTTGCCTGCGATCGGTCCCGCGCCAAACCACGAGAAGTCCGCGACGCGCAGACCGTCGAGCGGGCGTTTGGTCATGGCCCCACCTCTTGCGGGATGTTGGGTCCCGAGTTAGAGCGCACGCAGCACCTCTTCCGTGTGTTCACCGAGGCGGGGCGGGCGCGCGACGACGGCAGGTGTTGCGGACAGGACGTACGGCGGCCCGGGGAAGTCGAGGGTGGTGGCGAGGTAGTCGAAG
>Ga0315281_10008335_pt1 | contig 14501 bp, 12 predicted proteins | sample YL17G07_0_MG_FD_204540 | JGI IMG/M metagenome (GOLD analysis project Ga0315281, IMG submission 204540) | Sediment microbial communities from Yellowstone Lake, YNP, Wyoming, USA - YL17G07_0 | ecosystem: Environmental > Aquatic > Freshwater > Lake > Sediment | place: USA: Wyoming | collected...
AACTTCTCATGTATTTATCGCTTTTTTTCAAATCAGATTCTAAATCTTCACATTTTTTAACGATGTCTTTAAGTTTATCTTTGTTAATTAACTTATAACCACTTGAAATTGTTGGATCGTCCATTATTTCAGCTATACACATTTTATTACAAGGAAGGTTGGTAATTGTAATTTTTCTTGCCACGCATTTTTTAATCACACTACCGTCTTTTTCCAAACGAGAACCTTCTATACTAAATCCTATCGTATGTCTTGTTTGTTCTTTATCAGTTAACTTGTCGAAATTCATCATAGCGACAGCGTCTTTAGCACCAGAATGACCTTGACCATCAAATAAAACTGCGGCTATATAAAGATAAGGCTTTTTCCCTACTTTTTCCCAAAAATATTCATGTGCTTTGTTTTCACAATCTTTTTTTTCTAATATTTTTTTAGCTTCTAAAACCTTACCAACTATTTGTGTAGCATTATCGTTTTTATGCTCAAAATTTATGACACCGTCTAGCATCAAAGATGATATATCTATTCCCTTAATTTCTATTCTTTCTCCGCTCGAATCGAGATCAGACGTTGAACCAACTCCATGAATCCAAGTTCCAATATTTTCTTTCACTATAATCTGTCCTTATCTATATATTACCCTTTAAAGATTACTTTTCTCTACATTTCCATTACTTAAGCATCTCCCTAAATTTCATAACTTACATCCAACTACTTGATTTTACTTAATGATACCTTTATTAACGTAATCTTAAATCTTATAGACCTAAAACAATACGTGAAAACGTATAATTATTTTTTTGGAGGACAACATGTCAATACAAAGTACAGCAAAAGCCGAAGCATTAGCGAGAGATCTTAAAGAAAGACTAGTAAGTCGTGGCTTTACAGTCGATCAATCTACTTCAGGTGGATATCCAAAATTGACACTTAACACTGACGAAGCTTCTATTCTTATTGAACAAGAAGACGCAGTTTCTAAAGACGTATTTGGTGGATCTTTACTAGCTTATTCTCCTCATAAACTTAGTCTTGCTTCAAGAGCAAACGCTTCTTCATTAACCTTGAAAGTAGCGGAAATTATGGTTGAAGTTGTAAAACTAGGAATGAAAACTATTATAAAAAGTCATGCAACTGTTCTTGCAACAGCAGAAGCTTCTGCTGGAACAGAACTTCAGTATGACGTTCGTTGGGCAGGGAAAGGAAACTAGTTTTACTAACCTAAGAGGATGACCATGAAAAAATATACAGAACAAGATATGGCGAAACTCATCAGCGAAGTAGAAACTGAATTTAGCGATTACCTTGCTAAGGCTCAAAAAGATAAAGAAGATCTTAAAAAATCTGAAGTTTCTGCTGAAGCCGTAAAACAAGAAGCTAAAACAGAAGCTCCTGCTCCTACTGAGGATTTAAGCTATGACGCAGAAGATATTAAAGAACTTGAAAACCTTTACGGTAGCATGGCTAAAGCGGAAGCTGAAGCTCATTATAAGTCTATCAAAAAAGTTATGTTCGGCGATAAAGAAGAAGTTAAAGAAGTTGAAGTTAAAAAATCTGAAGAGCCTAACAAAGAAGATAGCGAAAAACTCGCAAAATCAGAAAAAGAAAAAGACGAACTCAAAAAAGCTAACGAAGAACTTAAAAAGAATCTAGAAGCAGCTACAAATGCTATTACTAAGATTGTTGGTAAGTTTGCTATTCCACAAAGAAAAGCAGTAACTTCAGAAGCTGCTTTTGTTAAGAAAAATGAAAGCGAAGAGAAAGTAGTTGTTGGTGTTGATACTTCTAAACTAACTAAGAAAGAAATCAACGCACGTCTCAGTGATAAAATTAGAAACGGTAAACTTACTAAAACAGAACATGATTTGGTTGTTGATTTTTGTGACTCAAAAATTACAGTTGAATCTATAAAACACCTATTATAGGAGGATAAAATGATCGAGAATCAATTAAGTGATCTATTAAAAGCATTGGAAGCGGGTCGATACGACGCTTCTCCAAGCACTCTAGTCCAAGGTTCAGCTTTACAGATAGAAGATCTATCTCCTATCATGGAAGTTGTTACTTTCGACGACTCACACATTAAACTACAAAAAATGCTAAAGGTTCAAGACGCTAAGTCTACTTTAGTACAATTTAACCGTCAGTTAGACTACGGTATTTTCGGTGGATCTGCTCAAAGTGAGGGTGGAATCGGCGAAGAAGATACTTCTAACTATATCAGAGCAGTTGTTCCGATGTCTTATTATTCAACAATGAGACGAGTAACTGTTGCTGCTAACATGATCGGAGCTTTCGACGGTGTTAAAGCAGAAGATAGAGCATCAAATGATGCTGCTATGAAACTTGCTGCTGACATCGAGTTTGACTCTTTCCGTGGACAAGCAGACTATTCAAACGCAGGTGTTTTCGATGGAAACCCACTTGCTGCTGCTAGTATGCCTAACATGAGAGGAGCTGATGCTCAGATTAGAGAATCTGATGCTCAAAGTAATACTCAAGATCTTATGTTTGCTGAATATGGTTCTGACCAATCAATCATCGTTTCAGTTGATGGAACTATGACTCAATCTTCAATCGAAGATGCTGCTGTAAAATCAGCAATGAATCATGGATCTGCTGATAAACTTCTATTAGATCCTATCAGTTTAAGTCAATATAACAAAATCGCTCACGCAAAAGAGCGTATTATGCTTGCTGGTTCAGCTCAAGAAGCTTCAGGAGCTAATTTAAGAACTCAATGGACTTCAAGTGCATTGGTTGCCCTTGAACCTTCTCGTTTCTTGTCTGGAAAAACACGTCCAGCTAGATCTAGAGCTGGATCTCCTTCTGCTCCAACTTTCACACACTCTGCTGGTGCTAATGCTGCTTCTGTTTTAGATGCAGGAGCTTATGCTTATTATGTAACTTCAGCTAATGAAAGAGGCGAATCTCTTGCTTCTGCCGCTGCTAGTGAAACTGCTTCTGCTGGTGATGCTATTACCTTGGTTATCTCTGCTGTTTCTGGTGCTAGATACTACAACGTATATCGTTCAGAAATCGGTGGATCTGGACCAAGTGCTAAATTCATTGGAAGAGTAAAAGACAATGGAGCTGGTGCTAGTTTCGTAGACCTTGGGAATAGAACCCCAGGATCTGTAACTGGTTACTTAATCCAAGGGAACACAATGGATTTAAGACAGCTTAGTGCATATAGTAAGCTAAAGCTCGCGATTTCTGACCTCTCGCTCCCCGAAGCCCACTTTCGTTTCCTTTGTTTGGCTGTTAAGCAACCAAGAAAGAACGTACTTTTAGAAGGAATTTTTGGTCAGTTATAATTAACAAACTTAATAAACTTAATTAAATCAATAAGTTAGCCCCCTTTTTAGGGGGCTTTTTTATTTGTATTATATTGAGATCTATACTTACCTATTCTTATTTTTAATCAAATTATCATTCAATGATCTATACTTACCTATATAATAATTTTATATAGAGAATCAATAATTACCTACTTGACATTATAAATATTTTGTGGTATAATCAATGTATGGCTAATATAACAAAAATTGACGGAATAGCAGAAAGAATCATAGAAAGAATGATACGAGAAAATAAGGCTATTGTAGATATATATATAGAACTAAATAGATCTCATATCATATCTCGTCAAACTATTTTAAATTATTGTAGAAAAAAAGGTTTTATTTTAAAAGACAAAAGAAAAGATACTAAGAACGAAGAGGTTAATTTAAAATTTATAAATATATGTAAAGACGCTATAGCCAAAAAAGAGAAAATAAAACTAAATGAAATAATAAGAGAATTAGATTTAAGTTCTGGCGGTGCTCAAAAATTGCTAAATAAACATAATTTAAGAGATGCCATAAGATCAAAACAAGATGCTATTGCACAAGATAGGATACTCTCCTTAGATACAGCTCAGTCTAGACTGCCAGAAGAATCTGGCAATGTAATAGGTTTTGAAAACAGTAAATATAAGATACAAACAGAAGATGGTTTTATTTATTATAAAACATCTGCTAAATTATGGCAAGGAGATCCTAGAGGCAAATGCGGAACCAAACTATCCCTAGACTTTATAAAAAACAAACTATCTGAACACGGATATATTCTAGTTGAAGAAAGCTATTCTATTAAAAGATTAGCTCTAAAAGCTGTCTGTAAAAAATGTGGAAAAGAAAGAATAAATAGATTTTCTAACTTTTTTGCACAAGATTGCCCTACATGCAATAACATAGGAATTTCAAAAACAGAAATAGCTATAAAAGATTGGATAGATTTTTTAGGCTTTAAATCTGAAAGATATAGGTTCAAGGGAAAAACAAAAGGAAAGGAGATTGATATTTATATACCAGAATTAAATCTAGGAATTGAATATTGTGGATTATATTGGCATAAAGAGTCTAATTTACATAGAGCTGGCGGAGGTCAAAGATCTCATATTGATAAGATGAGAATGGCAGAAGAAAATGGAATTAGACTTATAACTATATTTGAAGATGAATGGAGAGACAGACAGAACCAAATTAAAAATTTTTTAAAATCAGTTTTAAAGAAAAATGAACATACTATATATGCCAGAAAATGTGAAATAAGAGCCATACAAGATCCAGATATCGCTAAAAATTTTTTAAATGAAAATCATATTCAAGGAAAGGCTAAACATGTCATGTCTTTTGGCTTATATTATAACAATGAATTGGTAGCCGTAATGACAGGAAGTAAGCACCACAGAATCAATGATGAACGAAAAACTTTAATATTAAATAGACTTGCCTTTAAAGACGGATATAATATAGTAGGAGGAGCCTCTAGATTATTAAAAGCCTTAGAGATATCGGCAAAAAGCTGTGGATTTGATAAGATAATATCTTGGTCGGATAACCGTTGGAGCCAAGGAAATGTATATAAAAAGTTAGGATTTATGTTAATAAATGAATATAGACAAGACTACTCTTATGTTTATCAAGAAGGATCTATCCAACGTAGAATTCAAAAACAAGCATGTAAAAAAGCTGACTTAGCTAGAAAAGGAGCTATAGGTAATACTGAAAACGAAATGGCGAAATCTATAGGATATGAGCGTATTTGGGATTGTGGTAAAAAAGTTTGGCAGAAGGACTTGGTTAATGTTTCTTATGGCTCTTAATTGCCTAACCCCCATTTTTGTGGTATAATGTTCTGGAAGTTATGGGTTGTTTCTCCTCCTCCTCATTTGTTACCATAGCTTCCTTTTATATTATGAGTGACAAGAAAGAAGAAATTGTATGTGTGTATACAGGAAGGCAATCTAGAGTTGCCGATTACACCGTAAATAAGAAAGAAATTCCTCATAACTGGGCTAATAAAGTACCTTGTAACGTAGAATATAGAGAATTGAAAAATGGACGTCCTCCTACGGAACTTGAACTAGAAGCTAATGAAACGTTCTATCTATTGGAATTAGCTAAAATTAGAGTAAAACACTACGAATTAAAGCTAAAAGACATACAGGATAAAATAAACGAAGGACTTGGTATAAAAATAGAAAAACACATAGAGAAAAAAATACAAAAACAAGCCGATGTTAAGATGAAAGAGATGGACAAAGCTGTAGAAATGAAGGAAGCTATAGAGATAGCAGAAACATCTGTCAATAAAATAATAGAAGAAAGGAAGAAAAAAATATGGGGATAAAAGAAAAAAAACAACGTTTTTTATATGCTGGCAAGTATAATCATTTTTCTAAAAAGAGAAATCTTATAGATCATTGGCGTATTCAAAAAGAATATCTCTTGCTTAACTCAGACTTTCAACGAAGAGAACCTCTTTTAAAAGATCAAATCGGTATAAACAAAGAATATCTAAGCGCAGATTCTTCTTATAGATTCACTGAAGATAAGGATATAATGTGAGTCTACCGTCTGATAGGGAACTTCAAGACATATTAGATGATTTTTCTCCTAATGTTTCCAAAACAGGAAATAACAAGGGTAAGTTCGTAGTAAGGAAAATCACCTCTCTAAAAGACCTAAAAGAGAAATCAGAACTTCCTCAATCAGATCTCACTATACAACTTACCAAAGAAGACGCTATAATTCAGTTTGATTATGAAGAAAATGAGAACGAAGAAACCCCTAAGATACAAATAAAACCAGGATGTTTTAATTTTTCTTATGAAAAATCAGAACTAGTATTAAAAAAAATAGAATTGAGAGAATATAAGTTATTAAAATCAATAGACAGCAGTAAGATCATATTAGCTGAAGCTGATAAATTTTTCTCTAGGCTTCATGTTTATGAGAAAAGGAAAAGAGAACCCAAAAGAGCTATATTGTTATGCTCCTTGCCAGGCGCTGGAAAATCTTCAAATGTAAACACAGTGTGTCGTCAATTTCTAAAAGAACCAGGAACTACAGTTATAATATGGGATACATCTTCTATTAAGTCATCAGAAGTTAATGAGTTTTTTATTAACGACAGCGTCTTTGCGAAAGATGTTAAAAAATTAATTTTGGTGATAGAAGATATTGAGGGAGGAGTGACAGAAAATGATGGAGGATATAGAAAAACCTCTGAATCCTCACTATTAAATTTATTAGATGGAGTTGGAAGACCCTTTAAAGGAGTTCCTACTTTTATAATGGGAACAACGAATAATCCAGAAAACAGCGTAGGAGCATTAGTAGATAGACCTGGAAGATTTGATAAGGTTATAGAACTAAAAACACCCAACGCTAAAGAGTTTATGGATCTTTTAAAATTTATGTTAGAAAAAGACGTTTTAGACGAAAAAGAAATTAAATCCGCAGAAATAGCCGCAAAGAATGTATTTTCTATCGCCCATCTACAGGAGTGTGTTGACAGGTGCGATTTAGATGATATAACCATAGATGAAGCTGTAGATCAATTAGTTAATCATAAGAAAAGATTTAAAGATGCCTTTATAACCTCTACTAAGGGACCGTTGGGGTTAGGGTGAAGATAGTCTGCATAAGCGATACTCATTGTAGATTTAACGATATAAAAATACCTAAATGTGATATTTTAATTAGTTGTGGTGATTATAGTTTTAAGGGTACATTAGAAGAAGTTAGAAAATTTCATGAATGGCTCAATAAACAAGATGCTAAGTTTATAATTTCGGTTCAGGGTAATCATGAGCTAGGAGTAGAAAAGAATTTTAGCCTATCTAAGCAAATTGCAGAGGAGGCTTGTCCAGGAGTATACTTTATAGAAGAGGGATTAGTAGAGATAGGTAATGCTAAAATTTGGTGTTCGGCAATTACACCTTTTTTTTGTAATTGGGCGTATAATAGACACAGAGGAGAGGAAATAAGAAAACACTGGGATAAAATACCCTTAGATATAGATATATTAGTGACCCACGGTCCTGTTCAGGGTGTATTGGATTATGTTCATGGAGAACACATTGGATGCCTGGACCTAGCTAAAAAGATATATGATTTAAAAAATCTACAACTACACGTAAGTGGACACATTCATTGCGGATATGGGATTCACAAAGAAGGTAATATGACTTATATAAATGCATCTATATGCGATGAACAATATAGACCCACAAACAAGCCTATGGTTTTTAATTTTAAGAAATCAAAGACATCATAAATTCTGAGATAAATTTTCCTAATTGCATACCTAATAATGCAATAGTACAAAAAATAATCATTTTAATTTTTTCTTTGATTAAATCTAATTTCATATCAGTATTATACAACTAATGTGTAAATCTGTCAACATTTTATGGTATTATTACAAAAGTATTTAAAAGGAGCCTAAATGAGCAGAAAAGTCAAAACCCCAGCCAAGATGTTTTTGAGTGATATCAATAAGATACAAAAGATAGTTGTAGAAACTTTAGACGAAATCTCATCAATCGTAGGACATTCTCTTGGTCCTGGCGGTAGGAACATCATCATAGAATCAGATCTTCCAGAAATCCCTAATAAAAACACTAAAGACGGAGTTACCATCTTTAGGGCTTTAGGATATGAAAATGCCTATAAACACCTTATAACAGAACAGACAAGAGACGTAGCGGTAAGAACGGTTAACGAAGCTGGAGATGGAACCACTACGGCTACTATTATAGCCGCTGAGTTAACAAAGAATCTTCTTAAATTTTGCAAAGAAAATCCAAAAGAAAGCCCTCAAAGAGTTGTTAGGATCATAAACGGTCATTTAAACGATTTTATGATTCCATATATTGAAAAAAGCTCAATTGCTGTTAAAAATAAAAATAGATATTTGTTAGAAAAAGTAGCTACCATTTCAGCAAATGGTGATAAAAAAATGGCTAGGGCTGTTATGGAAGCTTTTGAGTTAACTGGCTTTTCTAGTTCTTCTCACGTAACCATACAAGAACTATCCGGTAAGGGGGGAACGTTCGGCGTTAACCTAGTAGAGGGGTTCCCTATTGAAAGAGGGTATGAAGAGTCTATAGGTAAATTTCACCCGGCGTTTATAAATGATCAAGCTAATCAAAGATGTATATTAGATAAGCCCTTGTTTATATTATTTGATGGAGCCGTAAACGACATGGTTCAGGTGAATGATATTCTACAATCAATAGGTAGGGCTTATGTGGAAGGTAATTCTGAGTTTAAAAACGTAGTCCTAGTTGCCCATGGTTTTTCTGATCAAGTCTTAACTACGTTAGCTTTTAACTTTCCTAATCCTGGCACTATAAATATAGTTCCCTTAAGAACTCCTATAAGTCAGATAATTAACTCTCAGACAAACTTTCTCATGGATATCTCTGCGTTTACGGGAGCTAAGGTTTTCGACATGAACAATTCTCTGTCTGAGTTTACCGAGAAGGATTTTGGTAAAAATATGGAAAAGATAGAATTATATAGATTTAGAACTACTTTAGTCGGAGAATCAGAGTCCATTAATATTGAGTTAAGAGCAGACACTATTAAGAAACAAATAGAACAGTCTGAGTCCAAGGTAGAAAAAATCTTATTAGAAGAAAGACTAGGTAAACTTACTAGCGGTATAGCACAATTAAAGATATATGGATCTTCTAACGGAGAACTTAAAGAAAGCTCTGATAGAGCTGAAGATGCTGTTTGTGCGGTTAGAGCTACGATCTCTCACGGATGCCTTCCTGGAGGATGTAGAGTTCTCATAAACATGATATTAAATCGTCCAGATTGTTACATATTTGAAAAAGTTGTCTCTCCTTCTTTAATAGCTCCTTTTCATAAGTTATTGCAAAATGCAGGATATAATCTAGAAGATATAAACGTGATACAGAATAAATTAGCAGACGATGAATCTATAGTTTATGATGTAGAAAATCACGTATACGGTGATGCTGAAGAATTGGGATTATTTGATGCTACCTTGGCTATCAAGCAAGCATTAAGCAATGCCGTTTCCATATCTTCGGTGATGGGAACGTTGGGCGGTATGGTCGTATTCCCCAGAAACAATGCGTTAGAAATACAAGATGCCAGAGATGAGATCAACTTTAATAGAAGTTTAGATAACGCAGAAGATCTCAAAAATGAGGCTAACGAGAGAGCATGATAATATATAAAATTATAAATTTAAACTATAGGAGGTTTTATGACAATTGAATTAAGACAAGTAGCAATAGATGATTTAAGTTTAAAATACGCTAGAGATATGGGAAATAATAATGTTAGACATTATAGATTACCTGTGTCTCTACTAGTTGTGCAAGAAAAAAATAATGACAATAAAGACAAACCAGAAGATATAATTAAAAACTATATAAAAGAAAAAGAAGGATTAGAAGATGTAGTGTTTATAGATAACCCTAAACATAAAACTTCTGAAGTGCTTAATATATTAGACGCTACTGATGTTATATTAAAAGATCATAAGAAAATAAAAAAATCATTACAGAAATTAAAAGCAACGTGCATGTTGGTTGAAAGAAATTATCACCCATTCTTATTATGGAGGATTCATGATTTTTTTGCTACAATAATAAACTTCGTTATTAAGCCAATAAATAAAATTTTATTTAAAATACAAAATAAAGGAAAGATAGGTTTTACAGATAATGAATTGCTAAATTATGTCTCAGATAAATTTGATGAACTATATAGCATAGATAGTAAAAAACACAGACCAATAAAATTAATTTCATATATAGAATATAAGAACATAAGGATTTTAGATCGACATCTGAACATGACTGTGGCTTTTGAAGAGAAGGATGCAGAAGAAGCTGTAAAAATACTACAGGATGATTTAAAAATTTTATATGACAGTAACCTTATAGTTGGACATCTAGCTATGCCTTTTATAGTAGAATTAGCAGATACAGTAGGACTAGGAAAGAAAGGTTATATACTAGGGTGTTATCCTATAATAGATAGTGTTAAAATTAATAAAATAAATAACGAACCGTTATGGAATACAAATTATAAAGATTTCTTTAAAAAATTAGGATGTAAGACGGTAGAGTTTGAAGGAGAGATTAAGTATATAGAAGGAAAAGACCCTAAAGATGTTTACAAGATAGAAATTATTGATGCCTCTATGATTTTTTTAAAAAAAGAAAATGAAGTATTGGAAGAATATAATAAAACAATAAGTGACAGGATAGAAGAAACTCAAAAGATAAAATTAGAAAAACTAAAAGAGCGCAAAAATGGACAATCGTAGTTATAACGAAGAAACAGAACAATTAGAAGCGTTAAAAGAAGCCGCTAAAGAATACGCCAAAATTAATCAAGTAAGTTTAAAAGAAGCTGAAAAGAAATTAGCCGCTAATTATAAAAGAGAAGAGAAAGAGGTAGATACTAAGGAATTGGCATTAAGGGCGATTAAGGGAATGAGACTCATGCTTCCTAAACTAAACGGATTAGAATCTAGGGAACAGGGAGTGTGTAATAGGGTTGAATCCGCTGTTCATAAGGCTCAACAAGTTAATGGTCGGGGTCGATATGCTTTTTCTTAGAATGGAAGAATTAGAAAAGAATAATAAAACTTTCTTGCAAAGATTAAGATGGTTATTTTTTGGATCTAAATGATAAGTAACGAAGAAATTGAAAAAATTAAGATAGATACTATTTTAGCTCCTTTAAATTCTGCCGAAGAATTAAAGGAATGGATATATCTATATCTAGACATGGATATGCCTATGGGGCACGTTTATCCAGAATCTAATAGTTCTCCCGTAGAAGCTATGTGGGAGATATATAATTTAATTAAGACGGGAAAAAGCGCAGACATTCCCCAAGTAACGATGCTGTCCTCCAGAGATTCATTTAAAACCTTGAGCGCAGCAATCATAGAAGTTTTAACTATGATTCATTTTAAAATATCAATATGTCATCTTTCTTCTATCCTTTCTCAGAGTGAAAAAGCAATTAGCTATGTTAATACTTTTTTTAAGAAAATAAAATTTTATTTAGAAAAAAATGGATGGCAAAAGGTATCGGATAATAAAAGAAAAATAGAATGGATTACCCCTGACAATGAAAATATATATTTAAAATTATTAGTAGCTACCATGCAAGGAACTAATTGTTTAGATCGTAATACAATAGTAACTACTAAAAATGGAGATAAAAAAATATGTGAAGTATCATTAGAAGATAAAATTCTTACTCATGATTATAGAAATAACACAAGAATTTATCAAAGTATAAAATTTGTAGGACCCACTATAAAGCCTACTATAGAAATATATTTTGAAGACGGTAGTAATTTGATTTGTAGTACAGATCATCAGATATTTACTAATAGAGGATGGATAACTGCCGATCAATTAAAAATAGGAACCTTAACGATACCCAAGGGCGATATTTCTATAGAAACAAAAGTATGTGGAAAAGAAATTAAATATGAAAGAAACCTAAAACAAGTAATATTAGGTACATTGTTAGGAGATGCCTCTTTAGATATATTGCCAAGTGGTAGTGTAAGATATCAAGTAACACATTCGCCCGATCAATCAGAATATTTAGATGAAATTAAAGAAATTTTTAAAAAAAATAATATAGAATTTAGAGAGTATACTCATTATAAAGTATTTAAGAATAAAAAATATTATACAAAAAAAATAATAACAAAAACATACCCTATTTTTAAACATATATCACAAATAACACACAAAGATGGCAGAAAAAAAGTAACTAAAGAATGGATGGACAGATTGGACATAGAGGGGTTTGCATATTTCATAATGGATGATGGAATGGCAAATCATAAGACAATAGGTATTTGTAAAGAAGGCTATTTAGATATCGCAACATGTTCATTCAATGAAGAAGAAAATAATTTAATAATAAATAAATTGAAAGAATTTAATATATCGTCATACCTATATTCAACCACCAATTCTAGCAAAAAAATATATCCAATAATTAGAATAGAAAAAAATGATTCTAGATTTTTTAGTGAAATGTTAAGACCATATTTTGTTAAAAGTTTAATATATAAGCTACGGACGCCATTGTCTCATATTAGATTTAGGAGATTCATAGATACAGCTAAGGCAACTACGTTAAAAGATAATTCAAGTCATAATGGATTTTATTGGAGTATTTCTAAAATAGAGAAAAATAGAAAAAAATATAGAGATTATTCAAAAAAAATAAGAAATCAACTTACTTTAAAAGTTTCAAAAATTATATATCTAGGGTATAGAGAGCTTTTTGATATATCTATTGATACTAAGGATGAGCATTTAAAATCTTTTTTTGCAAATAATATCCTAGTTCATAACTCAGATCACACCCCTCTACTCGTAGTCGACGAGTTGGATTTGATTCAAAATCCTAAAGCATTAGATGAAGCGAAAATGATCCCCTCTACGTATAAACAATATTTTCCCCTTACTGTTTATTTGTCTACTAGAAAATTTGCTGGCGGACTCATGGAAAAAACAATACGGCAAACCGCAGATGCCGGAGGTATATTATTAAGATGGAATATTATAGATATCACTCAACCCATAAGTAACGAAACAGCAAAAGTCGATGAGCCTAAAGTTGTAAGATATATTACTCCAGAGCTTCCGATGAGTAATATTAGCGAAGAAGATTGGAACAAGCTTTCTCATGAAAATAAGAATGATTACGAAAGGTTTGAGGCTTATGCTGGTATAGCTAAACACCCAATGTTACCCGTAATGAGACATTATCTAGTGGGAAGACCGAAAGTCAGTAAAACTGCATTATATAAGCCTCTATCTGCCGTTCGTAACAATTTTAAACAATTACCCATTGACATGGCAAACGCACAGCTTTTGTGTAAAAAACCTTCAAGTTCCGGCTTAGTTTATCCTAGATTTGATAATTTAAAAAACGTATTAAGCGTAGATGCCGCTATAGAAAGATTATTGGGAGAAAAACAAGTAGTTTCTAATTTTGAAGTGCTAAGAAATTATCTATTAAATTTAGGTATAACGTTTATAGGCGGAGCAGATTGGGGTTATACCGATTTTACTTCTTTGATGGTTTTAGCTCTTTTACCGAACGGAGAGATTTGGATCGTAGATTCTTTCCTGGAAAATAAACTAGAGTTAGACGATATAGTAAAAGCCTGTAAGGAACTCAATGATAAATGGAAAATAGAAAAATGGTATGTAGATCAGGCTTATCCTGCTTATATAAAAACCTTAAAAAGAAACGGGATTATGTGTCCTGAATTTACTAAAGTAGTCGTAGACGGTATAACGGCTGTTCAATCGAGGATAGTTGATTCTAACGGAAATAGACGATTATTCGTTTTAAACACGCCTGAAAATAAGATGATAATAGATGCCTTTGGTGAATATAAATGGAAATTAGACGCTAAGGGAGATGTTATAGAAGGTATGCCGTTTCACGATAGCGATGGTATATCCGACATCATGGATAGTATCAGGTATCCTTTCCAAAATCTTTTCAATAAGGGAGGTAAGATTATGTTCACTCAATCTACAGGAAATCGCACAGAAGTAAAAAGATCGGTTAAAGAAACAGCAGATGAAGCAAATAAAAGCATCATGATCAATAAAGTTAAAGAACTTGCTCCTGGCGACAAAAATGCTGGAGAAAACGACAAAAACAAGACGAAAAAACGTGTTTTGTGGTATTAATAGGTGAGTCTGAGAAGAATATATAGATTTTGATCAAAAAAATGGTCTAAAAAATCGCAATCTTATAATTATACCCCAAATCGGAGATAAAATGAGCCTTTTGAACCTTCTTATAGCTATAAATGGATATGACGATGATAACTCTACAAACTCTCCAACCAGAAATTTAGTCAAATGGACAACCGACCTACAGGGTATATCAATAGAAGAGCCATCAGCTAAGTCATTGAAATTACAATCAGGTCAATCTTTAGAGTTATTTTCCGGCGTAGTTTCTATTTCTGACGACAATACAACTACTTATAACATATCTGCAAAAAGCGGGTCGTCAAATACCTACGTTATACAATATAACTCAGGCACCCTTCCTTTATTTAGGACTCCAAGATCTGAAGGTCACGACGCTACCACACAAGTAACGGTTACT